>Ga0074197_1000184_pt1 | contig 91320 bp, 67 predicted proteins | sample EPASupsiteSAE305_FD_64526 | JGI IMG/M metagenome (GOLD analysis project Ga0074197, IMG submission 64526) | Bioremediated contaminated groundwater microbial communities from EPA Superfund site, New Mexico - SAE3-05 reassembly with SPADES | ecosystem: Environmental > Aquatic > Deep subsurface >... | reverse complement strand
GTGAGAGCCTCGAGCAGCGGGATGACGTAACGGATTTTAAGGAGAAAAACAGCCACAAACCTGTGGGAGGGAGCTTTTTTTCTTGATTTTAAGACCTTTAATGAGCGACAGGCCCTTGTCGGGATGACCTGCTATGCTATCTCGAAGGGGGGCATATGCCAAGACAAGCCAGAATTGACGTGCCGGGACAGGTCTATCACGTTCTTTCAAGAGGGATAGAGCGACGCGAAATTTTTTACGGGTCAGAAGATTATCTGGATTTCAGGGACCGGATGTCGACTTGGCTGCTGAAAACACGAACCAGTTGCCTCGCTTGGTGCCTAATGCCAAATCACTTCCACGCCCTCCTTCGGCGTGGCGAAAGACCACTTTCAGAACTCATGCACCGGGTAATGACTGGATACGCCGTAAACTTCAACCTTCGCCACCAGCGGGCAGGGCACTTGTTTCAAAACCGGTATAAGGCAATACTCTGCTCAACGGAAGGACAACTTCTGGAGTCCGCGGTATACATACATCTGAACCCGCTACGGGCTAAATTGGTGCAGGACATACCGGGACTTGAAACCTACAAATGGTGCGGACATCGTAGCGCAGTGTCCGGATTTGCGGACAAACTGCTGAACAGGGAATCCCTGCTCTCGCACTTCGGTGACAATGAGACAGCCGCACTGGCGCAGTACAAGTTAAAACTTGCAGAAAGACATTTTGGAATGCAGAGCGATGGCCAACCTGAAGATAAGGGCGACCCCGGCCAACAAGAGTCATGCCGGAGCGAACAGTACAATAATGAATCCGGTTCTTCTGATACCTCGGGAACTCCGTCCATTACCCGCATGGATGCGCTTTATGAAGCGGAGAAGATTACCGGAATATGCAGAGCCGACATTCTCCGGCGCACACGGTCCCGCGGACCGGCAAAGGCCAGGGCGATATACTGTAACCTTGCCCACGAAAGTGCGAGAATAAAAGCCACTGAATTGGCGCGGGAACTTGGATTAACAGAAAGCGCTGTATCCAAATTGATACTTAGGGGGCGCGAGTTTGAGACGCGTGTAACCGCAAATAGTCCAAAAGTTAAGAACGTCCCCTAGGCTTATTTCCGCAGCAACGGGCGCAGGCGCTCGATATCTTTCAGATAGGTTTCCGACTTGCGCAGCTCTGCGTGGAAGAGGTCACCGAAAGCCTTGCCGGCGGCTATGTCGCCTGGGTAATGCACGCCGCCCACCACGCGGTCCTGCGCTATCTCGTCGGCCTTGGCGTAGAACTCGGCGCGGCGCTCCGGCACCAGGTCGGAGAGCACGGCCGCGGTCACCCGCGCGGCCGAGGAGTGGCCGCTGGGGTAGGAGAAGCTCTTGCCCTTCTTGATGCAAGGCTTGGCCTCATCGGGGTAAGCCTGATAGGGGCGGGGGCGGCTGAACCGGGCCTTTATCTCATCGAGAGCCGCCTCGAAATCGGCGGACACGCGGTCGAAGAACTCCTTGAATTCTGCGGGCACCGGCTCCGGGAAGGGGCTATTGGCGCCCCAGTAGGCGTCGTAGGTCTCGTCGGCGGTGCGCGCGGCCCGGGCGCAGTCGGCCGCGGTGCGCTTGTTCTGCCAGGCCAGCACCCCGGCCAGGTCGGCCTGCTGCTCCATGGAATCCGCGGCCGGCGGCGGGGGGAACAGCGCGGCCTTGAAGGGCTGCGGCGCCACATAGTGGACGCGTACTTCGGTCGCGCCCTGCGGGGCGGCCGGGCGCTGATGGGCGCAGGCGGCCAGCGCCAGCGCCGCGGCTATTAACAGGTATCTTTTCTTGAAAGTCATAAGCCGATTATACCAATTAGGCCGGCCGCCGCCGGGGACGCTGATTCCTAAATTCCTAATTTCGGAGAAGCGCGCGCTTTGACCGGGAACCGAGCGGCAAATTAGGAATTTAGGAATCAGCGTCCCCTTCCCAAACGCGCTATAAAATTTAATAATAGTCATATGACACCGGCCATAAACGAAAAACGGATGGTCCAGCTCTTCTGCGAACTCGCCAGGATCAAGTCGCTCTCCGGGAAAGAAGGCGCCATAGCCCGCCGCCTCTCCATACTCCTGAAGTTCATGGGGGCCGAAGTCAGCGTGGACGACGCCGGCCGCAAGATCGGCGGCGAGACCGGAAACCTGACGGCCCGCTTCCCCGGCACCGGGCCCGGCGAGCCCTTCCTGCTTTCGGCGCACATGGATACCGTCGGCCCCGCCGACAATATCAACCCCGTCGTGCGCAAAGACCGGGTCACCTCCGACGGCACCACCATACTGGGCGCCGACTGCAAGGCCGGCATCGCGATAATCCTGGAGGTCATAAAGACCCTCGACGAGAACCGGATACCGCATCCGCCAATCGAGGTCGTCTTCACGGTCAGCGAGGAGATGGCGCTGCTCGGCGCCAAATACCTCGACTATTCCGGTCTGCGTTCGCGCTACGGCCTGATCTTCGACAACGAGCAGGGCATTGAGAACGTGATCACCAGCGCCCCCGCCGCGGACAAGATGGACATCAAGGTCTACGGGGCCGCCGCCCACTCCGGCGTGGCGCCCGAAAAAGGCATCTCCGCCATCAAGGTGGTTTCCAGCGCCATCGCCGGGATGAAACTCGGCCGCATCGACCGCGAGACCACCGCCAACATCGGTTTCATCAACGGCGGCAACGCCATCAACATCGTGCCGCCTCTCGTGGAACTTTCCGGCGAGGCCCGCAGCCACGACCCGGCCAAGCTCCGCAAGCAGACCCGCCATATGGAGGACTGCCTGAAGCGGGCCGTCAAAAAGATCAAAGTGCGCGACGGCGGCAGGCTGATCATCCCGCGCTACGAGTTCCTGGTGGAGCAGAAATTCCCCAACCTGCGCATAGACCGGGACAACCCGGTGCTGCCGTTGATAACCGCGGCCATGAAGGAGGAGGGGATAAAGATGCGACCCTCGGCCTCAGGCGGCGGCACGGACAGCAACGTCATGTACGGCCACGGCATAAAGGCCCCGGTGCTCTCCACCGGCATGCGCGACGTGCACACCACGCACGAATACCTGGACCTCAAGGATTTCTTCGCCTGCGCCCGCATTACTCTCAGGGTGATCGGCGGCTGGCGCGGCGAGGCGGGAAAGTAGCGGACAAAGGACCATATGGCACACGTATTCAACCCGGAAGAAAGGGCGAAACTGGACAGCCCGGAGCGGCGCGCGGAGCTGCCGCCCGAAGAGACGCTGGTGAAGGCCGGCATCAAGCCCGGCGACATCATCCTCGACCTGGGCTGCGGCACCGGCTACTTCGCCTTCCCGGCCGCGCGCATGGTCGGGCCCAAGGGCGCGGTCTACGCGCTGGATATTTCCGGCGTGATGCTGGCCGAGCTCCGTTCGCGCGCCGCCTCCACCGGCATCTTCAGTATACAGACCCGCCAGGTGGCACGCGCCAAGCCGCAGATCCCGGAAGCCGCCTATACCCTCGCCCTCATGGCCGACACGCTTCACGAGGTAGACGATAAAGCCGGCCTGCTGGCCGCCGTAGCCGCCGCTCTGAAACCGGGCACCAGGTTCGCTGTCATAGAATGGGCCAAGAAGGAAACAGCCGGCGGCCCGCCGCTCATGGAACGCCTGTCCGAGGACGAGCTGCAGGTGCTGCTCAAGAAGGCCGGCTTTACCGAGCCCGCCTCGGCCCCGCTGGGCGCCGCCCACATGCTCTACACCTGCCAGAAGAAAACCTCCTGATGAACAGGAAAAACCTGGCCGGCCCGGCGCTGGCCGTTCTCTCCGGACTGCTGCTGGCCGCCTGCTTCGCGCCGCTGTCGCTGGGTTGGGCGGCCTGGCTGGCGCTGGCGCCGCTGTTCTGCGCCATAGCGGCCGCTCCCTCGGCGCGGCGCGCGGCGCTGCTGGGCGCCCTGACCGGTCTGGTCTTCTACAGCCTCTCCCTCTCGTGGATGCCGGCCGTGGTCAATTTTCCGGCCCTGGTCTTCTGGGCGGTCTTCGCTTTCTGGGTGGCGCTGCACGCGGCCCTGCTGCGCGGCCTTTGGGCCCTAGCCGAAAGCGGCGGCCTCAACTACAGGCGCGCGCTGGCCCTGGCCGCCGCCGCCGGCCTCTGTTGGGCCGGGCTGGAATATTTCCGCTCCGAGCTGTGGTGGCTGGAATGCCCCTGGCTGGTGCTGGGCTACAGCCAGGCCACCGTCCCCGGGCTGTACCAGACGCTCAGCGTCTGGGGCGTCTACGGGCTTTCCGCTTTCATAGTGTCCGTCAACGCGGCCCTGGCGCCGGCGCTGCTGCGCCGCGCCTACCTGCCCGCCGCCCTCGCGCTGGCCGCCGTGGCGGCCGCCTGGGCCTGGGGGGAACACAGGCTGAAAACTTTCCCTGCCGAAGCCGGGCGCCCCGTCACGGCGGCGCTGGTGCAGGCCGAGCGCTCCGACATAAACAAACTGGCCAGGCTGAGCCTCTCCCCGGAAGCGGCAGGAGCGGACCTGCTGGTCTGGCCGGAATGCTCGGTGTACCCGCCCCGCGCGGATGAAAAAAGCTACGAGGCCTACATTTCCTCGCGGCTCGCCCCGTCTAAAGCCGAAGCCGTGGTCGGCGTCTGCGTGCCCGCCGACCGGCGGCGCGGCGTGCGGCGCGGCAACTACACGCTGCACCTGGGGCGGGACAAGAAGAAGACCGGCAAATACGAAAAGATGCACCCGGTACAGTTCGTGGAGTGGGGCCTGCCCAGGAACCGCGCGCCGGAGCCGGTGCGCACGCCGCTGGGGCTGCTCGGCCCGCAGATCTGCTACGACCTGGCTTTCGAGAACGGCAGCCGGCTCATGGCCGAAGCCGGCGCCGAAATACTCATAACCCCGACGCTGGACCCCATGGAGTGGACCGCCCTGCAGCACACGCAGCATTCCGACATGACGGCCGCGCGCGCGGTAGAGACCGGCCTGTGGATAATCCGCGCCGCCTCTTCCGGCCGGTCGCAGGTGGTGGACGGCCTGGGCCGCGAGCGCGCGACGCTGGAGAACGGCGCCGAGGGCGTTTTAACGGCGCAGGCGCGGCTGGCCGCCGGAGGAACTTTTTATACCCGGTACGGCTGGCTGCTGGGCCCGCTGGCGCTGCTCGCCACGGTGGCCGCCGGGCTGGCGCTATGGAAAAGAAAGTAATTTGATAGAATGGGACCAATGAACAACAGGGCGCGCCGCATCCTCTGCGTGGACGACGAGGATTTCAACCTGGACCTGCTCGAGGCCCTGCTCACGCCGCACGGCTACGAGACCTATACCGCCCTCAACGGGAAGGAAGCCCTCGACGTGCTGGCCGCGCAGTCGGTGGACCTGGTGCTGCTCGACATCAACATGCCGGTGATGAACGGCCACGAGGTCTGCCGGCGCATCAAGGCCGACCCGCAGCTCGCCCACGTGCCGGTGATCATGATCACCTCTCTGGATTCCAAAGAGAACAAGATGAAGGGGATGGAGTCCGGCGCCGAGGAATTCCTCTCCAAGCCTTACGACCAGGCCGAGCTGCTGCTGCGCATAGGCAATATCCTGCGCACCGCCGAGTACGCCGACGCTTTCGAGTATCTGATCCTCGCGCTCGCGCGCGCCGCCGAGGCCAACGACATAGACACCGGCAACCACATCCTGCGCGTGGGCGAGTATTCCGCGCTGGTGGCACGGGAGCTGGGCCAGTCGGAGCGCTTCATGGAGACCATCCGCAGCCAGGCCACCCTGCACGACGTGGGCAAAGTGCACATCCCCAGCCACATCCTCAAGAAGCCGGGCCGCCTGACGCCGGAGGAAATGGAGGAGATGAAGCAGCACACCAGCTTCGGGGCGATGATCATCGGCGACCACCCGCACCTGGAGTTCGGCCGGCGCATAGCGCTGTGCCACCACGAGCGCTGGGACGGCACCGGCTACCCGAAGGGCCTGAAGGGGGAGGAGATCCCGCTCGAGGCCCGCATCACCGCCATCTGCGACTGCTACGACGCGCTGCGCAATTCCCGCGTCTACAAGCCCAACTACGACCACGACGGCGCCTGCCGCATTATCACGACCGGCGACGACCGCATGAAGCCGGAGCATTTCGACCCGCGGGTGCTGGAAGCTTTCAAGAAGCTGGCGCCGCAGTTCGACGAACTTTACAAGAAGATGCTTGACCCCAAGGAGAAAGCCGACAAATGACCGACACGAAAGAAGAAACATTCATAGGCAGGTTCATGGTCCTCAAGGGCTCCGTCAGGGAGCTGTGGATAATCTTCGGCACGAAGATCATGACCATCCTGGCCTACAGCCTGGTGAACTCGGTGCTGGTGCTGTGGCTCTCCTCGGACCTCAAGTTCAGCGACACCAGCGCCGGCTTCGTGATAGCGAGCTGGTCCATCATCCTCACCACCTTCACGGTCATGGTCGGCTCCCTCGTGGACGCCGTCGGCATCCGCCGCTCGCTGATCGTCGGCTTCGGCCTGGCCGCGCTGGCCCGCTTCGTGATGGCCTTCTTCGCCATCCAGTACATAGCGGTGCCGTTCGGCCTTTTCCCTCTGGCCCTCGGCGAGGCGCTGCAGACGCCCGTCATGGTGGCCGCCGTCCGGCGCTTCACCACCACCAAGCAGCGCTCCATAGCCTTCTCCGTCTATTACTCGATGATGAACGTCGGCTTCGCGATAGCCGGCTACGTGGTGGACAAGGTGCGCGGCGGCCTGGGCGAATACGGCCACTTCACCGTGCCCTACCTCGGCATACAGATCAGCACCTACCAGACCATCATCCTGCTGGGCATGCTGTGCACTCTGCCCAACCTGGTCCTGACCTGGTTCGCCATGCGCGAGGGCGTGGAAGTCACGGACGAGGGCGTGAAGATCACCCCGGCCGTCTCCAAGTACCAGGGCGAAACCTTCACCAACGCCTTCCTGCTCTCCAGCCGCGACGCGATGGCGGACTGGTGGCGCATTTTCAGTTCGCTCTGGGCTCAGCCCGCGTTCTACCGCTTCCTGGCCTTCTTCGGCTTCGTGGTGTTCGTTAGGTTCATCCTCTACCACTTCTACTACACCTTCCCCAAGTTCGGCATCCGCGAACTGGGCGACGGCGCGCCCATAGGCCAGCTCTTCGGCACGCTGAACGCGGTCGTGGTCATCATCCTGGCGCCGATAGTAGGCGCTCTGACGCAGAAGGTCACCGCTTATAAATCGGTGATAATAGGCACCACCATCGCGGCGCTCTCGGTATTCCTGCTGGCCGTGCCGCCTGACATGTTCCGGCCGCTGGCCGACGGGCCGCTCGGCTCGTTCATCGCCTGGTGGCTGAACCTGGACCTCGCCGGCAAGCCGCTCAACCCGCTGTTCCCGGCCATTGTGCTGGCCGTGTTCATCTATTCCATTGGCGAGGCCTTCTACTCGCCGCGGCTCTACGAGTATCCGGCCGCGATAGCGCCCAAGGGCCAGGAAGGCTCCTACATGGCCCTGTCCATGCTGCCGTACTTCTTCGCGAAGTTCCTGGTGGGGCCGCTCTCCGGCATCCTGCTGGCGGCCTACTGCCCCGCCGAGGGCCCCCGCAACTCCCAGATGATCTGGGTGTGGGTGGGGGGCATGGCCCTGGTAACCCCTATAGGCCTGCTGCTGGCCAGGCGCTACATTCAGGTGCGCGAAGCCGGCAGGGACTAGCGCGGTCAGCCGGGACCCCCTATGGCCAGCGCCACCTTAGAAGCCGTACTGCTAACCAGGGACGAGGCCCTTTTCACGGCCTGCCGGCTCAGGTTCGCTGAAAGCGGCGTGGGGCTCACGCTGGCCCGCAACCAGGCCGAGTTCAGGACCGCCCTGCGCGAGCTGGGCGCCGGGGCAGTGATACTCGACGGCGCGCATACCGACGCCGTGCTGGGCATGGGCGCCGAAGAAGCGGTCACAAGGCTTTCCCCGCTGCTGGCCTCCCGCGTGATACTGGTGCTGGCCGATGACGGGGCCGCCCCGGAGCGCGTGGTTCGCCTGCTGGAACTCGGCGCTCACGACGTGGTGCAGAAGCCGGTCAGGCCCCGCATCCTGGCCGAGCAGCTCAAAGCGCTGGTCAGGGTCTTCTCGCGCAATGGTCGGCGGCCCGCCGGCCTCTCCGCCGCCCCCGGCGACACGCTGGTCATGGACTATCCCCGCCGGCGCTGCTATATTAAGGAGAAGGGCGGAACCCGGCGCGAACTGAAATTCACCAGGGCCGAGTTCAGCGTGCTGCACCTGCTGCTGCAGAAGAAAGGCGCCGTGGCCACCTACGCCGATTTCCGGGAGGCCCTCTGGCCCGACTCCGGCTCCTACCGCGAGATCACCCACATCCTGCACCAGCTGGTCACTAATATCCGCAAGAAGACCGCGGCTTCGGCGGCCAGGATAGAGAACCTGCGCGCAGAAGGCTTCCGGCTGGTGCAGCAGTGAGCATCAAGTTCAAGCTGGCCCTGGCCACGGACGCGCTGCTGCTGCTGGCGCTGCTGCTGTTCGGGGCTATAGCCTATAACGCCCAGAAGGCCCTGCTGCTGCGGCAGGCCGCGGAGTCGCGCGAGAGCACGGTACAGTCGCTGGCCAAAGTCACGGAAGAGAGCGTCGCGGCCGAGGACGACGCACTGCTGATGACCTACACGGCGGACCTCAAACGCATCATCAAGGAACTGGACACCGCCTACGTTTCCGACGGCAAGTACATCCTGGCCCATACGGAACGCAGCCTGGCGCCGCGCCAGCTGCCCCTGTCCAGCCAGGGGGATCCCGTGCGTGCTCATTCCAGCCGGCTGCTGGTCAGGGAAAAGCTCCGGCCCGAAGCGGAGCGGGGCGTCTCCTATTCGCGCAAGCGCGTCACCGTGCGCGGCCGGCCCTACGACGTAGTGGTGGGCTATTCCGACAAGACGGTAGCGGGGAACGTGCGGCGCGCCCTGGACCGCACGGCCGCGACGCTGATGAAAGCCGGGGCGCTGGCGCTGCTGGCCGGCACGCTGCTCGCCTTCTGGATAGCGGGGCGCATGACCCGCCCGATACGGGCGCTGCTCGCGGCCTTCTCCGCCACCGGGGAGGGAGATTTGAACCGCGCGATGGCCGATACCGGGCGCCGCGACGAGGTCGGTGCGCTGAACCGGGAGTTCAACCGGATGGTCTCCCGGCTCAGGGAGCTCGACGAGCTCAAGAAGGATTTCGTCTCCTCGGTCACGCACGAGCTCAAGTCGCCGCTGGGAGCCATCGAGTCCTACCTGGAGCTGATGGAGTACGAGGTGGCCCAGGCCGCCAAGGCCCCCGCCTCCTGGCCGGACAGGCTGCCTAAATTCCTGGAGAACATCTCTTTCGTCAAACAGAATTCCGGCCGGCTGCTCGGCTTCATCACCAGCCTGCTCGACGCGGCTAAGATCGAGAAAGGCAAGTTCGAAGTTTCCCGGAAGCCGGCCGCCATTGAGCCGCTGATAGCGTCCGTGGTCCGCCTCTTCAGAGAGAAGGCGCGGGGCGCCGGCGTGGAACTGAAGACGGAGATACAGCCCCGGCTGCCCCAGGCGCTGCTGGACCAGGAGCGGATGCTCCAGGTGCTGACAAATTTGATATCCAACGCCCTCAAGTTCACGCCGGGCGGCGGGACCATAACGGTGGCCGCCTCGCTGGTCCGCGACGGCAACGGCGCGAAGCAGGAGGAACGGCCGGTGGACGTTACCGGCCGCCGCGCGCTGCGCGTGGTGGTAGAGGACACCGGCCCCGGCGTACCCCGCGAGGACCTCGGCAAACTTTTTCAAAAATTTTACCAGGCGCCCGGCAGCCGCGCCGGGGCCATCGGCCCCAAAGGGGCGGGGCTCGGCCTCTACATTGTCCGGAGCATAGTCGAGGCGCACGGGGGGAAAGCCTTCGCCGAGAGTTACGGCAAAGGAAGCAGGTTCGGGTTCGAGCTGCCCGTCTGACCCTGGAGGGTCCCTATGAAACTGATACTTATCGTCGACGACGAACAGGATTACGTCAATATCATGGTCCAGCTGCTGGAGCCGGAAGGCTACAAGACGCTGGCCGCCGGCACCGTCAAGGACGCCCTCCACCTGCTCGAGGTGGTCACGCCGGACATGCTGATAGTGGACTGGAACCTGCCCGACCGCACCGGCCTGGAGCTGGTAAAAGAAGTGCGGGCGCAGAAGAAATTCCGCAAAACCCGCGTGATCATGAACACCATACGCGACTCCGAGAGCGACCAGGTCGCCGCCTACCTGGAGGACGCGGACCTCTATTTCACCAAACCCATTAAGCCCGAAATCTTCCTGGGCAAGATCAAGAAACTCCTGGAATGACCGCCCACGGGGGCGCGCGCCGCATTGCAGCCTGTGCCGCACATTGGCTATTCATTGATTATTCATTGATTATCTATTGATTGTCCTCAAGTTATTCTTAAGATATAATCTTTAATAGGCGGTCATTAGCGGCCGGCGCGATCAGCGGCGCCGGCTCATATGATATCTAAAAGAATTTTACTCCTCCCGCTTCTGCTCTTAGCCGGCAACCTTGCCGGTCAGACCGTCTACACCGAGAACACAGAGGGCCAGTTCAACGCCGGCACGCATAATTCCACCTATGTTTCCGGCGGCGCCGTGGCGCTGGATTATTACGGCCGGGCCGCCGGGCTGGACGCGCCCGGCTCCGACGAGTGGTTCGACGGCGGCTGGAATTACCGGCGCCCGCTGACGGTAACTTCGGCCAACCCCGCCGGCCTGGCCGGCTACGCGGTCGCGGTCACGCTCAACACCGAGACCCCCATAGCCGCGGGCCGGATGAGGGCCGACGGCGCCGACATCCGCTTCACCACCGCCGCCGCCTCCGGGCTCGCGCCTTCCCTGCCCTACTACATAGAGTCAGGGCTCAACACCGCCTCGACGAAGATCTGGGTGAAGCACCCCCTGGTCTCCTCCGGGTCCAACCCGCTGTACCTGTACTATGGCAACGCGACGGCGGCCGCGGCCTCGTCGCTGCCAGGCACCTTCGTCATGGGCGACAATTTCAACGCCGCCAACGGCTCGGCCCCCAGCGGCTCCACCTGGGTGCCTACGGCGTACGGCACTGCGGCCGCCGGTTCGCTGAGAGACATTCAGGCCAACCGCCTGCGCCTGCTCTTCGGCAGTACGTCGGGGTCGGGCTACTACGGCCTGCACAGTTCCAGCCAGTATTCCTTCACCGCCGGCCGCCGCTACCGCGCCGAGATCAACGCCCGTTCCTCCGGAGATTCCTGGTCCAGCTTCACCCTCTGCCAGGATGCCTCCGCGCAGCAGTCCTACCTGCGCGATAACTGGCTGCGCGTCGCCGTGCACCATACGGCCTCAGGCCCGTCCTATTCCATAGAGCGCAGCGACTACGGCAGCAAGACCACTCTTACCTCGGGCGCGCTGACTGCCGGCCTGCACGCCGTGGATTTCCTCATCACCGCGTCCTCGTTCAGCGTGCTGCTCGACGGCTCCGAGGTCTACGCCGCCGCCAATACCCTGGCGTTCAACAACCCCTACATCTACCTGGAAGCCAACACGGCCTCCTCCTCGCTGGAGGAATTCGTCTTCGACAATGTCACCGCGCAGCCCTACTCCAACCCGGAGCCGGCCTTCGGCTCGGCCGGCACCGAGCAGGGCCGCCGCTACGCCGCCGGGAGTTTTCTGTCCCAGGCCTACGACAGCGGCGCCGCCGGCTCGTTGTACTCGCGCGCCGACTGGGCCGACGCCGTTCCCGCCGGCTCGTCGGTCACGCTGCAGGCGCGCGCTCACGACACCGACGTGGCGCTGGGCACCTTCACCGCGGTGGCCAAGGGGGGCAACCCTGCCGTAAACGGCCGCTACGCGCAGTACCGCCTTGATTTCTCCACGCTGGACCCGCGCTATACTGCCGCCGTCAGCAGCGTTACGCTGGCCTACGGCTCGCCGCCCCTGGCGCCCGCCTCCGCCGCCGGCCTGGCCCAGTCCGAAAGCTCCATCCGCTGGTCCTGGACCGACAATTCCTCAGGGCAATACCAGGAGGAGGGCTTTAAGGTCTTCGACGCGAGCGGGGTCCTGAAAGGCTCCGTCGGCCCCAACGCCGGCGAGTGGACGGAAAGCGGCCTGAACCCCAACACCCTCTACGCCCGGGCGGTGGCCGGCTACAACCAGGCCGGCACCGGCCCCTCCTCGCCGGTCTCGCGCTACACGCTGCCCGTGGAGCCCAACGTAGGCTGCGACCGGTCCACCGGCACCTGGCTGTCCGGCACGCTGACCTGCAATAACCTGGCCGGCTTCGGCACCAACGGCGTGGCCTATTACCGCTACGCCTGGACGCAGGTGCCCACCTACACCTGGGGCGGCAGCGAGACGCAGTGGACCTCGGGCTCCATGTCGAAGTCCGACTTTTCCACCGGCAACTATTATCTGCACGTTAAAGCCTATAACGGCAACGACGTGGCCCTGCCCGGCTACCAGACCTACGGCCCCTACTGGTACGATAAGGTCGCCCCGACGGTAACCGGCTTCAGCCCGTCCTCCAGTACCTGGTCCAAGACCGGGTTGAACTCGCAGGGCTCGTACGCCGATACCGGCGGCTCCAAACTGAGCCAGGTGCGCTACCGCTGGACCACCTCGTCCGACCGCCCGGCCACAGGCTGGCAGGCCTGGGACGGCGCCATAGCCGGCAACGACACAGCCTCCTCCAACTTCAATATTGCAAACCCGGGCCAGTGGTACCTGCACGTGGAAGTGATGGACACCGCCGGCAATATCGGCTACGGCTACACCGGCACTTTCAAGATAGACACCACCCTTCCCACGGGCGGCATCGTGATAAACGGCAGCGCGGTTTATACGCCTTCCAGGAACGTAACGCTGGGCCTGACCTACGCCGACTCCGAGTCCGGGTTGAGGGACCTCACCTATAGGAACTATGTAACCGGCGTGGGCGGGACCTGGTCTCCGGCGGAACTTCCGCAGCCCACCACGGCCTGGACCCTCAACCCGGGGGACGGGCCCAAGGAAGTACAGGTCCTTGTCGCGGATAACGCCGGGAATACGAGGGTTTACAGCGACACCATCACGCTGGACTCGCGCACCTCGCTGCTGGGCGCCGGCATCAGCGGCACCGCCAGCGGCGTGATGGGGGAACCGGCCGACTCCTTCCTGGCCCGCGCCGCCATCTCCTGGACGCCCGACGGCTCCCCGCTCGAAGGCAAGACCGTCTACTTCCACTTCAATGGCTCTACCGGGACCGCCCTCACGGACTCGCTGGGCGCGGCCGCCACCGGCTTCTATGTGCCTACGGCCACCGGCACCTACGTCTACAATGTCTGGTTCGAGACGGACGGCACCTACTCCGCCTCCTCTTCCACCGGCACGCTGCTGGCCTCGCAGCGCGGCACCACGCTGAACACCGAGGACGTGAACGCCACCTCCGGCGCCGCCTTCACGGCCAAGGCCACGCTCAAAGATTTTTATACTGAACTCCCTATAAACGGGGCCACGGTCTCTTTCTATTTCGAAGGTTCCACCCTGACCGCCGTCACCAACGCCCTGGGCGTGGCCACCGTCACCTTCACCGCCCCGCTGGCCGTAAACTTCTACGACTATAACGCCACCTACGCCGGCGGCGCCGTGTACGCACCCAAGACCGCCTCCAGCCGCGTGGGCGTGGGCCTGCGCGTGACCAGCCTGGCCGTGCCGGCCGCGGCCTCGCTGGCGCAGGCCGAGTTCAACGCCCAGGCCACGCTGATGGACGGCGCGATCCCGGTGGAGGGGGCGACCGTAAGTTTCTATTTCCAAGGCTCCACCCAGACCGCCGTCACCGACGCCACCGGCCTGGCCGTCTACGCCTTCACCGCGCCGGCCTCTTCCGGCACCTACCCGTTCTCCGCTTCCTTCGCCGGCGACGGCACCTACGCGGCCTCCTCCGGCGGCGCGCTGCTGACGGTCAACCGCCGGCCCCTCAGCCTGGCCGGCGAGATGGGCCAGGGCTACGTGGACGCCACCTTCCAGGCCAGGGCGGTGCTCTATGACGGTGTCACGGCGGAGCGCGTGCCCGGCAAGACCATCGTCATTGTTTTTGAAAGTTCCTCCGCCACGGTTGTCACCGACGCGCTGGGCGTCTCCACGGCCGTCTTCGCCTCCGGCGGGCTGCCGCGGAGCGCCACCTGCTACTACTATTTCGCCGGCGACTCCGGCTATGCCTTCGCCGACTCCACCGCGCCGGTCACTATAGAACGCAGGCCCGTGGCCCTGTCGGCCTCCGACACCTCCGCGCTGATCAGTTCCAGTTTCACAGCCGTGGCCGAGCTCAAGGACACGGCCTTTACCCCGGTGCCGGTAGCCGGCAAGACCGTGACCTTCACTTTCCTCGGCGAGCAGAAGACCGGAGTCACCGACGCCATGGGCGTGGCCTCCGCCACCTACAACAGCGGCATGTCCACCGGCACTTACGAGTACTACGCCTCGTTCGCGCAGGACGGCTCCTATCTGGCCGACAACGACACCGGCACCGTCACCATGGACAAGCGCCCGGTGGTGGTTTCGGCCTACCCGCGCTTCGTCTTCGCCTTCGACTCCATACAGGCCGTGGCCGACCTCAAGGACGGCGTCAACGGCGACTACATCAGCAGCCAGACCATCTCCTTCAACTATAACGGCGTGGCCCAGTCCACCACCACCGGGTCCGAGGGCGCGGCGCTGGGCCGGGCCTACGCCGTCTACCCCGGCACCGGCGTGGCCGCCACCTACAGCTACAGCGCCACCTTCCCGGGCAACTCGCTCTATTCGGCCAACAGCAGCACCGCCTCTATCACGGTCAGCAAGCGCTCGGTCAATCTGACGGCCTTCCCGCAGAGCGCCATCTGGGGCAGCTCGTTCACGGCCACGGCCGAGTTCCGCGACGGCGCCACCAACACCGTGGTAGCGGGCAAGCAGCTGCGCCTGGCCTTCAGCACGGCGCCGGCCTCCTTCCAGCTGACCAACGGGGCCGGCGTGGCCTCCTCCACCTTCACGGCCCCGGCCAGCACCGGCGCCTTCAGCTGGTTCGCCAATTTCTCCGGCGACGCCGCCTACGCGGCGGCCGCCTCCACCGGGACCATCTCCGTCAACCGGCGCGCGCCCACCCTCACGCCCATCGCCTCCAGCAAGTATGTCTGGGACTCCATCTACCTGAGCGCCACCTTTACGGACGAGGGCAATCCCGTCTCCGGCCGGCTGCTCTCCTTCTACTTCAACGGCTCCACGCTGACCGCCACCACCAACGCCGGCGGCGTGGCGACCACGGTAGCCTTCTCCTCGGTCAGCGCGCAGGGCGTCTACGGCTTCACGGTGCTGTTCGACGGCGACACCAACTACTCGGCGCAGTCCGGCAGCTCCACCGTCACGGTCAGCCGCAGGCCCTCAAACCTGAACCTGGGCCCGGTCTCGGCCATCGCCAGTTCCTCCGTCACCCTGTCGGCCACGCTGATAGACACCAACTGGACCACGCCGGTGTCCGGCAAGAGCGTCAGTTTCACGCTGCAGGGCGCTACCCACACTCTTTCAGCCGTCACCAACGCCTCCGGCATAGCCAGCGTCATCTATCAGTCCTCGGGAGTCACCGGGCCCTATACCTACTCGGCCACCTTCGCCGGCAATACCAACTACACCGGCACCTCCAGCAGCGAGACGCTCACCGTCACGCGCCGGCCGTCCGTGCTGGAAATGGCCGACTACTACCCGCCGGCCAGCAGCACGTTCACGGCCTCCGCCGTGCTCAAGGATTTCACCACCGGCAGCGCGATAGGGATCAAGACCGTCTCCTTCCTGTTCCTCGGCTCCACCAGGACCGCCATCACCAGCGCGCTGGGCTACGCCGCCACCTCGTACGTGACGCTGTCGAGCACGATGAGCTACCCCATACAGGCCTCGTACGCCGGCGACACGCTGTACGCGCCCGCCACCATCGTAAAGACGGTATTCCCCGGCCGGCGCAACACCGCGCTGCAGACCTCGGACATACTTACGGCCGTGGCCAAAGACACGTTCACCGTAACAGCTACACTTACCGACTACGATCAGGGCACCATTATCCCCGGGGCCTCGGTAACCTTCTCTTTCACGGGCTCTACTTACACGCTGACAGCCCTCACCGACGCCTCCTCCGGAACGGCCAAAGTGCAGTTCGCCGCGCCCTCTTCCACCGGCACCTATTCCTATACCGCCGCCTACGCCGGCAGCGCGCTCTACAACGGCACCATGGAGACCTCCTCCGTGCTGGTCAACCGCCGCCAGATAACTATCAACCCCAGCGACCTGACCGGCGTACCGGCCATCAGCACCTTTACCGCCTCCGCCACGCTCTCGGACGGCGCGCTCACGCTCTCCACCAAAACGCTGAGCTTCGTGTTCGTCTCCACCAAGAGCGCCGTCAGCAACAGCATCGGCGTGGCCAGCACTACTTTCATAGCCCCGGTCAGCACCGGCACTTTCTCCTACAAAGTGATGTACGCCGGCGACGCGCTCTACAACCCCGCCACCGCTTACGCCACGCTGGGCGTGGTGCTCAAGCCCACCGTGCTGGAGGTGCTGGACGTCCCCGACGCCGTGGTAGGTCTTAAGTTCACCGCCACCGCCAAGCTGCGCGACATCGAGGCCGGCAACGCCTTGGTGCTCTCCACCAAGACCATAACCATCGTCTTCGGGACCACGACCATAAACTCCGTGACTGACCTGGGCGTGGCCACGGCTGCCTACAACGCGCCGCTGACCACCGGCACCTACTCGTACACGGCCACCTTCCTGGGCGACGGCATCTACGGCGCCAGCACCAGCAGCGGCACCATAACCGTAAACCGCCGGCCCGTGCTGTTCAGCCTGGCCACGGACCCCAACCAGCCCTACGCTTTCCGCGCCAACTCGGTGCAGTCCAGTTTCACCATCACCGGCGTACTTTCCGACGGCCAGGTGGCCGGCCTGAACCTGGCCGGGCAGAGCCTGACTTTCGTCTTCCAGAACTCCACCCTGACGGCCGTCACCAACGAACTGGGCATAGCCAGCGTCACGTTCGCGTCCCCGGTCTCCTCGGGCAGCTACTCATATTTCGGCTATTTCTACGGCGACAGCAGTTACAACCCCAACCGCCCCGAAGATTCGGAAAAGACCCTCAATATAATCCCGCGGCCCACCAACATCCTGCCGCGCGACAGCGCCACCGGCCTGCTCAATAACGACGGACTGACCCCGTACTACACTTTCTGGAACACCCACGTGCAGGCCCGCGTGATGGACACGCTCAGCAGCGAGGGCATACAGGGAGTGACGGCCAACTTCGTGCTGTGGAACTCCACCCGCACCGGCGTGACCAACTCCATCGGCACCGCCCAGTCCAGCGCCACCTTCGCGGGCGTCACGACCTACGGCACCTATCCTGCCCTGGTCCGGTTCGACGGCAACGGCACTTACGGCCCCAGCCTGCTGCCGGGGGGGACCAACACTTCCGACCCCTATACAGGCAAAGTGGTCATAAACCGCAGCCCGGCCTATTTCGACGTGCCGCAGATAACAGAAACCTATCCCGACGCGGACACCGTGATCACGGGCAACCTTGTGGACTGGTGGGGCAGGCCGCCCGCCTACGCGGGCCAGTTCATAGGCGATCCGAACGCGGCGCTCATAGGCTACCCCATACGCTACCGCGTTTCCACCATACCCTGCGGCGCCGACTGCGGCGCGGTGGCCAGGAACTGGGCCATTGAAGGCTGGGGCGCGGTAGGCACCGGCAATATAGCCTCGGCCACCGTGCACTCCCCGCTGGCCGCCGGCGACTATCCGATAGATTATTACTTCGCCGCCACTAATTCCTTCGTACAGTGGGGCCGCAGCGAACCGCAGCGCGTGCTGCGCGTGGGCCGCCGTCTTACCTATATAATCCCGGACTCGGAGCCTTTCACCGTGGGCGCCCAGATGCCCATAGACATCACCGTTAAGCTGGCCGACCTGACGCAGAGCCTGGCCGGGATCAACGGCAAGAACCTGGACGTGGTCCTGGTCACCACGCAGACGCTGGTCACCGGCTCGGCCGGCCCGGCCGGTAAAGTGAAAGCCACTTTCGCCGGAATGTCTGTGGGCACCTATACCTATACAGCCCGCTTCCCGGACGGCGACCCGGCCTACATGCCCTTCACCAGCAGCGGCACCGTGGTCGTGGAAAAGAATACCACCGGCCTGGCGGCCGACAACATTTCCAATATCCCGGCCGGCAATAACTTCGACGCCAGGGCCACGCTGACGATAGTCCAGGGCACCACCACGCTGCCGCTGGCCGGCAAGACCATCAACTTCGTCTTCACCAGCACCAACGGCCCGGTCAACCTTAGCGCGGTCACCAACAGCCTCGGTGTGGCCACCGTCACCTACTCTTCGCCCTACGTCCCGGCCAACTACAACTACACGGCTGAATTCCCCGAGGACGCCGACAATAAACCCTCCAGCGACCTGACCAATACCGTGCAGATCGTAAAGCGGCGCACGCAGGTGGTTGCGCAGAACGCCGCGGTCTACATACAGGAGAATTTCGTCTCCACGGCCACGCTGACCGACCTGGACCTGGGGGGGGCGGCGATCCCGGGCATGACTATCAGTTACGTCCTGCACAAGACCCCCGACATCTCGGCCACCGCGCCGACCGACGCCGGGGGCGTGGCCACCGCCAGTTTCCTGTCCCCCGATACGGCCAACACGTACCAGTATTCCGCCACCTTCCCCGGCACCTCCATCTACGCCGTGGCCAGCGACACCAAGACGGTGACGGTCTCCAGGCGCGTCACCAACCTCAACGCGGCCGACATCACCACCCCGACCAACAGCTCGTTCACCATCACCACCTCGCTGTCCGACGTCACTCACGACCTGGGCGTCTCCACCCCTATAGCCGGCGTGCAGGTCAAGTTCGTCTTCAACGGAGAGACCAAGTACGCCAATACGGACGCCTACGGAGTGGTCTCCGCCACCTTCACCGCGCCGTCTGTGGCGGCCAACTACCCGTACACGGTCTATTTCGAGGGCGACCAGACCTTCAACGTCACCAACACGCCCCGCACCATCATCGTGCGCAAGCGAAACACCACGGTATCTGGCACTGACGTGGTGGCCCCCGCCGGCAGCGCCTTCACCGCCCAGGCACTGCTGATAGACGAGTTCGGCCAGAAGCTGGAAGGCTACACGATCTCGTTCGTCTTTACCGGCACAGGCACGTTCGCCGGCAGCAGCCTGACTGACGCCAACGGCCTGGCGGCCAAGGTCTACACTTCGCCGCTAAGCACCGGCACCTATAATTACACCGCCTCTTTCGCCGGAGACGACACCTACGCCGCCAACTCGGACAACGTCAACGAGGTGCTGGTCAACGTGGCCTCCACCACGCTCAGCGTGCCGGACGGCACCGTGACGGTGAACATGCTCTACACGGCCACCGCCACGCTCAAGGGCGCCACCAGCGGGGCCGGCGTGCCGGGCAAGCCGGTGGACTTCACGTTCAACGGCGTGAACCTGGGCCAGGTGGTCACCGACGAGGCCGGCGTAGCCATAAAGACCTTCACCCCGGCCTCCACCGGCACCTTCCGCCTGGACGTCAACTTCTACGGCGACACGGCTTTCTACGCCAGCTCCTCCTCCTCCACCATCACGGTCACCCGGCGCCTGTCCGGCATCGCGGCGCCGAATATTTTCACCGAGGTTGAAGCCGTCTTCATAGCCACCGCCACGCTGCGCGACTACAGCACCGTCCCCAGCACCCCGATAGCGGGCCGCACCGTGGAATTCCTCTTCGACGGCACGCCTAAATCCGCGGTCACCAACAGCATAGGCGTGGCCACCGTCTCGTACACGGCGCCGCTGTTCTCCGGCACGTACGACCTCAGCACCACCTTCGCCGGCGACGCCATCTTCACCTCCTCCGCCACGGTGGCCAAGGTCAACATAGCCAAGCACGAGATCTCCCTCGCCGTGGTCAACGGCTCCATCCCCGCGCTGGAAGTCTTCAACGCCACGGCCACGCTGACCTATGGCATCCTGCCGGTACAAGGCAAGACCATACAGTTCATCTACAAGGGCCAGCCCCTCTCGGCCACTACGGACGCCGCCGGGCAGGCTTTTGTTCAGTACCAGTCCGGCGCCTCTTCCGGGCCCTGGCGCCTGGACGCCAGCTTCGACGGCAGCGCCGACCCCACCTACGCCAGCACCTCCACCTACGGCACCATCACCGTGCTGCGCAGGACCTGCGTGGTGGTCCCGAAAAATATCTCCATGTCCGTCTTCGACGCCTTCACGGCCACGGCCACCTTCCGCGACGTGGTCAGCTCCAGCACGCCGGCAGGCAAGTTCGCCAAGGTGGCCTTCAACTGGATAAAACTCACCACGTTCACCGCTACCGCCACCGACGGCAACGGCCTGCTCTACGTCTCCACCGGCGCGCCGGTCTCCTCCGGCACCTATAAGGTAGAGGCCTTCTACCTTGGCGACGCCACCTACGCGCCCAGCCTGGCCTCTACCGCCACCGTCACCGTCGCCAGGCGCCCCTCGCAACTGGGCATGACCGACGTCTCCATAATGTTCGGCGAGATCTTCACGGCCACTGCCACGCTCAAGAACGAGGCCGTGCCGCTGACTTCCAGGCCCGTCACCTTCACCTTCGAGGGCAGGCCTTTCACAAAGCTGACCAACGCCTTCGGCGTGGCCACCGCCACCTTCACGGTGACGCTGTCCACCGGGCCCACGCAGATAGACGCGGCCTTCGCCGGCGACGCCTCCTACGGCCCCAGCAACGTAGCCACGGCCACGGTGACGGCCGCGATGCGCCCCACCAGCGTTACGCCGGTAGCGGCCATTGCCATAGCGGACAAGGTTTTCATAGCCACGGCCACCCTTAAAGATGTAAAGAACCTCAACGTGGCCGGAAAAGAGGTGGACTTCATCTTCGACGGCGAGACCGTCACCGGCGTGACCAACGCGCTGGGCGTGGCTACGGCGGCCTTCACGGCCGACGTGGCCACCGGGACCTACGCCGTAGGGGTATACTTCAACGGCACCTACGCCTATGCCGCCAGTTCCACCACCCTCTCGCTGACCGTGCAGCGCCGGCCGACCAGCATACTGCCGCTAGCCGGGGTGACGGCGCGCGCGCTGGACGTCTTCTACGCCACGGCCACCCTGCGCGACCTGGATTCGATAGCCCTCGGCGCCAAGCCGGTGCGCTTCCTCTTCCAGGGCGCCACTTTCTACCGCACCACGGATGGCGGCGGCGTGGGCATCTCCACCTGGGCCGCGCCCGCCTCCTCCGGCACCTATATCCTGGGGGCCTACTTCGACGGCGACGAAAAATACGCGCCCAGCACCGCCGCCATTCTGGTGACCAACCTGCAGCGCCCGACAGGCATAGCCCTCAACGGCCTCAGCGCCACCGCGCTGGACCTGTTCAAGACTACGGCCACCCTGACCGACCTCAACAACGGCCTGCTGCAGGTTTCCACGCGCAACGTGACTTTTAGTTTCAGCTGGGGAGCCAGCACCGCCGCCCCGACCAACGGGGTGGGGGTGGCCACCGCGGCCTATACCGCCACCGCCACGGCCGGCGCGTACCAGCTGACCGGCTCCTTCGCCGGCGACGCCACCTACGCCTCCACCAGCACGGTGGTGCCGTTGCCGGTGGCCAAACGCAACGCCTTCGTCACCGGCGTCTATGTCTCCACCAGGGTCTTCGACGTGTTCACCGCCAGCGGCACCTTCTACGACTCCGTCAGTTCCGCCCCCGTGGCCGGCCGCACCATGAAGTTCATCCTGCAGAACGGCAGCACCCAGACCGCCGTCACCAACGGCGCCGGCATAGCCTCGGTCAGCTTCACGGCCCACGGCTCCTCCGGCACCTACGCCATCTATACCAAGTTCGAGGGCGACGCCACCTACAACCCGGCCGTCACCTACGTCAGCAGCGTCACGCTGGCCCGCCGCGACAGCCGCATCACGCTGACCGCCCCGGCCAGCGTGATCATAGGCAGCGCTTTCACGGCTGGCGGCACCTTCTACGACTCCGTCAGCAATAATGCCGTGCCTTCCAAGATGATCTCCTTCCTGTTCCAGGGCAGCACGGTGCCGGTTTTCGCCAACGGCGCGGGCCTGGCCTCCACCGACTACACGGCCTCCCTGTCCTCCGGCACCTACGAGCTCCAGGCCTCTTTCGCCGGCGACGCCTCGTACAACCCCAGCGTCTCCACCCGGGCAGTGACCGCGCTGCGTTATCCCACGCTCATAACCGGGCCAGCCATCACCGTCACGATGAACGAGGTGCTCACCGCCACCGCCACGCTGACCGACTACCTGGCCAGCACCGTGCCGGCCAAGGCGCTGACGTTCACCTTCCAGTCGCAGCCTTTCGTCGACATGACGGACGTCCTGGGCGTGGCCTATTCCACCTACGCCGCCGCCGTCGCCGCAGGCAACTACCAGCTGCCGGTGGCCTTCGCGGGCGACGCCCTCTACGAGTCCACCAGCACCAGTATCCCCGTGCTGGTGAACAAGCGCGTCCCGCTGCTCACCGTCAGCACGGCCGCCTCCAGGGCGCTGGACGTCTTCACGGCCTCGGCCACCCTGGCCGATAACCTCTACCCGGTACAGAAGCTGGCCGGGCAGACCGTCGCCTTCGAATTCCTGGTGGGCACCACCACCTATAGCGGCAACGGCGTGACCGACGCGCAGGGCCTGGCCGTCTATAACTTTACCGCCCCGGCCTCCACCGGAGCCTACGAACTGAGGGGGAACTTCGCGGGGAATTCCACCTATTACCCCTCGCTCAAGACCAGCACCGTCACCGTCTCGGCCCGCCCCGCCCTGCTGTCCCTGGCCGACGCTGAGACCGAGATCGACGAGCTGTTCCGGACCACCGCCACGCTGACCGACCAGGCCACCCTGCAGCCCGTGGCCACGCGTTTGATAACCTTCACCTTCGGCTCCAGTTCAGCGGCCTACACGGCGGCCGACGGCCAGGCCTCCGTGCGTTACTCGGCCCCCGGCTCTTCCGGGACTTACCAGGTGGACGCCGCCTTCTACGGCGACGCCACTTACGGCGCCGTCACTTCCTCTTCGACCCTGACAGTCAAGCGGCGCCCGCTGGCGCTGGCGGCCCCGGATATCGCGGGCATCATCGACGAGGTCTTCAAAGCCACCGTCACGGTGACGGACACGCTCAACGCCGGCGCTGTAGTCGGCCGCAGCGTCAATTTCGTCTTCGCCAATAGCACGTTCACCGTACCGACCGGCGCCGGCGGCGTGGCCGTCTCCACCTTCGCGGCGCCTTCCGCCACCGGCCTCTATTACGCCGCCATCAACTTCCCCGGCGACGCGCGCTACCTGCCGGCCGCCACCACGGCCCAGCTCACCGTGGACAAACGGCCCGCGGTCATAGACGCCGAACCCGTTACGGCGCGGGCCGCTCAGGTCTTCACCGCCACGGCCTCCCTGCGCGACGTGCTGTCCCCGGCCTACAAGCCGGACGGGCGCCCGCTGGTCTTCTACTTCCAGGGCAGCAGTTTCACCGCCCTTACCGACGCCGAGGGCGTGGCCGTCTCCACGTTCATGGCGCCCGCCTCCAGCGGCGCGGTGCGCCTGGACATCTCTTTCGCCGGCGACGCCCGCTACACCGCGGCGTCCTCCTCGGAGGCGGTCACCGTACTGCGCCGCCTCTCCCTGCTGACCCTGGAGCCCCTTACGGCCAACGCGCTGGACATCTTCACGGCCACCGCCACGCTGACCGACAAGGCTGACGGCACCTACGCCCCTGGGCGCGACGTGATCTTCCACTTCGCCGGCACCAGCGTCACGGCCGTCACCGACGCCGGCGGCATAGCGTCGGCCGCCTTCAGCGCCCCTGCCTCCTCGGGCGCCTACCAGGTGGAGGCCACTTTCGAGGGCGACTCGGTCTACGACACCAGCTATTCCAGCGGCGCCTTAGCCGTGCTGCAGCGCCCCGTGGGCATAGCCATAGCCGACAGCTCGGCCTATCCTTTCGAGCAGTTCACGGCCACCGCCACCCTCACCGACGGCGCCACGGCGGCGCCGGTGGACAGCCGGCTGCTGCTGTTCAGCCTGGACGGGACGCAGCTGGCCGGGATCACGGACGGATTGGGCGTGGCCACCGCGGCCTATACGCCCCCGGGCAGCTTCGGCTACTACGAGATCGGCGCCGAGTTCGCCGGCGACGCCACCTACGCGGCCTACGCCGCCACCGGCACGGTCGAAGTTAAGCAGAGACCCACCTCGGCAGCCTCGCTGGACGCCGCCGCCACGGCCATGGAAGTGTTCATCGCCAGCGCCTCCCTCTCCGACGTGCGTTTCGGCACGCCGGTGGAGGGGAAAGAAATGGTCTTCCTGTTCGAGGGGCAGACGAGCAGCGCCGCCACCGACGCGCAGGGCCTGGCCTGGACGCAGTTCTCCGCGCCGGTCTCTTCCGGCACTTACTTCTTTACCGCCGAATTCCACGGCGACACGGTCTACGAGGTCTCTTCGGCCACCGGCGCCGTGGCCGTCAGCACCCGCTTTACCAGGACCATAGCGCGCGACACCAACGCCAACGTGGGAGAGCCCTTCGTCCTCTCGGCCACGCTTACGGACCCGGCCAGGGAAGGCCAGCCCGGCTATTTCGTGCCTAACGTGTCGCTGCGCTTCATCTTCAAGGACAGGGACGACTTCACCATCGAGGAGGGCTCGGCCACCACCAACGAGATCGGCGTGGCCACGGTCACGTTCAGCGGACCCGGCTCGCCCGACGTCTATTACTACACGGCCGTATTCGAGGGCGACTACACCTACACGCCCAGCAGCGCTACCGCCATGGTCAAGGTGGGCCTGCTGACGTCGCTGGTGGCCAACGACGTGGAGACCGAGGCCCTAGAGAATTTCAAGGTGAAGGCCAAGCTGACCGACTACCTCTCCACCACGCTCGACGACAAGACCGTGCGCTTCGCTTTCCTCGGCCTCAACGCGGCCGGCATGACCAACGCCGAAGGCGACTCCGGCGTGGCCGCCTCCACGTTCACGGCCCCGCCCTCCTCCGGCACCTATAACTATTACGCCTACTTCGACGGCGACTCCATCTACTCGGCCAGCAACGCCACCGGCACCATAACCGTCAAGCTGCGCACGGCCTCCATAGTCACGTTCCCGACCAGCGCCCTGTCCTACAGTTCCTTTACGGCGCTGATCGCCCTCAAGGACCTCAAGACCAACGGCTCCATAGGCGGCCGGGACGTGGAGATCTACTTCAACGGCAGCACCGTCGCGGTCAATACCGACGCCGACACGGGGGTGGCCGGCGCCTCCTTCTTCGCTCCTTACTCCTCCGGCACCTACAATTACCACGCCTGGTTCGCGGGCGACGACACCTACGCCCCCTCGGTAGGCACCGGCACTCTCACGGTGGCGCTGCGCCCCACCAACATGCTGTCCTACAATGTCACGGACCTCACCTCCAACAGCACGTTCACGGCCCGGGTACAGATCAAGGACAACGCCAACCTGCCCATAGAGGGGCTCAGCGTGGACTTCAACTTCGAGGGCCAATTCGGCATCGGCGTCACCGACTCGCTGGGCATAGCCGAAGCCGTGCTGACCGCTCCGGCCTCCAGCGGCACGTACACCTATTCAGCGGTCTTCTACGGCGATGAGCGCTATGCAGGCAGCAACGCCGACGGCAGCGTGGCCGTCGGCCCCAGGCCCACGCTGATGGTCACCGCCGCGGTCTCGTCCAAGCTGGGTTCGCCGCTGGGGCTCTCGGCCCGCCTGGTGGACACCGCCACGCAGGCCGGCATCTCCGGCAAGCAGTTGAACTTCTATTTCAACGGGGCCACCCTCACGGCGGCCACCGACGCCTTCGGCATCTCCAGCGTGGCCTTCGTCTCGCCGGCCTCCACCGGCGCCTACTACTACGAGGCGGAGTACGCCGGCGACGGCCTGACCTACATGGGCAGCTACTCTTCCTCGCCGGTCACCGTAGCGCTCAACTTCACCCGGCTCGAGGCCGCGGACAACATCTCCGTAAAGATCTTCGAGCCGCTGCAGGTGCAGGCCATGCTGCTGGACTCCCTGGGCGTCTGGATGCCCGGCCTGCCGGTGACCTTCGCCTTCGAGGGGGCCGAGACCGAGGATTACACCGACGAGTTCGGCCGGTCCACCGCCTCGTTCCCCACGCTGCTGCTGGCCTCCACCGGCACCTACAACTATACCGCCGAGTTCGCCGGCGACACGCTCTACGTGGCCTCCAGCGACACCTCCAACGTGGTCAACGTAACCAGGCGCGACTCGCTGCTGACGGCCGGCAGCCTGATGACCACGCCCAGCAAGCCGTTCACGGCCGCCGCGCTGCTCTCCGACAACGTCAACGACAGCGTCTTCAACGGCGCGCCGGTCTCCGGCAGGACCATCCTGTTCGAGTTCTTCGACTCCACGTTCACGCAGGTCTCCTCCGCGCCCACCTCGGCGCTGGGCGTCTCCAGCGTGGCCTTCACCGCGCCGGCCTCCACCGGCACCTTCCTGCTGACGGCGCGCTTCGCCGACGACGACCCGATCTACGCCGGCTACTTCTCCTCGGCCGCGGTAGTGGTGATGCTCGACGACGGCACCGGGGCCATCAAGACCAAGCTGGCGGTCGCGCCCGCGCGGGCCTACCTGAGCCAGGTCTTCACGGCTTCCGCCACGCTGACCGCCACCGACGAGCCGGTGCCGGGCAAGGCAGTGATGTTCGAATTCTTCAACGGCGTGGCCACCTACCCGGCGGTCGGCTACACCGACGGCATCGGCCTGGCCACGGCGGCCTTCACCGCGCCGGCCTCCTCGGGCACCTATATAATGACGGCCTACTTCGCCGGCGACGCTCAGTTCTCCGCCGCCACGGGCACGGGCACGCTGACCGCCGAGCGCTACCCGGTGTCCCTCGTGGCGCAGGACGTCTCGGCCTACGCCAACGAGGTCTTCAGGGCCAGGGCCGTGCTGCGCGACGACCTCACGCTGGCCTACGTGCCCTCGAAGACGGTCACCTTCAGCTTCTTCAACGGGGTCTCCACCATAACCAGTACCGCCCTGACCAGTTCCACCGGTTCCGCGGAGGTGGAATTCACCGCGCCCGGCGTACCGGGCGACTATTTCTACACCGCCAGTTTCGAGGGCGACGCCGTCTATCTGGACGCCGCCGACACGGCGTCGCTGCTGATAGCCTCGCGCGGCTCGAGCACCTTCCTGGTGGGCTACGACATCGGCTACGACGTCTCGGTAGGCACCGGCGAGGTGGTCGCCGCCTCGGCCACGCTGACCTCCAAGGGCTACCCCGTGCCCGGCAAGCCCGTCACCATCACCTTCCAGGGCGTGGCCAGGGTCTCCACGACCAACGCGCAGGGCCTGGCCTTCTCTACCTTCACGGCCCAGGCCTCCAGCGGCACCTTCGTCTACCAGGCGGAGTTCATCGCCGACGCCAACTATAACGCCGCCGTGGCCACCGCCGCCGTGCTGGTGGTGTTCAGGAAGCAGCCCGAGCCCCCGGCCTTCAAGGCCGAGGTCACCTCCACCACCGTCACCCTGGCCTGGACCCAGGTGACCCAGTACCAGGACGAGGTGAAGGAATACATCATAGAGCAGGCGGTCTCGCTGCGCGGCAACGCCAGCACCTCCACAGCCGTCAGCGCGAGCAGCACCGCCTTCACCTGCGACGTGAGCGAGGACGAGTCCACCTTCATCAAGATCAAGACCAAGCTCAACGACGAGCAGATCAGCGCCACCACGCTGATAGTGGAGGTGCCCAGCAAGGCCGCCGACCCGGACCGCGTGCCCAACTACTACTATATGAGCCCCGGCGAGAACCCCCAGGACTGGGCCGCGTGGGTCAGGATCCCCGGCAAGGTCATGGACAAGGTCTCGGCCAACAACGCCTTCGATATCTCGGTGGAGAAGGACGTCAATCCCGACTTCCTGGCCGCCTACACCGTCAAGCCTACCGGCGCGCAGTCCGCGACCCTGGAAAAGGACCTGCGCACCGCCGACAGGAAAGGCGTGAAGCTGACCATAGCCTACCCGCAGGGCGGCACCGGCACCTCGGCCGCGGGCCAGGTGGCGCTGTACTGGTATAACGGCGTGGAATGGGTCAAGCTGGGCGGCGAGATAGACGTGCTGACCGGCGAGATCTACACCTACTCCCGCGTGCTGGGCCAGTTCGCCGTGCGGGCCGACACGCTGGCCTCCGAGTTCACGCTGACCAAGGTGGCGCCGCGCATCTTCACCCCCGACGCGCCCGACGCCACCCCCGGCAAGACCATCAGCCGCGCCACCTTCTATTTCGAGAACCCGGCCGGCGGCGAAGTCACCATCCGCATCTTCGACATCACCGGCGCGCTCGTGCGCAGGAACCTGGAATCCGCCGGCGCCAGCATGATGTTCTGGGACGGCCGCGACCAGGCCGGCGCGCTGGTGAAGGGCGGCGCCTACATTTACCAGATCGAGGCCGGCGAAGAAGTGATCACCGGCACCGTGGTGGTGGCCAAGTAGCGCCCAGCGTGAAAATTTTATGAGAAACTTCCTCAACGCCTTACTCCTCCTCGCCCTGCTGGCGTCGCCCGCGGCGGCCGCTTTCGCCCTGACCAAGGTGACGGCCCGCGTCTTCAGCCCCGGCGAGGCCAACCCGGACGTCAACCGCGCCCGCTTCCATTTCACCAACCCCGAGGCGGGGGAGGTCACCATCCGCATCTTCGACATCAAGGGCGCGCTGGTGCGCAGGAACCTGGACTCGGAGTCGGCCGGCGTGATGTACTGGAACGGCAGGGACCAGGGCGGCTCCGTGGTGAGGGGCGGCATCTATATTTACCAGATCGAGGCCGGCGAACAGGTGCTCACCGGCACCGTGGTGGTGGCTAAATGAAACGGTCCTATAATATGAAGACTATCTCCGCCATCTTCTCCCTGCTCTGCCTGGCGGCCCTCGCCGCGGCGCCGGCGCGCGCCGCCTTCGAGGACGTGGAGACCGGCCCCAGGGCTTCGGCCATGGCCGGCGCCTACGCCGCCCAGTCCGAAGGCATCTCCTCCGTTTTCTACAACCCCGCCGGCATCATCGGCACCACCCGCTACGAGGCCGCCCTCGCCCAGCAGAAGCTCTACCTCGGCCTGACCGACGGCAGCGCCATCTCGCGCAACGCCATAGCCTTCGGCCTGCCGCTGGCCTTCGGCGGCTCCTACTGGGGCACCGCCGCCGTGGGCCTGGATACGCTCAGCCTCGACAGCCTCTACAGCGAGTCCCGCCTGCGCATAGCCTGGGCCTACCCGCTTAAAGAGCGGCTGTGGGCCGGCCTGGCCATAGCGCGCATGGGGGTGACCTACGGCAGCGACGCCTATACCGCCGTGAACCCGGTGCTCAGCAGCGCCAAGGAAATGTCCGCCATGGGCCTCGACCTCGGCGCCGTCTACAGCGCGGAGCTGGCCGACTTCGGCCTCTCCATCCAGAACGCCAACGAGCCGGACCTGGGCATCAAGTACGCCAACAAGGTCTCCCGCAAGATCAGCCTGGGCATGGCCCTCAAGCGGCAGGCTTTCACCTGGAACACCGACCTGTCCCTGTCCGGGCAGGATATCAAGATCAAGACCGGCGCCGAGGTGCCGGTAATGAAAGAGACTTACGGCGACCGGCTGCAGGCCCGCGGCGGCTTCAGCGTGGGCTCGCGCGACTACCGCTCGCTCGCCGCCGGCTTCGGCTACCGCCGCGCCTCCTACCGCGTGGACTATTCCTTCGTCTACCCGCTCAGCGGCCTGGCCGACACCATGGGCTCCCACCAGCTCGGGCTGTTCGTCGCCTGGGGCGAGGCCCGCGGCCCGCTGGCCGACCGGGAGAACCAGTATTCCGACGAGGCCGGGGAGAAAGGCCGCGGCGGCGGCAAGGGGGACGGCGCCGGCGAGGGCGAAGGCCTGCCGCAGAAGACCGAACCGAGCAAGCAGGACCTGCAGAAGGCCGGCAAGCTGCTGCGCGAGGCCAGGCTCAGCCTGCGCTCCGGCGCCTACGCGAAGGCCGAGGCCGCTTACAAGAAGGCCGACGAGCTGCTGATGAACACCGACCCGTCCATCAAGGAAACCACGCTCAAGATGAACGCGGTGAGCGAGATCCTGCCCGAGGCTACCGCCCAGGCCGGCCGCGACGACCTGCTGCGCAAGTCCGTCAACCGCTACGCCGACAAGAACACCGACGCGGTGCTCTACATCACCTACGCCCGCCAGAAGTGGCCGAGGGACATAGCGGTCGCAAGGTTGTATAATCTCATCAGCCGGGAATTCCCGGAGACGGCCTCGGAACTGCGCATCCTGCCCGGCATCACGATCATAGACCAGCTGCTGCAGGACGCCCTGGACTTCATCCGCAACGGCCGCTTCATCCAGGCCATTTCCACCCTGCAGCGGGTGCTGCAGCTGGAGCCCGACAATATACCGGCCCTGACCCGCATGGGCTCGGCCTACTGGGCGATGGAAAAGAAGGATATCGCGAGGAAAAACTGGCGGAGGGTTTTGGAACTTGATCCCGGTAATACGGAAGTTAACCAGTTCATGAAGATGAATTAAAGGCGGGCAGCGCCGGAGTCCCCCAGGGCCGGCGCCCCGCTTTTTTGCGTTATAGAAGGAGCAGGTAAAAATGAAAAGCAAGAACCTCTTAACTTTCGCGCTGCTGGCCGCGGCCCTTCTGGCCCCGGCGGCGGCGCAAGCCCAGTCGCTGGAAGCGCTGCGCAGCAAGACGGCCCTGGAGGCGCAGATAGAAGAGCGCCTCCGGTCCATGATCTCTTCCTACCTCAACACCAAGGAAGTCGCCGTGGCCGCCAAGGTCAACGTGCTGGTCAGCCGCAAGAACGACGATCCCAAGAGCGGCGTGCGCAAGTGGGACGACAAGGACGAACTGATCCTGCCCGGCGTGCCCGCGGCTACCTCGATGACCAAGGATTCCGGCGCGGCCAAGGCCGCCGAGGCCGCCAAGCGGCAGGTGCGCCTGGGAGTGGACAGCGTGAACATCTGGATCATCGTGGGCAAGCCGGTGGCCAAGGACCAGGAGACCAAGATCAAGAAGCTGGTCGGCGACGCGCTGGGCCTGGACACCGCCGTTGGCGACACCATTTCCGTGGAGAGCACGCTGCCGGAGAAGCCTTCGCGCGCGCTGGATATCGGCGCCATCGTGGCCCTGGTCTGCCTGGCCGTGCTGGCCGCCTTCCTGTACGGCCCTTTCCGCGGCTTCCTGGCCCGCCTCAACGAGAACCTGGCCGCCCTGGCGGCGGCGAAGAAAGGCCCGGCCGAGCACAAGTCCGGCGGCGGCGGGGACATCACCCTGGCCGGGGGGGACGACATGCCCGCCGAGACCACGATGTCGGGCGCGCTGGCCATAGCCGGCGGCGGCGGCGGGGCGTCGGTGCTCTCTTTCGATTCCGGCGACAACATCCCGCTGGAAAAGTACGTCACCAAGGACAACGTGGACGACCTGATGCTCATCCTGCACGACGAGCCCGCCGAAGTGATAGCCAAGGTGGTGCAGCGCATCCCGCAGAAGCTGGCCTTCACGGCCATCCCCAAATACAAGATGAAGGAAGTGCTCGAGCAGTTCCTCAAGCGCGAGTTCGACGAGCCGGAGAAGATCAAGACGCTGCTGGACCGCATCAAGGACAAGATGGCCGGCAGCTTCGGCGGCGAGCAGCGCCTGGGCAACCTGATGCAGATCATGGACAAGAAATCCCAGGAGCGCACGCTGGCCTTCCTGCGCGAGAAGGACGCGGCCTTCGCCGCGGCCGTGGAGACCCGCTACTTCAAGTTCGAGGACCTGATGCGCTACGACGAGATGGCGCTGCGCAGGATCTTCCGCAAGGCCGGCGCCGAGCCTTTCGCCCGCTGCCTGAAGAACTGCGACGCCCCCACACTGGAGGCCTTCCACGAGATGCTGGGCCCCGCCATCAGGGACCTCGTGAACGCGCGCATGCAGAACATGCTGCTGACCGGCGACACCAACGATTCGGAGCTGACCATCCTGGCCGCCGTGCAGGCGCTGGCCGCCAAGGGGCTGATCCTGCCGCTGGCCGACGTGAAACAGGCCGGCAAGGCCTGAGCCGCTATTCTAAGGAGGAGCTAACGTGGACTTTTCAACCGTGATAGGACTTACCCTGGGCGTGGGCTGCGTCTGGTACGCGATGGCGGCCGGCGACATCATGGGCCTGCTGTGGGACCTGCCTTCCTTCATCCTGGTCGTGGGCGGCACCATAGCCTCCACCATGATGACCTTTCCGATGGACGTCATCAAGGACGTCCCGCGCTCGCTGCTGCTGACCTTCTTCCCGAAAAAGATAGGCAAACCGCAGGTTATCATCAACCGGCTCTGCGCGCTGGCCGACGTGGTCAAGGAGAAGGGCGTGGACTCGCTCGCCGAACACACCGTCAAGGACGACAAGTTCCTCAAATCCGGCGTGAAGATGATACTCAGCGAATGGGACGAGGACGCCATCAAGGAAAGTCTCGAGAAGGACATGGAATTCACGCTGGAGCGCCACCAGCAGGTGCAGAAGGCCTTCGCGGCGGCCGGCGGCTACGGACCGGTGTACGGCCTGCTCGGCACGCTGGTGGGCATCCTGGGCGTGCTGCGCTACCTCGACAGCCCCAAGGCCATGGGCGCCGCCATGACGGTGGCCATCGTTACCACTTTCTACGGCATCTTCGTGGCCAACTTCCTGGCGCTGCCCACCGCCGGCAAGCTGGAGAACTACAGCAACAAGGAACTCCTGGCCAAACAGCTGATGCTGATGGGCGTGCTCTCCTTCAAGAAAGAGGAGTCTTCCCTGAACCTGCGCCGCAAACTTGAGAAGCACCTGGCCGGCCAGCACCGCAAAGAGGAGAAGTAACGGTAAACCCGGCCCAATGGTCAAGAAGAAAGGCATCAAGCCGCCGGTAGTGTGGCTGACCGTGTACAGCGACCTCATCACCAACGAGGCCCTGTTCTTCATGATGCTTTTCGCCAGCGTGCTCATAGCCTACCAGAAAGGCTTCACGGAGCAGGAATTCAGGGATTACATGCGCGGCATCTCCACCTCGATCTACAAGAAGGAAGCCGCGGCCAAAACCATGACGGAGACCGGCAAAAAGCTGGCCAGGATAGAAGGCATAGCCTCGGTGAAGCTAGGCGACAAGGACCTGCGCATCGTGCTGCCGGAGCCGGTGCTGTTCGAATCCGGCCAGGCCAAACTCAAGGACGAAGGGAAAGTGGTCCTGAACGAAGTGGGCAAGGTGCTGGCCGCCAGCCGCTACGACCTGGAGATAGAGGGCCACACCGACGACGTGCCCATAACCCAGGCGGCGCCGGCCGGCATGAAGCGCTGGCAGCTGGCCATGGCGCGCTCCACGGGGCTCGGGCCCTACTATTCCAACCGCGAGCTGTCGGCGGCGCGCTCGCTGCAGGTGCTGCAGTATTTTACGAGGGAGAGGCTGCTGGCCCCGGAGCGCGTAGCGGCGGCGGCCTACGGCGAATACATGCCGGCTGGCCCCAACGACAGCGACGAGAACCGGGCCAGGAACCGCCGCATAGAGATCAAGCTGGTGCTGCGCGACAGGGCGGCCCTGGTGCGGATGGCGGCCCTGCAGCAGGCCCCGGAGGCCGCGGCGGCGCCGGGGACGGTCCAATGAAGAAGAAGAAACTGGACTTCTCCGAGGCGATGACCGCCTACCTGATGCCCTACATCGGCGTCATGACCATCTTGTGCATCTTCTTCCTGATCCAGTACGCCGACTACTCGGAGCGCCTGAAGAAAAAGAACGCCGAGCGCACCGAGATCCTGGCACAGGAGGTCAAAGAGGACCTCAAGGACCTGCAGGACGCCAAGGTGGAGACGGTGGAGGACGGGATCAAGGTAACGCTGCCCTCTTCCGTGGTTTTCGACCTGAGCATAGCCAGACTCAAGGACGCGGCCCTGCCCACCCTGGGCAACCTGGCCGCGAGCATCAAGAACCTCGACGAGCGCTACGTGGTGGTGGTGGACGGTCACACGGACGACGAGCCGGTCTTCTACGGCGGCGACTTCTCGTCCAACTGGGAACTTTCGCTCTACCGGGCCATCAGCGTGATAGATTTCCTCGTGAAAGAGGGGAACAACCCGGAACTTTTCGCGGCCGCGGGGCACGGGCAGTACAGCCCGCTGTACCCCAACGATACGCCGGAGCACAAGGCGGCCAACCGCAGGGTGGAGATACTGATACGCAGGAGGACCGCCCCGTCGGCGCCTCTGGCGGAAGTGGTGAGCGCGGAGCGGCAAACCGCAAATTAAGGCAACAGGTAAGGCAGGCTAAGGAGAATCAATGAGAATAATTATCGCTGACGACGACGACGACGTGAGGGACCTGGTGGAAATGGTGCTCAGCTCGGCCGGCTACGACGTCTCGCCCCATCCCAACGGCAAAAAAGCCTGGGAGGCCCTGCAGAAGAACGGCGCCGACATGGCCGTGCTCGACATCAACATGCCGGAGATGGACGGCCTGGAGCTGCTGGACCTGATACGCGGCGACGACCGCTACAAGGAGATGCCTGTGATGCTGCTGACCGCGCGCAAGGGCATGGACGAGAAGGCCAAGGGGATAGAGCGCGGCGCCGACGATTACCTGACCAAGCCCTTCGAGAACGACGAGCTGATCAAGCGCGTGCGCCTGCTGGAGCAGGCCTACCCGGCCAACGGGGGCTGACGCCGCATGCGCCACGCAACGCTCAAGCCCCTGCTGACGGCCCTGCTGGCCGCCTGCTGCGCGGCCGCGGCCCAGGCCGCGCCGGAGATGATCGTACTGGCCTCCGCCACGTACGACTCCGGCGCGCTGTCCGACGTGGCCACCGCGCTGGCCGTGGACGCGGCCGGCAACATCTTCGTCACCGGCAACAGCGGCAACGACTTCCTCTCCGTCAAATACAGCAAGACCCTGGCGCTCACCGTGGGCGCGGCCAGCCTTTACGCCAACGGCGGCAGCGGCAATATCCCGGGCGGCATAGCCGTGGACGGCCTCGGGAACATCGTGGTGGCGGGTTCCGAGAACAGCGCGGCCAACTACGTCACGCTGAAATACAGCGCCAATTTCGGCGCTCTGCTCTCTTCCGCCGCCTATTCCGGCGGGGTCGAGGATAAAGCCAACGCCGTGATCACCGACGACCAGAACAATATCTACGTCACCGGCTACAGCAACAACGGCACCGACGATTTCTACACCATCAAGTACAGCCCCGCCCTGAACCAGGTCTCCAGCGCGGCCTACGACAGCGGCGACCTGGACCAGGCCAACGCCCTGACCTTCAACGGCGACTACCTGATAGTGGCGGGCCTGACCAAGACGGACGGCGGGACCAACGACAACGTGCGTCTGGTGCGCTACGACAAGAACCTCAATTACCTGCCGCCGGCGGTTTCTTTCGACAGCGGCGGCGGCGACGTGGCGTACGGCGTAGCCTCCGACGCGCAGGGCAACATCATCGTGGCCGCCCGCCGGGTGGGAGCCACGCCGGACTTCCTCACCCTTAAATACGACAGCACGCTGACCACGCTGATCTCATCGGCGGTCTACGACAGCGGGGGGGTGGACTGGCCCAAGGGCGTGGCGGTGGATTCCAGCGGCAACATCATCGTAACCGGGCACACCAATTTCCCCGCGGCCGGTAATTTTTTAACCATCAAGTACGACAGTTCGCTCAACGTACTGTCCACGGCGGCCTATGACGGCGGCCAGGCCGACATCTCCAACGCCGTCATCGTGGACGCCGAAGACAATGTGATCGTGGCCGGCCAGAGCTACACGGCGACCGACAACTATTTCGTGGTCAAATACAACGCCTCGCCGAAGCTCACCGCCGTGGACGAGCTCTATATCGGCGAGACTTCGAACGTCAACATCATCGGCCGCGGCCTGCTGCCGGACACGGCCGTCTCTTTCTCCGACACGCTGATCTCCACCGGCGCGGCCTCGTATAATTCAGGCCAGATCACTCTGCAGGTAGCCCCGGCGCCCTCGGTCATACTGGGCTTCACCACCATCACCGTCACCAACTCCAACGGCGAGTATTACACTTCCGCCTCGCTGGCCAGGACCCGCCTGCGCCAGTCCATCCCAGCCGCCCAGGCGGCCACGATAAGCGCCATGATGAAGCTGGGCCAGGTCACGGTCTCCGTGCCGGCCAACTCCTTCGCGCTGCAGGAGACCATCACGCTCTCTCCGGAAACCGCCGCTGCCGGCGACATACAGCAGGCCGGCGAGGGCCTTTTCATAGCGGGCAACCCTTCCACCACCTCCCTGCAGAACCTGACGGTCACCCTGCGCTACAGCGTCGCGGACCTGGGCGACTACCCCGAGGCCGCCCTGTCGCTGGGCTACTACGACACCGCCTCCGGCTGGGTAGCGCTGCCCTCCACGGTCAACACCGCCGCCAAAACGGTGACCGCCCCGGCCAAGGCGGCCAACAATAAGTACGCCGTCATTAAAGCCGTTTCCAGCGGCGGCGGGGGAGGCATAGGCGGCCCCGGCGGCGGCAGCGGCATACCGGCCAAGGTCTACCCCAACCCCTACCGTCCCGGCAGCGGCGGCAACTTCGACGATTCAACGCTGGGCGCGGGCATAGTGTTCGCCGGCCTCGGCGCCGGCGGGTCCTTCAACCTGACCATAGTGGACCTGGCCGGCCAGCTGATACACCAGAAGTCGGGCACGGCCGACAGCGAAGGCCGCTACCTCTGGGACACCAAGAGCGACTCCGGGGCCGAGACGGCCACCGGCGTCTACATCTATTTCGTCAAAGGAGGGAGCGGGGAACCGCGGAAAGGCAAGTTCTCCATCATCCGCTAGAACGCCATGAAAAGCTCACGCCTCCTCGCCCTCACCGCCCTCGCCGCCCTGTGCTGCGCCGGTGAAGCCCGCGCCGCCGGGGCCTCCTCGGCCGCCTTCCTGCGGGTGGGCTGGGGCGCCAGGCCCGCGGCCATGGGCGAGGCCTTCACGGCCGCCGCCGACGACGTGGACGCCCTCTACTGGAACCCGGCCGGGCTTAATTACGTCAAGCGCATGCAGCAGACCTTCGGCCACAACGTCTGGCTGGCCGATACCAGCCTGCAGCACGCGGCCTTCGCCCTGCGCCGCACGCCCGACGACGTGATAGGCGCCGGCCTCGGCGGCCTGTCCACCGGCGACATAGAGCGCGGCAACAAGTACGGCTACACCGAAGGCTACTACAGCGCCGGCGACCTGGTGCTGATAGGCTCCTACGCCCGCACGCTCAAGAACAAGCTCCGGGCCGGCGCCAGCTTTAAGATCATCCGCGAGCGCATAGAGAGCGAGAGCGGCCAGGCTTTCGCGCTGGACGCCGGCGCCGTTTACGAACGCTCCCCGCGCCTCAAGTTCGGCGCCACGCTGCGCAACCTGGGCACGGGCCTCGCGCTGGGCGAAGCCGGCACCCCGGGCGGGCTGCCCATGGGCCTGCGCGCCGGCGCCGCCCTGCAGTACAATAAGGACCTGCTGCTCACCTCCGATATAAGTCTGCCTTTCGACGATTCGCTGGGGCTGCATTTCGGCGCGGAGTACATCTACCCGGCGCCGGTGAAAGGCGCGCGCCTGGCCCTGCGCGGCGGCTTCAAGACCGCGGCGATGGGCTACCTCGGCGCCATGGCGGCCATCAGCCTGGGCTTCGGCGTGGAGACCGGCGCGCTGGGAGTGGATTACGCGCTGAGCCCCTACGGCGACCTGGGCATGACGCACCGCCTCAGTCTGAAGATAAAGTTCGATTCGCTCACCGCGAAGCAGGACCAGATCACCCTGGAAAAGAACGGGAAGAAAGTGACCCGCGCCGCCGCCGACGTCTACGCCGAGACCATGCAGTGGTTCAGGGCCAAGACCGAGGCCGAGAAGCTGGGCAGAGCCGAGCAGGAGACGCTGCTGAAGCGCATCATAGAGAAGTTCTCTCCGCTGGGCGTGGACGTCAGCGAAGCTAAAAAGCAACTGGGAGGCCCCGATGCGCCTCCCCGCTAAGCTGGCCTGCGCCCTGGCCGCGCTGGCCGCCGCCCTGCTGCCGGCCGGCGCGCAGGACGCGCTGGACCGCGGGGCCGGCCTCTTCCTCTCCGGCCGCCTGGACAGCGCCATCGCCTTCTTTTCCGGCGCGCTGAAAGAGAACCCCAAAGATACCCGCGCCAAAGAGATCCTCGGCCATTGCCTGGCCATAAAGGGCAAGGACGCGCTGAGGGAGGGGGACTATGCCGGCGCCCGCGACTCGCTGCGGCGCGCCGCGGAGATCTTCCCCAGGAACGATTCGCTCAGGACGCTGGCCCTGCTGGCCGAGCTGGACCGGGACGCGCCCACCCCCGCGGTGCCGCTGTCCACGGCGGCGCTGACCACCTCGGCCGAGACCGGCGCGGTGTTCGACTGCCTGTTCGGGGACGGGGACTGCGCCAAGGGCGGCCGCTACGTCATCCACGTGGTCAGGGCCGGCGAGACCATGGCAGAGATCGCCATCAGATACTACGGCGACCTCAAGCTCTGGGAGAAGATCTGGGGCGCTAACCCGCAGCTGACCAACCCCCACCGGCTAGAAAAGGGCGTCAAACTGCTCATCCCGCTGGATAAGTAGGCCGCGCCAGCGGCCCGTTACTTCTGCTACGCGCGCTTTCATAACCCCCCGATAATTATCTACAATTTAGGCTTACCGGAGGCCCAATGACCGAACCCAAAGACCTTTACTCCTGCCTTGCCAAGACAGCCGAACGGCATCCCGAAGAGACCGCCTACGTCACCGGCGACAAGCACATGTCCTGGCACGAGGTGCTCTATTCCGTGGACCGCGCGGCCGACATGTTCTGGCAGCACGGCCTGCGCAAGGGGGACAGGGCGGCCATAGCTCTGCGCAACTCTCCGGAATTCATCATCGCCTACTTCGCCCTCTCCAAGATCGGAGCGGTGGCGGTGCCGATCAACTACCTGGTCTCCAAGGCCGAAGAACTCTCCTACATCCTCGAGAACTCCTCCTGCAAGGGCGTGGTGACCGAGAAGGAGTTCATAAAGAACTATCTTAACGTCAAGAAGAACCTGCCGGGCCTGAAGTTCCTGATCTCGGCCGATTTCACCGGCGTGGACGGCGTCCACGACTTCTGGCACTCCGTGAAGCACGCCCATTACCATCCGCAGACCCAGAAAGCCGCGGCCGACGAGCACGACCTGGCCACCATCCTTTACACCTCCGGCACCACCGGCCACCCCAAAGGCGTGCTGCTGACGCACCACAACATGATAGAGAACTCCAAGGCGGCCATCGCCACCCTGGAGCCCACCAAGAAGGACGTGTTCATGGCGCTGCTGCCCATGTTCCACACCTTCTCGTGGACCGGCAACGTGATCACCCCGATCCTGCTCGGCTCCAAGACCATGATAGTCAAGAGCATCACCCCGCCCAAGCCCTGGCTGCAGGCCATGGGCCGCGAGGGCGTGACCATCATGATAGCCGTGCCCCAGATCTACGGCGTGCTGGCCAAGGAGGCCCGCGGCCTCAAGAAGTTCTTCCTCAAGTTCTGGAGCCTGCGCAAGGTGCGCCTGTGCCTGTCCGGCGCGGCCCCGCTCAACCGCACCATCACGGACCACTTCCACAAGGCCTTCGGCCTGCACATCCTCGAGGGCTACGGCCTGACGGAAACCAGCCCGGTGGTGACCATAGTGCCGCCCAGGTCGCGCAAGCACGGCTCGGTGGGCAAGGCCATCCCCGGCGTCAAGATCCGCATCGTCGACGAGCAGGGCAACCACCTCAAGCACGGCGAGGAAGGCGAGATCTGCGTGATGGGTCCCAACATCACCCGCGGCTACCACGGCAACGAGACCGCCACCCGCGAGCTGTTCACGCAGGACGGCTGGCTCAAGACCGGCGACATCGGCGTGCTCGACACCGACGGCTTCCTGTTCATCCGCGACCGCAAGAAGGACATGGTCATCGTGAAGGGCCTCAAGGTGTTCCCGGCCCAGATCGAGCACTCCATCAACACCCATCCCAAGGTGCTGGAGAACGCCGTGATCGGCATCCCCGACGGCAGCGGCAACGAGACGATGAAATGCTTCGTCGTGGCCCGCCCCGACGTGGATCTGGAAAAGTCCGAGATCATGAAGTTCATCAAGGAGAACTTCGACGCGTACAAGCGCCCGCGCGAGGTGGAAGTGGTCAGCGCCCTGCCCAAGAACGCCCTGCAGAAGGTGCTTAAGCGCGAGCTGCTCCGCAAAGAGCTCGAGAAGCGGGCCAAGGCCTCGGCCGACGCCATAGTGGAAAAAGCGCAGCAGGCCGCCCGCTGACGGCGGCCGCGGCGGTAAGGCAACGATGGACTTAACAGCCGCGGTAACCGGCGTTTTCAAGGAAGCCTACCTGGTGGGCGGCGCCCTGCGCGACGCCCTCCTCAACCGTCCCTTCAAAGACATAGACGTGGCCGTGCCGCCCTCGCCCGACTTCGAGGCCCGGTTGCGGCGCCTCGCCGCGCGCCTGGGCGCGGCGGCTTTCCCGCTCGACGAGGAGAACCAGGTCTGGCGCCTGACGCAGCGCGCCGCTCCCCGCGCCCAGGTGGACATCATGCCCTTCGTGGGCGGCACGCTGGCCTCCGATCTGCGCCGCCGCGACTTCACCGTGAACGCCCTGGCCCTGCGCCTGGCCCCCGGCGTTAAGATCCTCGCCCGCGCCAAAACCGGCGATTTCGTTTTCAAGCCCGCCAAAGCCGCCGTGATAGACCACGCGGGCGGGCTCAAGGACCTCGCCGCCAAAAAGCTGCGCCCCGTCACCCCCGCTATTTTCACCGAAGACCCGGTGCGCCTGATGCGCGCCTACCGCCTGGCCGCGTGCCTCGGCTTCGAGCTGACCCCCGACGCGGTGAAGGGCGTCAAAAAGCACGCCGCCCTGATCGCCAAGCCGGCGCAGGAACGCGTGCGCGAAGAGCTGATGCGGCTCCTGGAAAGCCCCGAGTCCCATAAATGGCTGGCCCTCATGCACAAGCACGGCCTGCTGACCGCCCTGTTCCCCGAACTGGCGGCGCAGGAACGCTGCGCCACAGGCTACTACGGCAAGGGCGGCGTGCTCACGCACACGCTGCGCGTGGTGGAGCGCGCCGACGAACTTTACCGGGACCTGCCGGCCTGGCTGCCGGCCTGGAAGAAGGCGGGGGACCTGCTGCCGCCGGCGCGGCTGCTGCGCTTCGCGGCCCTGCTGCACGACATCGCCAAGCCCCCGAAAGCGGCCATGGTCAACGGCCGGCTGCGCTTTTTCGGCCACGAGGAATTCGGCGCCGTGATGGCGGAGAAAGAGATGGAGCGCCTGCGCTTCTCGCGCGACGAGATCCGCCTGGTCTGCGCCGTCATCGGCGCCCACCTGCGCCCCGGCAATCTGGCCGCCAACGATTCCATTTCAGACAGGGCCATGTTCCGCTTCTTCAGGGCCATGGGCCAGTACACCGTGCCGCTGCTCGCCCTCTCCTGGGCCGACCATGCCAGCTATGTCACGGCCGAACAGTTGGGCCGCATGCGCAAGCGGCTGCAGCAGCCGCCGGCCCCGCTGCCGCCCGGCCTGCCCTACAATTCACCTAAAAAGACGCTGCGCTACATGCAGGTGCTCAACCAGCTCTTCAACGTCTACGTAAAGAAAAGCCTCAAGCTGGGCGCCGCCCGCCTGCTGGACGGCAACGACGTCATCAAGACGCTGAAGATCAAAGAGGGCCCCCGCATAGGCGAGCTGCTGGAGAAGGTGCAGCTGCTGCAGTTCGAGGGCAAGGTGAAGACCCGCGACCAGGCCCTCAAAGCGCTGAAGGGAATGAAGTAGCGTACCGGCCCCCCTGCGCCCCGGCCCAAAGGTCCTACGGCAGCGTAGGACCTTTTCTTATTTATATGGGCCCCCATGGCCCGTGCCGCGCACGGTTCTTAAAGCTAGACTATAGGTGTAAGGGACGAGGAGATAAAACCATGAAATTCAAATTCGCGCTTTCCGCAGGCCTGGTGTTCATAACCGGAATGGGTTTGGCTTTCGCCGGCACCGCCGTCCCCGCGCAGCCCTCGCAGGCCTCGGTACAGGAAGACGCGAAAACCAGGGAATTCAAGGATATCCTGGTCAAGCTCGTCCGCCAGGACGAGTATCTCGACGAGGCCATCGAGATCCTCGACACCGCCTCCGGCCGCCCCTCGCAGGAGGACCTCGCCGCCGTCGGCGTCAGCCTGAAAGCCATCGCCAAGAACCTCCGCCACGTCTCCGCCCTCAACAAGGCCGAGTTCGCCGCCATACAGCCCGGCTCCGATCTTTCCCGGTACACCAACACCATACTCAGCTACAGCCGCAAAGTGGACCGCAAGTCCGTGCAGGTAGGCACGCTGATAGCGCAGCTGGCCGCCAAGAACAAGAAAGCCGCCATGCGCGACGCCGTCACCTCCAGGAAGGGCGGCAAGAAAGCGCGCGGCCGGCAGCTCACCGAAGTGCTGGCGGAACAGCGCTCCATGGCCCGCCTCGCCGCCGACGCCCGGGCCCTGCGCGGCGCCTCGCGCGACCTCAGCGCCACCAGCAAGTGGCTGTACATCGCTTCCAAGTAAACCGGGCTTGCGCCCGCGAAGATCCTCCGCCCCGGCGGGGGATCTTTTTTTTGGCGGCCTAATGCGCCCCCGGGGAATAAAATTGTAAAATTACCGTATCATGAAAGACCCGATCGAATCGGCGGCGCTGCAGATCCTCAAAGCCCTGGGCGAAAACCCAGCCAGGGAAGGCCTGAAAAAAACCCCGCTGCGCGTGGCCCGCGCTTTCCGGGAGATCACCGCCGGCTACGGCGCGGACATGGACAAGGTTTTCAACGGCGCCTTCTTTAAGGCCGACTACCGCGAGATGGTGATAGTAAAGGACATCGCTTTCTATTCGCTCTGCGAGCATCATATGCTGCCCTTCTTCGGCAAGGCCCACGTCGCCTACATCCCCAACGGCCGCATAGTGGGCCTGTCCAAGATCCCGCGCCTGGTAGAGGCTTTCGCCCGCCGGCTGCAGGTGCAGGAGCGCCTGACCGAGGAGGTCGCCCGCACGCTGTTCAAGCATCTCAAGCCCCGCGGGGTGGGGGTGGTCATGGAGGCCGAACACCTCTGCGTGAGCATGCGGGGGGTGAAGAACGAAACCTCTTTCGCCACCACCAGCGCCATGCTGGGCAGCTTCCAGACCGACAGCCGCGTGCGGCAGGAATTCCTGGACCTCATAAAGAGATAATAATAATATTGAAAACGATACCCGTTTTAAGTAGAATTTACGGGTATTCGCAGGGCGGTTCTTTATATATACGCGGGTGTAGTTCAATGGTAGAACGAGTGCTTCCCAAGCATTAGACGTGGGTTCGATTCCCATCACCCGCTTTTGAATTTGCTCAAGGCAACAGACTGTTCGCTGAGGTTGGCCGTTATCGATTAGCGTCCCAAAAGCGGGTGATGGGAATTTCCTTATGGGGAAGCTCGCTGACGCTCGCAGGTCACCCGCTATAGTCTCAGAGAGTTCCGGTGTGGCTGGTTGTTGCCGGTTAGCGCCCCAAAAGCGGGTGATGGGAATTTCCTTATGGGGAAGCTCGCTGACGCTCGCAGGTCACCCGCTATAGTCTCAGAGAGTTCCGGTGTGGCTGGTTGTTGCCGGTTAGCGCCCCAAAAGCGGGGCCCAAAAGCGGGTGATGGGAATTTCCTTATGGGGAAGCTCGCTGACGCTCGCAGGTCACCCGCTATAGTCTCAGAGAGTTCCGGTGTGGCTGGTTGTTGCCGGTTAGCGCCCCAAAAGCGGGGGATGGGGGGAGTTAAGAGGAGAGTGCTGTTACCCGGTTTGATTTTGCGGGTGTTTGGTTGAAGCTTTAGCGACTAACTTTCAGCACCGTTCCGGAATTACCTATGACAAAATCCAAGAACTTCTGGGCGGCCTCGGCGCTAGTCAGCCTGGCCGTCATGGTTTTCGCCGCGTATTCCATATACGGGCGCGTCTCGGCGCATCTCCCCGGGGAAACTCTCGAAGTGCACCCGGTGCCCATGCCCCCGCCGCAGGAAGAAGCCGGCGAGGAAGAGACCGTGGAAAGCGCCGGAACCGCGGCCGCGGCCAAGCCCGAAGAACCCGCCCAGCAGCCCGCCGCCGGTGACAAGGACGAAGCCGGCAAGGTAAAGGCGGTCAAGACCGTCTTCGAGTACAAGGACGCCAAGGCCAAGTCCGTAAAGCTGGCCGGCAGCTTCACCTCCTGGAAGGCCAAGCCGATGACCAAGAAGAACGGCGTCTGGAAGGCAGAGGTCTATATACTGCCCGGCAACTACCCGTACCACTTCACCGTGGACGGCAAGAAGAAACTGGACCCGGGCAAACCCAAGGCGCCCACCGGGGACTCCCTGGTGATGGTGGAATAGCCGTTTTTTTGTTAACAAACCTGTAACAGGTTTCTGATAGACTATCCCCGGACGCTTTTATGGATTTCAGAAAAGTCCTCTTCCTCTCTCTGCTGGCTCCCGCGCTTTTAGCGCCGGGCGCCTCCGCCGTTCCACTGGTGACCCGCCACTCCCATACCACCACGCTGCTGGCCGACGGCAATATCCTGGTGACGGGGGGAGGCACCACCGCCGGAGCTTTCACCGGCAGCGCCCAGTCCTACGACATGGCCGCCAATACTTTCGTGGACTGGAACGCCCTGGACACGGCCAGGTCCTCCCACACCGCCACGCTGCTCTCCGACGGCCGCGTGCTGATAGCCGGCGGCTTTACCGGCGCCGCCGCCTTCACCGCCTCGCTCGAGATCTGCAACCCGATCACGCGGATCTGCTCCGCCACAGGCATGCCTTCTCTTTCCGTAGCCAGGGCCAACCACACGGCCACCCTGCTCTCCAACGGTCCCAATGCCGGTAAAGTGCTGATCTGCGGCGGCCAGACCGCCACTAACGCCGGCACGGCCAGTTGCGACTTTTTCAATCCCGCCGACAATACCATAGACACCAGCGCCGGCGACTTGGTCAACGATCCCGTCATGCCCAACCTCGCCGGCCATGCCGCGACATTGCTGCGCGGCGGCCGCGTTTTCGTCACCGGCGGCAAGCGCTGGACCGGCGCCGCCTGGGAGTATGCGTCGGAGAACATGATGTACGACCCCCAGACCAATGTCTGGACCCCGGTCGAGGGCCTGAACCAGGGCCGCACCGGCCATACGGCCACCGTGCTCAATAACGGCAAGATCATGATAGCCGGCGGCTACAACGGCAGCAACTGGCTCTATTGCCAGGCCTCGGACCCCGCCAGTCTCGAAGACGAGTGCTGGCATATCAGGTACAGCGGCGACCCGGCGGTGCTGGCGCAGGACGCCGGCACTCACGGTTTCGTGGACGGCGCCGAGTTCTTCGACCAGAACGGCGGCCGCACCGTAATACAGGAAGAGACCTACGGCGAAATGCCCTACCGCGCTGGCTGGCATGCCGCCACGCTCAACACCAGCGGCAGGGTCGCGCTGTCAGGCGGCATGGGCAATATCGTGCCCACCTTTATCAACGTCACTCCCACGCTGGAGGACACCTCCGACATCAGAGTGGCGCGCACGGGCAATAACACCGGCACCATAGTGAGCGGCTCCAGCATCATAGATTTCCGGCTCAAATTCGACCTCTCGCGCCCGGTCAGCGGCCGCCTTACCGACGCCGATTTCTTCATCTCCCCGGCCGCGGATCCTGACCAGCCTTCTTTCGTAGTGGAAAGCGCCAAGTTCTTCCTGGGATCGGCCAACGCCATCCTGGACGGCAAACCCGTGGGCCTGATGCTCGGCAGCTCCAACGACGGCTACAAGCCCGGGGACTTTGACAGCATAGTGAGACTGAACAACCCCGCCGGTTTCGTCGAGTTCGAAACCGAGACCGCGGAGGAGGAAGGCAGCGCCGCCTCCGTCTCCAACGTCACGTTCAGCAATAGTCCGCTGGGGGCGGGCGCGGAGTCCAACGTTACCGCCGGCACGCTGACCCTCCCTCTCAGCATAGATTTCCCTAATACCTACAGGTCGGCCGTGATCACCGCCGTAGCCACGCTCAAGTCCGGCGCCATGGAGGACGGCTTGGGCCAATACAGCATCACCCTCAATGAGGGCGCCACCTCAGGCCAGTTCGCGCTGAACCAGGTGGGCGCCTGCGACGACCTGGTAGAGAAGACCTGCCCTTTCACCGGCACGGTGGTCTTTACCGGCCTCACCGGTTCCATAGTCAACCTGACCACGCTGGAAGAGGCCAACACTTTTTACAGCGTCCTCAGCACTACCGGCGACGTCACCAGCGTTTCGATGGAGATCTCGTTTACGGCCGACCGGGTCACCGTGGAGGACAGGGAGCCCTCCTATTCCTTCTCGCAGTCCACCGTGGTGGTACGTTCCATGCTCTTCAGCAACAGGCTGGAGTACACGCCCGCCAAGAACGAGTGGGAAGCACTGGCCGACGACAAGGACTCCGACACGCTGTCGCAGCCCGTCTTCAACCATACCGCCCTGCTCACGCCCGCCGCCGACACCCTGCTGCTGGGCGGCCAGAACTGCGAAGATTCACCCGCCGCCGACTGCCTCCGGGACGTCATGAACTTCAGCCCCGCCACGGCGACCACCGCCATCATCCCGGTCTACGCCGGGGGGACCGGCGGCGAGCCGGCCGATCTGCAGACCGGCAAGAACCTGGCCACCAAGCGCGCCTTCCATACCAGCACGCTGCTGCCCACGGGCCATATCCTCACCTGCGGCGGTTCCGACGGCGCCAAGCCGCTGTCGAGCTGCGAACTTATGGACCCGGTCAGCAAGGCCTGGACCGCCACAGGCGCCATGACCCTGCCCCGCGCCAAGCACACCGCCACACTGCTGCCCAACGGCCTCGTGCTGGTGACCGGCGGTATAACACCCTGGGGCGTGGCCATAAGCTCGGCCGAGATCTTCTACCCCGACACCCAGCGCTGGGTGCCCACCTCCTCCATGGCTTCGGCCAGGCAGCTGCATACGGCCACACTGATGCCGGACGGCAACGTGCTGGTGGCCGGCGGCGCCGTTCCCGGAAATTATTCCAATTCGGCTGAAATATTCATAGCCTCCACCTCCTACTGGGTGGCGGGCGGCAACATGGCCGAGCGCAGGTCGGAGCATACGGCCACGCTGCTCAAGAACGGCAACGTGCTGCTGGCCGGCGGCAGAAACGCCACCGGGCCCCTGAATTCCGCGGAGATCTATAACTATACCGCCCGCACCTCCGCGGCCACCGGCAACATGTCCTCGGCACGCGTCGCCCACACCGCGGTGCAGCTGCGCGACGGCAACGTGCTGGCCATAGGCGGCAGCAACGGCGCCGACAGCCTCAAGTCTTCGGACCTCTTCAACGGGGCCTCCTGGGCGGATAGCGGCGTGGAGCTGAACTATAACCGTGCCAACCACCGCACCGTGCTGATGCCCAACGGCAAGATCATGCTCAGCGGCGGCGAAATGCGCGGCACGGCCCAGCCCTACTCCGAGAGTTTCGACCCCGACTTCCGCAGCTGGTCCGTACAGGCCAAAGGCTCTGGCCGGACGCACCACACCTCGCTGATGACCAAGGATAATTTAGTGGTCAACATCGGCGGCTGGGACGGTGGGGAATACCTCAACACGGTAGAGTTCTCCCACTTCAACCACAGCCCCGACAGCGACGGCCTGGAGGCCGAAACCACGCGCCAGGCCATCATCTCCACCGGCACGGTCTACTTCGACCGCGGCGGGCTCGCCACGCTGCTCAGCGACACCTCCAATTTCCACGGCATCACCGAAGCCTCCGGCGGCGGCGCGGCCTCGCTCAACTCCTCTTTCAGCGGCCCGCGCCTCTACATGCAGCAGATCGACAATCCCAGCGGCTTCATGATAGACCTCTCCACCCGCCTCTACTCCCATTACGGCGGCACCTACGGCGCGACCAACTGGGACAGGACGGTCAGCTCCCTTACCATAGTGGCGCCGGGCGAGATCGGGGCGCTGCCGCACGGCTGGTACCACATGCGCGTGGCCGCCAACGGCGTCTTCTCCGACGGCCACACGGTGCAGGTTACCATGCCCCGCCCCTCGGGCCTGCCCTCCGAGCCCGTAGGCCAGGTGCTGGGCACCAGCTCTATCACCTGGACCTGGACCCGCAACACCATCCCCGTAGACGGCGCGCAGGGCTACGCCATCTACTCGGCCTCCGACAGCGTCTTCATCGCCACCACGGCCTTCGTCGACAGCGTCTCCTACACGCAGACGGGCATGCCGCCCAACACCGAAGCCGCCATCAAGGTCTCCGCCTTCAACATGGGCGGCTACGGCGGCCTGAGCCAGTCCTCCACCTACTATACGCTGGCGGCCGCGCCCTCGGCCCTGGCGGTAAAAACGGCCAGTTTCGAGACCGCGGAACTGGAATGGAGCGGCAGCGGCAACTCCAACATCACCGCCTACGAGATCTCGATGTCGCCCGTGAAGACCCCCAAGTTCTCGGACCCGCTGGCCATCTCCACGCCGGTGCCTTTCACCGTGAACTACCTCAGCACCTCCACCGTCCTGCAGACGCTGACCGCGAACCAGATGTACGATTTCCGCGTCAGGGCCATGAACGGCGCCGGCCTCACCACGGCCTTCAGCAACTACGCCTCCACGATAACCGTCAGCGGCGTCAACAACTTCTCCGGCCAGGCGCTCAGCAGTTCCACGATCAACTGGTCCTGGGACGAGGCCATAGGCGCCACCTACTACGAAGTCTACGACATCACCAACGGCACCAGCTCCGCCGTGATGGTCGGCTCCACCACGCTGATGGCCTATTCCCAGACCGGCCTCTCCGCCAACCGCCGCTATTACGCCGTGGTCGGCGCGGTCAAGACCACCGTGGACGGCCCCATACGCGGCCCGTGGTCCCAGGCGCAGGGCGTCTATACGCTTACCGTGCCGCCCGCGCTGCCCGCCAACATCTTCACCGCGGTCAGCACCGGCACGCTGACCGTTAACTGGATCACCAACGGCAACTCCACCTGGACGGCCTATAACGTGCAGCTCACCACCGGCACCGTGCTGGTCAGCAGCGTCACCACGGTGCAGGCCGCCGTGACCTTCAACGCCCTCTCGCCCAACATCGCCTACGGCCTGACCCTCACGCCCTACAACGGCGACGGGACCCCCGGGGACACCGTCGACCTGGGCACCAAGTACACCCTGGCCAAGGTGCCTGGCAGCCTCACGGCCGACGAGATCACCATGTCCGGCATCTCCCTGTCCTGGGACACCGCCGGCAACTCGCCCGAGACCACTTACGAACTGCGCAGCTCCACCAGCGACGTGTTCGCTGACCCCATCGTCACCCACGTGCCGTTCGCTTACCTCAGCACGGAGAGCTCGGCCTTCGTCAACGGCCTGCTCACGGCCACTACCTATTACTTCGACGTGGCGGCCCGCAACGGGGAAGGCCTGATCACGGCCCGCAAGCGCGCCCTGGCCGCCTACACGGTGCCGGGCCCTTCGGGCGCGCCGTCCGGCTCCGTCGGAGGCACCAGCAGCGCCACCGAAGACGTGACCATCTCCGGCACGCTCCCGAACAACCGCGAAGTGGCGCTGTTCGTCCCGGAAGACTCGTTCCCCGGCTCCACCGCCATAGCGGTCTCCTCCTCCAATCTCAACCCGTGCGGCTACCTGGCCGGCGGCCTGATCCCGATAGAGGTGGCCATCTATTCGGAGAACGGCGCCCAGCCCCAGGTCCCGGTCACCCTCACGATCAAGTTCGACCAGGACCCTACGCTGGCCAAGAACGACATCATCAACAAGGCCTCCCAGGTGGTGATGGCCCGCTACAACCCGGTCTCGGGCCAGTGCCTGCCGCTGGAGACGCGGGTTAACATAGGCGAGCGCACGATCACGGCCACGCTCAACCACTTCAGCCTGTTCCAGCTGATGGTGCGCACCGCCGCCACCAGCCTGGCCGCCGTCAGCGTCTACCCCAACCCGTTCTACGCGAACCGCGGCCAGGGCTTCGTCACCATCGACCGCCTGCCCGCGAACGCCAAGGTGCGCATCTACACCCTGTCGGGCGATAAGGTCTGGGAAGGCGCGGCCGGCAGCACCGGCGTGATAATCTGGAAGGGCGTCAACAAGTCCGGCAACCTGGTGGCCAGCGGCATCTACCTGGCCGTCATCGATTCCAGCGCCGGCAAGAAAGTCCTGAAACTGGCGGTGGAAAGGTAAGTTATGAAGGCTGACAACAAAACAGCCCTGGCCGCGGCACTGCTGGCCCTGACCCTCGCCTCGCCCCTCGCGGCGCTCGAGGACCCCCGCTATTTCTCCGCCAAGTCGGCCGGCACCACCACGGCCGACTTCCTGAACCTGCCCATCGGCGCCCGCGCGGCCGGCATGGGCGGCGCCTATACCGCCGTCAGCGAAGAGGCCTCCGCCATCTACTGGAACCCGGCCGGCCTGGTCCAGATCCCCAAGCTGTCCGCTATCTTCATGCGGGCCCAGTACCTCGAGGAGATCAGCTACCAGTACGCCGCCTACGCGCACCGCCTCTCGTACGACTCCGTCATCGCCGGCTCGGTGATGCTCACCGACATCGGCTCGATAACCGAGACCGACATCTCGGGCAACACGCTGGGCAGCTTCACGCCGCGCGACCAGGTGTTCACGCTGTCCTACAGCAAGGCCATCCTGGAGTTCTCCGACAAGGACATCGACGTCTCCGTCGGCGTCTCCGCCAAGTACATCAAGTCGCAGATCGTTGACTCGGCCAAGGCCTACGCCGGCGACATCGGCGTGATGACCTACAATTTCTCCGACATCCCGTACCGCCTGTCCGTAGTCGCCACCAACATGGGCGGCGGCCTGACCTACGACACCGAGTCCAACCCCATCCCGCTGACGTTCAAGCTGGGCGCGGCGGTCAACCCCTTCCGCAACCTGCTGGTGGCCACGGACGTGGTGCTGCCCAAGCACAACAAGCCCAGCGTGCGCCTGGGCGCGGAGCTGGCGGCCACCCCGAACGAGCTTACCCGCCTCTGCGTGCGCGCCGGCCTGGACACGCAGAAAATGAGCGACGGCATCAGCGGCTTCTCCATGGGCGTGGGCGCCACGCTGCACTTCTTCAGCCTCGACTACGCTTTCGTCCCGATGGGGGAGCTCGGCACCACCCACCGCATCTCGCTGACCTTCGACTTCCCTTTCCGCAGCCCCATCTTCCAGCGGCGCGACCGCACGATCTTCACCAAGATGAAGGGGATCTCGTTCAAGTAACCGGAGCCCGCCCAGGCGGTCCGACCGGAGCCGGGATACCCCCGGCTCCGTTACTTTTAGCCCGGTTGACACATAGGGGCAAATAATATAAATTGGTTAACTGGAAAAAATGATGAAAGCCCTCGGACAGCACCTTATCCTCGAACTTTACGGCTGCGACGAAGCCACCCTGTCTTCCGTGTCTGACGTGCAGGACGCCATGCTCAAGGCCGCCCGCGCGGCCAACGCCACGATCATAGACTCGATCTTCCACCACTTCAAGCCGTACGGGGTCTCCGGCGTCATAGTGATAGCCGAGTCCCATTTCGCCATCCATACCTGGCCCGAGCATAAGTACGCCTCGCTCGACCTCTACACCTGCGGCGACAAGACCCGCCCGTGGGAGGCCTTCAAGAAGGTGAAGGCGCTCTTCAAGGCCACCCATTTCAGCGTGATGAAGATGGAGCGCGGCCTGCTCCCCAAATAAATGACCGCCAAGAAAAGAAAATTCGACTGGATCAAGTCCTCGGGCGGCCTGCTGCCGGGAGGGGACTGGTTCGTGGAGTTCTTCACGCCCGGCGAGCTGCACGCCCACCGCGCGCTCAAGGTGCTCGAGACCTCCTCCACCGCCTTCCAGGAAGCCGCGCTGATCAAGACCCACACCTTCGGCAAGGTGCTGGTGCTCGACGGCGAGACGCAGTCCAGCCAGTACGACGAGGCCTTCTACCACGAGTCGCTGGTCTACCCGGCGCTGCTGGCCCACCGCGCCCCCCGGACGGCGCTGATCCTGGGCGGGGGGGAAGGCGCCACCGCGCGCGACATCCTCAACGACCGCGGCATCGAGCGCGTGGTGATGGCGGACATCGACTACAATATCCTGCGCTTCGCCGAGAAGCACCTGGACACCTGGCACCGCGGCTCCTTCTCCGACCCGCGCCTGCGCCTGCTGGCCCAGGACGCCAAAAAGTTCGTCTTCAACACCGCGCGGAAGTTCGACCTGGTCTACTCCGACCTGCCGAGCCCGGTGGAGGGCGGCCCGGCCTACTCCCTCTATACCCTGGAATTCTACCGCCGCATGAAGAAACTCATGGGCCCCGGCTCCGTCTTCACCGTGCAGGCCGGCCCCGGCACGCCGCTGCAGTTCGAGCTGCACCCGGCCATCTACAACACCCTGCGCAAGGTCTTCCGCTTCGTGGGCAGCTACTCGGCCTTCATTCCCTCTTACGACATGCCGTGGACCTTCCTCTACTGCACCGACGACCCGGCCAAAGCCCCCGCGCGGCTCGACGCCGCGGCGCTGGACCGCGCCGCGGGGCGGCGCCTCAGGCGCCCGCTGAAATTTTCGGACGGAAGCACCATTACCGGGGCCTTCAGCCTCCCGAAGTATTACCGGGACCGGATCAAGGCCTCGCGCGCCGTCATCACGGAGGCGCGCCCGATGTTTTTCAGCACTTCGCAGCACTAGCAAAGGCCGGGAACGGCCCGGACGGAGACACAATGAAAAAAACGACTAAAGCGGTAAAGAAGACTGCGCCCCAAAAAGCGGCGCCCAAAAAGGCCGCGGCGAAAAAAGCCCCGGTCAAGGCCGCCCCCAGGAAGCCGGCGCCCGCCCCGGCCCCGGTCAAGAAAGCGGCCCGGGCCGAAGAGTCCCTGACCAAGACCGAGCTGGCCGAGATCGCGGCCAATCTCAGCGAGATGCGCGTGGACATCGCCAAGAACGTCGAGGACAAGAAGAACTTCGACATCCTCGAGCCCGAGGTCGGCGATTCCATCGACCAGGCCTCCCAGAGCCTCGACAAGGAGATCCTCTTCGAACTCTCCGACAACGAGCGCAAGATCCTGCGCGACGTGGACGCCGCGCTGCGCAAGATGGAAAAAGGCACCTACGGCCTCTGCGAACACTGCAAGAAGGCCATAGAGAAGAAGCGCATAAAGGCGCTGCCCAGCGCCCGCTACTGCATGGTCTGCCAGAGCGGCTCGGAGCGCAGCGGGTTCTGAACCCCCTCAGGCGCAAAAAGAAAAGCCCCGCGGCTCGCCGCGGGGCTTTCTTCTTTCAGACGCCCGGCGTCACTCCAGCATGGACGGCGCCGGGGCGTCCACGGCGGAAGAGACCTCCACCTCGGTATGGCGCCAGTTCCGGGCCTTGGCCGTTATGCGGAAGCGGCGCCCGTTGGAAGCTATCACCAGCGTCTCCGGCTGGAGGTTCTTGAAGAGTTCGGCGCGCACAGCGTTCACGTTGCCGGTCAGGTCGGCCAGCTTGCGCAGGTCGTTGGTATAGCGGCCTTCCCGGCGCATGTAGATCAGCTCGAGCGTGGCCAGCTTGGAAATGGTACGGTGGGCGGCCACGATCTGCCGCTTCTCGGAAGGGGTGATCTTGAGCACGGTGTTGTTGAGCCAGGTACCGGCGAGGATCACCATCAGCCCCCAGGACAGGGCCAGCACCAGGCCGTCGCCCCAGTCGCTGCGCTCCTTTATGCTCACCACCCGGCTGCCGGCCACGTAGTCGTGCAGCGCGCGCTTGTTGCCGGTGAACAGCGCCATCAGGTAGCCGATATTGAAGGTGGCCGAGCTGAGGAAGTAGGCCAGCGCGCGGACGAAGGCCCGGCCGAAGGACAGGTCTCCGCCGTCGGCGGCCCTGACGCGGATATTCAGCAGCCACTTGCCCACCGTGGCGCGGCCGCCGCTGGAGAAGACGGCCTCGTAGATTATGTAGAGGCCCATCCAGAGAAATTTCCACACCCACTCGTTGCCGGTGGTGTAGGGGAAGAGCCCGGCTTTTACGGCCAGCTTCAGCGTGGCGTAGGTCAGCAGCACGAACGGCAGCGCGTCTATGACATAGGCCACGAAGCGCTCGTTGAAGCCGGCCGGTACCAGCCCCTCGTCAGCGGGAGCGGCGGCGTCTTCCAGGCCGGGGATCCCCGGCAGCGGCTTGAATTCCAGATCGTTGTTTTCCATAAGCGTTGTTTACCCCGTTTGAACAATTATATATAAACTTCGCGAAGTATTTGAACCCCGGCCTCAAAATTGTTTAAATATCACATACTATGTGCAGGATAACCGCCATTCTCTCAGTCAGCCCGGCCGCTAACGAAGACGTGCTCTGCGCCGGCCCGAAATCGCTGCTCGCGCAGGCCGGCGCCGTGGAGGGCCGGTTCCAGGACGACGGCTGGGGCGTGGGCTGCTTCCGCGGCGGCAAGCCCGTCGTGAAAAAGAGCCCCGGCCCCGCGCGTCTCGAAACCGGCGCTTTCAAGGCCGCCGCCCGGAGCGCGGTCTCCCGCGTGACGCTGGCGCACCTGCGCCAAGCGTCCAACCCGTCGGGCCTGCCCCGGGCCAGCCTGATCGGCCCGGCCAACACGCAGCCCTTCTCCGCCGGCGGCTTTCTCTTCGCCCACAACGGCACGCTCTTCATCAAGGACGAGATCCGCTCGCTGCTCGGCGCCTACGCCGGCAAGGTTAAGGGCGCCAACGATTCCGAAGTCCTCTTCTGGCAGGCGGTAAAGATGCTGGACGCCTACGGCGATCCCGCCGTGGCCCTGCGCATGGCGCTCGACGAGATCCTCACGGTCTGGGTCTCGTGCCGGGACAAGTACCCCGGCAGGAAGGAACCCTATCAGGGCCTTAACCTGTTCCTGGCCTCCGCGGATTCGCTTACCGTGCTCTGCCACGGCCGGCGGCGGAAAGGGGGGGGCAAGCCCGCGCTGCTCACCCCCGGCTGGGAGGCGGGCAGGATAGCCTGGCGGCAGGAGAAGGGGCGCGCGGTGTTCTCCAGCGAGCCGGCCGACGGCCGCCCCGGCTGGAAAAAGATGGACGACCCGTCGGTGGCCTCGGCCCGCCTGGCCGGCGGCAGGATAAAAATCGGCTTCGAGAGGATAACCTTATGAAATGGTTTTTGATGCTCCTGATCTTCATCGCCGGCGTGTACTACCTCGTAAACCAGAACAAGGAAGAGGCCAGGAAAAAGGAGCTGGTGCAGCTCTCCAAGAAGGACCAGATCGCCGTGCTGCCCGAGCCGCCGCTGCCCGTGAAGCCCGAGAAGACCTACGTTATCAAGTTCTCCATGGCGACGCTCAAGACCCTGCGCTCTCTCACCGAGGACGCCAACGAGAAGGTGCGCTTCGCCTCCGCCGAGCTGCTCTGGCAGCTGCAGGACGAGAGCGCCCCGGCCGTCATCAAGAACATGCTCGAGAACGAGACGGAGCCCGCCGTCAAGAAGCAGATCATCGACATGCTGGCCAAGGACAAGAGCAAGCTCAGCCTGGCGCTGATGACGGAGGCGCTCAAGGACTATGAGCGCGAGATACGCCTGCACGCCGTCACGGCGATAGGCACCTTTTCCAATAAAGAAGCGATCCCGGCCCTGGACCGGGCCCTCTCGGATTACGACGAGGAAGTGCGCCTCAAGGCCCTGCAGGCCGTCAACACGATCCGCAAGGATATAGAGGCGCACAAGGAACAGCAGCTGCGCGAGCTGGAAACGAAGCAGCCCCTGTTCCGCATCGAATAGGCCGGGCCCGCGGCCCGGTGGCGCTTGATTTTTTTGAGAAGATTTTTTTAAAATTTTCCTGAAAATTCATTTCATTCACTCCAGAACATAACTTAAGGAGCAACCATGGACTCGGAGATATCCAAACTGAACCAGAAAATTCAGCAGGACGCCCTATTCATCCAGGACCTGCGCAAGGAGATGGCCAAGGTGGTCATCGGCCAGGAGGACCTGATCAACAGCCTGCTCACGGGCCTCATCGCCAACGGCCACGTGCTGGTGGAAGGCCTGCCCGGCCTGGCCAAGACGCTGACCGTCAAGACGCTGGCGTCGTGCATGTCGGCCGGCTTCCAGCGCATCCAGTTCACGCCGGACCTGCTGCCCGCCGACATCGTCGGCACGCTGGTGTTCAACCCCAAGGAGAACACCTTCGCCGTGCGCAAGGGCCCGATCTTCTCCAACATCATCCTCGCCGACGAGATCAACCGCGCCCCGGCCAAGGTGCAGAGCGCGCTGCTGGAAGGCATGCAGGAGCGCCAGGTCACCATCTCCGACACCACCTACAAGCTGCCGGACCTGTTCATGGTGCTCGCTACGCAGAACCCGATAGAGCAGGAAGGCACCTACCCGCTGCCCGAGGCGCAGGTGGACCGCTTCATGCTCAAGGTCAACATCACCTACCCGTCCAAGGCCGAGGAGGCCAAGGTGCTGGAGCTGATGGCGCGGCAGACGCTGCCCTCGGCCGGCAAGGTGGTCGGCGTCGACGCGGTGCTCAAGGCCCGCCAGACGGCCGACCTGATCTACGTCGACGACAAGATCAAGAATTACGTGCTCGACCTGGTGATCGCCACGCGCGAGCCCTCCAAGCACGGCCTCGACAAGATCAAGCCCTGGATCAACTACGGCGCCAGCCCGCGCGCCACTATCTTCATGATCCAGGCCGCCAAGGCCTACGCCTTCATCAACGGCCGCGGCTACGTCACGCCCGAGGACATCAAAGCCGTCGGCTTCGACGTGCTGCGCCACCGCGTGATGCTCACCTACGAGGCCGAGGCCGAGAACATCACCTCGGAGGACATCGTCAAGAGCCTCTTCGAGGCCGTCGAGGTCCCGTAAAAGCGCCAGCCGCCGCCAAGCCATATGAATACGGCAGAACTGCTTAAAAAGGTCCGCGAGATCGAGATCAAGACCGGCCGCCTGGTCAGCGAGACGTTCTCCGGCCAGTACCAGAGCGTGTTCAAGGGCCGCGGCATAGAATTCTCCGAGGTGCGCGAGTACGTGCCCGGCGACGACGTGCGCGCCATAGACTGGAACGTCACCGCCCGCGCGCAGAAGCCCTTCATCAAGCAGTACATCGAGGAGCGCGAGCTGACGCTGATGATCCTCTGCGACGTCTCGGCCTCGCAGGGCTTCGGCTCCTCGGCCAGGCCCAAGAGCGAGGCCGCCGCCGAGCTGGCCGCGATGTTCGCCTTCTCCGCGCTCAAGAACAGCGACAAGAGCGGCCTGCTGCTCTTCTCCGACAAGCCCGAGCTCTACATCCCGCCGCGCAAGGGCAAGAACCACAACCTGCGCATCATCCGCGAACTGCTGGGCTTCGCGCCGAAGAGCCGCGGCACCGACATCGCCATGGCGCTGCGCACCGCCAACAGCGTGATGAAGCGGCGCGGCATAGTGATCCTGATCTCCGACTTCAACGCCCCCGATTATTCCAGGGAGGCGCGCCTGACCGCCCGCCGCCACGACCTGATCCCGGTGGTCATCACCGACCGCTTCGAACGCGTGCTGCCGGCGTCGAACGCGCTGCTGGTGTCCGAGGAGCTCGAGAGCGGCGAGGACCGCACGGCGGACCTCGCCAGCCCCGGCTACCGCGAGGCCTACGAGCGCGAGGCCGCGGGCCGCAGGGCCGCGCTGGAGAGCGTCATGCGCTCGGCCGGCGCGGACTTTATAGACATCGATCCCGCGCTGCCGGTGCACGGCCCGGTGGAGAAATTTTTCCGCCAGCGCCGGAGGTTCAAGCTGATATGAGGACCGCCGCCCTGCTGCTGCTCCTGCTGTCGGCCCCCGCGGCCGCTCCGGCCCAGCCCGCCCCCGCTGGCGGCCCGGTGACGCTGGCGCTGACCCCGCCCGACGGCAAGGTGGGCCTGGCCGAAACTTTCGACTTCAGGGTGGAGGCCGTCATGCCGGAGGGCTACACGCTCCGGCCAGATACCGCCGCCGCCTCCAATTCCGAATTCCAGGTGACGCGCTTCGCCTCCAAAGGCGCGAAATCTGCGGCCGGGCGCAGGACCGAGACCTTCGAGGTGGAGGCCAAGGCCTTCACGCTGGGCGTCAGCACCTTCCCGGCCCTGGCCTGGCAGGTCGCCGGCCCGGGCGCGGCGGCCGGCTCCGTAGTCAGATCCGAGCCTTTCAACCTCGAAGTGCTGCCGGCCTTCGAGATAAAGGAAGGCGAGGACATAAAGGATATCTACGGCCCTTACGGCTACTTCCCGTGGCGGCTGGCGCTGCTCCTGGCCGCGCTGGCGGCCCTGGCCTTCTACCTCTACCGCCGCTTCTCCGGCGGCAAAACGCCGCTCTTCTCGCGCGCCCCCTGGACCGACACCCGCACCCCTTACCAGCGCGCGCGCGAGCGTCTGGACCGGCTGGCCGGCTGCCCGCTGGCCCAGAACGGCAAGATGAAGGAATACTACACCGGCCTCACGGCGGTGCTGCGCTTCTACCTCGACGAGGAATTCGCGATGGAAGCCTCGCAGATGACCACCGCCGACCTGGGCCGCGAGCTCAAGCGCACCGGGGCCGAGCTGAAGACGCTGCTCAAGGCCAGGGACCTCCTGCACAAGGCCGACCTGGTGAAGTTCGCCAGGCTTAAACCGGCGGACCCCGCCGCCGACGCCGGCGCGCTGCGCGAGCTGCTTGCCGAATTCAACGCCGCGGCCGAGCAGGCCCGCGCGCTCAAGGCCGCCGCCGAGGCCGCCGCCGCCGAGCAGGCCAGGCGCCGGGGGGGCAGGCCGTGAACATGTTCAAGCACCCCTGGGTGCTGCTGCTCATGCCGGTCATCGGCATCCTCGCCGGGCTGGCCTGGAGCCAGCGCTACCGCCGCAACGTCACGGCCGGGGTCCCGGCCACGCTGCCGGCCCTGCGCACCACGCGCACGCGGCTTTTCCGGATAATCCCGTTCTGGGGCCGGGTACTGGCCCTGACGCTGCTGGTCTTCGCGCTGGCGCGCCCGCAGCAGGCCACCCGCGGCGAGGTGCCGCCGTCGGAGGGCATCGACATCATGCTGACGGTGGACACCTCCTACAGCATGGCGGCCGAGGACTTCCACCCGTACAACCGCCTGGAGGCGGCCAAGAAAGCCGCGGCCGACTTCGTGAAACAGCGCAAGAACGACCGCATAGGCGTGATCATGTTCGGCGGCGCGGCCATGCTCACCTGCCCGCTCACGCTGGACTACCAGTCCGTGCTGGAGATGCTGGACTCCGCCTACCTCAACATGACGCGCGCCGAGGGCACCGCCGTCGGGGACGCCATAGTGACGGGCGTGAACCACCTTAAGGAGAGCAAGGCCAAGAGCAAGGTGATCGTGCTGCTCACCGACGGCAGGTCCAACACCGGCCTCGTCACGGACCTGAACCTGGCCGCCAAGACCGCGGCGGCGTTCGACATCAAGGTCTACACCATCGGCACCGCCGGCAAGGGCAAGGCGGCCATCAGCACCGGCGACCCGATGCAGCCGGTGGTCTACATCGAGGAGGACCTGGACGAGCCCACGCTGCGCGAGATCGCGGCGCTGACCGGGGGGGAGTTCTACCGCGCCAAGAATTACGCCGAGCTGGACCGCATCTACGGCCGGATAGACTCCCTGGAGAAGACCGAGTTCGAGGTGAAGACCTATACCGAGTATTCGGATAAATACATGAATTTCCTGGCGCCGGCGCTGCTGCTGCTGGCGCTGATGTTCGTGCTGGAGCGCACGTACTTCAGGACCATACCTTAACCATGGAACTTTTCAGATACCCGCTATTGCTCGCCGGTCTGGCCGGAGCCTTCGCCGCGCTGGTCTTCTTCCGCTTCAGGGCGGAAGCCTCCAGGCTGGCCGCGGCGCGCGCCGTGCTGGGCCCGGCCTTCGAGCGCCTGGCCGCCGGGCCGGAGGCCGCCCGCCGCCGCCTGCGCGGGCTGCTCTATTTCATAGCGCTGGCCCTGCTCGCCTTCGCCGCCGCCGGGCCGCAGTGGGGCGCGGAACTGGCCCCCGTGACGGACCTCAAGGGCAATATCGTCATCGCCGTCGACGCCTCCCTCTCCATGGCGGCGCGCGACCTCAAGCCGGACCGCCTCTCCAACGCGCGCCTGCTGCTGGGCGCGATCTCCGAGAAATTCGCCGACTACCGCATAGGCGTGGTGGCCTTCGCCGGGCAGGCCTACGTGCAGTGCCCGCTGACCACCGACCAGGACGCCATCACCTATTTCGCCTCGGCGCTGCGGCCGGGCATGATGCCGGAGCAGGGCACGGATTTCTCCGAGGCGGTCGAGACCGTGCTGACCATGCTGTCGCGCTACGGCGGCCAGAAGGTGATGGTCCTCATCACCGACGGCGAGGACCACTCCTCCGGTCTGGACACCGCGCTCAAGGCGGCGGTCGAGCAGAACCTGAAGATCTACACCATAGGCATCGGCAACCCCGACGGGGACCTGGTCCCGATGACGGATTCGGCCGGCAACACGATGGAGTACAAGAAGGACAAGCAGGGCAAGACCGTAGTCAGCCGGCTCGACGAGCCCACGCTGATGAAGATCGCCAGCCGCACCGGCGCCGCCTACCAGCGCTATACCGACCCCGACTCCGCGGCCGAGGCGGTGCGCTCCGCGGTGGCCGCGCTGGACCTGGAAAAAAGCAAAGGCAAAGGACGCTCCGCCTACAAGAACCGCTACCAGTGGCCGCTGGCTGCGGCCCTGCTGCTGCTTTTGATAGAATTACTGATAATGGAGAAGGGGTTCAGCTTTAACAAGCCTTCGTTCCGGCTCCCGAAGTTCTTTAAGGGCGCCGCCGCCCTGCTGCTGGCGCTGGCCGCGGCCGCGCAGGCGGCCGGACCCTCCAAGGACGCCCGCCGCGGCAACGCCGCCTACGAGGGCAAGGACTGGCAATCCGCCGTGGAGCATTACTCGCGCGCGGCGGCCAGGAACCCGGCCGACAAGCGCCTCACGTTCAACGTCGGCGACGCCTACTACCGGCTGGAGGATTACGAGAAGGCCGCCGAGTCCTTCGAGCAGGCCTCGTCGGGGCCCAAGGTGGCCGCCCGCGCGCACTATAACCGCGGCAACGCGCTGTTCAGGAAGGGGGACCTGGCCGGCGCCATAGCCGCCTACCGGCAGACCCTCGACCTCGAGCCCGGAGACAGCAACGCCAAGTTCAACCTGCAGAAGGCCCTGGAGCAGAAGCAGAAGAACTCCTGCGACAAGAACAAGGACAACAAAGAGAACAAGGACAACAAGAAGGACCAGGACAAGAAAGACCAGGGCGACAAGGACAAGGAAAAGAAAGAAGACGGCGGCGGCGAGGCCAAGCAGGACGAGAAGGGCAAGGAAAAAGAAAAGCAGAAGGAGCAGGAAAAAAAGAAGACCGAGGCGCAGGCGCGCAGCCGGCAGATACTGGAAATGATGAAGGAAAAAGAGAAAGCGGCCGCCCGCGACCCCGAGAACATGCGCCAGGCCGCCCGGCAGGCCGGCAAGCCCGAGCCGCAGAACCGGCTGGAGGACTGGTGAGAAAGAACCTCCCCGTCCTGCTGGCGCTGGCGGCGCTGCTCTGCGCCGCCCCGGCGCGGGCGCTGCTCACCGTCACGGCCGGGACCGACCGCGACACGGTGCAGATAGACGACAACCTTTACCTGACCGTCACGGTCTCGGGCGACTCGGCCAGCGTGCCCGAGCCCAAGCTCCCGAACATGCAGAATTTCAACGTCTACTCCTCGGGCCGCAGCCAGAGCATCTCCATCATCAACGGCAAGATCACCACCTCCGTCTCGTTCACCTACATGCTGACCCCGCGCTTCCTCGGCGCGCAGACCATCCCGTCCATCTCGGTCTTCAACGGCCGGGAAAAGGCCGTCACCAGCGAGCTCACCGTCACCGTAGTCAAGGCCGCCCAGCAGCCCAAGCCGCAGCAGCCGGCCGCGCCCCGCCAGCCCGCCGCCAGGCCGCAGCGCCCGTCGCCGGCGGCCAGGACCGCCGCGGTAAAGGGCGAGCGGATCTTCCTAAAGGCCGAGACCGACCGCAAGTCGGCCTACCCCGGCGAGCAGATCAACATCAGCATAAAGTTCTACACCTCGGTGCCGCTCAGCTCCAACCCGCAGTACATGCCGCCCTCGTTCAAGAACCTGATCTCAGAGGACCTGCCGCCGGTGCGCAACGGCGAGACCGAGATCAACGGCACCCGCTACGCCTACAGCGAGATCAAGGCCGCGCTCTTCGCGCTGGCCCCGGGCCCGGCGCAGGTCGGCCCGGCCACCGTCATAGCGCAGGTCCCGGCGCAGGACCAGATCGACCCGTTCGACCCCAACTTCTTCCAGAAATTCATGGCTATGAGCGGCGCGCAGGGCCGCAGCATGGAGTTCACCACCGACCTGGTCAAGCTCGACATCAAGCCGCTGCCGGCGGGGGCGCCCGCCTCGTTCGGCGGCGCCGTGGGCGACTACACCGTCACCGCCGCGGCCGACCGGCCCGACGCGCGCGCCGGCGAGGCCGTGAATTTTTCGGTCACGGTTTCCGGCAGCGGCAACCTGAAAGCCGTCATCGCCCCCAAGTTCCCCGACCTGCCCGACTTCAAGGTCTTCGACACCATGAGCTCGCTCGACGTGCGCAAGGATAACGACGTCATCACCGGCAAGAAGACCTTCACCTACATCCTGGTGCCCCGCAGCGAGGGCCGCAAGACCGTGCCTCCGGTCAGGTTCTCCTATTTCGACCCGCGCGCCGGAGAATACCGCGAACTGCAGACCGAGCCGGTCACCCTGACGGTGGAGAAGGGCGGCCAGGCGGCGAAGAGCGTGAATTTCAACCCCGGCAACTCCGGGGCCCCGGTGCGGGCCTCCGGCTCGGACATCGCCTATGTCAGCGACCGGACCGGCCGTGACAGCCTGCCGCTGCTGTCGGGCGCGGTGCTGTCGCTGCCGTGGTGGGTGCACACGGGGCCGCTGGCGCTGCTCACGCTCTCCTTCTGGCTGGCCCGCTTCAACCGCTTCAAGCTGGCCAACCCGCTGCTGTTCCGCTTCCGCCAGGCGCGCAGCGAAGCCTCGCGCGACATCGACGAGGCCGAGGCCCTGATCAAGGCCGGCAAGACCAACGAGGCCGTGGCCCTGCTCTACGATTCCTTCCTCGATTACCTTTCGGACAAATGCGGCCTCAAGGTCAGCGCGCTGACCATGAAGAAGGCGGGGGAACTGATCAAGAGCCGCTTCCCCAAGGCCACCGAGCGCTCGCTCGGCGAGATCAGGGAACTGTGGGAAGCCCTGGAGCTGCGGCACTATTCTCCCGGCACCGCCGGCAGGGAAGGGGCGGGCGACCTGGCCAAGAAATATTCGCTGCTGCTCGAGTTCCTCGAGAAGGAGCTGAGATGAGACGCCTGCTGCTCGCCCTCCTGCTCGCCCTGCCCGCCGCCGCCGCGGCCTACGACCGCGGCGAACTGGCCGAATTCAACGACCTCTACCGCGCCGGCCAGTACGAGGAGGCGCTGGAAGGCTACAGGCAGCTGATAGCCAAGGAACCCTCCAACCAGTGGGGCTGGTACAACGCCGCCAACGCGCTGTTCCGGCTCAACCGCATGGGCCCGGCCATCTACCATTATTCCAGGGCCTTCACGCTGGACCCGCGCTCGCAGGACATACGGGGCAACCTGGATTTCGCCCTGCGCCATACCGGTCAGCGGCTGGTGCCGGAAGGGGCGCCGGCGGCGCTGCATTACTTCTACTACATAGTCTCGGAACGCGAGCTGAAGGCGCTGTCGCTGCTGCTGTTCTGGCTCGGCTGCCTGGCCTGGGCGGCGGGCTTCCTGCTCGACGGCAATAAGTGGAGCGGCCCCGCCTGCCGCACCGCCGCCGCCGCCGGCCTGCTGCTCTTGTGCTCGCTGGCCTGGCTGGGCGCGCGCCAGACCTCCGCCTTCAGTTCCGCCGGCGTGGTGACCAAGGCCGGCGGCACGCGCATGCTCAGCGGCCCGGGCGACAATTTCAAGACCTACGCCTCGGCGCCCGAAGGGCGCATCGTCAAGATCCTCGACACCGACGACGAGGCCTATTACGAAATCGGCCTGCCCAAAGAGGGGATAAAGGGCTGGGCCCTCAAGACGGACATAGACAAGATATAGCGGCAGAACAAGGACACTATGAAAATCGCCATTGCCGGCGACCACGCCGGCTACCCGTTGAAAGCGGCCCTGCTGCCGCACCTCAGAGCCCTGGGCCACGAGCCCGCCGACCTGGGCACCGACTCGCCCGACAAGTCCGTGGATTATCCCGATTTCGCCGCCGCCGTGGCCCGCGAGGTGCTCTCCGGCCGGGCCGAGCGCGGCATAGTGGTCTGCGGCTCAGGGGTGGGGGCCTGCGTGGCCGCCAACAAGTTCAAGGGCATCCGCGCCGGCCTCTGCCACGACACCTACTCCGCCCACCAGGGCGTGGAGCACGACGACATGAACGTGCTCTGCCTGGGCGCCCGCATCATCGGGCTGTCGCTCGCTTTCGAGATAGTCGCCGCCTTCGCCTCGGCCCGTTTCTCCGACGAAGACCGCCACAAGCGCCGCCTGAAAAAAGTAGAAGACCTGGAACGGGGAGCCTGACTCTCCGTCGTAAAATCCAAAATCGCCATGTCGCTTGACACTAATGATACCCGTTTGGTATCATTATGCCTCAAAACGCTTGACCCCGCCCCCACGGAAGGTATATAATAGGCCTTGAGGGGAAAACACTTACTACAGGCAGCAGCGGCCGGAACGGCGCGCACAACGCGACTTCCTTACAATAACCGCCAAGCCAACCTTAGGTCCGCGAAGGCGCAAGCCTGCCGCCGGACACGCAGCCGGACGCAACCCGCTGCCCAAGACCAGACGGAGGAAAGCGAAATGCTTAAGTTAGCCGTGAAAAAGAACAACAAAACGACCGCAGCCAAGCCCGCCAAGCCGGCGAAGATCCTCAACACCGAGGAATACGTGGTTATCGACTACCCGAAGAACCTGGAAACCATCACCGCCCGCACCTACTGCGTGCGCATGGGCGCCAGCGACTGCACCGGGATGGACATCTCCATCAACGACCAGCCCTGGCAGCCTTGCCGCCACGCCGTGGGGTACTGGTGGTTCGACTGGGCCAACTTCCAGCCCGGCACCCACCAGCTGGTGGCCCGCATGCACAAGCGCAACGGGGAGTACCTGATCTCCAAGCGCCGCCGCTGCAAAGTCAACTAAGACCGCAGCCGGACAAGAACAGCCGTCTCAAGGAGCCCCCCGGGGCCCCATCGAGGCGGCTGTTTTCTTTGGTAGAATAAAACCATGCTCAAAACGCCCCGCTGCCCCAGGACTCGCATCCTCGCCACGCTCGGCCCGGCCAGTTCCACGCGAGCCGTGCTCAGGCGGCTCTACGACGCCGGCCTGGACGCCGTGCGCCTGAACTTCTCTCACGGCCTCAACGAGGAGCACGCCGCGCGCGTGGCCCTGGTGAGGGAACTCAACCGCAAGCTGCGCCGCCATGTGCTGGTACTGCAGGACCTAAAAGGCAACCGGATCCGGATAGGCCGGCTCAAGGCGCCCCTGGAACTGAAGCGGCGCCAGCGGGTAGCGCTGGTGCAGGCCGGGCGGCCCGGCCGGACGGGGGAAATACCGTTCGACTACCGCGGCTCGCTCAAAGTAATAAAGAAGGGCCATTTCGTCTATATCGACGACGGCAACATCGCCCTGGAGGTAAAGTCCGTCGGCCGGGATTCGCTCTCCTGCGAGGTGGCGGCCGGAGGGCTGCTGAAGGAGCGCAAGGGCGTCAACATCCCAGCCGCCACGCTGGATTTCCCGCCGCTCTCGGACGAGGACCGGGAGGACATAGCGTTCGGCCTGACGCTGCAGCCGGATTTCGTGGCGCAGTCCTTCGTGCGCACGCCCGCCGACGTGCGGGCCGTGGCCCGGCTGGTGAAGCCGCGCAATCCCCGCTGCCTGGTAATAGCCAAGATAGAGGCCCGGGAATCCCTGCGCAACCTCGACGCCATCATCGACGCCGCCGACGGCGTGATGGTGGCGCGCGGCGACCTCGGGGTAATGTTCCCGCTCTGGGAAGTGCCCATGCTGCAGAAGCGCATCATCGCCGCCTGCAACCGCCGCGGCAAGCCGGTGATCACCGCCACGCAGATGCTCGAGAGCATGACCGCCAACCCCATTCCCACCCGCGCCGAGGTTTCCGACGTGGCCAACGCCGTCCTGGACGGCACCGACTACGTCATGCTCTCGGCCGAGACGGCCGCCGGCAAATACCCGGTGGAGGCCGTGCGCATGATGAACCAGGTCATAAAGCACACCGAGGGCTGCCGCCCGAGACCATAAGGCCCAGAAAATAAGGGGTCCTTAGCCCCTGCCGCCGCGCTCCCCGCGCGGCTATAATAGTAATAGTGAAATCATTCCCTAATTCGCCAGGAGCTGCCATGAAATATCCTCTTGTGGGCCTGTTCGCCGCCCTCTGCGGACTCTCGTTTTTTACCGGCGCCGCCGCCGCACCGCTCGCGGAACTGGAGGCCGCCGCGGCCTCCTCACCCGAAGACTTCGGCAAGGTCTTCGACAACGCCGACCGCGCCCCGGGCTCTCCCGACGCGCGCGCCATGACCCAGGAGCAGCTGCGCCAGACCATGCTGGCCGACCTGGATTCCATCAAGAACATCTTCGAGGCGCGCTACGCCCCGGCCGGCTGGAAAGGGGAGCTCAACGGCTGGGACCTGGACGCCGAGATGCAGAAAGCCCGGGAGGCGGTGAACGCCATGCCCGAGCCCAGCGTCAAAGAATACCAGAAGATCGTAAAGCGCCTGTTCGCCTCCACGCAGGACTACCATGTCTCCGTCTCCTTCCATTCCACGGAGATGGCCTCGCTGCCGATAGGGATCACCGAGTCCGGCGGCAGGTATTACATCTCAGGCATCAACCGCAAGCTGCTCCCCGAGAGCTCTTTCCCGTACAAGGTGGGCGACGAGATCACCGTTTTCGACGGCAAGCCGGCCGCCGAGGCCGTGGCCGAGCGCATGGCCGCCGCCGGCATGAACAACGTGCCCGGAGCCGACAGGGCGATGGCGGCCAGCCTGCTGCGCTTCCGCGGCGGCATGCTGGGCGACACCGTGCCCACCGGCCCGGTTAAGCTCGAGATAAAACCCGCCGGAGCCGCGCTGGCCGTACCGGTGGAGCTCAACTGGTCCTACGTGCCCGAACTGATAGCCCCGCAGCCTTTCCTCAATAAGGGCGCCAGGCGCGCCCTGCCGCTGGACTGGCTCTCGGTGATGTACGCCGACCCGCTGGCCGCCGCCGCCGGGCCCGTGGCCGCCGGCCACGGCATGGGCGACAGGGAAGGCCCGCTGCCCGACCTCGGCGAGAAGGTCTGGCAGGCCCCGGCAGATTCGCTCTTCCGCGCCTACGTCTACCGCAACCCGGCCGACGGCAGGAACACCGGCTACGTGCGCATAGCCTCCTACATGGTGGAGGACCCCGACGCGATGGTGCGGGACTTCTCCCGCCTGGTCGCCGAACTGGAGCGCCGCTCCGACAGGCTGGTGATAGACCAGCTCAACAACCCCGGCGGCATAGTCTTTTACCTCTACGCGCTGGCCTCCATGCTCACCGACGCGCCGCTGGCCGTACCTGCGCACAGCATCACGCTGACGCCGGCCGACGTGGCTTCCGCGATAAGTTTCGTGACCGAGACCGCCCAGATGAAGACCGAGGCCCAGGCCAAGGAAGCCCTGGGCGAGACGCTGGCCGGCTACCCGGTGTCGCTGGAACTGCTCACCGGCATGCGCGCCCAGTCGGCCGCCGTGATCGGGCAGTGGAACGAAGGCAAGGTCCTCACCGACCCGCTGCCGCTGTTCGGCCTGGCGGCGGTCAAGCCCGCCTACGGGGCCCGCTACACCAAGCCCATCATGATCCTCACCAACGAGCGCGACATGTCCGGCGGCGACTTCTTCCCGGCGATAATGCAGGACAACCGCCGGGCCGTCACCTTCGGCGCGCGCACCGGCGGCGCCGGCGGCGTGGTGAAGAAGTACAAGTACCAGAACAGCCTGCTGGGCATGGACGAGTTCAACCTCACCGAGACCATCGCCTACCGCCCGGGCGGCCAGCCGATAGAGAGCCTGGGCGTCACGCCCGACATCCCTTACGCGGTGCAGCCCGGCGACCTGCAGGCGGGGTTCAGGGCCTACGCGGCCGCCGTCAACGCCGCGGCCGCCGGCCTTACCAGGTAAAAGCCGCCGCGCATGGCAGGGCCCCCCGCGGGTTGCGGGGGGCCTTTCTTTTTTCCGTACGGCCGCCGCCGCCCGCGGCCTTGACTGGCCGCACCCTTATATTGTGTCATTAGGGCTAGAGGGGTTGGGAGAATTCAAGTAAAACCACGCGAACGCAGCTTCCGGAGAACGGAGGCCGACGTTCGCCCCTAAGCACAATAGAAACAAGTTAAGGAGACACAAAATGAAAAGATCAGCATTCATGCTAGCCGGGCTTTTCCTGCTCGCGGCGGCCATACCGGCCCTCGCCCAGGAAACCCCCGAGGACAAGCAGGCGGACAAAGCCGTAATGGAGATGGAAAAGAACGCCGCCACTCCGGAAGGCCAGGAGCGCGTGGCCAACAAAATAAAGACCCAGTTCGGAGTGGACGACGCCCGGGTGCAGGCCATGAAGGACTCGGGCCTGAGCAACGGCGAGATCCAGATAGCCCTCGCCCTCGCCCAGGGCATGCCCGGCGGCATCAACGACGAGAACGTGCAGAAGCTTACCGCCCTGCGCCAGGGCCCGCCGAAGGCCGGCTGGGGCAAGATAGCCAAGGACCTGGGCCTCAAGGTCGGCCCGGCCATCAGCAAGGCCAAGAAGGCCGCCGCCGAACTCCGCAAGGAAGAGGCCAAGGCCAAGAGAGAAAAGGCCATGAAAGAGGCCAAGGAAAGGAAAGGCGGCAAGAATATGAAGGGTGACAGGCCCGAAAAGCCCGCCAAGATGGACAGGCCCGAGAAGGGCGGCGGCAAGAAATAACCAACCGCGCTATAGACCGGCCCCGCGGGGGGCCGGTTTATAATTTCAGAGATAAAAACACCAGCGACTTACAAGGAGACTACATGAAAACCGCAATACTGCTTATCCCCGTACTGGCCCTCGCGGCCGCGGCCCAGGCGCAGGAAGCCCCAAAAAAATGGAAGGACGCCGCCGAGCTGTCATACGTGCAGACCTCCGGCAACTCCAAGACCACCACCCTTTCAGCCAAGAACCTCTTCAACTACGACTGGCAGAAAGCCGCGCTGGAACTGGCCGCAGGCGGCCTGGGCACCAAGAGCGGCACCTCCGTGACGGGGGAGCAATACAACGCCTCGGAGAAAGTAAGCTGGAAACTGACCGGAAAGAATTACACCTTTGAAAAGATAGCCTGGGACAAGAACCGCTTCGCCGGCATCAAGGACCGCTGGGACCTGGGCGTCGGCGTCGGCCGCCACATCCTGGAGTCCGCAGACGACCAACTGTTCGCCGAAGTCGGCGGCGGCTACATGTTCGAGGACAGGATGCCCGGCTCGGAGAACAAGTCCTTCGGCACCTACCGCGGCTACGCCAAGTACATCCGCACGCTGTCGGCCACGGCCAACGCCAGCCAGGACTTCGAGTACCTGGGCAACCTCAAGGAGTCCGACGGCTACCGCATGAACGCCGAGACCGCCCTGGTGGCCTCCATCAGCAGCCACTTCTCCCTGAAGGCTTCCCACGTCTGGAAATACGTCAACTCTCCGTCGGCCGGGTTCAGAAAGACTGACACTATCAACATGCTGTCGCTCATCGTTAACTACTGATCCCGCGGGTAATAATAAGGAGACTTAAATGCTCAAAGACTTCAAAGAATTCATCATGCGCGGCAACGTGGTGGACATGGCCGTGGGCGTCATCATCGGCGGCGCCTTCGGCAAGATCGTCACCTCGCTGGTCGGCGACGTCATCATGCCGCCCATCGGCCGGCTGACCGGCGGCGTGGACTTCTCCAGCCTCTACATCAACCTCTCCGGGGTCGCCTACGCGAGCCTCGCCGAGGCGCAGAAGGCCGGGGCCGCCACCATCAACTATGGCCTGTTCCTCAACACCGTCATCAACTTCCTGATCGTGGCCGGCGCCATCTTCCTGATGATCAGCCAGATGAACCGGCTGAAGGCGAAGTTCGACAAGCCGGCCCCCGCGGCCGCGCCCGGCACCAGGGAATGCCCCCTGTGCCTGTCGGTGATCCCGCTCAAAGCGGTGAAGTGCGCCCACTGCGCCTCGGACCTGAAGTAAGCCCGCTGCAAGGCGATAAAGGGCTCCCCTCGAGGGGAGCCTTTTTTGCTTCCCTCCGCGGCCGCCATTGGCGATACGTACAGCATTTGATACTATTTTCGAATGCCGTCAAAGAGTACCCGCCAGCGCATACTGCCTCCCGAGCAGGCCATACACGCGCTGCACCCGCAGGTCCCCAAGAACGAGGTCATCCACGCGCTGCGCGAGCGCGTCAAGGAATTGACCGCGCTGCATTCCACCGTCTGCATACTGCAGAACTACGATCTTTCCACGGTCGAGATCCTGGACCGGGTGGTAAAACTGATCCCGCCCGCGTGGCAGTATCCGGAAAACACCGCCGGCCGCATACTGGTAGGAAAGCACGAAAGCCGCACTAAAGGCTTCAGGCGCACCCCCTGGCTGCAGGCCTGCGATTTCCAGGTCAGCCCGGAGCTGGCGGGGCGTATAGAAGTGTATTACCTCAGGAAATCCCCGCCGGAAGCCGAAGGCCCGTTCCTGGCGGAAGAGCGCAACCTGATAAACTCCCTCGCGGACATGCTGCGCGTCTACTTCGAGCGCAAGCTCGCGTCCAAAGCCCTGCTGGACGCGCACAAAGACCTCGAAAAGCGCGTGAAGCAGCGCACCGCCGAGCTTCAGAAACTCAATACAGCGCTGAAGGCGGAAGTCCGCGAGCGGGAACTGCGCCAGAAAGAGATACTCTCCTACCAGGAGAAACTGCGCGGCCTCTCCGCCGAGCTCATCCTCACCGAAGAGCGCGAGCGCCGCGAGATTGCCACCGACCTGCACGACGTGATAGGCCAGACGCTGGCCATGGCCAAAATGAAGACGGGCGCGCTGCGCGGCTTCTGCTCCGCGCCCGAGGCGGCCGGCGGCCTGAAGGACCTTTCCTCTTTTATCGACGAGGCCATCCTCGCCACCCGCAGCCTCACCTTCCAGCTGGCCTCGCCGATACTCTACGAGCTGGGGCTGGAGAGCGCCCTGGAACGCCTGGCCGAGGACATGCGCAAGCGCCACGGCCTGCGCGTGGATTTCAGCGGCGACGGCAGGAACAAGCCGCTGCCTACCGAGACCAGCGTGATGATCTTCAAGGCCGTGCGCGAACTTCTGATGAACGCTGTGAAGCACGCCAAGGCGTCAAGCGTGAAAGTGCGGGTCCGCAGAGCCGCCGGCAAAATTGCGGTGACCGTGCGCGACAACGGCCGCGGTTTCGCCGCCGGCGCGGCTTCGGGCTACGGCACGGACCGGCGCGGCTTCGGGCTGTTCTCCATCCGCGAAAAAGTATCCCACCTGGGCGGGGCGTTCCGTCTGAGCACCAGGCCCGGCGCCGGTACGCTCGCCGTGATAACGGCCCCTCTGGGCAAAGGCAAAAACCATGGAAAAGAAAATCCTCATCTGCGACGACCATAAGATCTTCCGCGAGGGCCTGCGCGCGCTGCTCGAGGGCCAGCCCGGCGTGAAAGTGGTGGGGGGGGCCCGCGACGGACTGGAAGCCGTAAAACTGGCGCGCGAACTTTCCCCGGACATAGTTATAATGGACATCTCCATGCCGGGCCTCAACGGCATAGAGGCCGCGCGCAAGCTGGCCAAGGTCAGAAAGTCGGCGCGGGTCATAGCGCTTTCCATGCACAACGACCGCAAATACGTAACCGAGATCTTCAAGGCCGGCGCGCGCGCCTACCTGCTTAAAGACTCGGCGTTCGAGGAGCTCCTGGACGCCATCAAGGCCGTCAGCTGCGGCCGCTACTTCCTGAGCGCCGGGATAACCAGCATAGTGCTGAGCGACTATATCAAAGGCCCCGCCGGGGACCCGCGCAGCCCGTTCTCCATCCTTTCCGCCCGCGAGCGCGAGGTGCTGCAATTGCTCGCCGAGGGCCTGCGCACAAAAGAGATCTCCCATAAACTGGCCCTCAGCGTAAAGACCGTGGAGACCCACCGCAAGAAGATCATGGAAAAACTGGGCATTGCCAGCATAGCCGGGCTCACCCGCTACGCCGTCAAGGAAGGCCTGGTCAGCCTGTAGCGCCGCCCCTCGTCATTCCGGCGAAAGCCGGAATCCGGGATTTCATCTTCGCCGCTGGCCCACGGCTTTCGCCGGGGTGACTGACGGCAGCTAGGGTTTTTCTACCGTCCTGCTAGGGGAATCCCCGATACCTCTTCTTTCCTCCAATCCATATAATTGGGTATAGCGCGGCCGTCAGCGCGCGTACCCAAACGGAGGAATACTATGTTCGATACCGGAAATACCGGGTTCATGCTCGTGTCGACCAGCCTCGTCATGCTCATGACCCCCGGCCTCGCCTTCTTCTACGGCGGGCTCGTAGGCCGCAAGAGCGTGCTGGGCATCATGATGCAGAGTTTCGTTTCTCTCGGCGTTACCACGGTGCTGTGGTACGCCTTCGGCTACTCGCTGTGCTTCTCTGGCGGGGAGGGGGCCATCATAGGCAACCTCGACATGGCCTTCCTGCGCGGCGTGGACCTGAATACGCCTTTCGCGGGCTCCAACAGCATCCCGCTCCTGGTGTTCTTCGCCTACCAGATGATGTTCGCCCAGATCACACCGGCGCTCATCACCGGGGCGTTCACCAACCGCATCAACTTCAAAGCCTACCTGGTGTTCCTGGTGGCCTGGCTGATCTTCGTGTACTTCCCGCTCGTCCACATGGTGTGGGGCGGCGGCCTGCTGGCCAAGTGGGGCGTGCTCGACTTCGCCGGCGGCATAGTGGTGCACGCCACGGCGGGTTTCGCGGCGCTGGCCTCGGTATTCTTCGTGGGCAAGCGCAAGGTGGCCGACGCGGCGCACAGCATACCGCTGGTGGCGCTGGGCACGGGCCTCCTCTGGTTCGGCTGGTACGGCTTTAACGCCGGCTCCGAGCTCAAGGTGGACGCCGTCACGGCGCTGGCCTTCGTCAACACCGACATAGCGGCCTCCTTCGCGGCCGTCACCTGGCTGTTCCTGGCCTGGCACTTCGAGAAGAAGCCCAAGTTCCTGGGCCTGCTGACCGGCTCCATCGCCGGGCTGGCCACCATCACCCCGGGCGCGGGCTACGTCACCACCAAGGCGGCGGTCTTCATCGGGATACTCGCCAGCGTGGTCTGCTACCTGGCCGTCAACCTGAAGAACAAGCTGGGCTGGGACGACGCGCTGGACGTGTGGGGCGTGCACGGCGTGGGCGGCGTACTGGGCGTGATCCTGCTCGGCGTGTTCGGCACCACGGCGGTCAACGCCGCCGGCGCCAACGGCATCTACCACGGCGGCGCGGCCTTCTTCGGCAAGCAGGTGGCGGCCGTGTTCGGCACCGCGCTGTACGCCTTCGCCTTCTCCTACGCGGCCCTTCACGTGATCAACCTGTTCACGCCCGTGAAGACCACCGAGAAAGAAGAAGAGATCGGCATGGACGAAGCGCTGCACGGCGAAACCGCCTACCTGCATTAAACAGCGCCTTTGAGCCCGCCCGGACAACCCCGGGCGGGCTTTTTACTAACTTAAGGAGATACAATGAAAATCGCTAAATTTGCCGCCGTCCTCGCCCTCAGCCTGGCCCCGCTGGCCGCCTACGCCACGCCGTCCACGCAGGTCTGGATCCCGTCCACCGACGTGCAGAAGTACAAGAGCGTCCACCTCAACGTCGACAACTACGTTTCCTCCGAGCAAGAAACCGCCGGCAACTGGAAAGCCCCGCTGCTGGTCATCGGGCCCACCGTGGGCGTGCTGCCCTACGAGAAGGTGCAGGCCGAGATCGGCTTCGACCTGATGCGCGCCGGCCTGGCGGCCGACAGCGACCCGCTGTACCTGCACGCCAAGCTCGGCACCCCCGAAGGCAGCGCCTTCTCCGGCAGCCCGGCCCTGGCGCTGGGAGGCTACAACTTCGGCACCAAGAAGGACGTGACTGACCAGAACATCATCTACGGCCTGGCCGCGAAGAACGTGGGCAAACTGGGCCGCTTCTCCGCCGGCTACTTCTCCGGCAACGACAAGGTGCTGGTGGACGAGAACGGCGACAAGGCCAATACCGGCGTGCTGCTGTCCTGGGACCGCACCATCTCCGAGGTTTCGGACAAGCTGTGGGCGGCGGTGGACTACCAGGGCGGCGACTCCGCTCTGGGCGCGCTCAGCTTCGGCCTGGCCTGGGCCTTCTCGCCCAACACCAGCGTCATCTTCGGCTACGACGTCTACAACAACGACAAGATAGCCGGCGCGAACACCTACACCGTGCAGCTCGACATCAACCTCTGGTAAACGTCAGGTTGAAGCCGACGGAAGCCCCGCCTCCCGGCGGGGCTTCTGCATTTTCTCCGTACGCGTTTGCGTAGGTGGGCTATCCGGGTTTGTAATACTGCAGCTAACGGCCTTGACAAACAGCCAGACCTCTGGTATACTTCAAGTATTGAATAGTTTATTCTTCAAACATATGAGCCTTGAAGCCAAAGCACGCGAACTCTCCGACTGCATGCACGCCATTATGGCGGAGACCCAGCTTAACGACAAGAAATTGATGAGCTTTCTTTCGGCCTTCGGTCCCCAGGAGTTTCATGTGCTGATGACGGTCGGGCACCAGGGAAGCTGCATCATGAGCGATATCGCCGCCAAGATGCAGCTTTCTTTGAGCAGCATTACCGGCATCGTCGATAAACTTGAAGCCAAGCAGGTCGTGCGGCGTGTCCGCTCGGGCGAGGATCGCCGCATTGTGCAGGTCGTTCTCACGGATGAGGGGAACAAGGTTTATCAGACGGCGCTGAAAGGGCATCTCGAACTGATGCGTACGCACCTTAAGGCGCTCGATCCGCAGGAGCAGGACACGTTCGTGGCATTGTTCAGGAAAATAGCTACTACGATCAAGGAGCGAAAATAGCCGGCAATTTTTTTGCCCAGAATACTTCGATTTATAAATATTTCCATATCAGAAGTACATAAATAATGAACAGATAGTGCAGGCACAGAATACGCAAAGCTCTTGGCAGATAAATATATGAGACACATCACACACCAGGCACTGTTAAAACGTTTTTCATCCATTGCGGCCCTGCTGCTCATCTCCTGGCTGTCCGCCGCAAGCGCAGCCGAGACGCTGACGCTTACGGATTATCTCGGGCAGGTGAGCGCCAACAACTGGAGTTACCAGGGCTCCCAACGCCAGAAAGCCGGCTCGGACGCCCGCAAGCGGGAAGCCGACCTGGTCTTCAGTCCGTCCTTTTTCACGGAAGCGCAGATAGCCTCGGATAAGAAGGAACCCGACATGGGCATGGCCGGGGCGGCCAACTATAAGGAACTTAAAAGCGAGACGTATACCGCGGGGGTAAGCCAGACCTACCCTACCGGCACCAGGGCGAAACTTTATTATTCACTGAACCATTACAGCTACCTGTACGACGGCTCGCCGGACACCCGGTATTATACCGCCAGCCCCGTGGTGGAACTGACCCAGCCGCTGTGGCAGAACTACGGCGGCAGAGCGGATAAAGACAACGAGGAAGCCACCCGCGCGCAGGCTGAAGCCGACGCCTGGAACGCCGAGAGCGACCTGCGGACCCTGCTGGTCAACGCGGAGAAGTCATATTGGGACCTGGCCACGTCCAGGGAATTGGTACAGGTGCGCGGCAAGGCTATGGAGGAGGCCCAGGCCATATACGATTATGTCAGCAAGCGGGCCAGCATGAACCTGACCGACAGGTCCGACGCGCTGCAGGCGCGCGCCTCGCTGGAGACCGCGCGGCTTAACCTCAAGAGCGCCACGCATAACGAAGCCGCGGCGCTGCGCGCGTTTAAAGCGTACGCCAACATGGGAGAGGCCGAACAGGTGCCGGAACTTATGCAGCTAAACTGGGACAAGGTGCGGGCGCTGCCGGACCCTGTCTGGGTGAAAGGCAACCGGGCAGACGTAAAAGCGGCCGAAGCCGCCGCCAATGCGACCGCGGCGAATGCCCGCATACTGGCCGAAAAAGATAAACCGGCGCTGGACCTTAAATTGAGCTACGCGCTAAACGGCCGCGACGCGGACCTCTCTTCCAGGGTATCCGATTCGCTGAACTGGGACAAACCTACCGCAAAGGCCGGGCTGACCTTCTCGATCCCCTTCAATTATTCCGCCTCTAAAGAAGCGCGGGCCGGCGCGCTGCTCAAAGAGAAGGCCGCGCAACTTTCCTATAAACAGAAATTGCTGGCCCAGGCGAGCGACTGGCGCGACCTTACGGCGAAGCTGAGCGACGCAAGGGAGCGGCTGGAGCTTTCCTACACCATAGAGGAAGCGCAGCGGGCGAAGCTGGAATACGAGAAGCAGCGCCTGAAGGAAGGCCGTACTACGACCTACCAGGTTCTCACCTTCGAGCAGGATTATACCAACGCCCAGTACACGCGCGTCAGCGCCGCGGCGCAGGTGCTCTCCACCCTGGCCAACCTCAAACTTTACGTGCAGGCCGGCAGCAACCCCGCCATCGCCGGGTCAAAGGAATAACTTATGTCTCTCGCCGAATTATCCATAAAACGTCCCATCTTCATAACCTGCCTGGTCCTCCTGATGCTCGTGGTGGGCTGGACCTGCTTCAAGCGCCTGCCCGTGGAGAAAATGCCTGACACCAGCTTCCCCACCATAACGGTTACCACGCGCTACACCGGCGCCGGCCCTTCGGAAATCGAGACACTGGTAACCAAGCCGCTTGAAGACGAGCTCAGCACCATCTCGGGGCTCAAGCGCGTGACCTCCAAAAGCATGGAGGGCGTAAGCCAGATCACGGTCGAGTTCAACTTCGGCTCGGATGTCAACCTGATGTCCGAGAAGATGCGCGACAAGATAAACACGGTAAAGGCCACCCTGCCCGCCGACGTCAAGGACCCCACGCTCTCGCTGATGGACCCGGCCAACATGCCGATACTCAAGCTGGTGGTGTCGGCCGACCTGCCGGAGAGCAAGCTTTACGACGTGGCCGAATATACCATAAAGCCCGCGCTGGAACAGGTGAACAACGTGGGCTCGGTGAAACTGACCGGCGGCCGCAAGCGCGAGATCCAGGTGGTGCTGGACCGCGCCGCGCTTAAGAAGCGCGAACTCTCGGTCTCGGGCGTGGCGTCGAGCCTGTCCGCCTCCGGCGAGAACGTGCCCGGCGGCAAGGTGAACAGGGGCGGCCAGGAGATCACCTACCGCAGCATGGGCGAGTTCGCCAGCGTGAAGGAGATAGCCAACACCGTGCTGGGCCTTTACGGCAACGAGGTGGCCACGCGCGTCTCCGACATAGGCAAGGTGTACGACACCGTGCAGGACGAGACCACCCGCGTGTTCGTGGACGGCAAGAAGTCGCTGTTCATCCAGATCTACCGCCAGTCGGGCGCCAACACCATAGGCGTGGCCGACGACGTGAAGAAAAAACTGGAGGCCCTCAAACCCGCGCTGGAGGCCCTGGACGGCAAGCCGCGCATCAGCGTGCTCCAGGACTCCAGCACCGACATCAAGGACAACATCACCGACGTGGAGGAGACCATCTTCATCGGCATCCTGCTGACCATCGTGGTGGTATACTTCTTCCTCGCCAACGGCCGCTCTACGATAATAACCGCGCTGGCGCTGCCCAACTCGCTCATCGGCGCGTTCATCCTGATGGCCGTGGCCGGCTTCTCGCTCAACATAATTTCACTCCTGGCGCTGAGTCTGGCGGTGGGCTTGCTGATAGACGACGCCATCGTGGTGCGCGAGAACATCTTCCGCAAGATGGAGCAGGGCGAAACGCCCGAGGAGGCCGCGGTGAACGGCACCAAAGAGGTGCAGCTCGCCGTCATAGCCACCACGCTGGTGGTGCTCTCCGTGTTCGCGCCGATAGCGCTGGTCAGCGGCATGGTGGGCATGCTGATGAAGCAGTTCGGTCTCACCATCTGCTTTGCCATGCTCATCTCGCTCTTCGACGCGCTCACCATAGCGCCCATGCTGTCCGCCTACCTCGGCAAGTCCGGCCGCGCGGGCGGAGAGGACAAACCCTCGCTCTGGGCGCGCGTTATGGCTAAACCGCTCGGCTGGTTCGAGAGCTTGAACACCGCGCTCGCCAACGGCTACGAGCGCCTGTTGCGCTGGGTGGTGGTCCATCCGCTTAAGACCCTGGCCGTCAGCGGCGCAGTCTTCCTGCTGTGCATGAGTTCCTTCACGAAAGTGGCCATAAACTTCATGCCCGACAGCGACACCGGCCAGTTCGGCGTGGACATGGAACTCTCCCCGGGCGCCAGCCTGGACGCCATGCAGGCCGTGGCCGACAAGGCGGTGGCCATAGTAAGGGCCAGCCCCGAGGTGAAGCTGACCGCGCTCACCGTGGGAGGCACCAACGACGAGGCCTATAAGGCGAGCCTCTACATCCAGCTCAAGGACCCCTCCGAGCGCAAAGCCACCACCAAGGAGATGAAGTCCCGCCTGCGCGCGCAGCTGGAGCCGGCCATCCCCGAGGCGAGCCCGCTGGTGAGCGATTACGACCCCACCGGTTCCTCTAAGAGCCAGCCGCTGCAGTTGAACCTCATAGGCACCGACCAGGCCGCGCTCAACGCCTACGCCGAAAAAGTGATAGCTAAGTTGAAGCAGGACAAACGCCTGCGCGACATAGACACCAACTACCGCCCCGGCAAGCCCGAGCTGCAGATAAAGGCCGACCTGGAAAAGGCCAAGATCTACGGCGTGAACACCCGCACTATCGGCGAGGAGATCCGCGCGCAGGTGGAGGGCGTGACGCCGGTGAAGTTCCGCGAGAACGGCCAGGAATACGACGTGCGCGTGCGCCTGCAGCCGGAGCAGCGCGACCTCGCCTCCAACTACCAGGCCATCTACGTGCCCAACGTGAACGGCCGCCTGGTGCGCCTGACCGACGTGGCCGCGGCTACCTCCGAGAAAGGCCTGGCCACCGTGGAGCGCGTGGACAAGGGCCGCTACATCCAGATAAAGGCCAACCTGGCGCCCAAGGTGGGCCTGAACGACGTGGTGAGCAGCGTAAAACAGCTGTTCGCCGGCGAGCTGCAGCCGCCCAAGGGCATACGCTGGGTTTTCGTGGGCGAGTCGGAGAACATGCAGGACATGATAAGCTCCATGGTGATGGCCGTAGGCTTCGGCATCCTGTTCATCTTCTTCGTGCTGGCGAGCCTGTACGAATCGTTCGTGACGCCGTTCACCATCATGCTGGCGCTGCCGCTGGCCATGTGCGGCGCGTTCGTGGCGCTGCTGGTGACCGGCGCGTCTTTCAGCATCTTCACGGCGATGGGCCTGATCATGCTGCTCGGCATAGCCTGCAAGAATTCCATCCTGCTGGTGGACTACACGGCCCGCCTGATAGCGGAGGGAAAAGACCGGACGGAAGCCATAATAGAGGCCGGCAAGATAAGGCTGCGCCCTATCCTTATGACCTCGATAGCGCTGATAGCCGGCATGATCCCCGTCGCCATCGGGCTGAACGAAGCCTCCAAGCAGCGCACCAGCATGGGCGTGGCCGTGATAGGCGGCCTGATAAGCTCCACGCTGCTCACGCTGATAGTGGTGCCGGCGGTGTTCGCGTACGTGGACCGCTTCCGCATCTGGAGCGGCGGTGTTCTGGCCCGGCTGGCCGGCTACCGGTCGGGGCCGGAGGCATAACACGGATATGAGGCGGGACGGTACCGCGACACTTTTTCTCGCGCGGATTGTCCTAATTAATAGCGAAGCAGGCCGGAGTTCACTTGACCTATTCGGAGTCGGATGATGAGGAGTTAACAAAAGCCGTCCTGGACGGCGATCATGAGGCTTTTGCCGGACTCGTGGCGCGCCATCAGCGAAAAGTGCTCGGCTTCTGCCTTTCCATGCTGGTCAACCCGCAGACCGCGGAAGACGCCGCCCAGGAGATCTTCACAAAGGCTTTCACAGCCCTGCCGCAATTCCGCGGCGGGGCGGCTTTTTCCACCTGGCTTTACCGCATAGCTTACAATCACTGCTGCAATATCCGCGCCAAAGACACCAGGACCAGACAGGAAAGCCTGGATTCCATGGCGGAATCGGAAAGGGATAAAGTACTGAGCGCGCAGGTGCCAGGAGCGGAACCCGCCGAAACGGATCTAAGCGCCATGGCTCTTGGCGAACTTCCGGCCGAGTACCGGGCCGTCCTGGCGCTGCGCCTGGAGGGGGAATCTTACGCCGCCATAGCCGCCGCCCTGGGCACTTCCGTGGATTCGGTCAAGGCCAGGCTGCGTCGGGCGCGCGCCATCCTGCGCATAAGGCTGCGACACCTTCTGCCCGAAGACTTGTCTAAACCTACGGAGCATAAATGAAACAGGGACATTATTGCAGTCAACTGGAGGCCTTCCATGACGGAGAGCTTCCCCAGGCCGAAAGGCCCGCCATGGCGGAGCACGTTAAGAACTGCCCCGCCTGCCGCGAGGAATTAGCCGGCCTGCGCGCCCTTGAAGGCATACTCAGGCCGCAACTGTCGCAGGCCGACATTATCGAACCGGTCATGAGCAGGGTAGCGGAACTGGTCAGCGCAAGGCCTCCCAGCGCGCTGACCATACTGGCCGGCTGGTGGAAGGTGCCGGCCCTGGCTCTTGCCTCCTGCGCCGTTTACGCGCTCTGCGTGGAAACCGGGCTGCTGCCGGGCGCGCGGTCGCAGCTGGTGTCCGTACTAAGCGCCTACAACAGTTCGCAAAAGATTTCAGCCATGCTCTACGGAGGGCAGAAGGCCGGCGACGAGCAGCTTCTGGCCTTATTGTTCGAAGGAGACTAAAAATATGAATATACGTTGGAACCAGGTGGCCATAGCCGCGGCGATAGGTTTTCTGCTGGGAGCCGTGTTTTCCGATCTTTACCGGATGCACTTCCGGCCGCACTGGCCGCCCCCGCCGCACATGAGCGGAGGCCCCATGGAGATGTTCAACCGCGAGTTGGAACTCAGCGAAACCCAGAAACAGGAAGTCTCCGCCATTTTCGAGAAGTACAAGCCGGAAATGGACAAGGCCATGGAGGCCAACAGGACCGAAATGGAGAAAGTAAGGGGCCGCATGAAAGCCGAACTAAAGAACATCCTTAATCAGGACCAGTTGAAAAAACTGGAGAGTATGGAAAAAGAGTTCGGCAAGCGCGGTCACCGAGGGCCCATGGGAGATCGCCCGCCAATGGGACAGAGGCCCTTCTGATGCGGCAAGAACAATGCTTTAAAAGATCCGCGCGATGAAAACAATTCGAGGACTCCTGCGGGCCGTAAGTACTCCTCATACGCAGGAGTTCTCCATTTTCTCTCCCGGCCGCAACCCGGCGCTTTCGGCTGTCGTTGCGGCCGTGCTCTTCTTCCTGCCCGCGACTGCGAAGTCCGGAACGATCTCCATCTATAACAACGCCGATTCCGGCACAGGGTCCCTGCGCTGGGCCATAGACATCTCCAATACCGCCGGCGGGACCAACGCCATAAACTGGATATACGGCGCCGGCGGCACGCTGACGCTGCTTAGCGATCTGCCCGCCATAAACGGCAATACCACCCTGGACGCCTCCAATTCCATCACCGACGCCGTCATCGCCGACTCCACGAACTCCATGTCGCTGGGGGGTGCGGTCACATTCCGCAACGACAGCATCTCCAGCACCTGGACCATACACGAGGATATCGGCGGGTCTGGCTCGTTTATCAAGACCGGCGACGGAACACTGGTGCTAACCGGCGACAATAGCTACTCCGGGGGGACATACATTAACGGAGGGATACTCGCGACCGACGAGGACGGGTCCCTGGGGACATCCGGAGCCGGGTTATCACTGGACGGCGGCAGGCTGAGGCTGCTGGCCGATATTTCATCCGGCAGGGCCATTGTGCTCGGACCGGCCGGGGGCATATTCGATACCAACTCCTGCACGCTCGCCCTCACCGGCGCGATAAGCGGCCCCGGCGGCCTCCAAAAGACAGGAAGCGGGACACTCGCTCTTTACTCGGCCGGCACCTATCTGGGAACCACCGCCATAAACGCCGGCACCCTTGTCCTTGGAACCGACAATGCCATCTCCGCGGTTAGCACGGCCACGCTGGCTTCCGGCGCCGTACTTGACCTTGGCGGCCACACACAGGCCCTGGCCGCTATCGCCAGCGCGGGAACCCTGCGCCTTCAACTGCGGACCGGGGTAACGAACCTTGCCGTCGCGGGGACTGCGGATATCGGGGGAAGTTCGCTGCATGTGAGTTATAGCCCGCAGATAATTACGGAGGGGCAGGCCTTTACGCCCATAACGTCCACGCTCCTTAACGGGGTTTTCGCCAATATCTATTCGCCCGCGGCCGTGAGTTTCACCCCGTCGTATTACAGCGACCGGGTGGTGCTTACCGCCTCGCTGGTACCATTCACGGAAATAGGGGCCACCGCCAACCAGCGTGCCGTCGGCGCCGCGCTGGAGCCGCTGCGTGCAAGCCCCGCCGGGGACATGGCGACGGTGCTGGCCGCGCTTTACACGCTGGAAACCGAACCTCTGCGGGCCGCTCTGGATCAGATAGGGCCGGCCTCTCTGTCGTCCCTCCGTGGTCTCGCCCTCGGCTCGGCGGAGTTGCGTTCCTCGGCCTTCAGGGCGCGGGCCGAAGACCTGTCCGCCGGCACGGCAAGAAAGAGCTTTACTTCATATACCGGCGAAAAGAAGCGGATGCCGGATATCGAATACGAAGAGACCGCCCCGCGGCGCAGGGCCAGTAACCCGACGCGCCCGGCGGCGGATAACGCACCGCTGGCCTTTTTCGCCGCGGCGAACGGGGTTTCGGCCAGGGAACTTCCGGAAAAAGACGGAGGGGAGAAAGCAGGTTACGAACTTACCGGCGGCGGGTTGTACGCCGGCGCGGACTACGCTCTGACAAGCCATTTAACTTTAGGGCTGCTCACCGGGTTCAACAGGCAGAAAGCGGACGTCTACTACCCTTCCGACGCCGAGGTGTCCGCCGACTCCGCGCATTACGGAGCCTACGCCTCGGCCTCCGCAGGCGACCTGGTGCTGCGCCTTTACGCCGGGCGCACCAGGGATACTTATAAAACAAAGCGCGATATAACATTTGAAAGCGTTTCGAGGACGGCAAAGGGCGCGCCGCGCGGCACGGAAGAGAATCTTGAAGCCGGCCTGGAATACCGCTTCCCCGCCTCTACGCCCGCCGGCGGCTTTGTCCCTTACCTTACGCTCAACTCCGACAGGCTCAGAACGGACGCGTTCACAGAAACCGGGGCAGGGGACCTGAACCTCACGGTCAGCCCCGCCCGAACACGCTCGCTGCGCTCCACGGCGGGCATACGCTATTTCGAGGCAGTAGAGAACTACGGCAGCGTTATCAGGATGAGCCTTTCCGGGGCCTGGGAAAAAGAGCATGAAGATCCGGGAATGGCGCTCACGTCGTCCCTGGCCGCCGGGGGAGACTCTTTCACAGTAGCGCCCGGAACGACGGCGCGCAACGCGCTGACCACCTCCGCCAGAGTGAGTATGGAGCAAGGCTCTTTTTCCTATTACCTGGGGTATTCCGGTGAGTTCCGCAAACGCTACTACGCGCACCTGGCCTCCCTGGGATTTTCGTTCCGGTTTTGACCTGTAAGCATCATGAGAACATTAAAGCAACTCGCGTTATTTGTGTTTGCGTTCACTGGCCTTGCGCCGGCCGGCGTCACAGCCGCCTCCTCCGGAGAACTATGGGAAGTCGGTGAGGTTGTCGTTACAGGCACGAAGAACATAAAGCCAAAGGCCGTAGTGAGAACGGTAAAGGCGAAGAAAGGCCGATCTTACCGGAAGTCTTTCGTCAGTCAGGATATAGAGGCTTTAATGGGACTCGGCAGCGTTGAAAAAGTCTCGGTGGATATAGAGGAACTTCCGGGGCGGGAGGTATCTCCGAAGCTTTCAAAGGCCGGCGCCGCGGCGGTCGCGCGCGTTACCTATCAGGTAGCGGAGAAACCGGCGGTGAAGACCATAACGGTGGTCGGCGCCAAGGGCATGTCGAAGGGCGCCGTGAAGGACGAGATGAGGCTCAAGGAGAAAGACTTCTTCGACGAGCTGACTGTGCGCGAGGACATGGGAAAGATAACGGACAAGTATCGCGAGAAAGGCTTTATAGACGCAAAGGCCGGCTACGAAGTGAGCTACGACACCGCAGCCTCGCTGTGCTTCCTGACTATAACCGTTACCGAAGGAAAAAAGGCCCGGATAGCAGAAGTTCTCTTTGCTGGCGTTGCCGGCTTCCCCGCGAAGAAACTAAGGAAAAAGCTGAAGAACCGCCCGAAGAAGCTATATTCCCCGCAGGAACTGGACTCTGACCTGAAGAGCTTAGAGACCTTTTATAAGAACAACGGCTACGCGGACTTCAAGCTGGCAGGTTCCTCTGTAGTGTTTAACGAGGACCGTTCCAGCGCAACGCTGCATATCTCCATTTCAGAAGGCAACCGCCAGCGTTTCGGCGCCGTCTACTTCTCCGGCAACACCGTGCTGCTTTCCAGCGAACTGGAAACCGCGGTGGATTTCAGCCGGGGCAAATATTACGAGCAGGAGAGTTTCGAGACCACACTCCGGGCCATACAGGAGAAATACGCCGACAAGGGTTACCTGAAGGCGCTTGTGGAGCCGGTAAAGGCGCCGAATGAAAAGACCGGAGAGACCGACATAACTTTCCATATCTCCGAGAACAGCCGCATATACGTGTCACACATCGACGTGGAAGGCAATAAGGCCGCCAAGACGCATGTACTGCGGCGGGAGATAACGCAGAAGGAGGGGGAACCGTTCAGTTCCTCCAAGATCAGACGCAGCCAGGAGAAGTTGTTCAACCTGGGGTTCATCGACGACGTGAACCCGGTCATCAACCCGACGGAGGACCCGGACAAGGTGGACCTGGTCTTCGACGTGACGGAGGGCAAGCCGGGAATGCTTACCGCGGGCGCGGGCCTCTCCTCCTCCGACGGTCTTGTTGGCACGCTGTCCCTGTCGCACTTGAACCTTTTTGGGCGGGCCCATAAACTTTCCCTCTCCACCAATTTCGGCAAGAAGGTGCAGGATTACAACGTGGACTGGTCCATGCCCTGGATAGGGAATTCGCCCACATCGCTCGGGGTCAACCTCTTCAACGCGCGCCGCGATAAACCATATGAGGACACCACGGCCGCCTATACCGAAAAGCGCACCGGCGGCAGAGTTACCGTGGCCCCCCGCTTCAGCGACGACAAGTATAAGCTCACGACCTCCTACACCTATGAGAAGGTCAGGATCTACAACGTGGACGAGGAATACACCAGCGAACTGCAGGCAGGAACCAGCGTGACTTCGTCCATCTTCGTGGAGTTCGCCCGCGATACCCGCGACAGCACCTTCGACCCTACGCGGGGCTGCCGCACCTCGCTGGGACTGGAATACGCAGGCGGTCCTCTGCGGGGGGATGTGAACTATTACAAGCCTACCCTTTCACACAGCTATAACCTGAAACTGTTCTCCATAGACAGCTATCCCTTCGTGCTGTCCGTGGCCAACAGGCTGGGCTTCATAGGCCGCTTCGGCAGCACCCGGAGCGTGCCCGTATACGAGCGTTTCTTCCTAGGCGGGGCCGAGACGGTGCGCGGCTACTCCAATAACGGCCAGATCGGACCGGAGAACGGCGGCAAGGTGTACGACGTGATGAACATAGAGTTCAAGTTCCCGCTGGCGCGGGAACGGCGCCGCACCATTGTGCAGTGGGCCTTCTTCTTCGACCTGGGCAACTCCTGGGAAAGCTTCGACGACGTCTCGATGCGCTTTGGCACGGGCACCACCAACCTCAAAGCGGGCGCCGGCTTCGGCATACGCTTCACCACCCCGGCTTTCCCGATACGCCTCGACTGGGGCTACGGCTTTAATCACAAGAGCGGAGAGCAGCGTTCCGACATCTATTTTACGCTTGGGAATCTATTCTGAGAATGGAGGCGAGTTATGAGAAAAACAGATCCACTTATGCGGCGGGCGGTGCGGATAATTACCCCCGCGCAGGACGGCACTATGAGCCCCGCAGACAACTGGTACACGGCCGCGGCCGCTCCCGAAGGGACTCCGGTAGAATTCTCGGTTAACGGCGGAGCCTGGAGAGGCGCACGCCGCGAAGAAGGCCTCTGGAAGCTGCGCCTGCCGCCCCTTGTCCCGGGACAGCACCGCCTTGCCGCGAGGATAGCGGTCGGGAATAAACTGGCTGTCGCGCTTCGGCGGTTCAATGTAGCTTAAGGAGACAGGGAAATGACCACGATAAAACAAGGAAGGAAGTATTCCTGGACGTTCGGTGCAGCGCTTGGGCTGAGTTTCGCGGCGGCCGCGCTACTGGTGCCGGCGGCCAATGCCGGGCTCTTCAGCGGCAAGCCGCTGCCGGCCGCCTGGAACGACGCCGCGGCAAAGGCCGACGGCGACGGCTCGGAATGGAAGGTGGACGCAATGACCGAGAAAGACGGTATTGAGATCGCCGTAGCCAACGACGAGCGGGACCTTTACGTTTATGTGGCCGCTCGCGACCGCGATACCGCCGCTCAACTCTCAGGGATGTTCAAACAGTCTTTCACCATCTGGCTGGACCCCAAGGGAACAAAGAAAAAGACTTTTGGGATAAAGGTGACGCCGGAAATGAAGAGACCGGCCGGCGCGGCGCGCCAGGAACAACCTAAAATGGGCTCATCCCGAAACCCCGCGTACACGGCCGGGCTGGTGGAGGGGGAGGACGAGGAAGCGATCCCGCTGGAAGGTGTTGAGTTCAAGAACGGTTTAACCAGGCGGGAGCGGCCTCTCTTTGAACTCAGGATACCTTTGGAAAGACTTACGGCAAAGGCCGGTGACATAGTCGGTATAGGCATAGAAACCTCCAAGATAGACGAAAGCGCCATGCCCAAGACGGAGGGCGGGACTGCCGGCCGAACCGGCCGGGGCGGCGCCAGAGGAGAGGGCTTTGGTCCGCCGTCTGGCGGGATGCCCGGCGGTGGCGGCGGAGAGATGGGCGGCCCCGGCGGAGGAATGCTGGGCGGAGGCCCGGGAGGCGGACCCGGCGGCGGTGGGCGCCCCGGCGGCGGCCCCGGCGGACAGGAAACCTCTTTGCCGAGCCCCCTGGATTTCTGGCTGAAGGTCAAACTGGCAATTAAAGAATGATCCGTGCCCGGGGGATAATATGCCTCGCAATGGTTTTCGCCGTTTTGGGCGGGTGTACTCCTCGCGCACGGGAGAACGGGAGAGCGAGCATCACCGAGAGAATTGGCACGGCGGACGACCGCGGGGCTAGGGCACCGGCAGCCAATAGCGCGGCGCCGCAAACGGAAAGGGCCACGGCGGCGGAAGAATATTTCCGCAAGAATACCGGGGGCGATGAGGACGAATTCGACGGGATGAAACGGGGATTGCCGATGCTGCTTTTTATCGCACTCATAGCTGCCGCCATAGGTGCTCTATAGAGAGGCGGGGGGAGCAGACGAAAGCACAAAAAATCTGGCGGGCGGCCTTTCTCCCAACCCAACCCAAACCCCGGATGGCCGCCCGCCGCCGTCTTAGTGTTACAGATCCAGGTGCGGAACCGTTGGGGGTGAAGTATGGAACAGAAAGCGGTACTTGTAATAGAAGATTCGCCTGCCTGGCAGGAATTGCATAAAAGGGTAATGCGCGCTGCCGGGTTTTCCGTGCATGTGTCCGGTACCTGCACCGACGGGGTAAGACTTGCAGGTCTGTTAAGACCGGACTGTATTATCCTGGATTTCCATCTGCCGGACGGTGATGCGGGTTCTGTCTGCGCAGAACTGCGCCAGTGTGAAACCACAAAAGACATCCCTGTCATTCTATTCAGCTCCGACCCCGATGCCGAAATAGAAGCGGCTGCCAGTTGCGGAGGGGCATCGTTCATGCTGAAGGGATGGGAGCAGTTATCGCAATTACCCACGACAATAGATAGGCTGCTGGGCAGTAAAAAGCGGGATTGCCCCCAGCTCTAAAAACCCGGAGGGACTATAGATGAACCGACGCGGCACATACAACCCGGAAATAGAACTGCAGAAAGGGGCGACGTTGACGGCCGGGTCCTATGACAAAACACAGAGCGTCGCCGTAGCGGAGAACAAAGTGACGGTCGGCGGCAAGGCGGGGGTCGCAGAGATCTCAGGCCTGGCCACCGGCCGGCCCGGTTCCGGGATTGAAGGAACTATGGGATTGTGGCTCTCGATATTCCGCTACATGCGTCCAGACGGCACCATCGACCATGTGGCAGGCTGGAATATCATGGTGCCGCTGGCTGCGGGGCAGACGGCGACAGAAACGGCCGCGGCTTTTGCCGCGCAGATAAATGCCGGCACAAGGCCGTATAAAGCCGCGGCATACGGCAACGACCACAGTGCGGAACTCAGGGTGGTGTTTGTGTCGAAGCAGCGCTAGGCGCGGCTGGCAGCATGCTTTCCACGGTCGCTTCGCTCCTCCCCACCCGCTACTCGCTCGCCCTGGCGGGCTTTTCTATTTTGTTTATGTCGCCCCCGTAAGAACTGGCAACTGCCGAGTATTCCTCGGCAGTTCAAAGTCCGCATTATTGGCTTGCATAGTAGCCAATTGGATGGTATACTATCCATATGCCAAATAAGACAAGTTTTCTCAACTCCCCATTAAACTGGGTCTTTTCAGCCCCCAGCAATATCGCCGTTATACGGGCGCTTAAAGACAGCCGGGAGGGAATGAGCGGCCGGGCCGCCGCGCGGGCCGCTGGGTTCACCCATCAGGCATGCCGTAGGGCGCTTAGGGATCTTGAATCCGCCGGTATTATTGTAAGGCAAGGAGCAGGCCACACACAACTTGTCCGGCTAAATTTCGAGAACATCCTTGTAAAAGAGGCCCTGCTTCCCATGTTCCGGGCAGAAAAGAGTTTCCTGGAGTCGGCGCGCCTGCAGATACGAAAAGAATTCGGGCGGCAGGCGCGTACAGCAACACTGTTCGGAAGCACCGCAAGGAGAGAAGATGAACCGGGAAGCGATGTGGACCTCCTGCTTGTGACGGAAGCACCGAACAAAGACCCGTTGGAAGAAAGAGCGCGTCTATTCGGAAAAAGATTCATTACAGAATACGGCGTAAGATTTTCCCCGATGGCACTGACAACCCGTGAAGTCCGCGCCAAGTACAGGAAGGCGGACCCGCTGCTAAAAAACATCCTTGCACATGGGATCGACCTGCTATCAGAGCGTTTGGAGGATATACTCAAATGACCCCGAGACGACATAGCCGCGTTTCGTTACCGAAATCAAAGAAATCAGACTATACCCGCGTCGCCGAGAACTTCTACAAAGGCGCTGAGGTCGCGAAAGAGTTTGACTACTACAACGCCGCCGGGGTTCTTATAGTGCACGCCGCCATAGCATACACGGACGCCCTTACCATAAAATTCGGCGGGGTAAGGAGCAAAGGCGAAGACCATATGGCCGCAGTTGACCTCTTGCAACAGGTTCTTGCGCTGGACGAGAAAGGGAAAGCTGGAACACGGCACTTGGAAAAGATAATCAACGAGAAGAATCGCGTGTCGTACGAAGGAGAGGTCCACACGAAAAAAGACATAGACAATCTCTGGAAACACTTGCTCCGCTACCAGACCTGGGCCCTCTATATGCTTACGGATTAGTTGAGGACGGCGCTCGGAATTATAAGATCGGTTATATTTTTGAAGGTTTCTGGACCATCAAAGAAAAACAAGGCAACCGGAAGGATCCCACAGATGCACGTTGACATAGACAACTTAACAGATAAAGAGTTCGATTTAAACCTTACCGGTGGCCATAATTTAAAATACGAAATTAATTTTTAAGGGACAAGAAATGCAGAAACCGGAAAAACCGCAGAACCAAGGCCCACGGAACCGCCCGCATAAGGAAGCCTGCATCATTACCTTCGGCTGAGCTGTGGATCCAACTCAACCGTACTCTCGATAAGTTCCTCAAAACATTGTATGCCTGATCTTACCCGCGAGAAGCCGCTCGCGGGCGCGGCGTATCAAAGACAAAAATAACATTTCACAACCCGTCACACCCTTGTCGGGGTGATGTTCTATAATATCCATGCTGACTCTATCTAACTGGCAGGCAACCTAACCCAGAACCATTTTCCTGACGCCAGGAAAATGGTCTCAAGAAGGGAGACCTCTTATGGATAAGCAATTGATAATAGAATTGAACAAAAGATTTGAGGGTTCCACCAATGAGCAGGATGGCGTAGAGTATTGGATGGCCCGCGACTTGCAAGTTTTGCTGGGCTACACAGAATGGCGCAATTTCCGACTGGTGATAGATAAAGCAAAACTGGCTTGCTTTAATTCCCATCAACCGCTGGGGGACCATTTTGTTGACGTCAACAAAATGGTAGACCTAGGTTCCGGAAGCAAGAGGGAAGTAGACGACATAATGCTCACCCGTTATGCCTGCTACCTTATAGCACAGAACGGCGATCCCAGAAAAGGACCTATAGCTTTCGCGCAAAGTTATTTCGCCATTCAGACGCGCAAACAGGAATTACTTGAAGAACGCATAGCACTGGCGGAAAGGCTCATAGCCAGGAAGAAACTCACTGAAACAGAAACAGAGCTTTCCAAAACCATCTACCAACACGGCGTTGACGACCAAGGCTTCGGAAGAATTCGCAGCAAAGGCGACCAAGCTCTTTTCGGCGGGAATACCACGATAGAGATAAAAAAAAAGATGGGCATCCCGGAGAACAGGCCGCTCGCGGATTTCCTGCCCACAATAACTATAAAGGCCAAGGACTTCGCCACCGAAATCACTAATTTCAACACCAAAGAGAAACAACTCAACGGAGAAGCCCAAATAACGCAGGAGCATATAAAAAACAATAGAGACGTGAGGGCTTTGCTCGGAAAAAGCGGCATAGCCCCGGAAGCTCTGCCTCCGGAAGAAGATATTAAAAAACTGGAACGCCGCCTTAACACTGCGGACAAGCAGATTCTTAAGGGCTCCAAGCGACTGGGGAAGAAAGGGCCCAAGCCGTAAGAGAAGATTTAACAGGACACAAAAAAGAATGCAGAAACCGGAAAAACCGCAGAACGGGGCCCCACGGAGCCGCCCGAATAAGGCCGTATTCATTATTACTTTCGGATGAACTTTTGCTCCGCCTACATCGTACAGTTCATCCGATCCTGAAAACATTGTATTGCTGATCTTACCCGCGAGAAG
>Ga0074197_1000181_pt1 | contig 92523 bp, 89 predicted proteins | sample EPASupsiteSAE305_FD_64526 | JGI IMG/M metagenome (GOLD analysis project Ga0074197, IMG submission 64526) | Bioremediated contaminated groundwater microbial communities from EPA Superfund site, New Mexico - SAE3-05 reassembly with SPADES | ecosystem: Environmental > Aquatic > Deep subsurface >... | reverse complement strand
AGCAATTCGATAGGATAGAGCCGTTTTTGATCCTCTTCATCGAGGGTAATAAGGGCATATTCGCTTGCACGGGCGAAGCGTGACATATAGACAATCGCTTTGTCCGGAAGATCGTAACTGATAAGAACCTCGCATTGTAGATCGGGAGCTTTTGCCAGTTCGACATCGCTTAAAACGGTGATATTGTTTCCGTTAAAGATATTCGGAAGTTCTCCGGTCTCGGTTGAGCTGACGATAAGGATGTTTTTACCGCTATTACGCTCAATTAAAAAATGGATAAGTTCATTTTTACGTGGGCGGTTGCAGGGGTGGATACGATGATTTTGGCGTTTGATAGGTGTTGATGACATTAAATAGTCCTTGGGTACATAGGCCTCATTAAAGAGGGGGGATAGGCGATCAGTAAAAGAAGTCTCTGACGCGTGAGCGCGACGCGAATGGTAAGCGTATTATAGCGTAAAGCTCCCTCTTTTACTTGTAAGCTTTAATTGATAACATTTCATCTAACCGCTGAAATACATACCCTTGTTCACGGAGCCGTTCAATGATCTCTCCTAACGCCTCCACCGTGACATGATTAGCACGACCGCTGTGCATGAGGATAATATCTCCGGGGGATACATAGGTCATTATGTTTGTGATTATGGCCTCTTTATCCTGCATTCCCCAATCGAGGGAATCAAGAGACCAAAGCACCGTCGTGTATCCTTGTGCGTTGACGGTATCGATAACCTCTTGGTTAATCGCGCCGTATGGGGGGCGAAAAAGGAGCGGATACTTCCCCGTGAGTTCATGTATACGTTCCGAAGTCGTATTGAGCTCTTGAATAATTTGTTCCGAGGTCAGTGCGGTAAAATGAGGATGGGTAAAACTATGGTTAAGAACCAAATGCCCCTCATCAAACGCCCGCTTTGCAACCGTGATATTATTCTCCTCCATTGCTGCGGCAATCATGAAAAAACTTGCTTTGATACCGTAATGTTTTAATATGTCTAAAACTTTATCGGTATTGTTTTCATCGGGAGAATCATCAAAGGTGAGGGCAATATTTTTAGTTTTTGCAATCTCTCCGTGCAGATAAATATTCGTATAGTTTCCTTCTGCTATAGGTGCAGTCGTCTCATTACGCCATCGATCCAAAAATTGAGTAAGATTGGCATCCAGCAGAGGGGATTTTCCTCTAATTTCATACAGAGGATCGTTTGCCCCAAAAAGGGCAAGCTGGAAAAAGGCGAGCAGGGTGATTAGCAGTTTTTTCATACACTCATTTCCGGTTTAGATCGACAAGAGGTGAAATTATACCGCAATCATTGAGGGGTGTTTTTGAAGATACGCAGATCTTCTCGGACATAGCTAGACCCGAGATTAAGAATATCTTGTTTGTAAATGAGATTTTGCGCAACACTCAATTTTAATTCGTTGCCGTCAATTTTGGTATGAATTTTTTCGAGATATCGGCCGAGAAGCGTTTGTATATCTGAGCTATGAATCATCTCTTTCATCCCGTCTAAACCCTCTCGAGGAAGAGGAAGATTGCAATAGTAATCCCCGATATCGTTGATTCCCCAGTAGATAAATCCCAACAAACGGTAAAAATCGAGTGACGTTGATATCGAAGAGAACGTGATGCGCCGAACATGCTTTTCGACTCCCAGCGCAAGTGTCATTCGGAGTAAATGGGTAGCATACCCTTTGCGTTGCTGTGCTTTAGGGGTAAAGAGGTTGTAGAGGGTAAGATATTCACTGTAACGGTCGATTTTGGAGAAGAGATAGCACAAATGCTCATTTTTATCATTACACAATACGATACACCCTTGGGCATTCCAACTAAAATGGCGATCCCACCATGCCATGGATTGATCGGCAAATCGAAGTGTTTGCGGGTCTTGGATCATGGCTATAGAGCTGATATAGGCATCACGCCCCAACGTTTCAAGATGATAGAGTGACATTCGGCATCCTTTTACCTCTCTATGGAAGTAAAAAGTTCCGTAGGACGGAGCCGATTAAATTAAGTGAGTGGAAATATTATATCGGATTAAAATGAGGGTATTTCCCTTTTGATGATTAAAAGATAATCAAACGATCTTAGGGGTTTTCTGTAATAGGAAATTTATATTCTTTCCATTCGCCAAATCCGTTAAGGAGCCAATAGACATTTTTATACCCGAGTTTGCGTACCGCCAAAGCTGCCTCATACGAGTTGGCACAGGTTTCCCCGTAGCAATAAAAAAGGATATTTTCCTCTTTGTCTTTGGGGAGCTGAATAACGATATACTCCGCCTTTGAAACATCAAAATAGACGGGGTATGCCCCTTTGATATGTTCTTTTACATAGTGACGTTTTTCACGAGCATCGTAAAAATGGCATTTTTGGTCGTACAGTTTTTTTGCGGTTTTGACATCCACGACTTTAATCCCTCGAGCTATGGCGTCATCTACTTGAGGAGGAATAATACACACCTCGTATTTGGTTTCAAACATAATACTTTTTTCACCGTCGTATTCGACACCTTCTACGGAGACAGAGAGAAAAACGGTTAACAAAACAGAAGAAATCAAGCGTAACATGACAAACTCCTCGGAATGATTATGATTAAATGATAAGACAGAAAATGTTAGTAAAGTATAATATTTTTAAATATATCAATTGAATAAGAAATTATTTAGAAAGTCCGGCGAGGTATCCGCTGGAAAATGACTAGTGAAGGAATGAAATACACAAAAATATTTTCTTCTATAACCTCCTATTATCTGCTATTATACGTTTATCTAAAACTATCTAAATCTATATTTTTATATGCACAAGGAACACCTAAAGGAACACCCCCTGCATTTTAGGAGATGAATAATGGCAATCGATACTAAGTTATATGTTAATAAAGTGAAGCAAAATTTATGGGCAGATAAAGGATATGATGTCTTTTACTATAATTTTAAATTCAATGATAAAAGGTATCGCGGATTAATTAATTTATCGGATAAAGTAGCATGGAATAAAAAGGATCGTATCGCTCATGCAGAGATGGAATTATTGAAGATTCGAAAAAAACGCGAAGATAAAATAACCGACGATCGATTGACGCTTAATACGATGATGGACAAACATTTACTTTTCCACGAAGAGGGAAGGTGGAAAATTGAGAAGCGTAAATTCTATGATTATAATGTTCGTAATGATATACTCGGTAGGATGGCAATCAAAGATATCAAAGCAGTTCATATACAAGAGGTAATGGCAAAGCTAAAAGATAGAGGACTGAAGCCTAGAACGGTTGGGAGACTTATTGAGGTTTTACGTCCTGTGTTTAAACAGGCAATCGATAATAGAGTTCTCGAATATGATCCAATGGTGTTTATTAAAATAAAGCGTACTAAGACGAAGAAGATCGTGGTAAATGCAACACAAGAGCTGAAAAAGATTTATGAAGCTATCAATAATGAGTTTTTTCATGATCCGTTTTGGTTAGCATATTTTAGTTTTGCGATGCAAGGTAGACGGCGCACTGAAATCATGATGATAAAGTGGGAAGATGTAAGCTTTGAACATAATTATTATGTGCTACGTGATACTAAGAATAATGAAGAGCAAAAAATATATTTACCTGAGAGGATTAAGCTTTTAATCTCTGAGTTTAGAGGCAGGGGAGAATATGTGTTTACCTCCGGTTATACCGGAACTCATATTACGGGAATACAGCACCATATAGATAAGCTTAAAAAGCGTCTCGAAAATCCGGTATTTTGTTTACATTATCTTCGAAACGTGATTGTATCAGCAATGGCAGAACAGGGGCTAGAGAGTATGCACCTCTCCGGTGCGCTGGGGCATAATGATCCCAATACGATTAAGAAGTATTTGACGATGAATTATCTCAAAAGTTCCGAGATGGCAAGTGATGTAATCGATACCATCGTGACTATGGGAAACCAAGAAACAAAAGATGTGAACATTTTAGATTTTTGTATTTGATCGTATGCCTACAAATTTTGGTATAATTTAAAAGCTAATGTCTCATGGTAAATCCTATGAGTATAGAAGCGATTCGACAAGGGTAGGGATAGAGTAAGGGTTTGTCGGCTTACTCGTTGCAATCCCTACTGGAAAAATAGTTTTTAAGATCATCCACGAATTAACAATACAGTCCTTGCGGTGTTTCATCTTTCATCTTGTATTCTTTATGTCTTCTACACCATATTAAGAAAGTAGCAAACCAATTTGCACTTACATAACCTTTAGCAGCATTAACTTCATAAAATTTGTTGACTTCATCGCGTGGAATCCCTTTTTCATCACATGTTAATAAAGCTCTTTTGGTTAACTCACTGAAATATTCTTTTGGAAGATTTTCAAGTCTAGTTTTTTTCTTGAGAGCAAATAAGAATTTTTTCCGTTTTTTTGTTAGATCAGAAGGAATGGTAGTAATTTCTTGATCATTTTTATTTTTAATATATTTATTACCTTTTTCAGTGAATGCATACCCTGGGGAATGTGTACTTCCATCCCACTGTATGAGATCTGCATTTTTTAGTTCTTTTAAAATGCGACTTAGTGTTCGCGTGCTTATTTTCATCTGTGGTATTTGCATGAGAATAAAACTATTGTGAATGACCTTATAACTTCGATCATCAACATACTTTGTAGTGAATGATGCTTCAATTAATCTTTTGATGATATCAAAAATCAAAGCAGCATCAAAACTAATGTTTTCATCAACAGCCATTTTTTGATTTATGTATATATTAAAGTACATAGTTATTCTCCGGCAGAATTTCGTTCCAAAGAGATCCTTTGTCTGTGATGCAATATGCTTTTACTCTACCCATTTTAATGGATTTAACAATATGCTTCTCTTCAATTTTTTTGAGTGCACGAGACACGGTTGATATGCTATAAAACATACTAGGTAAATGTATCAGTACTTCTTTCCTATTGATGGCATAATAGCTTTCGCCGCCATTTGTTTCATAACTAGCTACAAAATGCGCATAAGCATTTAAATCAGAGATAATAGCCATGATTGCTATCTCATTGATAGAAAGCTTCCATTCCTTCGCTCTGTAAAAATTTATTCGAGTTCTTTGTATCATTGTAAATACTCCTTATTTTGATTTAAAAAGTTTAGTAAGAAAATAAACGCTAAGTGGTTGGTTAAATAGCGACTTTTAAATTCTTGATTCAATATTCTTTTATGCTAGGGGTATGTATCTATTAATAAAAGAGAGTTGGAATAACTATTCTCTCTGTTAGGAGAGAATAGGATATATTTATATAATAGGATGCCAGTTTGGCATTAAGCTTTTTTGATAAATTTCGCTAATTTGGCGTTAATGTTTTTTAAATATTCGTCACCATTTGAAAATTTTTGACTAAAAATCTAATATCCATTTGTTACATTTCGCATATAGTGTCTGAGAACATATAGGGGGGTGGGGAAGCACCCCCGCCTTAAATTGACACAAAAACAAATTCAAAAATAACCGCATTACAGCTTTATCAATATACATTGGAGTGGTCTCGATCCCATTTCTTGAGAACCTCTCATTCAAACTTAAGATAAACATATTAAAATCTTCAAAAAAATATGTTTTTATGACAGAAATAGATCTTTCCGGAATTTCCGAAAATCTTATAATTTCCCCTATCACTCTCCATTTCTTAGGGAAAAACTACCTGTGAAGCACAACAAAATCCCCATTTAATTACTTGCTCATCTCAATCAAGCTCAAACCCTCATAAAAATCCGTAAAACATTTAAAATCCTCTAAAAAAATTTCAAATGACGGCGAATCGGTGTTTTAGTGCAAATTGTTGGGAAAACTATATTTTTGGGTAAAAAGTAGTGTGTAGGATGCTCTAGGAGGTACGATCTCCTTTTGATACATACATTTGCATGGGTAAAGAGTTTTTGTGAGATAGACGTCAAGGATTGATGATTTTGGGCTAAAAAGCCCGTGTAGTATTTAGAAGCTAAAGCCTGTAGAGAATTTTGTAGGAGAATTTTCTCCAACCCCTTTATCGCCCTTGATATTCAAAGGGTTGCTGTCCTGTTTTTGTGGTGACACGTTTTTTTGGTAAGAGGATGATTTTTGAGTGCGCTGCACAAAAGCTGACCAATCAGCTGATGCAGACTTCATCGATGCCACACTTTCGTCTATGTTGGCGTGATGAGCAGCGATAAACTTTTCTATACACGCTTTATATATATCCGAAGCGGTGTTAAACTCTCGTATTTCACTATTTGTATGGAATTTATAGGGGATGATCGGCTCTATACAATTATTCTTGGACTCTAGTGCATGGCATAATGAGATTGTCAGTGCGAACAGTAGGATTTTTTTCATACTATTTTGTCCTTTCGTTGGGCTGTGATGGCTATTCAGTAGTGCGACCCTTGCAATACAACTTTCAATATTCCGTAATCACTCTTTTCCCCTAATTAATTCTTTTAATTCTATAAGCTTCACGATCTCTTCTTCTGTCAGATTATTCTCTTTACAAAATGCACCAAGCGTGACTAAGTCCCATAAGACAGGATGATGTGTTTGCCAACCTTTGATTGTTAGTGGACTTTTTCCTACAAATCGAGCGACCTGCTCATTAATATCTTTCTTTTTCATCCTTAGATTATAGCTAAAATAGTATATATAATCAAAATATTACAAATAAATAGTAAATTCACTACTTTATTAATCTGCTATTAAGATAGTGAATGCAATACTACTAAATTAATTTAGTAGTGAATATACACTATAGTGGAGAATGCAATGCGACCTATTGGAACGACAAGAGCAAAAAAACCTATTTTTAAAAATGAGTTTGAACAGCTGATTAGTGCGTGCAAAAACAGCAAAGAGATTAAAAGTCCAACAAAACAAAAATTAATTCGTGCGTTTACTCTTCTTTATATGACTGGGTGCAGGGCAGGCGAAATTGTCAATATGAGAACTAATGACTTAATGTCAATGATTCAGAACAATGAGTATTCTCTGACCAACAACACTAAAACAAGAACTCCTCGACTAATAAGTTTTGATGAAAGTCGTCAACAAATAGAATATCTAAAAAAAATTCTCCCTAAAAACAGCACTTACTTATTTCCACGTAATAATTCAGACTCACCCATGACCGCGAGTGCATTGAAGCTATTGATGAACACATTTATCCATAGCGTACTGGGTGCACTGTATTCGTCACATTCATTTAGAGCAGGGTATATTACGGCATTTCACCAACAGGGATTAAGCCTTGAACATATTCGTCAAGATATTGGACATCGAAATATAGCGACGACGGCGAGATACACCACTGTTACTAGTGAAGAAATTGCACGAAGTAAAAATCATAGAAATTGGTAATTGAAACTCAATGTTAGTAAATTGTCTTTGGAATAAATTGAGCCACCTGAGTCACTTCTAGCGAATGGATAGCAGATACGTTGAGTTCGATGGCAAACACTTGTGCCTGTTTTTGGAGCCGTCTGAACGCCAGTGCCGAGGAAATATGTCCACGGTCACTTTCGATGGGGTTGAATTCTCTATCAGTTGTAATTTTTTTTGCATAATTAATCATTTATTATCTCTTTTAACTTCATAAGCAATTTGCTCTCTTCTTCACTGCCATCCGTTGTAAACCGTATGGCAGGAACATTATATTTGTTTAAAATACGATCTTTTAACGCATCTCTTTGTAATTGCTCAGGATTATTTGCGTGAAAAGCAACACCATCTACCTCAATTGCTAAGACGGGTTGTTTACTAACTCTATTATAGATAAGGAAATCTATATGTGATGATCTCTCAACAAAGTCAGCTTCAGCTTTGTCCAATTTGCCTGTATCTTTAATCACGAGATTTAATCGGTAATTTACATGACAATCCAGATTTGAATATTCTTCAATCTTGAGCACTTTTTCAATGATAACATGCATTAAATTTTCAGATTGATAATTCGAAACTTCTTTAATTTCACCTAGGTATTTTTTCAAATAGGGTGTATAGTTTTGGTATAACAAGTCAAAAATTGAATAAATTTTACTGTCAGCAATTTCGAAGTTGTTATATCGGATATAGTTCACCAAATCTTTCATGTTTTTATTTTTTTCACGATCAGATACTACAATATATAGTTGGTCTTTTGCCCTTGATATAGCAACATTAAGTAAGTTTGGATCATCAGCAAACTCATTTTCTTCGTCTACGACGGTTGTAATGATAATGATGTCTTTTTCTCTACCTTGATATTTATGTACTGTATCGATTTCAATGCCTAACTCTCGGGTGATTTCACTTGATAACTTGTTTACTTGATCTCGAAAAGGCGAAATAATTCCTAGACTTTTTACGTTTAAACGCGGCAAAATTTCATTTTTAATTACATCAATTTGGCGCTGATTTGACTTACCTCTTGCATGATTACCCTCTGTAGTATTCACTAAAACCAACGGAGATTTTGAATCACCTTCTTTTGATAATATAATCAACTCATTGTGATAAAATTTTTTATTGCAAAAATCGATGATCTTCGGATGGCATCTGTAGTGTTCTTTAAGTAAGGTCTTAGGCGCATCGTAAAAGACTTTCAGTGCAGAAGCAAGTAGACTGTTTTTATAATGATATGATGTGGCTAACACATAATCATTAAAGGTATCATCAACGACATTTTCAATATCTTTACCAACAATATGTTGTAGTTGTTTTAGATCACCTACGATTACAACATTTTTTGCACAAGATAATGCAAGACCGCCGGCAATAATATCTACTTGAGATGCCTCATCAATAATCAAGTAATCGTATAAAAAGTTCTCTTGTGTGCAGTTTCGCAATGAATGTGTTGTGCTTAAAATAACGGGGTATTCTCTTGTGAAGTCTTCGAAATTTTTCCATAAATCATCTTTTTCAAATTGTTGCTTTTTTTCAGTCAAGTTGTATTTTTTTGATAAATGTAGTTCCAACAATGCCATTGAATCAGTTGTATATGCTTTTAGTATCGTCTCGAAATTTTCATCTTTCAAAAGATTCTCCAGTGCAAAAATAGTATTTTTGAGTTCTCTTTCTTTAATCTCGTAAAAGCATTTTTGCAGGACAAGAATAATCTCTTCTAACGGGTATTGATATAGACTAAAAGAGAAGATTTTATATTTAAAAAGTGCTTTTATTTTAAAGAAAAATGTTATTTTTTTATTGTGTAACATCAAAGACTCAATTTCAGCCCAAAGTGATAGCACATTGTCTAAACTTTTTTTGGAAAAAAATTCTTCATGAATACCCATGTCTACCGATTTAGCGGTAAACATATCCATAAAGTGCCTTTTCTCAATTTTTAATGCTTCTAACTCTTGAGACACTTTTGCCAAATTATTGTTAGCTTGTAGCATCTCTTTAAGATGAACAATATTTTTCTCTAATGTATCACGATTTTTGAGCGAATCGTTTGCTATTTTATTAAAACTTTGTGGGTATGCTTCTTGTTGATTGGCAAAAAAAGCTTCTTGATTCTCTTGATTTCCCAACATTGCTGCAAAAAAAGAAAGACTATTTACGTCTAGTTTTTCATACACATTTTCTATCGCTGCATTGTTATTGGACACTACAGCAACCGTCTTGTTATTTATCAATAGATTTGCGATGATATTTAAGATGGTTTGTGTTTTTCCAGTACCTGGTGGACCTTCGATAATACTTACTTGATTTGTCAATGCTTTTGCGACGGCAACTTCCTGACTTAGATTCAGTCCAAAAGGAAAAATTAGTATGTTCGGCTTTTGGTGTTTATTTATAACATCAAATTGTAGATATTTTGCAAGCGCACTCTCTTCACTGAGATGCTTTATCTTTTTGTACTGACTATCTAAGAAGTCATTTTTATCATTTCCTATGCTTTTGGCTAAGGCTGTCAGATAATCAAACGTATTTTTGGCATTTTTTTGAACAAGCACATTGTTTTCAAAACGCAATTCTTGTCTGCTGTATAGGGATATTCGTCCGTTCTCATAAAATATTTTTAGATACATCCCAAAGTCTAAAATTTTGAGAATCTTAAATAAACATATCTCTCGTAAATAGATATGGCAAGAATTAGGATCAATAGATTTCGGGTCTTCATAGATTGAAATCTTTGTTCTTCCATACGAATAAAGCGTATCATTTGAGCTAAATTGAATTTTTATACTTGCTTGAGAATCATCTATTGTTACTATATCTGATGTTTTATCTTTGCCATTGAGCAAAATTAAATATTTGTTTTCATCCATAAAATTTTTATAGTATCCTTGATTTCTTATACATTATTACTATCGCTGACCTATAGAACGTATTGCTTTAACCCTATAGTTTCATAGAGCTTGTGTTACTTCGCTGCTGTTCCAATAAAGACTCTAATTGCGTATGAACTTTTTTCAACGCTCCCTCGCTGTCTTGCCACCAATCTGTTGACCAAATACGGACAATATTCCACCCAAGCCCTTTTAAAACATGCTCACGTAATTTATCACGATCTTTTGCTGTAGCGGAGCGATGATATGTAGCACCATCACACTCTACGCCAGCTAAATAACGCCCAGGAGAGTCTGGATCAACAATACCTAAATCAATCCGAAATGAGGATACACCAATTTGAGGACGAACCTCCCAACCTTTACGTTTTAGAGCATTTGCTATTGCTTCTTCAAAGGGACTTTCATATTCACCTATTGAGCCTAATACTGCTTCAGCTAATGCACGAGAGCCACGTTCAGCAAATTCTAAAAAGTGTTTGAGATCACGTACTCCACTTGATTGTGTTCTTGATAAGTCAATTTGATCAGGACGTAAACTGGAAAAAACGCGTAATTCATGTCTTGCACGTGTTATTGCCACATTTAAACGACGTTCACCTCCGTTTTTGTTCATGGGGCCAAAGTTCATTGAAATTTTTCCGGCGAGGTCAGGACCATAACCAATAGAAAAATACATAATATCTCGTTCATCACCTTGTACGCTTTCAAGGTTTTTAACAAATACGGGTTCTAATGCATCTTCTGAAAAGTATGGCTCAATATCTGGATTATTTCGGCGTGCATCATCAAGCAAATCCTCAATTAAACGTTGTTGTTCAGAATTGAATGTAACAACCCCTATCGTGAGTTTGGAAGCTTGAAATGCTTTATCGCTCAGTTTTGTTACCAGTTCTTCAACAAGTGCACGTGCTTCAGGCTTATTAGTTCGACTACCGCCTTTTTCATAAACCCCATTTTTTATCAAATGGAAACTGACTGCCCGATCGTCGGTAACGGGTGATGGGAACGTTACCAGTCCACCTCCGTAATAGTGATGGTTGGAAAAGGCAATTAAGCTTTCATGCCGGCTTCTGTAATGCCAGGAGAGATTTAGTGTAGGTAAATTTGCTCCTATACATTCGTCCAAGATACTTTCTAAATCGACTTCAACGTCTTCATTTACATCTTCTTCATCTGCGGCTGAGGCTCGGTTAAAAAATGAAGTAGGTGGCAGCTGTTTAGGGTCTCCCACCATTACTACCTGTTTACCGCGTGCAATTGCTCCGATTGCATCCCAAACGGGAATTTGTGACGCTTCATCAAAAATGACTACGTCAAATAACGCGATATCCGTTGATAAATACTGAGCAATCGAAAGAGGGCTCATTAATAGACAAGGCGTTAATTTTGTAATGGTATTTGGCATCAAACTAATGAGTTCACGTAAAGGTTTATGTGCACGCTTTTTTTGCATTTCGCGTTTAAGAATGCCCCATTCTGAACTTTTTTTGACCTCTTCTTGATCGGGTAAATCTTCACACAGTGTTGCATAAATATAATTTCGAGTCAGCTGAGTAAATTTATCATCTAAGACTCTGAAATCCGCAATACGTTTTTCATGTTCTGTAGAGACAAATGTACGTAGTATATCATCTCCATCAACCATAGTGTTTAGCCACCAACGACAGTAGTCAGTTTCAAATGCATTACGTACTTCTCCCAATTTGACTTCACCGAGCTCAATTCCTAAAACAAGTGGTTTCAAGCCAAGTCCTATTGCTTCATTGGAAGCTTTATTCCATGCACACCATGCATGGAGCTTTGGCTCCATAGGAGGTATAGCGGCACAGTATTTAGCGAGTTCAGCAGGAGTGTCTCCAACCTTATCCATTAACTCTATTGAACCAATGCCTGCCTTGGAGATAAATAATTCAAAAGCGTCATTGAATTCATTAAATGACTGCACATAGTGATTACCGGCGCCAGTGATGGACCCGGCTTCTTCAAGCAGGGCATTTCCATCACCCAGAAGTTTTTCCAATGATGTCTTGATGACGATAAGTGAATCGGCATCTTTTGCGAGTGCGGCCATAGCAGAAGAGATATTTTTATGAAAAAGCTGTCCATTTTCAGCTTCATTCAACCTTGTTTTCAGACCTGCCCATAAACCAGACGTCTTACCCACTAAATCATTTAGTTCATTTATAGCTGCTTCTAGTTTTCGAAGCTCTTGGATTTTTGGCAAATCTGTAGCGACATCAGGTTTATGTTTGCCTTGAATATGATTAGCCAGCTCTTTATAAACCTTACGACGCCCAAGCCAGCTCATAGGCCAAAACGTTTGTTCTGCTTTATGCCACTGCTCACTTAAATGTTCTACTGCGACATTAGTAACTTCATCTCGATAAGGGACTGACAATTGTTGAAAAGTAGACTTGTGCTGTTGGATAAATTGAACACCTCGATCTAAATCATCCATGATACGTCGCGCGTCCGGACGCAGTACAAATCTTAAATCATTAGCAGAAGCTAAAGGAAGTGCTTTTGTAAGTAACAATAGACCTTCTCGCACACGTGTTTCAAGATTAAATATAGGCAATCCAAGCGCTTGGGCATAAGCTTCGGCAGAGAGTTCAAACTTCTTAATCTTAGGAACTATATGAGTACTGGATTGAAGCATTGTTTCTTGCCAGTTCGGTGACCATTCATCATGTTTTATGATCGATAATGGATGATTAGAAATATCACCGACTTCACGGGCATTTAAATCAAGTCGATCAGCCAAATTTAGTAGTTTTTCTAACGCATCCACGTCGTGAACATCTCCGGCTGACCATTGTAAGCCTAACTTAGGAAAATGTTGACCTGATAAAATTTGCCCTATGGCTTTGTAAGCTGTTAGTCCATTGTGGCGTTTTTTGTGGAGTTGATTTACAAAATCATTGAGTTGGTTTCGCAAAGTTTGCAGTTTTTGCGCTTCTCTGTGCCATTCATCAGCCTCTATTCCACCTTTTGCATCCCAAGCACGACCAAGTTGATGCAATACATCAAGCTTTCGAGCCTTGCTAGAATGCAGTTCTAAACAAAAATCTCCCAATCCCACATCACGTAATCGACGATAAACTACATCCAATGCCGCAATTTTTTCCGATACAAACAAAACGGTTTTTTGTTCAGCAAGACACTGCGCGATCATATTGGAAATCGTTTGACTTTTACCTGTCCCCGGAGGGCCTATGAGTACAAAATCTTTCCCCTTGGCAGATGCCATTACCGCTGAGAGTTGAGAGGAATCGACAGGTAATGGACAAAATGTTTTTTCAGGGCCATAATCTTCATCGAGTTTTTTAGGATTCGAAAAAGCAACTTTACTTGGATAGGGATCACGTGGTGTTTCAATTAAGTGACGTACAACAGGGTTTTGTTTCAACTGCTCCGTATGATCTATCAAATCTTTCCACATCAGATATTTTGCAAAAGAAAAGGTTGAGAGAACAACTTCCTCTGATACTTCCCACCCTTTTATATCTTTGATAGCCTGAGACACTTGTCTCCATATACCATGGATATCTAGCCCATGATCATCTTTTGGCAATTCACGCTGAGCGATAGGTAGTTCGAGCTCAAAATCTTGGCGAAGCATCTGTATGAGGGTAGGATTAAAACGTGCTTCATCATCATGCAAGACGAGACTGAATCCCTCACGCACACTTTTTCGATTGAGTATAACCGGGATTAAAATTAGCGGTGCACGATAGCGTTTGTCATCTTTCTCATTGCGCGTCCATGAAAGAAATCCAACAGCTAGATAAAGAGTATTTGATCCCCCTTCAGAAAGTGATGCGCGCGCGGTTCTGTAGAGTTCGGTGAGTCGGCTATCCAATTCATCAGCTGACAATGCAACAAATACTTCATTACGATTCAGGGCATCCAACGCATGTTCTCGATGCAAATTTTCCTGCTCGCGTGATTCATGAATACTACGATCACGTAAATCTGATCCATCCATCAAATCAGGTCTTGGTTTTATTCGTATCGTATTGCCATCAGCTAAATTGTCTTCCAATAGCCCAGGATCAGGAGCATCCAGTTTGATCATACGTTTATTCGTTCGAAAGTTGAGAAGATTATTTCGCAAAGAGAGATCTAGCAGTTTACGTTGCCACATATCAAGCCGATCCGTCGGCGCTGAAGAAATATCATTATTTCGAATGATTTCATCATCTGGTAAATCAGGAGCTTCATCAAACATAGGCTCCAGATTTTCTTCTTCTACAAGAGGAATTGAACTGGCTTTACTGTCTGCACTTGCCAGAGGTTTGATACGTTGTAGCCTTGCTCGTTTGACATCGATGATTAGTTCAAACTTTGTTTCTTCAGCTTCGGATATCTGTTTTTCTCCTTGTTCAATTGCTCGTTTGAATGAAGGACATGGACGTTGTGTTAAATAAGTCGTTTCAAATACAACCAGTTCTTTGAGAGCTATTCTTTTTCTTAGCGCTGTAATATCATCGGTTAGTACTGTTGAGAATTCTTCGTCTTTAAGCCAAACACCGGCGAAAGAGTGTCCCTGAGTAAAGATGATAATAGGGTTAAGTCCACATTGTTCCAGCGCCGCACAAATGAGTAGTGTACTATCCAAACACGTGGCGAGTCCTGCATCGCTAATTTGCCCAGGAGTACGTATCTTTTGCCCCGAAACTTCAAAACTAGCGGGAGGTAATGCATAGTCTAATCCGAGTGAACCGATCGCAGTCCATATTGCAGAAGCTATTTCCCACGCTTTTTTTGGACCACCGAGATATCCATTTAGTGACGATTCTTTTTCATGCTCACGTAAAATAGACGCGGCTTTTTTTAGTAATCTCTCAACCAGTGGATCATTAGGCTGAACGTAGGCAGCAATCATCTCTGGCATATGCCCAATGCCGCTCCATTGATTACGAGGTAATAATTCAATGGTATCTTCTGCTTTAGCTATCACATCGTCATTAAAAGTCAGTGACAAAGTGATTTGTATGTTTTCTGATTCATTCAACTGAACCAACATGGAATTGTCAAATTGCACATCTCGATCAGGTATCTGGAGTTTTTGACCGGCTGAAATCATATCAAAATGCCAGATTTTAGGCTTGATGAAAGCAGGGGTTGTGGATAACGTCAACGTTAAATTGCTTAATGGTTGATCGCTAGTGTTGAGCAAATTCAATTCTATTAAGACTGGTACAGAGTTTTGAAAAAATGCGAGATTAAACTTGGGTAAAAACTTCGCTTGAATGAGAATTGTTTCCATATATACCTCTAAATTTTATTAATGACTTAACATACTATCACTACTACATCGGGTAGGGGCAGCACCTCGGGGCTGTACTTTTTCAGCCAGAAGGATTTTGAGCACTGGAGTCCGCGGGTGTAAAGGGATTTCAAGAGGGACATACTATCTTATTTAAAACCTAGTATTAAAGTTAATTAAATCAATTATTAATCTTATTAACACATTATTACACCATTTGATTTTTAATTCTTCATTAGAATTATCTTTAAGCAAATGAAAGTTTGGGTCAGTTCTCTCGGCATGCATAAGCTTGTTTCGAAGATAGTACATATACCTTAAACATAAAAAAGCCACTACTTCGATATCACTTCGATTATTTGCAGATATTGTAGATGTGATGTGACTTATTACATAATTATAATGTCCTCTATTTGTTAAATGTGTTTGCTTTATTGTCAAAGTTTCATTGATTATATTTATTAATCTAATGTCTGAAGTCCTTTCTATGAAACCTTTAAAATAATCCATATTTGCTTCAGTTGGAAAATCATTTAATATCATTTTTCTCCAACTTATGTTGTTGAAAATATCATCTTGTGAAAAGTTACTTACAAAATTTGTTGACAAAGGATAGTTTGATATATTACTAATCATATGTGTTCTCAATTTTCTTAAACACTCAGAATCTCTACTATCTCCTTCTTTAATTTTATAAATAGAGTTAAAAGCCTTCCATGATTTCTCAAATTTATCGAATACTTTAATTGAAGTAAAGCTTTGAATTAGGTGTGTTAATGCGAACATTAAAGCATGCCCTTTTTCATCTTCTTGAAAGATTGTTTCCAATTCAACTTTATTAATATTTTTGAATAATGATAAATCTGATGTTTTTGTAACAATTTGACTAATTTGAGTTTTTTTTATTACTTCTTTTTCCTCTAAAAGTTCTTTGAAATACCTAGATATTGTAATACTGCTAATTTCATTATTTTCACCTATTGCACAATAATAATATACTAACGCTTTTGTCACCTGAGATACTATGGTCATATTTCCATCATAAAATAAGTTCTTCAAATCATTTTTTTTACTTCTATTAGAAACTAATTTAATAGATTTCTCTTGAATTATTAGATTATCTTTATATGCTGTATTATTGGAAAATGGATAATCAATGTCAATATTCTTTAGTTGTTTATTACTCCCTTTTCTGGAGAATCTAATTAAAACAGTATATTTGTGATGTCTACTCATTGTTATTAACCTTTTAAATATTATAATTTAGTACATTTCCAAATATACTTTCGATACCATCATTAAAATTTGTCACATCATCAAGATAAAAAATCCTTAAATTCTTTCTTGCCCTTGAACATGCAACATATAGTAAATTTTTTGTATTTTCATCACCAGCATTTGGATTGTTAAAAAAATTAGAAAATTTATTTTCTCTACCGAATTTATTTTCCATCACTACTAATACATTATCAAATTCGAGTCCCTTAGTTGCATGATATGTGTGATAAATAACATCATTTTTTTCAATTCTATTTACAAACTCAAACCATTTAATATATTCAGTTATATTAATAGATAATAAAGTATCTATGTTGTTTTTAGCATCATCAAGTTTCTCATCATCAATATCTTTATAAAGCTTTTCTAACATAAACGAGACGAGGTTTTCTATTGAATATGTGTCTATTTCTTTAAAAACATCTTCAACTTTTTTCTTATAACCCTTTGTTTCATTGTCTTCATAGGTATTAAACATAGCTTCAATATACTCTTTTAAAGTATTTCCAGAAATGGATTTTAAAAGTTCTATCAAATCAAATAATTCTTTAAAGTTAAAACCTTCATATATTTTTTCGTTTACTATGCTTGATATTGGTGTTTTTGAATTAATCAAAGATTGCTGTAACTCAATAATTTTATAAAATAGATTTTGTACATAACCAAGTTTTGTAATATCATAAGTTACTAACTCAGTATTAAGAGCTTGGTAATTTAGTCCACTATATAAACTAGTCTCATTAAATGAATTATAAATATTTTCAAATTCATTATATTTTGCAACCAACTCATTTTTAAGAACAAAACAGTGCAGTTTATTAGTATCACTGATATTCAAATCTTCTGTGCATTTTGAAATAAAATCATTAATTCTGTCCTCACTACCTTGATAAAATTCAACACTTCCACAATCATCATCTTCATAAATTGAGATTTGTTCGATATGGTCATTTCTTATCTTATTTATTACATCTATAACTTGCCTCGCAGAACGGCGATTAAATCGTTTATCGACTGAAACTAAATTAGGATGAACCTCATTAATATTGCTTCCAACCCCTGTATCATAAATATTTTGTGCCGTATCGCCAAAGTATCCGATAAATAAATTAAAGTTTATTTGCTCTGAATATCTAGCCAACAAATTTATTATCTTAATGACATTTTCTGCTGTATCTTGATACTCATCTACCAAAATGTATGGAAACTTATTGATTATAATCTTTTTCAAAGTGTCATATCTATCTATAATTTTCAAACCATACTCAAGCAATGTATCGTGACTTATTTTCATTCTATGCAAACTATCATTATTTTGTTTGCTGTCATAAACTACAGATTTATATTCTTTTGCAGCTATTTTTTCTAAACAAATTTGATAATCATTGATTTTGTAAATTGCCTTGATAATATCTATAAATTTTCCTACACTTGTCATCAAATCATCATCAACTATTTGATTATAGGCAAGTCTAAATTGGTCTGCTTTTTTGTCTTTATTTTTATAATATAGTTCTCTGTTTTCTAGTAATCTTTGTTTTAATGTTTCTTGTCCAGCCTCATCCAAGTTCTGAAATTTCTGATACTTGGTATTATCTGGATTGTTTAATGCAGCTAGTGTTTTGATTAACTCATTTGATACTTTTTCTTGATGAATTTGTACTAATTCTTTTTGATAATCTTTTATAAGTTCCCAAACTCTTTCATGAATTGTGGATACTTTTACCAATGTTGAGTTTCCTATACGCTCTTTTATCTCATTTGTTGCCACATTGGTATATGTAATACATAAAATTTGTTGATTATGGTACTTCAAATGATTAGCATAATTCTTGACAATATATAGTAAACTTTCTTTAAGTGCATGGGTTTTTCCCGCTCCAGCTCCTGCATTAAATTTAATATGCTTAAACTCATCAATATAACTATTGATTGTTACTTGTATCCGCGTCTCTTCTTCAAGTAATTCAGGTATTGGAGTTTTTAAACACATATTTACTCCTCATCCTGAGTAAAACCAAGTTCAGTTTTTAACCATTCTAAAGCGTCTTTGATGTAGTTTGGCAATTTCGGTAATTGTTCTTCATCTTCATTAATACTAAGTTGATATAAAAGTTCGTTAGCAAAGTCACTTTTGCTATCAGATAGTTTTCGTTGGAGCATATATGAAGATTGGATTAGTTTCGTTTTATCATTTGTGTGAGTTAAAATGCTTTTATATATCTTTGGTTTTATTTTTTTGATAGTTGTATTTAAGATATCATTATCGTAATTTGTAAGTATCAAAGACTCTTCTAAACTTGTAGCGAAAAAACCTTCTATTTCTTCATATTGAAATGCGATATATAAATTATCAATTTTGAATTTATCAATTTCAATATTATTGAGCAATGGAGTTTTATTGTATGAAATTATAGTTTGATTTGTAGTCATTTTAAACTTCAATGAATCTACTTGTGTAAATTTCTTTTTTCGTGGTTCGCTTCTCTTTATATCCAAGTCAGTTATTACTAGAGTTGGTACATCTAAAAGCTTAATTAAATGATGATACACCAATCCATGTGCCCCATTAATATTGAAGATAGTGATATATTTTCTATTGAGCTGTTTATTAATACTCAAATAGTATTTTAATAACACTTCTTCCGTAATCCCTTCTACAAAGATAATAGCATCAGCAAAAAAGAGTTCGGATGCTTTAAATTGAATATGTTTTTTGATGAAACTCAATTCTTCTTTAGTTCTTCGTTCTTTGTCTTCATCATTTTCATCACTATTTTTCTCATTAGAAATAATTTGTGTATCTTTGAGATTGACTACATTAGATAAATTATTTTTCTCATAAACATAGTTTATGTTGTTTAATGAATCACTCGTATGAATTTTGCTATTTAAAATATGTGCTGAATGTGTTGAGATTATCAATTGGCTATTTAATTTCTTTGCACTACTGCCAAGTAAAGTGTTAATTGCTTCATTAATATGATTTATAAAAAGCTCTTGCATTTGAGGATGCATAAATACTTCTGGTTCTTCAATACATATAAGATTTAATCTACTATGTTTATCTCCATCTGGATACTGTTCGACATAATCTATCAGTTCTCCAATAATACGCATTAAGTTTCTATAGCCTAAACCAAACTGATTTTCTGGTATATTCAAATTATTTTCTTTATATTGATAGCGAATTAATTTATCCAATAATTCAATAAAATCCAAATTTGAACTTAAAAATATTTGTAATGTATTTTTATCGTGAATCTTCCCAACTACTTCATTAAGTCCATCTGTAAAACCATTTTTAATATCTCTCGAAACTATGGCATTGAATATTTCTATTTTACTTTGAAATTTTGCAGTATTTGGGTTGTTGTTTTGCCCATATTTATATTTTATAATCTGAGAAAATAGTTTGGATAAATCTTTTTCACCTTGATTTTCATTTGGTTTTATAAGCGCAATATGTATTAAATTTTTAATATTGAAACTTGTATTTATTTTCTCATTAGTTGATTTATAGTAGTTGAACTCAAATAATTCACTTCTATTGATGAGAGATAAAAATTTATCAAATAAAATATTTTCATTTTTATTGTATTGTAAAATTAAACTTTCTACGGTATCTTCAAATTCTACATCATCTTTTAATTCATACTTTCCAATAATTATTAAATCTTTTTCTCCATCTGGCAACAGGCTATCTCCTAATTGCATAAATGTAACGAGGTTATTTACTAAGTCGTCATGATTTCGTTCATCTATGCCAATAACAAGCTCAAAATATAAAGTGGGTTTAAACTTATACTGTTGTCGTTTGTATCTATTTAATAACCTTGTTAAATAGATGAAATTAAAATCATTAGCAGCAAAATTTTGATTCTTTACAACTTTATCAAGTGCTGTAATGATTGTTGTCTTTCCCGCATTATTTTTCCCTACTATTAAACTTGTAGCTTTTGCAACATTAACATCATCTGGTGTTGCTAAACTTTCTTTAGAATCTACAAATTCAATTCGATTGTTTTTATTTCCAAACTTTCTAAAATTTTTAATTTTTAAACTTTTTAAATACATCAATTTGCCTTTCTGATACGTTTATCAAATGTCATTCATCAGATGATGAATGCGTTTCGATCATAGGCTCTGGTAGTAATTCAATCTCCATCTCAACTTCATCGAAATCTTGAAATTCCATTTTTGAATCTTTCAATGTTTTTGAAGTTCGTGCACCAAGCCGTTTTAGGTTTTCAACTTTCCCCATCAGATTACCGGGACCTTCTGTTAATTGTTTGTGAGCATGCTCATATGTGCTTGTTGCAGTCTGCAACTGTTTTCCGATTTTTCCAAAACTGTCAGAGAATCCAACCATTTTGTCATATAGTTTCCCTGCCTCGTCAAATAGTTTTGATGCCAAAGTATTTGACTGTTCACTCTGCCAATAAAGATATATAGTTCTTAGTGAAACGGTCAAAGTAGAAGGGTTGACTATGGCGATATGTTTTTTGAGTGCATACTCGTACAATTTTGGATCTTGTTGTATTGCCATAGCAAAGGCACCTTCAATCGGAACAAACATAAAGACGTATTGTAATGTTCCTACTTTGTAATGAGCATAATCTTTGCTATCAAGGGTGTCTATATGGTTTTTGAATGAAGCCACGATTCCATTGGTTGCCAATAGCCGTTCCTCGTCAGTTTCCGCATGTATATAGTTGTTATAATCATTGAGTGAGACTTTCGAGTCGATGATGATGGTTCGCTCTTGCGGTAGTTTTATGATCACGTCAGGGCGTTTAGTATTTCCTTCCTCATCTTTATAACTTTCTTGTGTATCGTAATGCACCCCTTTGCGTAAACCGGAGTATTCAAGTACGCTTTCAAGTATCATCTCCCCCCAGCTGCCTTGCATCTGTTTTTTGCCTTTAAGCGCTTTTGTAAGGCTTTCGGCTTCTTTACTGATATTCATACCTGCTTTGGTAACTTGCTCTATCTCTTTGGAAAGCTCCGCAAACTTTTTGGTGCTGTTTTCTTGAGAGTCTTCGACCTTTTTCTTGAATGTATCAAGATTCTCTTTGAAAGGTTTTAGCAAGCCATCAAGTGATTTCATCGAAGTTTCATCGAATTTTTTGAGTTTGCTATCAAGGTTTTGCTGCATGATTTCGTTGAGTTTTAGTTCAAGCTTTTTACTCTGTTCTTCAAAATCTTTTTTGAGTTTTTCGTTGTTTTCTTGCTGTGCAGCAAGTTCTGCCTGGAATTTAGATTTTTCTGCCTTAAGATCGCTATTGTTTTCCTGTAATGATTCTATTTTTACTTGCGAAGACGTAAGATCATCTTTCAAGAGTTTGATTGTCTGAAGTAACTCATTTTTACTTTCACTAAGAGAATTTGAGTCAGCTTGTAATACCGATTTTTGACTGGTTAAAGTGGTGTTTTCTTCAATCAAAAGATCTATTCTTTTTTGAGCTGTCTTTAACTCATCCTTATGTGCAGTAATCTCATTTTGTAAATCACTATTTTTGCTGTTCAGGCGTTCAGTATCTTTTTGGAAAGCAAGATTTAATTGTTGTAATTCATGTTCTTTTTTATCAAGGTCACCTTTGGCTAGTTGTAGCTGACTTTTTAGCGTTTCGACAGATATGTTTAATTCATTTTTTTCATTTTCGAGTTTAACAACTTGATCTTCTGTGGATGTAACTTTTTTTGAAAACTCAATGAGATCTTTTTCATTTTCGGCAATGGTGACATCTTTTTGGGATAAATAAGTTTTATGGGTATCTATTGATAGTAATAGATCTTTATTTTCAACGCGTAGATTTTCTATGGTTTCAGTTAAAAGAGGGACTCTTGCGGCTAAATCTCGTTTTTCATTCAATTCGTTTTGTAGAGTTGCATTAGGTGAGCTTTGAATGCTTTTTCGTATCCAGACAACAGAGCCTATGATGACAACTGATAAAACCAATACGGCAATTGTTATTTCAAATTCCATATATATCCTTTACTTTGAGCTCTTGTAAGAGAAGTATTGCCTGACGATTAAAACTGATTGTTTGGTTGGAGTAGGGGAAGTTATGAGGTATTCTCAACGCGTCTCTTTTCGAATAAATTGTACTATTCGATAGGGTAATATCTCTTAGCTTAAAATAACTACTTTTGTTTATAAAAAGTGTACAATAGCTAAAAATGATTTTGGATTGATAGATGCTCGATACTTCTACACTTTTAAGTTCAATGTTTTCCAGTACATGGCCAATTTTTCTCCTGATTATCGTCATACTCTTTTTTAAAAGCCCCTTCATGAAAGGAAAAATAGGGGAGGGAATCATAAACTTCTCCAATTCAATTACTTTAGATGAATCCATCTACACGCCGGTTAAAAATGTTACGCTTCAATTAGTCGATGGAACTACAACACAAATCGATCATGTATTAGTATCCAAGTACGGAATCTTTGTGATTGAGACCAAAAATATGAAGGGATGGATCTTCGGAGGTGAACACAAAAAAGATTGGACACAGCAGATCTTCAAAGACAAATACAATTTTCAAAACCCTCTTCATCAGAACTACCGCCATCTCAAGGCCCTCGAAGAAACTTTGGAATTGCCATCAGAAGCATTTATATCTGTGATTACGTTTGTAGGAGAATGTGAGTTTAAAACGTCTATGCCTGAAAACGTATTTCGAGGGATCTCCTACAGTAGATACATCAAATCATTTAACGAAGAACGTCTGAATCCTCTCCAAATTCGCCAAACACTCAGTAAGTTGCAACGTAAGCGATTGGAAGAAAGTTTTAAAACCGATCGTGCCCATGTAGAAAATCTCAAAGAGCGTCATAATGCACGAGCATCCAATACAGAAATATTGACGTGTAAACGATGTGGAAGCGCAATGATTCTACGACAGAATAAAAAGAATGGTGAAGAGTTTTACGGTTGCAGTAATTATCCCAAATGCAAACATACGGCACCGATTGCATGAGTATCAGCAACCTTAGTCAAAAATGGCGTGAGATAAATCCCCAATATTCAAAGTAGCATAACATTAAAAGGACTCTTTATGTATACCTATCAACTTAATGATTTAGCAGAAGATTTGTCTAAAAAACTCTTACTCTATTCTCAAAATAATATTGATTCGAAAAATCCCATGTTTAATCATGAAAGATATGAAAAATTTGTAAACATTATTATTAACCCTAACAATCTTGATATACAGTGGATGATCAATAGGCTTGAAAACTACTATAAAAGTGGTATTCATATTGAGAATCGCAAATTAAAATTTGAATCTTTTGAAATTGAAATGATTGGAAGCAAGCTATATAAAGAACTATGGCATCAAGACAACACCAATACCTTGAAAGCCTATATTAATATTATAAAAAATCGAATTGATGCAGAATTATCCCAATGGTTTGATTTGTCTTTTGATGATGAGATTATTAAAAATAATTTTTTAGATGCAGCGACTGAATATATCATCGCTCATCAAAACACGGAATGGGCTGAAGCATTCAAAAATATTGATTATGAAAGATACAGTTGGGTACGACGGATTCAAGATAGTGATATACCCATCACTTTTGATAACTTTTATGAGTTGTATTTTTGGTTTAAAAAGAATAGATTAGAAGAAAGTTTAGAGTTTATCGGAGATCCTATTGTTAACTCTTTACTGCATAATTTGATAGTAATAGAAACTTTCAGCCCCCATTATACTGGAGAAAATAGAATTGTAAAGATTTTGAAAGCTTGTAAAAATGATTATATCACCTGTGGAAAAATCTTGACAAGCGAGCATATAAAGCTCAACAACTTTTTACTTACAAAATTCGAATACAGTCTTTTTGCATTTTTAAATTTATTCGATTTACATTCTCAGCCGAATAGATCAGAGGATAGTATAGATTATACTAAAGTATGGAATGAAATGCTATCCATTCAATTAGTAAACATTTTTTTCAAACACTTTCATAGTCTGCACAATAAAAATGAATTTAGCCAAATAATTTTCAGACTACTCAATTATTTAGCCGATCAATACAGCCTGCAATACAGCAATCCAAATTATTATAAGGGAAATTATGCACTCACTTTGGTTTTGGAAAAGTTAACAATATTTAAAATATCACTTTCACAATATGAAAATATTTCTCTTTTTAACTTTTGTATTGTGGATTTAATTGCTTTGCAATTAGAAGAACTAAAAAATAAAAAGATATTTAATAAAGCAACTTATTTTTTATTATCTTATTATTTAAAACAAATTGAGATTCAAAATAGGATAATTGATACAGACTATAATACTCTTATAAATAATGTGACTCAAGCTATTTTTGATAATTTTTATTATGCCATAAATGATAAATCTTATACTTATATAGATAATCAATTCATAGAAAAAATAGACTTTTGGCTGATATATCAATTGTCATCTAATCATCATGCTTGGTTAAATATTTTAGATATTGATAACATTGAAGAAGAGTGGAAAACGATTTTAGAAGAAAGAAAAGAAAAAAGAAGTTTTAGCTCTACTGACCCAAGAGAGCCCAAAGATAAAATAGAACTATATTTTCAAATTTTACTGATGATTTTTGATAAAACAAAAGAGCAAGAAGTAGCCAAAATCATCAATACATTGGCGATTACATTTGGATTAGGATTTAAGTTCGGTATATTTGAAGATTTTCATATTAATCCTAAAAAACTATATGATCAATATATAGAAAAATTGAACCTATTTGAGGATGAGTTGTTTCATGTTTTTCTTAGTGAGTTATCAAAACAAAACAGATTGAAAAACCTTTTACAGCTTTTATCGCAAACCATCTCCACTACAAGACGAACAGCCATAGAAAGTGAAATTGAACAAGTTGCTAAGAGCTTAGGTAATAGCAATATGAGTGATATACCAGACTCTATACAATATGCACTTTTTAATGATTTTAGACCACTTGCATCAAAGTTGATAGACGCATATCAATCAAAGATTACAAGTACAAAAAACACACAATTCAAAAAAGAATTTTATGAAGTAGTTTGTAAAAAAGAGTTACTAGATATTTATTACTGCGATGATTCGAAAGATGAGAAATTTAATAAATTAAATGCATATACAATCACATTTGATGACAAAGGTTGGGGCGAGCAGTCTAAACAAGTTCAATGTGAAAATTATAAAGTTTTTCTAAAAGCTATTGTTTTTTCTATAGATGAACCTCAAAAAACATATAAAATTTTAATCTCTTTACTCGAAAAAAAGGAAAATAGTCTCTATCTCATTAATATGGTTAGCTCTTACTTTAAAGTATATGAAAATGATATACATAAAAAAGAAAAATATGTATATATCCTCAATGAGTATAAAAAATATGCACAAAAACTTCATAATTATCAAAAGAGCTTATTTGACTATCAAATATTGCTTTATGGTTTCATCACAATAGAAGATGAAAATGAATTTGCACAATTATGGCAAGAAATGCCAAGACAGTATCACTATAATTTTAGAATTTTGGAACTAAGATGTGAGTTTTTGCAACAGAATAAACAATCTTCAAAAGCTAAAGAATATATTCGAGAGTTTAAAAAAGTATGTACTTTGACTCAAGAGGAAGAAAAGAAAATTATAAAAATTGAAGCAGATTTAAATTCCAATATAAAAATCGAAACCGAAAATGAACTAAAAGTAAAAATTGATTTGCAGAGTAATACTCTAACTCCTAGAGAAGCTAAAAACAATTGGTTAGAAATAAAAGATATGTCAAACGAAGACCATGCATATATTTTTGCCAATAAATCAAATTTTGATGATTTTATTGTTGAAATAATATTGCATATTTCTAAAGAACTTTTAAATAGAAAAATAAATATTCAAAGACAACAAGAACAGAAATTAGAAATAGAAGATATTATCAATGATTGGGTAGTTTCTTTGCTAACTCAAAAAATGTCTTTTTTAAGTTGGAATGTTAAAGATCAAACACGAGGAGGAACTTCTTCAAATGGGGACAATGTTGGAGAAAAAGATTTAGAAGTTTGGACTGGAAAGAATAAATTATTTTTATTTGAAGCATTTCGGCTTTTTTACACGGATACGACGAACATTCAAGAACATATAGGTAAATTAGATGGTTACAATGCAGATGGCTGTCAAACTTTGATTGTTATGGTGTATACAAAGGTCAACGATTTTTTAGCTTTAATTACACAATATCAAAAGTTTTTAAAAACCTTTGACTATAAAGGTTTTGACAAGTTGAGTTCTTTAAAAAATCATTCTTTTGATGAAATAGATAGCCAAAGTGCAACTATAAGGATTTTAAAAGAGATTAGATATAAAAATGGAGTTCAAATAAATATCTATCATTACCTATTGGATTTTAAATGATATTGAATAGCCTTATAACTTAAATGGTCACGGTGAAACTATAACTGTTTGAAGGTAATTTCATGGAGATGGATTCTATGAAGCAAGAATGACAAAAAGCGTGAAAGAGAATGTGGTTGGGTAATGGGAACACCTATTGTGATTTCACTATTTTTCTTTTTCGTAATTAAGCAATTATTTCACGATTCAGACTTAAAAGGAACACCTAAAGGAACATCTTGTATTTTAAATCCTATATAAAATATGCTAAAAGTCCCTATTCTATGTGCTTACTTCCAAGATTCCCTGCTAAATACCCGCTTGAAAATGACCATTGGAGATTATATCCGCCGCATGGACCGTCAAGATTCATCACTTCACCACAAAAATAGAGCCCTTTTACTACTTTGCTCTCCATACTTTCGGGACGGATCTCTTTGAGTGAAATACCTCCTCGGGTAATCATCGCCATTTTGAATCCGTCATGCCCGATGACCGTGAGCGGGGTCCATGCGAGGAGTTTGATGAGGCGATCACGTACCATCCCCTCAAGTCGGTTGAACCCTATCTCAGGATCGGCACCTGCTTGGGCACATAAAGCGCGGCAGAGTGGTTCGGGGAGGAGTGTCATCATATGTGTGAGTACTGATTGTTCGGGGTTTTTATGGATCGAATCTTTGATATGGGTCAATATTTGCCCTTCATTGAGCCCTTTTGTCATGTTGATCAGTAGCGGAACGGATCCGTATTTTTCAATCAACGGGGTGACCTCACGGGCAACATCCAAAACAACGGGGCCTCGAATACCGTTTTGGGTGAAGATCAAATCCCCTGATGCACGGATATTTTTTGCTTTGGGAAGATCGATACGAATTTCTACTTTGGGGATCGTATCGGCACGACACTCTGCCACCCATGTCTCACGGGTACGCAAAGGCATCATAGCGGGGTAAAGTTCGGTTACGTTGTGACCGACTTCAGAAGCGAGAGAGAAACCGTCCCCCTCTGCTCCCAGCTGAGGGTATCCTAATCCACCTGTGGCAATAATAACTTTAGGTGCATAGTAACATTTCTCTGAGGTAGAGACACCTTGGATACCTTTTGTATCATATTCTAAGTGTTCTACTTTTGCTGAAGTGATGAGCACAATGCCCAGATGTTCCATCTCCAGCTCAAGTGCATCGATAATAGTGACAGAGCTGTGAGATACGGGGAAAACACGATAGCCATCAGGTGCGTGACTCTCTACTCCGATTTCGGCAAAAAATGCGATGAGGGCTTTATGATCCAGTGCGTTTAGAGCGGGGGTCATAAACCGCCCCTCACGTCCGAACCGTACCATAAAATCTTCGTTAGAGAGGGTATTGGTGAGATTGCATCGTCCACCCCCCGTCGCTTTGAGTTTTGCGCCGATTTTGGAGAGCTTTTCGAGGAGGAGGACTTTATTCCCCTGCCGTGCGGCGGTGATGGATGCCATCATACCTGCCGCTCCGGCACCGATGACGATCACATCGTAAGAAGATTCGAGAGGATGTTGCATACCAGAGGAGCTTAGCCTCTAGCCGTTACTTCTAAAAGATGGTAGCCGAATTGGGTTTTGATCGGACCGTAGAGGACGCCGACATCGCCGTTAAATACCGCTTTGTCAAACTCAGGAACCATTTGACCCGGGGTGAATCGACCCAAATCTCCCCCTTTTCGACCGGATGGACATTGTGAGTGATCTGCTGCTACTTCAGCGAAAGAGGTTCCCTCTTCAATTTGTTTTTTGAGTTCGTTACACTCTGCTTCGGTAGTGACTAAGATATGACGTGCGGTTGCCCATGCCATGATGATCCTTTGTATTTTTTTTTGAAATTTTACTCAAATTATCAATATTTTTTGTTTGTATTGACGAGGAGATCTTTTTCACTCAGATCCACCATCAATGTTTTGAGGTTTTTGAGGCTAAAAAGTTTCAAGGTATCGCTTTTCTCTTTTTTAAATTCGCTTGAGAAACCGTTTTTGGAGAAGATGACGAAGATGTCGGGGCTAAGTTCCACTTTTGCACATTTTTCCTGCAATTTGGAGAGCTCTGATTTGTTCGCTTTGGATTTAGAGGTTTTGCACGAACCTACGATTACTTTGTCTCCCTTGGTTTTCCCCAAAATCTCGATTTCGGTATTTTTGTCCCAGTAGGAGCCGATTTTTGCCACCCAGTCCTCTTTGAAACTTTCTTTGACGAGGGCGATCGTCAGTGCTTCATAGATTTGATCGAAAAAGCTCGCTTTGGTGTTTTCCCATTTTGCTTTCATTTCGGTGAAATCACCCTCTTTGATCCCTTTGTAATACGGTGATACGGCGGAGAACCAAAAGCGCAAAAACGGTGCGCTAAATAGGAGACGCTCAGAAACTTCTTCGGTCTCATCGATGGGATCAGCTTGAGATGCTTGTCGTGAGAGTAAGCCAAACTTGATCAAAAAGGCAGCTGATTCTTCCCCCTCTTTGCGGGTTAGATCGGCACGTCGATAGGCGGAATATTCACGTCGATCACCGAGTGCAACAGCAGAGAGGAGGGCATGGTGTGATTTGTTGCTTTGGGTTATTTTGGTCAAATCGCCGTGAATGTAGCGGTAGTTAGCGAGTACCTTCTCCTCGATCAGCTCTTCGAGCGACTTAGACAAATCGACATTCCATCCCATACCACCGAACACGGCGAAGTATTCAATCGCTTTTTCGATATCGGTGGCATTATTTTGAAAGCAAAAGGATCGGAATTGTTGAAGAAGGGTAGGGTGTTTGGACATGCAGAAGCAACCTTGTTTTAATTACCGCATTATAGCTAAAGGGGATAGCTACTTGCAGTGAAAAAGGTTAAAGGCTGTTAAGTCTAAAGCTTCTCGGCACCTTTTTGAGTCAGGACGACCGTGACACCGTCTTCATTGATGGTAATCATTCCGTCGCTTTTCAGCTCCTCCATTGCGATTTGAAAAGGGCGGTCTTGCTTGGAATCGAGTTTTTTTAAAATGGCGCTGATGACGTCTTGTTTGGTCATGATGTGACCCGCTTCAGCACGGCTGCTTTTGAACCAGTTTAGAAACATCGCTTTGATCTCATTTTTTTGTGTTGTTTCGATGTTCTCTTTTTTAGGGGGTGCTTTGCGGGCAAAGTTTTGAGGCGGGTTTTTATAATCCCGTTTAGGGGCAGGTTTTCTGTTTTGTGCAGGTGGTTTAATGGGTGATCCTTGGTATCGTGTAATCAGTTGCGTTATTGTAGTGATTTTTACTTAATGACACGGCTCAACATTTGTTGTATAGTTAACATTACATAAAAATTTCTTAATTGGCAAGGAGTTCTCTATGAGTACGATCATTATGCTGTTTATATTGCCGCTTGGGATATTGGTCTATTTTTGGGATCGCCGTAATTATGCGCAGAATCTTTTACTCTTTCGAGAGTATATTTCGCAGATAAACTATTCCGACCTACCGCAGAGCGAAAAAATGGATCGAATCGATGAGATGTTTTATAAAAACGGATATACACGTATCGGGCGCTCCGATACACGGCTCATCGTAGAGAAAAAACATTTCAATATCGGGATACTATTTATCTCGGTGGGTGCATTAACCTACTTCGGGTTATTCATCTATCTGCTTTACTATCGTTTTGTTCAAAAACCGCGCAGGTTCAGTGTCGATTTAGACAATGAGGTGATGATGAGGGAAGAGAAAAAATGATCGCTTACGCGAGTTTTTTTCGCATCATTCTATAATGCAAGAAACCTAAAGTTCCGACTACAGAGATAAGAATTGCGAATTGTGAACTCTCTAATCCGGCAGATTTGGCTCCGATTGCGAATCCGAGTAGAAGAAGAAGAAAAAAAGTCATAAATCGTGAATAGAGTTTAGTTAGTTTCATAAATACAGCTCGTTTAATTATATTGAATAAGCAATATCGACAAGAGACGTATTTTATTTAGCCTATAAATACCCTAAATTTGTTTTTTCGTGTTGTATCGCATAAATTATGCATAAGGATAGCTAAGATAAAAGCCGAAATCAGGAGAGAGATATGGGAGAACTTAGGATCGTTTGTCCACATTGCCATCGTATTAACAGTGTAGAAAATGAGGTAAAGAGAGAAGAGATTTTATGTCAGTTATGTCGAAAATCTTTATTGGACACGACACCGATCGAGTGTGATTTTGAGTCGTTTAAAACGCATATCAGTGAAAGTGATATTCCGGTACTCGTCGATTTTTATTCCCCCGATTGTGCACCTTGTATGAAGATGGCACCTGATTATGAAAAAGCAGCATCATCGTTCGGGCTCGAAGTACGTTTCATTAAAATCAATACCCTTGATTTCCCCGAGATAGCACGTCAATACGGGGTTAATGCTCTTCCGACAATTGTTGCGTTTAAAAACGGGAGAGAGCTGAACCGTTTTAGCAGTGCCTTGTCAAAAGATCATTTGAGTATGTGGGCAGAGAGTTTAATCCAGATGGTGTTGTAGTGATCTTCGATTTTATATAGTCTCTATTTTTTATATAAGTTCAAGAATTAAAGGAATACGATTTTCGGTGTAGGATTTAACATAATTAAATCTTTGGTGTGTCTAAAATACTTGTAGCTCTACCAAAAAAGAGATATTTTGACACGGGCTTTCTTCTAATACGAGAGGAGGTTTTACGATGAATACTTTAGAATGGTTTAGTCATTTGGAACAAATTAACGGACGCAATGAAGTTGCTAAAATGTTTACGAACGGTGCATGGAAAGTTGATTTCAATGAGAACACGCCGACATTTATTTGTTACTCTGAGCATGAATGCCATCAGTGTCCCAATTGCTCTCATAAGCCGTGTTTATGCTCACTTGAAAGCACGGAAAGGATAAGTCATCCGCTCTATCATGAGCAGATGATGATCTATTGTTCAGAATTTACGGAATTGTGTTAATACGTCTAAATAAAGGATACGCAGCAAGAGGAATAATTATCTCTTATTGCATATTTTTGGCACGTTGTAGGATCGATGAGGCCATGTTTCTGAATATCAGATGATGGATAGGGATCAACGCATACCAGTATAATCGTCCTGATACCCCATCGGGATAAAAATAGGCACTTTGGATGAGGGTATGCTCTTGTATTTTAAACTCCAGCCACGCTTTGCCGGGCAATTTCATCTGAGCAAACAGGAGAAGCCGTTCATCCTCTACCAGATCGACCACTTTCCAAAAATCGACACTGTCGCCGACACGAAGATGGTGTGAATCCCGCCGTCCCCGATTGATCCCAGCCCCTCCGAATAGCTTATCGATCACTCCCCGTATTTTCCAAAGCCAGTCGTATCCGAACCAACCCGATTCTCCTCCGATCATACAAAAACTACGGTAGACGTTTTGAGGGGGAGTGTCACCGAAATCGACGACTCTGCGATCGATAAAAATAGCATTGGCGATGTTGTCCGAAGAGTCAGATTGTGCAGAACCTGCACCGCTGTCGCTCCATCGGCTGATCACCTGATTGGATTCGATCTCTTCGACCGCATGGTGTACCGCCTCTTCGAGGGTGTGCGGTGTGATCGTAAAGAGTTCATGACGCAGTGTATTGGTTGTCACCACTTCACTTTTGAGCCCCTCGATCAAAGAGCTTGCGACCCCGTAGGGTACGGGGGTAAACAGCGTGAGCCAGTAGGAGGAGAGCTTTGGGGTCAGGACATTAACCGGAATCAGATAGCGTTTAAGTCCCATACCAGCGGCTATGCGAAGCATTAAATCGCCATAACTCATCGCCTCCTCACCCAAATCGATCATCCGATTTTCACCCGACTCTAGCTCGAGTGCCGCCACCAGATATCGTATCACATCGTCCACTCCGATGGGGGTGATAAGGGTTGAAACCCATTTTGGGGTGATCATCACCGGTAATTTTTGGACGAGATTACGGATGATTTCAAAACTTGCACTACCTGAGCCGATAATCACTCCGGCACGAAACCAGATGCATTGGAGACTTTCAGGTGCGGAACTGAGTATCTCCCCCGTCTCGATTCGGCTGAGCAGATGTTCGCTTCCCGTTTGTTTATCTCCTAGCCCGCCGAGATAAATGATCTTTTTGACCTTTTGACGGATACACGCATCGAGGAAATTTTGGGCGCTTTGACGGTCTAAATCACGAAAATTGGAATGGGTAAGTCCGTGGATAAGATAATAGGCAACCTCCACGTCTTTGAGCGCGTCATCAAGTGTTTCAGGTGACATGACATCGGCTTTGACTATTTCGCACCGTTCATTAGCCGCTGATGAGAGACTATCGGGGTTACGTACCATCAAACGGATCTCAATACCTTCTTTTTGAATGAGGGCATGTTTCAGTCGCCGCCCGATATATCCGTTTGCTCCTGTGAGTAAAACACGCATCTATGACCCCTTGTTTTTAAACATATACTTCATTCTACATCGTTTTACGTAAGAAGTAATAATAGATGACGATAGTAAAAGGATTTATAAAAAAATCAGAATAGATAATGCATATTCTAAAATCATTAGAGTAGCTAAGTTTCAAGGAGTGATTTATGGCAGTGTTGATCACCGATACCTGTATAAATTGTGACGCTTGTATCGAGGAGTGTCCTGCAACGGCGATTGTCAGTGGCTCTGAATCACCGTTGAGTAATGGTGAATATACCTACGTCAAACCCGAAAAATGTATCGAGTGTGTCGATTCGGCAGTACCAAAATGTGCCGATGTCTGTCCGACCGAGGGGTGCATCGTATGGGATATGCCCTACATTCCTGAATACAACGAACATTTTGTCCAAAGCTGCGAGTATGTGATCCGTGTCCATAAGAGCAAAGGGCTGATGTCCCCCGAAGTGAGTCCGATGCCGTGGCGTGAGAGTATCAGTATGGAGCAAAGAGAAGCGCGTGTGAGTGTTGGGGAGACGTTGAAGCTTTATAATTAGAAAAAAGTAGTCTCTCTTTTCTCTAGTACTCTTACTCTCTGTTCTTGTTGAGTTTATAGTGAAGTTGAACGAGGCCACTATCAAAATTTTTAGATTCAATGAGTGTTAAATTACTTTCTATTTCTCCGAATAGTGAAATACCGTGTCCAAGTAGTATGGGTATTATTGAGATAATTAGCTCATCAAGTAATCTATCGGCAATGAATGAGCGAATCGTCATTCCTCCATCAATATAAAGATGCGAATCTTGCTTAAACTCTGTAAGTGCCTGTTGTGGTGAAATCCCTGATTTTAATATTACTAGTTTTTTGTCACCATATGGGTATTCAGGAAAGGTCATAATTTTTTTGTAGGTATTGTTACCGATGATCAGACCATCAATATTCTCCCAAAAGGCTCCATAACCATAGTCTTCCCCTATCTTTTCTACGATACTCAACCATTCTACATCTCCATCGTATCTTGCGATAAATCCATCAAGTGACATTGCAATAAATGCAGTTGTTTTCATGACTATCCTTTTTGGTCACTTTTAAGCTTATTTTCCAAACCTAAAAGTACTTCATTCATTAGTTTAAAGTGTATTTTTTCGACTGGAACCACATAGGATAAAAGGCGGATAAATAGATTGTTTATCTCTAAATTTATTTCATAATCTATTTTTGTTTGATCATTTATCTCTGTAAGTGTCCAAACACCTAAACCGGAATAAATACCTGAATATTGCATAACAAGTTTGACATTGTTAATACATTCAAAAAATTCACAAAAAAATGGCATTCCACCGTAAGGTCTAACTTCTACCTGTGAGCCTATAAAATTTTCTGTAGAATTAAGGACTTTTATTTTGATATTCGAAGGCCACCAAAGTGAATAAGAGGAAATATCTGTAAGAAGCATCCATATTTGTTGGGCTGAAAATTGTATTGTAATAGAATTTACGGAATGTATCTGTTTCATTGTGAATACCTGATCCTTATTCGATTTGGCATTGCTATCGGTTATTGTAATATCTTGATATAGTATTTAGAAATTATAGTACATTTTGATATGTTGGGTGAAGGAAAGATAAAGAAAAAGTAGCTTGAATTTTATTCTTTCAAAGTACGTAAAATGATTGTGGATTTGAATAGGCAGAAATAATTAGGGGAGAAACCAAGTAGTTTTTCCCCTCTTTTAATTATTCTGTTTTCGTTTTGACGGATGTTGCCCCTTCGTTTACTTCACCTTTTGTCCAAGTGGTTGCATTAGAGGTATCTTCTTTCATCCCTTTCCAAGTAGCTGAGCATCCTGTGCAGAGTAGTAAAGCGGTAGCAATAAGTAGTGTACGTTTCATGGTGATCCCTTTTTTCGAATGAATTTAAATCATTGTATCATTTAAAATAACATATAATGTTAATTATTGTAATTAAAAGTTATAGGGAAGAATACGCTCGCTTAATTGACGGTAAATTTCTGTCTCGTGACGCTTCCCCAATAAGGATCATCATAGCTCTCTTCGGTATAGGCCGTCTCGTTAAAAGAGTTTATTGTTTTACGCCAAAACGCGGTGGCATACTCAGCTCCCCGAATCTGTTTAATCTCCCAATCTCCGAGATAGTTTTTCCAGATATCGTGGGCAAATCGCATTCCGATATTGTTTTTCCGAAAATAGGGGACAACATAAAACTCGCACACCTCATAGCTATGAGCTTCTTTGCACTTGATCGCGGCGATTCCGGCTGGAGTATCATCAATTAGAAGCAGGAAGCCTATGGTATCGCCATCTAGATGGGTATCGAGTTCGAACAGACCTGAAGCATTCGGTTTCTTACCCGTGATCGGTGAGAACTCGGCTTCGTAGCATTGGACGAGGTTGTGATAGATAGGGGAATTGATTTCGGTAACAGGGGTGATTTTCATGGGATTAAAGGGTACTTTTTTTGGGTGAATTGTAGCAGAACTATAGCTTTGGAACGAGTAAAAAAGTAGCCTGTCCCTTTTTTTCCTAATAGAGAGTAGATTAACGGTTTTGTTTCATTTCATGCAATAGGGATTTAATCTCTTCAAGCTCTTGATGGATACGAAAAGATGAAGTGCTTGATTTGTATGCCATAATGATCAATTTGACGGAAACTAAAAACACACCTGCTTCCAATAAAAGATCGTGGGTGAATCCTGTAAAAAATAGGGCTAACGTAAAAAGAACAAAGGTGATTAAAATAACAAGTAAAGAACCTATATCAAAATGTTTCATTTTTTTCCTTTTTCATACTCGTCAAATGATGAGATATTGTAGCATAAGTACGAATATGCTCTTTTCTTTTTCTCGCTAAAGCGAAAAGTACAGAGAAAGTTTGAAATGTGGGGTGAGGGAAGCAGAGCAAAAAGTAGCCTGAATACTTTTTCTCTTCTCTTTCTCGTATAGATTATTGCAATGCCTTAACTTGGTCATCGGTTAAAGATTTTAGAGCTTTGATTGTAGCTTCCTTAGCTTTTGCATTATCTTTTTCTGCATTTATTCGGTCAGTTTTAACAATTTCTAATGCTCCACTAATTACGTTATTGTAGGCATTTAACACTTCTGAGGATGTGAATTTATTATTCATCGATTGCTCGCAAAGTCGGTAGAGAGATTCTCTTAAAAACATAACCATTTGTGTGCGCTCTACTAATTTAACTACAGATGCATTGAAATCTGCTGATCCTCCAATCTTGCCAACACCAGTTTGTTCAGCTGAAGCATCCAATTTTGAAAACAGAGTAAGTGCAACATCGGGACTAGGTTCAGAACATATTTTGATATTAGCATTATTTGGAACCATTACAGCTCCTCGTCGTGAAACATCGTAATCAAACCAATATGACGTATTCGAATCTAAGGCATGTTCTCTAGCTGGCGAAGTTAAATTAGCACAACCTGATAATATTAGTGTAATGGTTGATGAGACTATAATTAACTTATTCATTTGATACTCCTACTTTTGAAAGAATTGTAAGAAAGCAGATAAGACTATCAGCTATTGTTAGTAAAGTAACGTTAAGAGCATTATTTTATGCTTATTCATATAATTTTTTTTTAACTTATTCTAAGTAATAATTATTTTTTATAATTGGTTTGAAATATGGGGTGAGGGAAGGGAAAAAAATAGCCTATCCCATTTTATTATTTATCTATTGAACCATTTTTTGTTAATTCAGGGTCAATGTTTTCATTGATGAAATTTGAAATCACTATATCTGAAGCTATTATAATTCCAAGAGCTGTATCGATTTTTTCCAGTATTAACTCTTTTTTTAAAGAAAAATGTTTATGTGGATTATGTATTAATTTGTGTCTTTCATCAAATAACTCTTGAAGTGCTTCAATATCAGCGTGAGATATTTCATATTCATTTTCAGGAGATTTTGATAGTCGCCATTTAGTTGTTTTAAGTTCTTTAAAAAAAGACTTTCCTAGTAAGATTGTAAACACTTTTTCAATATTCTGTGTATTTTGGAAGTTTAGATTATTAGAAATTAATTCTAATGGATGAATACGATGTATATACATTTCGATTAGTTCATCAATCTTATAACTTCGATCATGTAATTGCTTCAATTTATTTGTAAATGATTCAGGTTTACATAATCTAAAAATTGAGTCTAATATATCACGATAATATACTTCTACAGCCGTGACAGTATTTATAATATGACTTTTTAAAAGTGTTTCATAAGTAGCTTCTGAGACTGATAGGGCCGTAATTTCTTTAAGTGCTAAATCTGTTGAGTCGTAAAGATCAACAAAAGCTTTTATAGGCCTATTATTTCTACTTTTTCTAGCTTTTGAATTAGTAACAATTTTTCTGATATCCATAACTTTCCATTATACTAGTAAAATATACTAATACTATATCATAATGTTAGACTCATACATTGATTAGTCAGTGAATTTTCGCTTTCACGAGAATGACGGGGAGAAATGGAAATGGATTCCCGCATTAGCGGGAAGGAAGAAGATTACAGCGCCTTAGCCATAATGCGATTCAATCGTGCGATAAACCCTGCGGTGTCCGCAAGTGTCTCACCCTCATAGAGTTTCGCTTGGTCTAGGAGAACATGCGCCGCATCGTCGATAAGGTTCATATCTGCTGAGTCGCTGAGTTTTTTGATCAACTCATGGTTCGGGTTGATTTGTAGGATCGGTTTCGGAGCCGGGAAATCCCCGCCCATTTGCCCGAACTGTTTCATCATCTGCGCCATCATGTACCCTTGGTCTTCTTTATCGACTTTCAGACATACGGCAGACTCGGTGAGATCAAACGTCGTTTCGACTTTCGATACGTTCTCACCCAGAGCAGTTTGGAGCTGACCAACGAATGATTCCATCCCTTTGGCTTTCTCTTCGTGCTCTTTTTTCTCCTCTTCGGACTCTTCGAGTTTCGCATCGCTTACATTGACGAATTTATAGTCGTTGTACTCAGTTACCATCGGGAATACGATGGTGTCGATCTCTTCGTTGAGGACGAGGACATCGATCCCTTTGGATTTGAAACGCTCTAGGGCAGGGGAGTTTTTGAGCATTTGGAGAGACATTTTCGCAGAGATGTAATAGATCTCTTTTTTCTCAGCATCGACACCCTCGACGAATTTGCTGAACATCACCGGCTCGGCACTGTTGAGCGTGTTGAGTTTGAGAAGCTCCAAGATTTTCTCGCGGTTTCCGAAATCGCTGTAAAGTCCCTCTTTGAGGACATTTCCGAACTCTTTGTAGAACGCGTCGTATTTCTCAGTATCGTTTTCGGCGATTTTAGCAAGTTCACCCAACACTTTTTTAACCGAAGCGTTTTTGATTTTTGCCATAACGCGGTTGCTTTGGAGGATTTCACGGCTGACGTTCAACGGAAGGTCGGCAGAGTCGATCACCCCGCGTAGGAAACGGAGGTACGTCGGCATAAGCTCTTTTTCATCGTCGGTGATGAAGACACGGTTGATGTAGAGTTTGATACCGCTTTGGTAATCGACACGGTACAAGTCCATCGGTGCTTTGGACGGCACATAGAAGAGGGTGGTGTACTCTAACGCCCCCTCGGCTTTGTTGTGCATCCATGCTAACGGCTCACTCGAATCGTGGGCGATGCTCGAGTAGAAATCTTTGTACTCTTCGTCCGAAATATCCGATTTTGAGATTGTCCACAATGCGTTGGCTTTGTTGATCTGTTTGTTGACAAGCTCGTTATGACCTTTCTCTTCTCCCTCGGCTGGGGCTACCCACTCCTCTTTGTCCATAAAGATCGGGAAAGGGATGTGGTTCGAGTATTTTTTAACGATAGAGTCGATACGGTGAGTCTCTAAAAACTCCCCCTCATCCTCTTTAAGGTGCATGATGATCGTTGTACCGTGGCTGTCGCGTTCTGCAGGCTCAAGATCGTATTCTGATCCCGCCATAGAAGACCATTTGTACGCTTGCTCTTCTCCGGCTTTACGGCTGATCACTTCGACTTTGTCGGCAACCATAAACGAGGCATAGAAACCGACCCCGAACTGACCGATGAGTTTGGAATCTTTTTTCTGATCCCCTGAGAGTTTTTCGAGGAACGCTTTGGTTCCCGATTTCGCGATGGTTCCGAGGTTCTCTACGAGATCCGCTTCGTTCATCCCGATTCCCGTGTCGCTGATACTAAGGGTTTTCGCCTCTTTATCGATTACGATGTCGATACGAGGGGCGAAGTTGACCCCTTTGTAGGCTTCGTCGGTGAGGACGAGCATGTTGAGTTTATCGAGGGCATCCGAAGAGTTCGATACGAGCTCGCGGACGAAAATCTCTTTGTTGGAGTACAAAGAGTGGATCATGAGATGTAAGATTTGTGAGACTTCAGTCTGGAACTGATGTTTTGCCATATGACTATCCTTAAAGGTTAAATTTTGAGCTGTGATTGTAACGAAATAGTTTTAATAATGCAAGAGATATCAAATAAGTTGAGTCTTATTGACTAATACTTTATGTGGGTGAGGTAGAGACCGTTATGGGGTGCGATATCGGTGGAGTATCGCTTAACGCAGTTGAGCTGCTCGATAAGCTGTTCTTTCGTCGCTTTCCCCGCCGAGATACGGAGCAAAAAACCGACCATTAGGCGGATTTGGGATCGGAGAAATCCGTTCCCCTCGAACACGAGGACAAAATACCCTTTGTGCGAATAGGCGTAGGCGCGGTAGATGATGCGGGTGAAGTGATCCATATCGTTGCCGCTTTTTTTGAAAAGCTCAAAGTTATGCGTCCCCTCAAAACATTGGATGGCATCGGCTATCACTTCACGGTTGAGGGCGGGGATAAACGAGACGAAGTTGTCCTCAAACGGGTTGGTCGTCCCCTCTTTGATGATGTAGCGGTAGACCCGACGCTTGGCACTGTAGCGGGCATGAAAATCGCTCTCCACAAATTCGATTCGCAAGATTCGTAATGAATTGGGGAGTTGGAGATTGAGCATCTCTTTGAGCCGCTGTAAGTCGCTCCAAAACAGCGGTAAATCGATGTGCATCACCTGATGAGTGGCGTGGACGCCTCGATCAGTTCGTCCTGAACCTTTGGGGGCGGAGTTGATTTTGAGCCGTTTGAGGGCGATGATAAGGGTTCCGATAACGGTTTCATGAGTGGTGGGCTGCTGTTGAGACCCCATAAACGCTGAGCCGTTGTAGCTCATCGTAATTTTAGCTCGGTTCAAAAACGGCTCCCCACCAGACGTTTATAAAATCCGTAGGTAATGAGAAGCCATCCGAGGGTAACAATCCAAATCGTATGGAATCCAAACCATTGCTGGGTGATGATCGCGGCAGAGTAAAATCCGATGATGGAGAGGAAAAGCCACAGGTAAATCCACCGTTTTTGATGGCGGGCATGGACTACCCCCATCGCGATAATCAAAAAGATCGAGAGGAGGGGGAAAAGGCTTAAAAGGGTATCGGTAATGAGAAGCTGATTTTTTTTATCCCGTTTTTCATTATTAGTCCAATAATCGAGTGTATTACGATAGATGGTTGTATCGGTACTCATCATATCGTTGATATAAGCTGTTTTGAAAAGCATTGTTTTCAGGAGATTGTCGTCATAGCTGTAACTTTTTCCGGTATCAAGCCGTAACTGCAATACGCCGTTTTTGTTGATCAATTCCGCTTTATCGGCAGTAATCAGGATTTCACTTTTCATCTCTTTGTTAAAGAGGACAACATCTCCGAATGCGCGTGCTTCTGAGTCGCTTTTGTTGATAAAAAGCATCCAGTCTCCGAAATGGTGACCGAACTCCGAAGCCGAAAGGTTGAATTTTGCTTCCGCCCTTTTTTTCTCTAAAAAGTTCGCGGAGATGATTTTGATATAAGGGGTGACGACGACAAAGTTGATGAAGAGGAGAATACTCAATAATAATGCGGGGAGAGCTAAAACTCTCACTACAAACGAGGGTGAGATCCCCAAAGAGAAGACCACGACCATTTCATTATCATTGGAGAGGCGGTATAGGGCTAATGAGCCGCCGACGACAAACGCGATAGGGAGGGTATAAAACAGCAGCTCAGGGACAACAAACAAGTAGAGTTTTCCCATCTCCGCAATGCTCAGCTGAATGACCGCCGTGTAGGTCGCGAGTTTGATCATAAAAATGACCGAAGCAATCGCAAAGAGGGGGAGGAAAATCGAGAAAAAGAGTATCGACAGATGCGATAAAATGTAGCGGCGTAATTTACCCATAGATACCCACCATAAAGTTATTAACATAGGTATCAAACATCAAAACAAGCCAACATCCCATCGCTAAAAAGGGGATGAAAGGGAGTTGTTTGGACTCTTCACTCTCATCACGGGTTAGCATCAATGCGGGAAGTGCCAAGAGTGCACCCAGAAAAATAGCGGCGAGACCGAGTTGTACTCCCAGCAGTGCCCCCATCGTTGCGGCAATCATAATATCGGCTTCCCCCATTGCCTCTTTTTTAATAGCGTAAGAGAGGTAAAAACGAAGGAGTGAAAAACCTCCGGCAAAGAGCAGAGCATTGGTAACGTTGTATCCGAATTGCTCAAACGAGGTGACGCTAAAGACGGCAAGCGTGAGGGCGGCAAGGTTAAGACTGTCCGGAACCATTTTGTAGCGATAGTCGATTGCCGAGAGGGCTAAGAGAAAATCGAAAGTCAGTGCCACTCCGAATGCTTGGAACGTCAGCCCCAGTTTTAGAGCGCTAAAGAGGAAAATAAGACCGCTGAGTATTTCAATCAGAGGGTATTGGATGGAAATTTTTGCTCCGCAAAAAGCACATTTTCCTCGCAAAAAAAGCCATGAAAGAATGGGAACGTTATGCCAAGCTCTCAGCGGGGTGTTACAGCTCATACAATGCGAAGCGGGAAATGAGACACTCTCATCGCGCGGTATACGGAGAATAAGAACATTCAAAAAAGAACCGATTGCCGCCCCAAAAATAAAGATAAATACCAATTCCATCAGTTCAATCCTCCGAAGCGTCTTTCGACCGTTTTAAATTTTTTAATAATGGCTTCGAGCTCATCGGTAGTGAACTCCGGCCAGAGGGTCTTTGTAAAAAACAGTTCCGCATATGCCGCTTGCCAGAGCAAAAAGTTTGAAAGACGGTGATCTCCTCCTGTCCGAATGAGTAAATCAACATCATGGGAACAATCAAGCTGTGCACTAAGCGACTCAACGGTGATCTCCCCCTTGTCTCGGAGGGCATTGGCGGCACGGACAATCTCGTCACGCCCACCGTAGTTCAGTGCTAAACATTGCGTTAATCCATTACACCCCATGGTTGCGGTTTGGACATCGTCGATGACGTTGCGCAGCGATTTGGAAAAGATCGAGAGATCGCCGATCGGCTCAAAACGGATATTTCCTTCGAGATAGGTGGAGCGTTCACTTTTGAGGTAACGTTCGAGGAGTTTCATCAAAAATTCGACTTCAATTTTCGGCCGTTTCCAGTTTTCGGTGCTGAATGCATAGAGGGTAAGACGTTCGATATCACTGTGCTTGGCGCAATGGGTAGTAATGGCGCGTACGCTCTCCGCACCTCTTTCGTGTCCGAACGTTCGGCTTTTTCCCTGTGCTTCTGCCCAGCGGCCGTTTCCGTCCATAATGATCGCGATATGACGGGGGAGGTTGCTCATAAAGATTCGGCTTGTTCTAAGAGATGGAGCGAGAGGGTCAGTTTATCGCTTTTAGGGAGGGAAATCGTTGCGTCGGGGGTGATAAAGTCGATGCGATTGGTGTCACTGCCGAAAGGGTTATTCTCATCGATAATGTTGAGGCATACCGCTTGAACTCCTTTGCGTTCCAAGAGTTTTTTCGCATTTTCAGTGGCGACAGAGGGATCGGTTTCAGCTTTAAAAGCGACGGTTTTTATCCCCTCTTTATTGCACGCGGTGAGTAGATCGATGTTTTGCTTCATGGAGATATTCCACATTTCGCCCAAACTCTCTTTTTTGAGTTTTCCCTCTTGAGGATAGGTCGGCAGATAGTCGCTGACCGCCGCCGTCATAAAGAGATAGGGCTCTTTTTGGATGAGAGAAATAGGTTCATCATGGATGAGAGAGGGTTTTGAGAGTTTCCCTTTTTTGGCAATGCGAATGGAGTCGGTGAGGTATTCGTTCATCTCTTGAGAGCTCTCAACGTCAATGGTATGCAGTGATGCGGGAAGATCACTCTCAAAACGGGTAGCGATCAGATTCACATCGGCACCTTTGAGAAAAAGTGCCGTAGCGAGTGCCGAGGCCATTTTGCCGCTGGAACGGTTACTGATGGTGCGAACATCATCAAGTTTCTCGATGGTTCCTCCGCCTGTAACGATAACACGGCGATCGCTCCAAAAATCGTTTTTGAGCAATGTGCGGGCCGAGTGCCAAAAAATCTCCTGAGGTTCCGCCATCGCACCGTCTCCGACTACTTGACATGCCAGCTCTTTGGTTTGGGTTGCGATGATCTCGTAGTTGGCAATGGCAAGCATTTTCATCGAGGCTTGAATCATCGGGTTTTGAATCATGTCGGTATTTGCCGAGGGGGCGATGAGTTTGATCCCCGAAAAGGCGAGGGCGCATTGGGTGAGAATCGTATCGGCAATACCGTTGGCGAGTTTGGCGATAGTGTTCGCGGTAACGGGGGCGATCACCAGCAGATCCGCCCACTGAGAAATCTTGATATGATTGAAATCGTCCGCCCATGATTCGTTGGTATCATCTAACACGCGGTTTCGGCTGAGTGCTTCAAAACTGAGCGGTGCAACGAACTTTTTGGCTGAGGGGGTCATAACGACGCGCACGTCGGCACCCGCTTTGATGTAAAGTCGAAGCAGTTCAAGCGATTTATACGCGGCAATCGATCCTGTAACACCGAGAAGTATTTTTTTACCCGCTAAAAGGTTCGTCGGGATGTTCATTCTTTCCCTTTAGCGAAGAATTTAGAGAAGAATCCTTCGACTTTTCGGATCGGAGTACGGCTGAGGATAAGGATACCGCTCTCATATTTACCTGCGGTAACGGTTGTCCCTGCGGCGATCATGACGTTATCGGCTATCTCGAGCGGAGCGACGAGTTGGGTATCGCTTCCGACAAAGACATTTTTACCGATGAGCGTTTGGTATTTTTTTACCCCGTCATAGTTGCAGGTAATGGTTCCCGCACCGATGTTGCTTCCCGCACCGATGGTTGCATCGCCGAGATAGCTTAGATGTCCCGCTTTGACCCCCGTGAGAGTTGATTTTTTTACTTCGACGAAGTTTCCGATGTGGGTATCTTCAAGTACGCTCAAAGGACGAAGATGCGCCAACGGGCCGACGTCGGAATTGGTTACCGTTGAGTCTTCGATAACACTGTGGGCTTTGATATGGGAGTTCGAGATAAGGGTATCACCGCAAAGACGTACCCCGTTCTCGATCACACATTCCCCTTCAAACTTTACCCCCTCTTCGAGATAGATCGTTTCGGGAAGCTGCATAATCACCCCTGCATCCATCCATGCACGGCGGAGGCGATCCATCATGATCATTTCAGACTGGGCGAGATCGTATTTGGAATTGACCCCTTTAAACTCGACCTCTTCGACATAGAGCGGGGCGATGAGTAGTCGATCACGTCGGGCGAGTGCGATAACGTCCGTAAGATAGTATTCGGCTTGAGCATTGGTATTACGTAAAAGCGGAAGATAGGTTTTGAGAACATTGTGTTTAAAAGCATAGACTCCTGCATTAACGGTTTGGATCGCTTTTTCTCGATTATCGGCATCTTTTTCTTCCACAATACGCTCTACGTGCCCTTTTTCAATCACGACACGACCGTAGCCTGATGGGTTATCCAATGTAATAACGGACATGACGATATCAGCGTCACTGTGTAAAAATTGTTCGATTGATTTTGGGGTGATGAGCGGCATATCGCCGTTGAGTACGAGTACGTTTTGATATTTGGGCTGAACACCCATCATCGCACCTCCCGTTCCGGGAAAGTTCTCGGTGTCTTGGGTAACGAAGGTAAGCCCCGTAAAATATCTCTCCATCGCTGAGATAACCGAATCTTTTTGATGCGCGACGACGACGATAACGTCATCACTCATTGCACGTGCGGCTTTGATACTGTAGTAAAGCATCTCACGGCCGCAGATTTCATGGAGTACTTTCGCCTTTGGCGATTTCATCCGAGACCCTTTTCCTGCAGCTAAAATAACGATAGTGAGAGAGTTTACCATACGGGCTCCTGAGATTAATTGATGCAATTTTATCAGAATTTAATGAAGATAGACCCTTAGGTTGTGGTATTATCGCCTCTTTAAAAACTATTATTCATATACGGAGTCCGGTTTGGGTCGTTTAGCTTTTTTTATCTTTATGATCCCACTCGTCCTTTGGGGTGCCGATCCGCAGATCCCCGCGATGAATTTCAATCTTACGGCTCCCGAATCTCCGGCAGAAGTCGTCAGTTCTTTGAATGTTTTATTGGTACTCACCGTCCTCTTTTTAGCTCCGAGTTTGGTTCTCGTAATGACAACGTTTACCCGTTTTGTCATTGTGTTCGGATTTTTGCGTCAAGCTTTGGGGACACAGCAAGTTCCTCCGACACAGCTTCTCGTTATGCTTGCCCTTATTTTGACCGTATTTGTAATGGAACCGGTAGCGACGAAAGCATATGATGAGGGGATTAAACCCTACAGTGAAGAGAAAATAACCTACGATGAGGCATTTGAAAAAACCACCGAACCGTTTAAAAACTTTATGGTGCGCAATACCAGAGAGAAAGATTTGGCCCTTTTTCTCCGTATCCGCCATATGGAAAATCCCCAATCGATCAAAGAGGTACCGCTGACAATCGTCATCCCTGCATTTATGATCAGTGAGCTGAAAACGGCATTTGAGATCGGATTTTTGCTCTTCTTGCCGTTTCTCGTCATTGATATGGTCGTTGCCTCCATTTTGATGTCGATGGGGATGATGATGCTCCCTCCGGTTATGATTTCGATGCCGTTTAAAATCCTTGTATTTGTCATGGTGGATGGGTGGAATCTTTTGATCGGAAATCTGATCGCCAGTGTCAAATAAGGGTCAGAATGCAGTGTGAATATTTTGGAATCTGTGGCAGCTGTCGCGATTATGAAGAGGGGTATGAGGGGCAATTGAGACATAAAATCTCAACGGTTCAAGAGATGTTTTTATCTCTGTACTCAGGAGAGATTACGGTTTGCCCCTCACCGAGCGAGCGGTACCGTTTCCGTGCCGAATTTAAAATTTATCACGATGAGGGGGGAATCTCCTATGCGATGAGCCGACTGGATCGGCAGGGGGCATTGAAAATCGGCAGATGCTCTATTGTCTCCCCTCATATTGCTGCGGTTATGGAGAGACTCTTGATCGAAATCAGTGATTTAGAGATTGCTCATAAACTCTTCGGAGTCGATTTTTTAGCCTCAGGTGAGGGGGAAATAACCCTTAGTATGCTCTATCACAAAGCACTCGATGAAGAGTGGAAAACCAAAGCCTACGAACTCGAAAAACGGCTAGGAGTCTACGTCATCGGACGGAGCCGTAAACAAAAACTGATCCTCTCCCAAGACTACGTCACCGAAAAACTTCACATTTGCGGACGTGAGTACCGCTACATCCACATCGAAAACAGTTTTACCCAGCCTAACCCGAGAGTCAATGAGCAGATGATTGAGTGGTCGCTCTCTCAGGTGGGCGGTATCGGCGGTGATCTTCTCGAGCTCTATTGCGGTGCGGGGAACTTTACGATCCCTTTTGCGGAGAAGTTTGATCGGGTTCTTGCTACAGAGATATCCAAATCTTCGATTATAGCGGCGAAACAAAATATGGCGCTCAACGGTGTGGAGAATATCGAGTTTGTCCGCTTATCGGCCGAAGAATTCACTCAAGCCCTCGATGGTGTGCGTGATTTTCGACGTCTTGAGGGGTTGAATGTCGCTGATTATCATCTCAAAACCCTTTTTGTCGATCCACCTCGCGCAGGGTTGGGAGAAGAGCCGTGTGCATTCGCGGCTCGCTTTGATCATCTTCTCTATATTTCATGCAATCCTGAAACCTTGCAGCGCGATTTAGAGATACTGAGCTCGACCCATACGATTACAGCGATGGCTGCATTTGATCAATTCCCTTATACCCACCATTTAGAGATGGGTGTGAAGTTAACTAAAAAAGGATGCGAGTGAGAGCGGTTTTATTGAGTGCTATCAGTGCAATTTATCTCTACGGTGCCAACGGCGACCCTCAGTCTCTTTTAAACGAAGTAGTCAAGTTAAGAGAGAAATACGAAGAGTGTCGTCAGGAACAAAGTACCCTATCCTCAAATGATGCGGCTTCTAAAATTAAAGGGTATCAAAAACGGATTGCTAATCTCGAAAATCAAATCAAGCAAAGTAATAGTGAACTGTTGAAGATTAAAGAGCGCAATACGCAGATAGCGCACGAACTTTCCCAAAAAAAAGGGGTTATTCACAGTTTAGAAAAATCGCTTACGGCCAAAGATCAAAAATATCTTGAAGCAACCGTACAAAATGAGCGTTTACTCAAAGAGATCAATACGATTAAAGTGGGAAAAGTAGAGCGTGAAAATCTAAAGCGGGCACTCGTAAAAGCCAAAATGGATGCGGAAAAGCTTGAAAAATCGATGGGAAAAACCGATAAAGATGTTATGGCATTGAGAAGCGCATTAGCCGAAGCTAAAGCGGAAATAGAGAAACTTCGCTCACGTACCGCACCGGTTTCAAGTATGGCAAAAACACCTGCTCCTGTCACGATACAAGAGAGAATTGTTGAAAAAGTAGTTTATAAAGATCGTCCGGTGGTTCAAGAGAAAATCGTGACGAAAGTCGTTGAGCCGACCGCGAAAATTATTGCGTTACAAAAAGAACTTGCCAGTGCACAGGCAACCATTACCAACTTAAAAAACAGTGCTTCGGGTAAAACTATCGTTAAAGAAAAGATTGTTGAAAAAGTAGTTTATAAAGATCGTCCGGTGGTTCAAGAGAAAATCGTGACGAAAGTCATTGAACCGACGGATAAAATTAAAGCTTTGCAAACTAAATTGGCGCAGCATGAGGCTCAACTGGCCAAGCTCAAAGCACAGCCGCAAAAACTGACTCCTCCGAAGACGACAAAAGTTATAGCTACGGCTCCCGAGAAAGTTCAAAAAGTTGCTCAAGAATCGAAAGTATCTGCTATTATACCTGCAACACCGAAAAAAGGGGGGTCGTCGTCCGCTTATCGTATGGCTTCCAATGCCCCTATCTACAACGCACCGGGCGGTTCTGTGGTTGATACGTGGGAAGAGCGCCGATCGTTTACGGCAGGGAACCCATCCGGCGGATGGGTACATATTACTGGGTATTTCGTTAATCGGGTATGGCAACGTACGGCAGAGGGTGAGAATTTGTATGTGAGAGAGAGCGACGTTATCCGAAGATAAAGGAAAGGGTATTTTAATACCCGTCCCACGGCATTTTTGCCTCTTTCCATCCGAACATAAATCCGTTATCAAGATTGTAGGCTTTGATCCCCTCTTTCGCGAGGAGATTTGCCGCCGCTTTGGAGCGAGGACCGCTTCGGCATACGAGAATGACGGAATCCGTATTACGAAGTTTCATCGCTTTCATGACGTCGCTCACGAAGTTTTTATTGAAAACTTCTTTGGCGTCGTAGAGCTTTTGAACTTCTACATGCCCTTTTGGTTTATCGGTTTTAAGTTCGAATTCGGCACTTTTCACCCGTTCTTCGACCGATTTTGGAACATAAGTCCATTCATATGCAGGAATGTTTATAAACCCCTCTCCGTGCCCTGTATAGATAAACTCGAGTGTCGTTCGGACATCAACGATAATCGCTTCCCCTTTTTTTTGCATCTGATGCGCTTCGGTGGCACTAAGATCTCCTTCATAAATATCATCAGCACTTAAAAGGGTGCAGGCAAGGAGAAGAAGTAATATTTTTTTCATAATTTAATCCTCTGGAATATAGTAAACGAGATTGTATCTCAAAAATATTACACTCAGATGAAAAAAAATAATGTAACATTACGAAAAAATAATGACGGAACTATGACTGAAACTATAAAGATCGTTTATGTTACCGACTGGGTATTGGGAAATAACCATCAATCTAATACGGACCCTTTTGGAGAGGTTTTGTTAGGATTTGACGCAGATGTAAGTATTCAAAATTCTTTACCTAGTAATTTTGAAGAGATTGATCTTTTAATTCTCCATCCGATGGAGATGAACAGTGCAATTTTTGAAACGATTAGTCACAGTAAAAGCGAAAACCCTTCGATTAAAACCGTTGTTATCTCAAGCGCTCACGGAAGTGATCTGTTTTTACAGGCAATTGATGTCGGGGTCGATAAATATCTATTGAAACCCCTTCTTCCGAGTGCGGTAAAAAAAGTTTCTGAGCGATTAATGCGACAATCGCTGGAAGCTAAGCAGGCGCAAAAAGCGTTTAAGCAGATTAATCTGATGTTCGGTGCAATCTCAAAAACATCGCTTTTAATTCGAATGGAAGAGAACGGCCTTATCATTGAAGTGAATGATCTGTTATGTCGATTGCTGGGATTTCAGAGCGATATGATGATCGGAAGCCATTGGATGCGGTTCGTTGAGCGTCGTTTTTGGATTTTTTTACGGACATTGGTACGTGAACGGCTGAAATCGGGAGATATCTATCGAGGTATTATTGAATTGGTAAGTGCAAATGGGGATTTGATTACGGTTGACAGTACCATATACGCTATTCGTAATCAGCGCGGAGAGATTGAAGAGATTGTCTGTATCGCACAGGATCTCAGTGAAGTCAATCGGGCAATTTTGGCAAGTATGGAGCAGTTGATCGATTATGAACCCTCTTTGACGGTATTGTTCAATCATCGTTATGAAGCAATTTTAGTTAACCAAAAATATTTGGATTTGATCGGATACGAACGTAATGATGACTTTTTCGCCTCATCACCTACGCGTGTCTGGATGGCTGAAACATCTGAGGGATTAGCACCTATTAATTTTGACGGATGCACGAGAAGAGAGGTCTTGGAATCAATTTTTAGGCAAGTGCATAACGGTGAAATACAAGGGCGGGTTGTATTAGAAAACCGCCATCAAGAGAAGGAATATTATACGCTTCATATCAGTTCGATGCCCAATCCGATGATTCCGAGTGAAGAGTATTACATCCTTTATTTTATCGATGTTACTCCGATTGAACGGATGAAAGAAGATAAAATCAATGATGCCAAGCTGATGAGCGTCGGGCGTTTGGCTGCGGCGATAACCCATGAGATCAATACTCCGATTACCTACATCAAAGGGAATCTTGAATTGCTTCAATGGGAATGTGAAGATAAAATTCCTGAAGCACTCCCTTTATTCGAACCGATTCAAGAGGGGATATCACGGATTGAATCTATCGTCGGATCCATGTATGAATTTGCCGGAACGGGGAAAGAGGAGATGAAACCGTGCAATATTCATATGACTTTGATTTATGCCCTTCGAATTATTATGAATCGCTCGAAACATATTGTTCCGATCCTAATCAACGGGGAGCTTTTTAGTCTCACCAGTGTATATGACTCAAATGCATGTATGACGATGGGAATCTCTAATCGGATTGAACAAGTATGGATAATAATCCTAAATAATGCGTTAGATGAGTTTGAAAAGGGTACAATATCGTATGAAAATCGTCACATCGATGTTCATTTCCATTGCGATGAAGAGCTCATTACCGTTACTATCAGTGATAATGCGGGAGGAATTCCCGATAACACGATCGAGGGAATTTTTGATTTTGCTACAAGCGGAGACAAAAAAAAGAGTATGGGAATCGGATTGAATGTAGCCAAAGCAATTATTGACAAGCACGGAGGGGGTATTCGAGTGAGCAACAAAAACAGCGGTGCAACATTCGAGATTAGTTTAAAAAGATATAAGGAGAAACCGGATGTGGTTTAATGGAGAAGCGGTAAAACTGAAAGAAGAAAAACATCTTCTTCAAGAAGAGTGTAATGCACTAAAAGCTGAATTAGAACTTTATAAAGAGATCGCGGCACTCAGTGATAAAGAGGCTTTGGTGGTGTTAAACTCTCAAGGAGAACCGATTTTTTTTAATACGCGTGCTCAAGAGATTTCCGATAAACAAGCCGTTACACGTGAATTATCAAAAGGATCATCTGAAATCGTTGTCGGTGATTGCGAAGCCTCGGTTGTCAGTAAAACGTTTGGCAACGGGATGAAGGGGTTTATTCTTATTAAATCATCGGTTGTCGGCGGCGAAGAGGGCGGATTGCTTGAAATGCACCAAAAAAGCATCAAAGGTGCTTTGAGTGCAACTCAAAAAGTTTTTGTCGATATCCTCGAAAAACTCAAAGACATGGTAGACCAATCGCGTGAAACAGCGGAAGGTTCGGATGAAGGGCTAAAAATTGCCAACCGTGTTGATGAATATATGAATAAACTAGCAGAACTAATGGAGGGGACAATTTCAACAACGGCAAGTCTGGTTACCCGCTCCAATGAAGTTTCTAATGTTATTGCACTGATTAAAGATATTGCCGATCAGACGAATCTCCTTGCCCTCAATGCTGCGATTGAAGCCGCACGTGCGGGAGAACACGGACGCGGATTTGCCGTTGTCGCCGATGAAGTACGTAAATTGGCGGAACGCACCCAAAAAGCAACCAAAGAGATTGAAATTGTAATTCAATCGATGCAGCAAGATACTAATGAGATCGAAGGTGCAACGGAAGAGCTTTCAACCATTGTCTCCAGCACCAAAAATGAGGTTTCTTTGTTGAGTGATCGCATGGTGACGTTTCAACGTAATTCATCACGCAGTGTCTATGAAATTATGGATATCAGCAACTATATTTTTAGCAACTTGGCAAAAATCGATCATGTTATTTTCAAAAATAATGTATATGCATTCTTGTTCGGGCAAGAGAATGATTTTAAAGCGGTTGATCACCATTCATGCCGTTTGGGCAAATGGTATGAGGGCGGTATCGGCAAAGAGCAATTCGGTCACCTCAAATCGTATAGCCTCTTAGAAAAACCTCATGCTGCGGTTCATACACAGGCAAATGCTCTAATCGCAGATTGCGGTGAGGGTAAAAAATTATGCTCACGCCATCAAATAGAACAGCGGATTAAAACGATTGAAGAGGCGAGTCATGGGGTATTTGATGCATTGGATGTCTTGGTCGCAGAGAAAACGGAAGATTTAATGGGCAGTGCAATCAATCAACTATTTGGAGGTTTAAAATGATACGTTTGCTAATCGTGGATGATGAGCCTGCAATCGGTGCCATGCTGGAAAAAGCATTAGGCCGTTCCGGAGATTTTAAAATCACCTATATCGAAAATCCGATTAATGCAGTCAGCCGTTTTCGTGCAGGTGATTATGATGGGGTATTACTCGATATTATGATGCCTCAAAAAGACGGACTTAGTGTCTTAGAAGAGATAAAAGTGAAAGACCCTGAGTGTGTGGTGGTGATGATGACCGCGTATTCAACGTTGGATAAAGTTTTACAAAGTCATAAAGTAGGTGCAGATCATTATTTACTCAAACCGTTTGACTCACTCGCAAGTGTTGAGAAAAAAATACGTGAATTGATTCAAGAACGCAACTAAAAAAAAGAGGGAGACAATCCCTTTTTTTTTGATTAAAATTTTTATACCTTAGTATTTTAGTATGAATACTTTACAATTAGGGACGAGTGTATTAAAATGGTGAAAAATTTAGGAGAATAGAGATGGCTCAGCAATGTCCTTTAATCTTTCGTCAAGTCGATGCAACCGTAACCCGTATTAATACGTTATTTGTCATAAGTACGATTGTCGCATTTTTGCTCACACAAAGTTTAGTAATTTTGATCGTATTAATTATTGATTTTATGTTTCGATTGTACGGCTACAAGCATTTAAGCCCGATCCAAAATATTTCGTTATTCATTCAGAAAAAATTATCACTTCCCGTTAAAATGGAAGATGCGGGTGCCAAACGGCTGGCAGCATTTTTCGGGGTAGGGTTTACATTCGCCTTATTGATTACTTCATGGTTAGGCGCCGATTTGGCTACGGCGATTATTGCGGGGATATTTTTATTCTGTGCCGCGTTGGAACTGCTTTTCGGTTATTGTATTGCGTGTAAGATTTATTATATTGTAAAAAAAATATATCCGAAGGCTTTTGCATAATGGCAGCTTTATCTTCTAAAGCGATTTACGGCCTTGCCGCCATGCACGTTCTCTCTCATGCACCTCATGCACGGGCAATGCAGGTACGTGAAATTTCAGCAATGACACAGATTTCACACGGGTATCTCGAACAGCTTCTTTCCATTTTACGTCGCAATAATTTGGTAAGCAGTATTCGCGGAGCTTCAGGAGGTTATAAACTTTCCCGCCCAAGCCATGAGATTGAAGTGATAGATATTATTGAAGCGTTGGAAGGGCCATTTTATAGAATAGACGGAAATACGGGCTCAAGTTTGATTTTAGAATATTTTTGGGGTGATATAGAAGAAAAAATGCGCTCTCTCTTCGGTATGAAACTCTCCGAACTCGATCAGGCGTATCAACCTCACTATTATGAGATTTGATACTCTGTTTCGAACAATCGTATCGGTATTAATTCCGTTTTGTTTCAATCAGTCTACGGTTTTGTACCATCATCGATTCAATCTCTTCAGCATTTTTCCCATTATAGATTTGTTCGACGTATAAATTACTTTTGGCATAAACTTCATGATAAAAGTCTTGAAGAGATGTCCCTTTTTTGTTAATCGTGTGGGGCTTAGAGATAGATTCGACATGAAGTTTAGGCTGGGGAGCATATTTCGCTAATACTGCTTCGCTTGCTTTATTGATACGCATAGGAGACTCATTTATATTGGATTTTAGTGTCAATAGAAAATACAAGCAAGAATCGTGCCTAAGCATATTTCGATAACTCTATAAATAGAGTGAGAATGGTGTAAAATAAACTTATGAATATATCAGCCTTAATTCTTATCGGCGCTTCTACCGGCGGCCCTGGACGAATTTATTCGATCCTTTCAGCATTGGACAATCATTTTGAGGGAACCATTATTATCGCACAACATATGAGTGCTGCTTTTATTCCAAGTTTTATTAACCAGTTGCAATCAATTGTATCCCTTCCGATATCGTCGGTTGAGCATCCTTTAAAAATTGAGAATAGACATATTTACGTATGTTCCGTTACCTCACGTTTATTCCAAAAAAACGGAGATATCTGGTTGGAACCGATGGAAGAGGGAAATTATCCTTATAATCCTCAAATTGATCGATTGTTCTCTTCCGCCGCGGCACTTCCTTCCTCACTAAAACGTTTGGGGGTAATCTTAACGGGTATCGGAGATGATGGTGCCATAGGGTCATTATCTCTTTTTGATTCAGGAGGAGAGTGTCTATTTGAAAGTGAAGAGAGCGCTATTGTTTTTGGGATGCCTCGTCGTGCAAAAGAGTTGGTTTCCAATGGAAATGTCGGCTCAATCGGCGAGATTATTGATCGTATAAAAGAATACGGAGGATTAAATGTTCGGATGGCTTAATACAAAAAAAACACCTAAAGCTGATGAACAGATTCGTCAAAATGTGGAAAATTTTGTCGATCCCAAAGCCGTCTTGGAAAAGTTTACCGCGATCACCGGCATCCATTTTAATCAAAAAGAGTCTATTACGGCTTCAAAATTAATCTACTTTTGTCGCAATAACCATATTTTTTCTTTTGATGAATTGTACAGATGTCTCGAAAACGATAATGAAGTCTTGGAAGGGTTGATAAACGTATTAACCGTTAATGAAACCTATTTTTTCAGAGAAGCACGTCAGATTAATTTTTTAGTGGAAAAAGTCGTCTGCAGTAAAGATAAAGTACGTATTTTATGCGCTCCCGGCTCTAGCGGAGAAGAGCCCTATTCGATTGCTATCGCGCTACTTGATCGCGGGATCTCTCCATTGAAGATCGAAATTGTCTCCTTGGATATTAACAGTGAAGTAACCGTATTGGCCAGAGAAGGGCGGTATACGGCCAGATCATTACACAAAACGACGCAAGAACTACAAGAAAAATATTTTATAAAAGAGGAAAATACTCTGAGGGTTCGTGATGATGTGAAGCGTTTGGTGACATTTCATACAATCAATATTTTCGATGAACGTCTGTTTGAATTAGGAAAATTTGATATGATTTTTTCACGTAATATGCTCATATATTTTGATGAGCCAACCGTCGCAAAAGCGGTTGAGCGTCTCGGTAGACTCTCTCGTACGAAGGAATCTCTACTTTTTTTCGGGCATGCTGATTTTGTTAAAACACCCTCTGCGTTAGTCGAACATTATGATGATGGGATTAAATTTTATACGATAGTTTAAAACCCTTCGTTGAGTACATACCATAAGCGATCAACCTCTTTATCGTCCAAAAACAGAGTAGAAGCATTAGTATAAAGCCATTCAAGCCCTTTTGGATTGATAGAGAGGGTGTGGGAGCAGTTTTGATGAGCCGGCAAAAAAGCTCGAATTAATGAGATATCTTCTTCTATAGGAAGATCACAAAAAAAGCAGTTAGGTTCACGGTGGAGTCTCCCCTCATAGTCAAGAAGTCGGACATACGATTCGATGGCAACACGTTTAGGATTTTGATCTTTCCATCGAAGGGAAGCGTCGTTTAAGAGGGAGAAATAAAAATCACCGATTGACTCGGAGTCTTTGAGATGGGGGTAAAAGAGGGTAATGAACTGCTGCCATAATCGAAGACGCTCATACTGACCCATCCAAGTAAATCCCAAATGTATGACATCTTTCATTCTTGGAATAGAAGACTTAAAAGAGTGTTCTGCTTCAAAGTCAATTTTAAATCCCATATTGATAGGGCTATGGCGTGCTCCGTAGAAGCGATAAAGGGTCTGTAAGCTTTCCTCGGCTATGATGGTGACGATCATATCTTCTTCGCGGGCACGGTTGAGTTTGATAATAAAGCCCTGCATGATTAGTTCTACTTTACACGTTTCTTTTCAAAATCTTCATTAATTCCCGCCATTTTAACCTTTTTTAACCTGAGTATTGTTAAAATAAGAAAATTTCATCTCCCTTTAAACTACTTATGTTTAAAAAGAGATTAAAAAATAATAATTTGCCGAAATTTTCTGGTGAAAGGTGACGATTAGAGTGGAATACCAAGACCTATTACGATCATTTAAAGATAACTGCGGATTCGGTTTGATTGCAAGTATTAAAAACCGTCCTTCGCATGAAAACTTGGAAAACGCCATTACGGCTTTAGAGCGAATGATGCACCGCGGAGCCGTTGCGGCTGACGGAAAAACGGGTGACGGAAGCGGATTGCTTTTGTCTCTTCCACATGAGTTTATGCGAACAGCAGCGGCTGAAGCGGGAGTCGAACTCCCTGAAATGTATGCCGTCGCCGTTGTATTTACCCGCGATGCTTCAACGTTGGCACATTTTGAAAAAATTTGTATGGCAAATGATCTTAAAGTAGTTTTGGATCGTATCGTTCCGATTGATACGAATGCACTTGGCGAACAAGCCCTTGCCACATTGCCTGAAATCCACCATATTTTTATTACTCCGAATTCCCTTATGGCCAGTCAGCGTTTTGATGCATTGTTGTATCTTAGCCGTAAAGAGATAGAGCACGCGCTTGTGAGGGACAGTGACTTTTACATTGCCTCTATGTCGGCGCGTGTCGTGTCGTATAAAGGGCTCATTATGCCTACGCACATTAAAGAATTTTATACCGATTTACAAAACGAAAATTTTAAAATCTCTTTTGCATTATTCCATCAACGTTTTTCAACCAATACCCTCCCGAAATGGCGTTTGGCTCAACCGTTCCGTGCGGTTGCCCACAACGGTGAGATCAACTCGGTCGAAGCGAATCGTTTTAACGTTGCGGTGAAATCTGAATCCATCAAAAGTGAAGTATTCACCGATGAAGAGATCGCGCGTCTTTTGCCGATCCTTCAGCCGGGCGGTTCGGACAGTGCGAGTGCCGATAACTTTTTTGAATTTTTGATTATTAACGGGATGGATTTTTTCAAAGCGGCACGTGCGGTTATTCCGGCTCCGTGGCAAAATGCTCCGCACATGGACCCACAGCTCCGTGCATTTTATGAATACCACTCGACGGTTTTCGAAGCATGGGACGGTCCTGCGGCGTTCTCTTTGACTGATGGCCGCTATATCGGGTGTGTACTGGATCGTAATGGTCTTCGTCCGTCCAAATACATTATCACTAACGATGATACCTTGCTGATCGCGAGTGAATACGGTGTTATTGATATTCCGGAAGATCAGATTAAAGAGCGCGGACGTCTTCAATCGGGACAAATGATCGGATTGGATTTGAAATTCGGGAAAGTTCTCAAAGATGAGGATATCAACCAATATTTAAAATCGTCTAACCCTTATATGAAGTGGCTAAACGATCACATGATCTATCTTCAAGAGCATGTCGAAGAGCAATACAGTACCCGCTGTGAGTATGATGCTTCGAATCTGGTAGAACGTCAACGCTATTTCAATATTACCCAAGAGGTCGTTGAACAAGTGATTGAACCGATGATGCGTGATGGAAAAGAGGCAGTCGGCTCCATGGGTGATGATACGCCCTTAGCGGCGTTCAGTAGTGTGCAACGCCATTTTAGTGATTATTTCAAACAACGTTTTGCCCAAGTTACCAATCCTCCGATTGACCCTATACGGGAAAAAGTGGTGATGAGTTTGAATACCGGATTCGGCGAAACCCATAATATTTTAGATGAGATTCCCTCTCATGCGAATCGTCTGAAAGCGATTTCACCGATTATTATCCGTGAGAAACTGGAAGTACTCAAATCATTCGGGGATAAAAAATCACCGCGTTATCAATCCTTCTATGCCAATCAAGAGTTTTCAACGGCGTATCAAGGCGCTTTGAAGCCGGCACTTGAAGCATTGGTAGAACGGGTGATCAAAGCGGTACGGGAAGAGGGTGTTCGTATCGTTATCCTTGATGACAGCGGTTTTGATAAAGAGCATAAAGCAATTCCAATGGCCATGGCCGTGGGACGTATCAGCCGTGCCTTGTTGGACGCTAAAATTCGTCACCTCGCTTCAATCGTCGCGTGTACCTCTGAAGTGATTGATTCACACGGTGCGGCAACCTTGATCGCATACGGTGCAAGCGCGGTCTATCCGACTCTTTTGTTCGCAACGGTTGCTGCACGTGCAGAAAGCAGCGTCAATGATATCAACTGCTCGGAAGCGTTTAAATCAGTCCATCATGCACTGAATGCGGGATTACTGAAAATTATGTCGAAAATGGGGATTGCTACTATCGCGTCCTACCGTAATTCAGGTCTTTTTGATGTCATCGGCTTAAGTAAAGAGATCGTACATGAGTGTTTCGGCGAGTCGCATGTGATGATCCCCGGCCTTAGCTATGAAGATATTGATGCGCGACTTGAGAGAAATCACAAAGATGCATTTGAAGTGGGTGGATTTAACCGTATTTTCCCACTCAAAATCGGTGGCTATTATAAATTTTACAATGGACAAGAGCATCATGATTTTAACCCGGATGTGATTCATGCCATTCATAAAGTTTCTAAAACAGGCAAACGTGAAGATTTTGATAAATTGAGTGCCCTTATCAACGGTCGCGGTCAAAAATTCATTCGTGACTTCTTTGAATTTAAATCCGATCGTCCAAGTATCGATATCAGCGAAGTTGAATCTAAAGAGGCCATTTTTAAACGTTTTGCTTCGGCAGCAATGTCATTGGGTTCTATCTCTCCGGAAGCACATGAATGTCTTGCCGTTGCTATGAATACCATTGGAGCGCAAAGTAACTCGGGAGAGGGCGGAGAAGATTCTGCACGTTTCGGAACACTTAAAAACTCTAAAATCAAACAAGTCGCATCGGGACGCTTCGGGGTTACTCCGGCCTATTTGCGCTCAGCAGAAGAGATTCAGATTAAAGTAGCTCAAGGGGCTAAACCGGGTGAGGGGGGACAACTTCCGGGCCATAAAGTCAGCGGTCTTATCGCACGTCTTCGTTACACGATGCCGGGTGTGACGTTGATCTCTCCACCACCGCATCATGATATCTATTCAATCGAAGATTTAGCACAACTTATTTTCGACATGAAACAAGTGAATCCGAATGCAAAAGTGGCGGTTAAACTCGTCTCTTCTGCGGGTGTCGGTACGATTGCGGCGGGTGTCGCGAAAGCGTATGCCGATAAGATCATCATCTCCGGCGGAGACGGCGGTACGGGTGCGGCTCCTCTGACCTCGATTAAATTTGCGGGGAATCCTTGGGAACTCGGTCTTTCCGAAGCGCATAACGCCCTCAAAGTGAATAATCTTCGCGGATTGGTTCACGTTCAAACGGACGGTGGTCTCAAAACAGGTCAAGATATCGTAAAAGCGGCACTACTGGGTGCTGAGAGTTATGCATTCGGTACGGGAGCGCTCACAATTATCGGATGTAAAATGCTCCGTATTTGTCATGTCAACAAATGTTCGGTCGGTATCGCAACGCAGAATGAAACGCTTCGACACGACTATTTTAACGGCACGGTCGAACAGCTTATCAACTATTTCACCTATTTGGCGGAAGACGTTCGCAAAATAATGGCGCAATTGGGATACAAAACAATAGAAGAGCTTGTCGGACGAAGCGATTTGCTCCGTGTCATCGATACTGAATTTGCGAAAAAATTCGATTTCAGTTCTGTTTTACACCGTGAAGAGGGGTTCAATACCTGTCAAGCTCCGAGCAATGAACCGTTTGATTCGAATGAATTTGAAAAAGAGGTTCTCGCTGAAGCGATGGATGCGATTAAAAATCCTGAACGGCCGATCCGAATCGTTCGCGATATTTGTAATCTTAACCGAAGTTTCGGTGCTCGCATCAGCGGTGAAATCGCTCAATACTATGGAGATAGCGGTCTTAAATCCGATACGATCCGCCTGCAGCTCAAAGGGATTGCGGGTCAGGCATTGGGTGCATTTTTGATCAACGGTGTTTCTATTCATCTTGAAGGTGTAGCCAATGACTATATCGGTAAAGGGATGCACGGCGGCAAAATCGTTATCAAGTCCAAAAACCAAGGGGAACGATTTAGCGCAGGTGGTAATACCTGTTTATACGGTGCAACGGGAGGAAAACTCTTTATTTCCGGTTCCGTCGGTGAGCGTTTCGCGGTTCGTAACTCGGGGGCTCTTGCAATTGTTGAGGGGACCGGAGACAACGCGTGTGAATACATGACGGGAGGGGTTGCTGTTATTCTCGGCAAAACCGGTATTAACTTTGGTGCGGGGATGACAGGCGGTTTCGCATTCGTATACGATCAAGATCACAGTTTCGTGGAAAATGTTAACCGTGAATTGATTGATGCTCTCCGTATTGATACCGATGACGGAGATGAAGCACGCCATTATCTCAAACGACTACTTAAAGAGTACGTTGCGGAAACTGAAAGCGAAATGGCGCAAGAACTGCTTAAAAACTTCCGTGTTGAAATCCGAAATTTCTGGCTTGTTCGCCCGAAAAATTTAACTAAATTGCCACTCAATCCGGATAAAGGGGACTAATTAAATGAGAGAATTTTTAACGATTGAGCGTCTCGATCCCTCAAAACGCCTTGTACTACAGCGTCTAAAAGATTTTAGTGAGATTTATGAACCAATGGCCGCGAGTGATGCCTCACCCCAGAGTGACCGTTGTATCCAATGCGGCGATCCGTTTTGTTTGAATAAATGTCCGTTGCACAATTACATTCCCCAATGGCTCAAAGCGGTAGCGGAAAAAGATTTAAAATTTGCGTTTAACCTCTCCAATGAACCCTCACCGTTTCCTGAAGTGATGGGACGCGTATGCCCGCATGACAGACTGTGTGAAGGGGATTGTACCCTTAATGACGGTCATGGGGCGATCACAATCGGTTCGGTAGAGACGTTTATTAATGAAGAGGGATTTAAGCAAGGGTTAAAACCTTATTTTCCGGGAATTACCACAGATAAAAAAGTAGCCATTATAGGTTCAGGCCCTGCGGGGCTCTCTGCGGCCACCTATTTGCTCCGCTCCGGCATTGCGGTAACGATGTATGAACGCTCAGATCGTGCGGGGGGATTGCTCACGTACGGTATTCCGAATTTTAAATTGGATAAAAAAATCGTTGAGCGCCGTGTTAATCTCCTTTTAGAAGCGGGATTGGAACTAGTGCTTAATTGTGAAGTGGGCAAAGAGATTGAGTTTGATGCCATTGCCGATAAACATGATGCGGTATTCATCGGAATCGGTGCGACAAAAAGCAAATCGGCAAAAATAGCAGGTGAAAATGCTTCGAACGTATATGCCGCGATGGAGTACCTCACTGCCATTCAACGTAAAAATTTTGCCCTTTCGTATGAGAAAAAGTTTGATTTCAAAGATCTTGACGTTGTTGTCGTCGGTGGCGGTGATACGGCGATGGACTGTGTTCGCAGCGCTAAACGTGAAGGGGCAAAAAGTGTAACGTGTCTTTATCGACGTGATGCACACAATATGCCCGGATCAGTCAAAGAGTACAAAAATGCGATTGAAGAGGGGGTTGATTTTGTGTTTAATGCCTCTCCGAAAGAGATTATTTTGAATGACGGCGGTAAAGCCGTCGGTATTCATATGGCAAAAACGATTCTCGGAGCCAAAGACGAATCCGGACGTCAAAAAATGGAAGAGGTCAAAGGGGGCGATTTTAACGTCAACGCCGATGTAATTATCATGGCACTCGGTTTTGATCCGTGTGTCCCTCCATTTCTTGCTGAAAACGGTATTTCGGTGAACAGTTGGGGCGGTATCGTGATCAATGAGAAACACGAAACGACAACATCGGGTATTTATGCCGGAGGCGATTGTTATCGCGGTGCCGATTTAGTCGTTACAGCTGCCTATGATGGGCGTGAAGCGGCACGATCTATCGTTAAATCTTTGTTGGGATAATGAACGCGTTTATCCAAGCTTCACTTCTTGCGTGTCAAGAGATCGGATCTTTGATACGAGAGGGGAATGATAGCTTATTTGCCTTGCATGAGAAGGGTTTTGGCGGAGATATCAGTAACGGTATCGATTTAAAAGCTGAAGCAATCTGTTTTCATCATCTTTCCCCGTTCGGATCGGTTTTTTCCGAAGAGAGCGGGTGGATGTCTCCTGAGTCCTCTATTACTATTTTTCTTGATCCGATAGACGGAAGTGATAATTTTGTCTCGAATTTCCCTTATTACGGTGTTTCTATTGCCCGAACGTGTGAGGGGAAAACGACCGAAGCGGTAGTGTGTAATCTTGCAAGCGGTGAGGTATTTATCCGAACCGAGGATGAGTATTATTCTATTATGCTTCATGTTCCGGAAAATAAAATTGAAATCATGACCAATGTATCTGCCAAAATCGGCCTTTTTGAAAAGGGACCTGAGCATCCTGAATTGGTCAAAAAACTCATGATGAAAAAGTTAAAATTTCGCTCTCCCGGAGCGCTGGCGCTCTCACTGGCGTATGCCCCTTATGTTAAATATGTGCTATTTTTAGGTACAATGCGACCTTACGATATCCAAGCCGGACTCTATCTTAGCAAACACCTTCATGTGATTAGCGACGATAGGTATATCCTTATAAGTGCGGATAAAGAGCTTTTTGAGCAGATACGTTTGATTGTAGAAAAGGAGTATTTTTGAGTCTATTTAACCTGTTCGGGGACTCCGAAAAGAAAAAACAACCCACTAAGAGTGAGGCTCCCTCTCACTGGGTAAAATGCCCTTCGTGCCAGTCACTGATGTATTATAAAGAGATTGAAAAACAAAACCATGTATGTCCGAAATGCGGATTTCATCTCCGTATCGGCGTTAAAGAACGTCTAGCCCTTATCGCAGATGAGGGGAGTTTCGTTGAATTTGACGGAAATCTTCGTCCGGTTGATCCTCTTAATTTTGTTGATAAAAAAAGTTATGCAGCTCGTGTAGAAGAGGGATATGCCAAAAATGGTACCTACTCTTCGGTGGTGAGCGGTGAGTGTACGATTAATAGCGTTCCGGCACAGCTTGTCGTTTTCGATTTTAATTTTATGGGTGGTTCTCTCGGTTCGGTTGAAGGGGAGAAAATCGTCCGTGCGGTAAATCGTGCGATAGAGAAGCGTATGGGGCTTATTATTGTGAGTGCCAGCGGTGGAGCACGGATGCAAGAGAGTACTTTCTCTTTGATGCAAATGTCTAAAACTTCTGCGGCTTTAGCAAAGTTAGCCACCGCAAAACTTCCGTACATCTCTCTTTTGACCGATCCGACGATGGGTGGAGTCAGTGCCTCTTTCGCAACGCTCGGTGATATTATTATTGCTGAACCGGGTGCTTTGGTCGGATTTGCAGGTCAACGGGTTATTAAACAGACCATCGGGAGCGATCTTCCTGAAGGATTCCAACGCGCTGAATTTTTGCTTGAAAAAGGGTCTATCGACATGATCGTAGAACGGAGCGAACTCAAAGAGACTCTGAGCGATATGCTCAAACTGCTTCTCCCCTAAATATGCAGCTTTACGCCCTTTGTGACATTGATACGCTTCGTCAAAAGGGGATGGATATCCTCTCTTTTGCAAAGCAGGCTAAATCATTAGGTGCTCAGGTACTTCAATACCGCAATAAATACGCAGATATCGCTACGATTAAAAGCGATCTGATCGCATTGCGACAGGTATGGGAAGGTTTTTTGATCGTTAATGATCACTATGAGCTGGCACAGTTTTGTGACGGTGTTCATATCGGTCAAGAAGATTTATATGCGATTGACCCTGATCCCTCACGTGCCATCAAAATTTTAAAAATGGCAATCGGTGAAGATAAAATTATCGGTCTCTCTACCCATAATATAGAGGAGATTACGATCGCTAACCATTTGAATATCAACTATATCGGATTGGGAGCTTATCGTGCTACTTCGACGAAATCGGATGCCAAAGTGTTAGGAAAACATCTCGATGAGATCGCATCACACTCCAAGCATCCCGTTGCCGCTATCGGAGGGGTAAAACTCGATGATCAGTTTCAACATGTACATTATCGGGTCATTGGGTCTGGACTGTTGTGAATATCTCAATTATCTCGATTGCAAAAAAAGAGCGTTCTCTTTACGATCCCCTTTACCAAGAGCAGATGAAGATGATCTCCCGTTTTGCAAAATGTGAAGATATAGAACTCTTTCCCAAAGAGATTGTGAAAGCCCACACAATCAGTGCTGAGGCCTCACAAGCAGCGTATTCAAAGCTACTTTCACCTATGTTAGGTAAAAATTACTCAATCGCATTGCATCCTGAGGGAAAAAAAATGGATAGTTTTGCATTTAGTAAGCTTATAAGTGATAAAATTTCGTTGCAATTTTTTATAGGTGGAGCCTACGGCTTTGAAAAAAGTTTTGTAGACCAATGTGATGTGGCAATAAGTCTTTCCGAGATGACCATGAGCCACAAAATCGCAAAAGCGGTATTGCTCGAGCAAATCTACCGCGCCTATTCACTGTTAGCAAACCATCCGTATCACAAATGAGGAGCATTGATGAGAGACCATGAGTTGCAGTATTTCGAGGAGATATTGCTGACGCGAAAAGCTCAGATTATCAAAAATCTTACCGGTGTTGAGAGCGAAATGAATCAATTACGTGAGATGGAACTCAACGATGAAGGTGATTATGCATCTGCCAGCAATGACAATATGGTTGAAAATGCTATCGGTTCACAACAGATGCATGAGTTAGAAGAGATCGAAGCGGCTCTTTATAAAATCAAGTCGAAACAATACGGTATTTGTGAAATGTGTGAAGATGATATCGGTTTCCAACGCTTGAAAGTTAAACCGCATGCAAAATATTGTATCGTGTGTCGTCCGATTGTTGAAAAAAACAAACACTAAAAGGGAGAGAAAATGCAACTAAAACGGTATAGCATCGCATCACTGATTTTAATGATTTTAGTCGCTGCGGCGGTATATTCAATCGATAACGAATCGATTTCATTCGATCTGTTAGGGATGCATTTTCCAAACTTACCGGTTGCGTTTTGGGTAGTTGTTCCTCTCATTATTATGTATTTTGCCAGTTTGTTACACATGGGTGTTTATGCATTGGTCGGTAACTTCAAACTTCGCCGTTTGAATAAAGATCACGAAAAGATGATCGATGCGCTTCGTGATTCATTATTAGGTGTTCATGAACGTAATTACGTCTATAAAAGTGATGCTTATAAACTTATGGGCAAATTGATCGACAATGCTCTTATCTTGCCTTATGAGACACTTCGCATTATCGGCAATGAAAAAATCGATGAAGCTCTTGAATTGATGAGAAATGTCAAAGAGAAGAAAAAAGTAGATATTAAAAAATTCCATTTGGCTGCCAATACATCTATTATGATCCAAAATAATCTCAACCGTTTTGAACGCGGTGAGATTGATGCTGACAGTATCCTTTCCCGTCCTGAGAGTTACGGTGAAATCGTTTGTGCCAAAGCGTATGAGTCGTATGTAAAAACGGCATCGGCCGGATCAATTATGAAGTTTAAACATCTCTTTACGAAAGCTTCTTTGAACGATTTTGTTCAACGTGTCAATGCAAGTGAAAACGGAATCCAAATTTCGAATGAAGATTTGGTTGTGCTTATTACTACCGTCAAAATGGACGTAAACGATTGGATTGATCTCTCTGCGGCTATGTCTAAAAACATGCTTCCTGAACAACGCATCCGTTTATTTGAAATGTTGAGTGAAAATAACGACGATGCTATGGAAGGGTATTTATACACTCTCTATGATTTGCAAATGATCGATACGGCAAATGAAATACTAAACAATACAGCCCATAATGATTATCAAATCTTCAAAGCGTACCGTGATCTTAAAAAAGCAAATAAGCATTACGATATCGCCATCTTTTTACGCCGTAGTTGCTAAGTAATAAGGGTAGCTTTGCTACCTTTTCTCTTCAAGGTATTTTATGACTCCCAAACTGGACTTCTCTTCACCCGTATATGCTCTCGCCCCGTTGGCAGGATACACCGATCTGCCATTTCGCAATGTGGTTAAAAAATTCGGTGCCGATTTAACGGTGAGTGAGATGTTAAGTTCTAATGCTCTCGCACACGGCTCTACTAAAACGATTAGAATGATGGAACGCAGTCCCAATGAAGACCCGTATTCGGTACAAATAGCAGGTTCGGAAGAGGATATTGTACGTCGTGCTGTGGAGATTCTTAATAGTGTAGAGGATATCGATATTATCGATCTCAACTGCGGATGCCCCGTCCCTAAAATCGTTTGTCACGGTTCGGGGAGCTCCTTGCTTAATGATTTGCCTCGTATGGCACGTATTATCGAAACAATCAAAAAAACATCCAACAAATCAACACTCAGTGTCAAAATTCGTTTGGGATTTGAGTCGAAAAACCATATTGAGATTGCTAAACTGGTCGAATCGTGCGGTGCCGATTTTCTTGCCGTCCACGGGCGCACTCGTGCGGGAAAATTCAAAGCACCTGTAGATTATGACGCGATAGCTGAGATAAAAGCTTCTATCGGTATCCCCGTTATCGCTAATGGGGATATTGACTCGTATGAGAAAGCGCAATGGGTACTAGAACATACTCAATGTGACGGTGTCATGATCGGTCGAGGTGCGGTAGGTGCACCATGGATTTTTCATCAGTTAAAATCTGGAAGTGCTACGGTAGATCTTCGGATCAAACATGCGATCATAATGGAACATTTAGACGGAATGATAAATTTTTACGGTCCGCGAGGGGTTGTAACATTTCGTAAGCACGTTCACACCTATTCAAAAGGGTATGAAGGGGCATCGGCATTGCGTGACCTCGTCAATCGTATCGATGATCCTATTCACTTCCGTGCTGTGGTTGATGAGTTTTTTCTCACTCACAGACAGATCGGCGAGGGATTTAAAGCCTCCGATATGAAGTGTGAGTGTTAATCAAATATTTCTTTTATATAAAATTTACGTAATTTAAGTATGCTTATCTAAAATTAGAAGGATACCCTATGCGTTTGTTGCTGCTTTTGAGCTTAATTCCCCTCTATGTATTCGCCGCATCAATGCCGGATAAGGCACTCTATTTGCAAGGGCAAATTGATCAGGGAATCATTTTGGCGCACGGTAAAGGGATGGATCCTGATTTTAAAGTAGTAAAACCGTTACGGTTAGCTCTCAATAAAGATTTGGGGTTTCACACGTTATCGTTACAAATGCCCAATCAATACGAAGCGTATGAAGATTATGAGAAGGAACAGACAAAAGTCGATGCCATGATCGATCAATCAATCGCTTTTTTACAGAGTAAAGGGGTAAAAACGATTTATTTGATGGGACATTCGTTGGGTGCTGGGATGATGAGCAGCTATTTGGTCTCTCATCCAAATGCACCGATCAAAGGGTATATTGCAATCGGGTGTCGAGGGAATAAGAGTAAACTGATTTCGTGTACCGATAATATGCCGAAAATAAAGATCAAAACATTAGATATCTGGGGCAGAGACAGTGGTGAAGATGAAAGTTTTGCCACACTACGTTTACCGCTTATCGGGGAGCATTACCGACAATACGGTGTCGAAGGTGCTAACCATGTTCTAGACGGGTCAATGGAGTTTGTTATTGAAGAGATCGAAGGGTGGTTGGCACCCTAAGTTCTCAATGGTGATGATGAAACTCTAACACCTCTTTGATCTCTTCGGGGGTCGCTTCATGAATATCTAAAACCGTCCCTTCGAAAACGAGATCCATCCCCGCGAGAGGGTGATTTCCATCGAGTGTTGCATGATCGCCGTCGATTTCGGTGACAGTATAGATGATGACATCTTCAGAATCTTCTTCAAAATATCCATCGAGTTCCATACCGACACTCACTTCGATCGGTAACTCGCTGAGGGCTTCGGTAACTACGAGGCTAGGATCATAGTTGCCGAATGCTTTATCAGCGGTAAGTTCAATTTTAAATGCCTCTGCGATACTTTTTCCCTCTAACGCTTTTTCAACGGTTGGGAAGATATGACCGTAATTACCGTGTAGGTAAACGAGAGATTCCTCTTCTTCATGGAGGAGGTTCCCTTCGGTATCGTTGATGTGATAGTCGAGGGTGACGATACAGTCTTTGGTGATGGTCATATGTAATCCTTAGTTCTAAAATAAATATTAATTGACGTTATATCTAAAATAGAATAAGCAAAATATTAAGTTTAATTAAGCGATACTATCACAACCGCAGACATAATCTATGCTATTCAAGGATATGTCATGAAAACAAGTGCACGCAATGAGATCAAGGGTACTATTACTGAGATCAAAAAAGGTCAAATTAACAGTGAAGTTGTCCTCTCTGTAGGTGGGAATACCGTTTTAAAATCGGTAGTTACCAATGATTCGGTGGATGAGATGGGTTTGAACGTCGGTGAGAGTATTTATGCTATCATCAAAGCACCTTTTGTCATGGTTGCAAAAGATAAACCGAGTAACATCAGTATCCGCAATATTATCGAAACGAAAGTCACCGAAGTGAAAAAAGGGATCGTTAACGGTGAGTTGAAACTCGCCATGGGGGATCAAACTCTTACCGCTGTCATTACTGAAGACTCGGTTGAAGATTTGGGTTTCAAAGCAGGTGATACCGTTTATGCTCTGATTAAAGCTAACTTTATTATTCTCGCTAAATAACACACTCTCTCTTTTCGGGCTTTGCCCGAAATTCCTATTTAATGTTTTACAGGTATTACAATCGGATTAAATGCTTTGGTTGAAATAATTGCATGGCTACCGATACTTAAACTATTTGCTTCTTCACTGCTTAAGACGGTACGAACTACCGATGAACCTACGAGTAGTGTTACTACAGTTACTGGAAAATCTTCTTCCATTTTTAATACCTCGCCAATAAGTTGAAGTTTACCGCTGAGGGTTTGGGGGCTAAAGAATTCCATCGGTGAGCAGAGCTTCTCAATACAACCCGACACCACCGACGCGAGGCGGTCTGAGAGTTTGACCGTTTCGGCAATGTCGTGACTCACGAGCAAAGTGGTTACCCCCAAGCGGGAGTGGATGAGGGCGAGTTCGTCTTGGAGTTTTTGGCGCATAGAGGGATCGAGTGCCGAGAGGGGTTCATCGAGCAGGAGAATCTTAGGTCGGCGCACCAATGCGCGTGCGAGGGCGACACGCTGTTTTTGACCACCTGAGAGGGTAGATGGAAGGCGGTTGGCGAGATTTTCCAACTCTACCATAGCGATGAGCTCATCCACCCCTTGTTTTTGTTCTTCGGTTTCTGCGGCAAAGAGGAGGTTTTCACGGACACTCATCGTCGGGAATAGGGCGTAGTCTTGGAAGACAAATCCGATACTCCGTTTTTGGGGTGGAAGATTGATTTTTTTGCTTTTATCAAACCACACTTCACCATCCACTTCGATCACTCCGCTGTCCGGTGTTTCGAGTCCTGAGATCATACGCATTAATGTTGTTTTTCCGGCACCGGAGGGACCGAAGAGGGTTAGAAACTCTCCATTACGGATCTCAATAGAAAATTCGGCGTTTAACACTCCATCGGCAGTGTTAAGGGTTTTGGTGACATTTATAGATATCATCGTAGTCCCTCTAGTGATTTTTTATTCAGCGTATAGACGATGAGCAATATCGCAAACGTCACGACAAAGAGGGTGAGGGCGTATTGGTGTGCCATCGCGTAGTTGAGCGATTCCACTTCGTCATAGATGGCGATGGAAGCGACACGGGTTTCGTCGGGGATATTTCCGCCGATCATGAGGATTACCCCAAACTCTCCGACGGTATGGGCAAACGCGAGGACGATTCCTGAAATAAGTCCGTGACGGATAGAGGGGAGGATCACCCGTATCATAGTTTCAATTTTCGATTTACCTAGGGTATAAGAGGCTTCGAAAATGGAGCGGGGGACTTGGGAGAGGGCGGATTGGATCGGGTGCACCATGAACGGTAGGCTAAAGAGAACCGATCCGACAACAAGCCCTTCGAAACTAAATGCGAGTCGTACCCCGTGAGAGGTTAAAAACTCCCCGATAAACGATGCAGGGCTAAAGGCGAGGAGGAGATAAAAACCCAGTACCGAGGGGGGTAAGACGAGGGGCATACTGACGATGGTCTCAGCAACACTTTTGAAACGGGTTTTGCTAAACGCTAAAAATGCGGCCAATGGGATACCGATAAGGAGTAAGATAACCGTGGTGACGGCAGCCAGCTCAAAGGTCAGCGTCATCGTGGTTAAAAATTCATTTTCCATGGGTTTCCTTTAGGAGTGAAATTTCAGAGGGTTGAACCATCCAGTGTATTTCATCACCTTCACTTATCGCGAGGGTGTTAAACGTCAGTGTCGGTACCAACGCGATGAGATTCATCTCGTGATAGGTGAGGGTGATTTGGGAGAGGACAATCCCCGATTCGATCTTTTGTACGGTTGCACGGGCACAATTTGCGCTCGTGGCGGTGACGTTTTTGGAGAGGATCACTTCGGTCTCTTTAAACGCCAATGTGACGTTTGTAGCGACTTCCATATCTGAAGCTTCGGCGAGGAGAAGGTGAAACGGCTCATTGGCTACGGTAACACTAAGGATGCTGAGGTGTTCGGAGGCAGTTACTGCGGTGATGGTGGCGTTTAGGGTATTCATAAATTATTGCATTCCTTTTTTGTAGAGTTTAATGGCGGATAGGGAGAGGATAAAGGCTAAAAACAGTTGTAAATGTCCGCTGGAAAAGAGTCCAAGCATCGATTTTCCTATCCATGCTCCGAAAATCGATCCGGCTGCCATCCATCCGATAAGAGGAAGGTTCGGTTTAACGATAAGAAAAGGTTCTTTACGGCGATAACGATACAGTCCCACCATGATAGTAGGTAAACTGACCATTAGGCTAAGGGTTCCGGCTATTTTAATATCCACTCCATAAAGCAAGGCGATGGTCGGGATGATGAGCTCTCCTCCTGCGACACCGAGCATACTGCTAAAGAGCCCGATAATGATTCCGGCACTAAACCCCAGAAGCGTCATAGAGATGAGATTTAACCGTAACGGATCGACATGGATCAATGTCTCTGTGATCATTATAAGCGCTAATATCCCTAATAGTACTGCAACAATCCGATCCAGTCTCTTTTCATCGATTTTTGATGCCAGTGAAGCACCTATGGAAGCACCGATAAGTGAGCCTGAGAGAAGCGTTAGTACGATAGGTAGATACGGTTCTACGGCACTCCACGATTCCCATCTAAATACCAGTGATGATATAACGGTAACCCATGAGATGATGAGATTAATCACTACGGCATGAAGGGTTGCAAAATCGAAGATAAAGGTGAGAACGGGGAGACGGAACTCTGCACCGCCTAATCCCATCAACCCTCCTAAAATACCGATGAGTGCACCGTAGAAAAATGGTTTTATCATGTTATAACGGCTCAATTCTAACTTTTATATCGGCAGGTTGTGCGCTGTAAGGGGATGAGGTAACGATCATATCGACTCCTGTAGCCGCGTATTCGGCAATGTTTTTGGCACTGATTCCCCCTGTGGCGATCAAGGTGATATGGGGGTAGTCGGCACGGAGGATTTGGACAGCATCGGAAAGTTTGGTGAGGGGGAATTTCTCCAACTGGAGGATGTCCGCTCCGAGAGCGGCAAATTTGAGCGCTTCGGCAATATCGCCCGCTTCGATGACGATCTTTTTTTCAGGGTTTGCTTTTTTGGTTTTGCTCAGGGCTTCGCTAAACGCTTCCTCGGCCGGGAAGAAAACACGGTGATAATCGAAGATCAGGATCGATTCGGAAAGACCCAAACGATGTGCGACACCACCTCCCGATTCAACCGCTTTGATCGCGATTTTTTTCGTAAACGGGGTGGTTTTTCGGGTGGTAGCAACTACTATATCAGGATTAATACTACGAGCTAATAATACCGCTTCACGGGTATAAGTAGCGATTCCGCTTGCATAATCGAGGAGGTTTTGAACCGATTTCCAGATGCGGTGGATATTGCCCGCTTCGCCGTGTGCTTCGAGAAAAACACTTTTGGGGGGGACGAGGGTACCCGATTTAACAAAACCGTCGATTTCTAATCCGTACAGTCCGCACAGACGTACCGCTTCTTCCATGCATGCCGTGACGAGAGGGCGCTCACGGGTAGAGAAGGTGATACGGGAGCGTTGATCGGTGATTCCTAATGATGCGGTTGTTAGATCGCCGTAGGGGACATCTTCACCTAGCAAGGCTTCAAGCTCAGAATCGTTAAGGGTAATCATTTTGATGTCTCCCATCCGATAAATGCCCAGTTAACGGCACGAGGAGGGCGGTTTTGAGCTACAACGATCTCACGATAGTATTGACGCGCTTTGTGCTGTTGCTCTTCGTCTAAGGTGTGGACGCTCCAAATCAGAGATTCGACAAATTCATCTTCAGTATTGCTTCGGACGCTTCCTCGACCCGTTTCGATGTAATCGACGCGGGGGAGATGACCGTGTGCGTAGAGGATGATTGGAATGTACCAGTAATCGGGTTTGGTTTTTACTTTTTTACCGATGTAATCGAGTATGTTCATATCGACGAAACTTCCCCCCACTTTGTACGTGAGATAGCATGCTTTAGCAGCGTGTGCGGACATTTTAGCCAGCGCCGCTTCGACATCAGAAACTTCCATGGAGCGTGACGCGACTACGATGTCAACTTGCGGCAGTCCACTCCAATCATCGTCCCATCCGATATGATATGTTTTAATATTAGTAACACCCTCGCGTGCGGCGTAGGCTTTCAGCTCTTCGAGCATTTGTGCTGAAAAGTCGATGGCGATTACCTCTTTGACCCGTTTAGCCAATGGAATTGCCAATGTTCCCGGCCCGCATCCGATATCAAGAATCACTTCATCACCGATAAGATTCATTCGAGAGATAAAATCCTCCACATAGGGGCTGTTAATGACGGATGCCGCCATATCGGCGGACTTTTCATCCCAATCACTGCTTGTTTTACCTTTGAAATCGGTGGTGGCTTTATGTTCGCGGTACATCGCAGGAAAATTGATCGGTTCTAAAAACATGGTTATCCTTCTAAAAGTATTAAATTGTATCATAATTGATTTAACGATTTACTCTATTACCTCTCCTGCGGGGAGATAAATAATAGATTAAAATTTATAGCCTATATTTGTAAAGAACTCTCGTCCTGCTACAGGAAATCCTAAATCATATTGAATGAGTTTATCTGTCAGATTTTTTACACCTATTTCTGCTGAAATGGCCGTGGAAACTTTGTATGCCATTTTGAGATCAAACGTTGTAAAGGTTGAACTGATAACATAAGAACCGTCTGTAATCTGGTCATATGCTCCTTTACGGAATTTCATATCTCCATAAAGTGAAAGTCCTGAGCCGAGTTCAGTTTGAGCGTAGGCAAATATCTGATGTCTAGGGACATCGGTACGTTTAATACTCTCATTGGTTTTGTTTTTCACATTAACATAAGCGTAATTTCCACCTGCTTCTAGAAGGTCTGATTTATAGTTTAACTCTGCTTCAATACCACGGTGATCAAAACTACCGACATTTTGATTTTGTTGTAATCCCGTTGCTACATGTGTAACACTTTGGATAGCATCATCGACTCTGGTAAAGTAACCGTTAAGGCGTGCAGAAACGGATCCAAGTTGTTTTTGATAGCTTAGCTCATAATGGGTAGCAACTTCATTTTCGAGTTCTGGGTTGGGAACCGACGTTCCGAGTCTGCGCGAGTAGCGATCTTTCATAGACGGCATATAGGTTTTTTGGGAGATACTGGCACGAATTTTTGAGGTTGTATCCGGTGAAAAAATTAATGCTGCTTGCGGGTTATACGCACTTTGGGTTTCGAGTGCGAGCATATTGAGATAAGCGGTATTGGTGTCATATATTTTATCGGCTTCACGACGATCATAACTTACTCCACCAAGAATTTGCCACTGTGAATTGAGGGTGTAGGTATCTTCGATACCTAATGAAATCGTATGGTCTTCATAGTTCTCACTCATCGTTTCCGCATCCGTTGTTTTGCTAATATCATAGCCTTTATGTTCGTCCTTTTTATAATTTGCGGCAGTAGTGAGAAAATGTTTATCCCATTCGACACCGTATTCAAGACGTGCTCCGGCACTGTAATCATCGTATCTGGATTTGAAGCTTGCACCGCCGGTGAAGGTTTGGTAATCGATATTATTGTAGTTGTATAGCGAATTTTGGAAGTTGTCATAATAGGCGAGTGCTTTGAGGTAGCTGTTTCCAAAGTTTTTTTGTCCTGTTATAAATAACGATTCTTTGTCCCAATACGGCCAATTCCAGTATCGTACTGTGTTATATGCACCATTTGTACTAGGCGGTTGTTGCTTTTGCCCGTTTTGATTGGAATACCCGATGGCGATTTCACTGCCATCATCGGCAATGTATCCTGTCTTAAAACTTATTTTGTAATCTTCTGCTTCAGAGCGTAAACGATTGCCTTCCGGTTGTGATGCTGAGGTTGTGTAGTCATCACTAAGACGAAAATGATTTTGATCGCTATAAACGGCTCCGAGTTGTGCGTAGAGGTGATCTTGACGTGTACCGACATTGATAGATGCGACGCGACGGGAGAGATCGCCGTCACTGTCCAAGACCATACCGGCTTTCATTTCACCTTCAAGTGCTTTAGTCGGACGTTTGGAGATGATATTGATGACACCTCCCATTGTATTGGCACCGTAGGCGATGGACGAGTACCCTTTGGCAACGTCGATTTGTGCTATATCGCTGGTAAGAAAACGGTCATAGTCGAAATTTCCATCATACGGGACATAAACGGGGATACCGTCAATAAAGACGCCGACACGTTTCGCATCATGTCCGCGAATACTTACGGTAGTTTCGTTACGGGCTCCCATCATCCCTAAACTGATACCGCTGATATTATCTAGAGCATCAGCTACCGTTTCACTGTTTTGTTGTTCAATAGTTTCTGAACTCATGGTCTGTTCAAATGGATTTTCATTGATTGGAGTATCAAGAACATTGACTTGTCCCAACGTAAAAGTATCGGCCAGTACCGCTGAAGCAGCCAGCGATAGAAGTAATAGGTGTTTCTTCATTTTTTTTCCTTAAGTTTAAATGTAGGGTCTGATCTGTGTATTGAAGATACAGAGCATTTCACGATTCTGTAGTGAATCGGCGGATGAGGGTTTAAGAACAAGATGGACGTTTGGTAGCTCCTTTTTGATGATTTTAATACTCTCAAGACACTCGGAGGAGGTTCCGATGATACCGTTGTCGAAAAATTTTTGACCGTCGAAGAAAGCTTCACGCTCACGAAGTAAGAGGGAATAATTTTCCTGGTCAAAATGAGGTTGAGATTGCTCTGCTTGAACGGCACGCATACATTTAACAAAATGATCGATTCCGGGGATAGCACCGTGGTGTGCTTCCGTAGTCGTTGAAGCAACGTAAAAGACCCGCATGAGCACCATTTCAGGATCGTGTCCTGCAATGGAGCGGTAGAAATTATTAGCTTCGACGCATTCATGAAGTGTTGCCCCCTGAGACAGTAGTAAACCATACCCCTTTTGTGCGGCAAACGCGATGGTCTCTTCCGAGGAGAAGGTGGCTACATAAAAAGGGATTTCATTTTGGATAGGGAGAGGTGTTATAAGTGCTTGATCGATTTGAACAAATTCTCCGTGATACGTAGTCGGTTTTCCATGAAGTAGCAGATCGACGGCTTCTACCGTCTCAAACATAACGGTTCTTAACTCTTCTTTGGAACGTACGAAATGACGGGTATCGGGGGCGAATCCCCCTTTGGCAAAGCCTGCATTGATCCGTCCTCTTGTGAGGTTGTCGAGCATCGCGATATTCTCGGCCAGACGGACAGGGTGGTAAAACGGGGCGAGGAAACCTGCCGTTCCCAGTCGTATGCATCCGGTACGTGCGGCAGCATAAGCGATCATTAGGGCAGGATCGGGAATGACGCTGAAATTGTTGAAATGATGTTCGCCGAACCATGCTTCATCAAATCCGAATTGATCCGCTAGTTCGACCAAATGGAGCTGTTCCATGATGCACTCTTGTACGTTGCCGGAATAATTTTCAGTTAGGCAAAATAATCCTATTTTCATTTTATATCCTTTTTGATATAACGATATGTAAAAAAACTTTTTTATCCCCGATATTCAGGAAAAAAGAGTTTCTCAAACCGTTTTTTTTCCTGATCTACCGGGGCGATTAAATCGGGATAAAATACATGAATGAGCCAGCGAATTCCCATGAGTCGCATAAAGGAGGGAGGACGGCTGATATAGTTAAATGGTACTGTCGGTACTATTAGAATTTTCCCTGAGTGGATTGCGCGGAGTGATTTCCATTTCGGATTCGTTGCAATACTATCTGCAAAGCTTTTTTCCATTGCAATAATAACATCGGGGTTAGATAGAAGGATGGTTTCCATAGGGATCTTCTCCATACCGTAGTTCGAGGAACTTTTACAGTCGATAGCATTTTTAGCTCCGGCGTAGGTAAAAGGTTCAAGATGAAACGATCCTTCGCATTCGCTCGACATCCCATCTAACCCTTCTGCGAAGTAATAGCGTATCTCTTTGCGGGCATTGACTTTGCTCTGAAGCGATTTAATCAGTCCCAGTGTTTCACGAGTATAGGCGATAAGTTCAGTGGAACGTTTCGTATTGCCGGTGAGTCTTCCAAGAAGGTCGAATTGCCCTACAAGGTCGTTAATCGATTCATTCCGCACCATTAGTACGGGGATACCGAGCGCACTGAATTTATTGAGGTGGATTTCGGCTCCCGTAGCTTTGCCCCACATAAGGATCACATCGGGTTTGAACGAAGCCAAGATTTCGAAATTCGGGGTATTTCCCTGACCGAAATATCCTCCTACCACCGGACGTGATGCGGCAATACCGACGTAGGGCTTTTGATCAGGTCTAAACGGAGAATTGAGCCCTGCGACGAGAGTGGAATCAAACGCGAGAAGACTCATCGTCAGAGGCGGTGAAGCGGCATAAATTTTAGTGATCTTCTCAGGAACAGTGACGACTCTTCCGTAATCGTCGGTGATTGTTCGCGCATCTCCGTTAATAAGCAATACAATAACAAGTATTAGGAGAGGTTTCATCGGATTCCTTTTGTAGATGAGGGGATGCACCATGTACGGGTATTATGAGTGATGAGATCGGCTTCGATGCCGTAAACTTCACGGATCATACTCGAGGTAATAACCTCTTCGGGGAGGCCGTTGGCGATAATACGCCCTTCGTTCATCACGACGACACGGCTGGAGACCATGAGGGCGTGATCGGGATAATGGGTCGTTTTGAGAAAGGTGTAGCCTTGATTTGCCAAATCTGAGATGAGTTCAAGTAGGCGGATTTGGTTGCCGTAGTCCAGACCCGATACGGGTTCATCCATGATAAAAGTATTGACCTCTTGGGTGAGGGCGCGGGCGAGAAGTACCATTTGTTTTTGTCCGCCGCTGAGATGACCGAACGGACGTGATGCAAGGTCATCAATCCCGATACGTCGAAGTGATTCGTGAGCAACTTCTGCATCTTTCACGGAGGGGGCAGCGAAAAATCCGTGTTTTGCAACCCTTCCCATCATTACCATCTCCAATACGGAATAGTTGAAAGGGACATTATTGTATTGGGGGATATAGGCGATATGCTTTGCAATTTCACGGTGGGAATAGCGGTGCAGGGTTTTATTCTCCAGCCATATCTCCCCCTGATGAGGCTGGATAAGTTTTAGGATGAGGCGAATGAGCGTACTTTTTCCGCATCCGTTCGGTCCGAGCAAGCTTACAACCTCGCCACGGTTAAGGTTAAAAACAATTCCATTCAAAACAGAATGTTTGGGGTAGGAAAAGTGAAGATCGTTAACGGTAATAATATTCTTTAGTTCCATGCTGCCCTCGCATTTTTTAGTACGATAATAAAGACGGGGATACCGATGAGAGAGGTGAGGATCCCGATAGGGATTTCGACGCTGAGTGCCAATCGGGAGATCGTGTCCGCCAATAACAAAAAGATAGCCCCTACAATCGCGGAGAGGGGGATCAGTAATCGATGCGACGGCCCCACCGCCATACGGATGATATGGGGGATAATCAGTCCGACCCATCCGATCATCCCTGCCATGACGACGGAGAGGGAACTGGCTAATGTCGCGAGGAGAATGGCGAGAAACCGGATCAGGGGAACGTTGACGCCCAATGCTTTGGCCTCTTCATCTCCGAGACTGAGAAGGTCGAAGTATTTAGAGAGGGCAATCATCCCCAATATACTCAAAATCATTGGAATGCTGACGAGTAATACACCGTGTAAATCACCCATTGTCAAACTTCCCATCAGCCAATAAACGATGGCGGGGAGGGTGCTGTAGGGATCGGCGACGTATTTAATCACAGAGAGCAGAGCGGTAAAGAGTGAACCGCTTATTACTCCGCCGAGAACCAACATAATGGTTGAGCGTGAATTACTCACCATTCCCCCTATTAATACGGCTACACCGACGGCGACAAATCCGAAAAGAAAAGCAAGTGCTTGGACAACATACCATTGTTCCGATAGGAGCATTCCCAGCGCCGCACCGAAGGATGCACCGGCGAGGACACCTAGAATACCGGGTGAGACGAGAGGATTCACGAACATAGCCTGAAACGCCGCTCCCGAAACGGCTAACGATGCACCGATCAAGATAGCAAGCAGTACGCGCGGTAAACGGATCTGCAAAATGATATTATCGAGGAGCGTATAGGTATCGTTTTCTGCTCCTCCGAGCATCTTGAACTCAATGTACCCCATAAAGGTGGGAAAATCAATAGGGTACTGCCCCCAAAGGAGCGATACGGTAGTGATAAGTAGGAGTACCGCAAGCGATACTGCAACGATGCCGAAACTCTTGATGTTTAGCATCTTAGAACTTTAGGTTTAAACTGCCGTAAACTCCGATAGGAGCTCCGGTTTGGTACGTACTTGCCGTAGTTGAGGCAGCCAAGAAATTATCGGCGGCGTTGATCGTCGCGATGTATTTCTCATCCGTTAGATTGGTTGCGGTAAGTCGGAACAGGGCATTGCGTGAACCCATAAACTGTGCCATACGGTAAGCTATATCAAAATCAACCAAAGTATAGTCATCGATTTTTTGGGTATTTTGAACATCCCCGTAGCGACTGGAAGTGTAGCGTGCGCTAGGGGTGAACGTCCAATCCCCTACGTGGTAGGAGAGGGCGGCTTTCGCCATATATTTCGGTGCATCAGGGAGTTGTTTACCGTCGGTATCGACCGTGGTAGCCGCACCGCTTTGGAAGTTTTGGGTAAAACTGTAGCGGTTATAAGAGAGCGCGAGTAGAACTTCGAGTTGTTCGCTGATTGGGCCATAGGCTGAAAATTCCGCTCCGTAGCCGAGCGCATCGCCGATATTGGCGGGGTAGCTAACCCCATACGTGGGATCATAGATATTGGCTTGTTTGTTTTGGACGAATGAGACGAACAGACTCGGATTGAGGGTAAGAGAGCCTACCGTTGTTTTAACTCCTACATCGATGTTATCGGAGAGTTCGAGATCAAGCTTATCCCACAACTGCTGGAGGGTGACGTTTTTGCTCACGAAATTGGCTCGGTTGGAGACATAAGTCGGAAAGAGATTAACATCAAATCCATACGTACGCGAATAATCGAGATAAAGAGCGGTTGAGGGTGAGAGGCTGTATCCTAAATAGAGAGAAGGGATATAGGTATAGAATGTTTTAGCATCGACGCTTGCCCAAGGATCCACTGCGGTTGCGGCGATGGCGGTATCATAATCAGAACTGGTTGCGGCGCTGCTGCTCGCGGTATGGCTTTGAAGTGAGCCGATTTTAAAGGATTGGTATTGAATCCCTGCTACGTAGTTAAAGTTACTGAGTGTACCGCTAACCTGTGCAAACGGGGCTTGTAAAACATGATAATCATTGTCGGCGAGGACGCTGTATCCGTCAAATACTAAAGCACCGTTGACAACTTTGTATTTTTCCTGATCGCTTGGAGGCCCGGGAGGGAGCTGTTTGTGATACCAGTATCCGATCTTGGTTTTGAGTGCTTCGGAGAAGGTGTGGTCATATGCGGCAGTAGCTCCATAGAGATCGTGGTCAATTTGCCAATTAATGACGCGGTTTTTACTGGCATTGCCATCGCTACTGACGTTGGAATACCAGTAGTCACCTTTGTCTTTTTTATAATAGGGTTTAATCGTGATAGTATCATTCGATGTCGGCTTATATTCAATCTCACCCATGAACGCAGTAGTATCAAAATTTTGTTTATTCCAGTCGTAGTAGTTGACATCATTGGAAGCGGTCGGTTTCACGGTCGCAAAATCTTTGTTGAAATTCGCCCCTAAATCACTTGCTTCAGCAAAAGAGAGGTTATAGTAGTTGTGGTGGTCGTCTGAATTGCGAATAGCGGTGATTTTGGCTTTAAATGCATTGTTTGGTGTATAGGTAAGCCCAAGGGTACCGTTAAGCCGTTTAAGGTCACCATCCCCTTTTGTTTTATCATTGGTAAGGTATGAAAATGAACCGAATACGGCGACATCACCGAGTTTACCTGAATCGAAGCGGACAAAGGAGCGCATAAAATCATCACTTCCGAAGCTTTGCGATACTTCAGCTCCCGATTTGGAACGGGCGGATAGGAGGTTCATATCGACTTTACCGATCAAGCTGGAAAAGCCGAGATTTTTATCGATAGGGAGATACCCTTTGAGCAGATCGATGGAGCTGACGTTTTCCATATCCATAAGCTGTTTGCCGCCACCGGGATTACTGGAAATCGGCATTCCGTCAATCATATAGACTCCGCCGGGACCTGATTGGCTTTTTCCGCGAATACGGATCGGATCGTGGTAGGAGGGCTCGTTTGTACCTGCCTGATCGACAGGGGTAAAATTAACCGAGGGTGAGTAGGCGATAACGCTATAGGGGTTCATATTCGCCTGAGTAGAGAGGGTAGCGATACTTTTGACTCCGAACGTCTGATTGGAACCGCTGAGATTAGAATCGGCAATCATGATATCGCCATCATCGATGAGGTCATTGACGACGATACGCTCAATCCCGAGAGGATCAGCGGCGAGAATTGCACACGCGGCAAGAGAGAGGATAAGAACGGATGGTTTCATTATTGGGCTCCTAGTAGGTTTTTCGTTTGTTGGTCGTTTAGCTTGACGTGTAAAAAAAGATCATAAAACTCTTTGGTTCGTTGAGGAAGATTGACCTTATACTCTTTGGGGTGGAAGATCTGTGCCAACCACTGAATTCCGATAACCCGCATAAATGAGGGTGGTCGGTCAATCCAGTTAAAGGGTTGTACGGGAACGAGATGTATCCGTCCTGTTTTCACGGCACGGAGATTTTGCCACATCGGATCGCTGATGAGGTCGTTATAGACGGAGCGATTTTGTACGATAATAACTTCAGGGTTGTAATTTAGAAGCGTTTCAAAGCTGATTTTCTCTAGTCCCAATATCCCGCTTTGTTGACATTTATGGACATTCTCGCCGCCAGCAAAATTCATTGCTTCGACATGAAACGACGTATCACACTCGCTCGAGAGACCATCAATCCCTTCGGCATAGTAATAACGTGTCGGTTTAGCTTTTGAGACGTTTTTATGCACTTCGCTAATAATCTTTTGAGAGTAAGATGCGAGAACTTCCCCCCGTTTGGATTCACCGATGGCATTGCCCGCGAGACGAAACGCGCGAGGCATATCGCTGATCTCCCGAAACGGAATCATAAAAGAGGGTATTTTCGTTTTTTCGATCTCTTTCGCTACTGTCTGAACCAACATATCGTCTTGCCATACCAGTACCAGTTGGGGTTTATACGCCATCAGAGTTTCAAGATTGATATTCTGTCCTCCACCGTGAAATGATCCGATGAGTGGGAGTGAGAGAAACTTTTTACTCAAAAATGTCTCATCCGCACTGTTATTGCCATTTTTTGCTTTGAAATTGAGTCCGATCATTTTGTCGGGGTTCAGGGTATAGAGGAGATAGTTCATCGGCGGAGAAGAGCCGAAAACACGATCGGTCTGATCGGGAAGGGTAACCGTTTTTCCATCTATATCGTTCAGGGTTTTAGCGTTTAGCGTTAAACCGATGAATATTATCAGGAGTATATGCAGCAAGATATTCATTGTGGGTCCTTTAGGATTTATGTAAATTAAATGCGATAGGGATGCTCAATTCAAAGGTTTTACCCAATGCCGGGTAATCACCGCTGAGGCTGAGAATCGTCTGGATTGCTTTGGTATCGAGTAGATTACTGCCGCTGGTTGATTTGACGTGGGCGGTTTCAACGGTACCGTCGGGTTTGAGGACAAAGGTTACCAGTACCACACCCTCCAGTCGCAATTTCCGAGCGATTGAGGGGTAGGTGATAGCCTTTTCGATCATAGCTCGTATATGCCCCAACGCCGCACCGCCGAGTTCATTTCCTGTAATAGAAGGTTTTGGTAATTCGTGTAAAGGTGCAGAAGGTGTTGCTAGAGGAGAATCAATGCTTGTATTCGGCGGAGTCGAAGCCGACGTTGCAGCATGAGCTAGGGGCGCTGACGCCTCTGGAGAGACCGAAGGAGTTGGTAACGGTCTCTCCAAAGATGTCTTAGTCGTAGGAGATAATGGAGTTTTTTCTACCTTTAGAGGGTCTCTTTTTGCGGTGGGAAGGATGGTATCTTTGGATAATGATTCTAAACGGTTGATGTCGCCGGATGCCGAATCCAATTGTGCTAAGGAAATCACGACGCTGTGCTCGGATTGCGGAAGTGGGATCGGATGGCTTGAGCTAAGATACGTTACGGCAGCCAAAAGGGAAGCATGAACCCCAAAAGATGCGGCGAATGACTTGCTTTTTGTAAAATGATTTTCTTTGTATATCTTTTTAGATATAACGGTAGGGTTTAAAAAATACATCTCAGTTACCCTCAATTTTATTCGGGTGAAATACTGACGAATAGGGGTAGCGTTCTATTGGGGAAACGGTTGTACGTCGATTAATCATCCGAATGGAGAGCGGTTCAATCCAATTCCAAAACTCTTCGATAAATTCTGAGGGCATAGCGAGGTCTTGGAGCGTTTTTTTGTACAGCATCAGCCAAATTTCACGACCTTTTTCATCGATGGTGATATGAAAATGGCGCATTCGAAGAGCTGGATGACCATGTACCGGAGTATAGAGCTTTTCTCCGCCGAGTGCTTCCACAAAGAAGTCTGCCGTTTTTTCCGTTGCAAATGCAAACATGGCATCATTTCTTGGGAAGAGATCTCCGATAGCACTTTTTCGTAATAGTCGGTGATGATAATGTACCATCTTACGAATGTTCTCTTCACCCCATGCGCGATAGAGAGATATCGTAGGAAACGGTACTTCGGGATAGACAAAATCGATTTTGGCTTCACCGATATAATGTGTTTCAGTAGCACTCTGAAACGGTTTTGTACCGCAAGCGCTAAACATTGAGACAGGTTTGCCATCAGAGGTTAAGAAGCTCATTTTTTTTCCTTAAATGAATGTGATAAAGTATCAGGGGAGACGACAGGCCTTTTGAATAACCGCAGACAAATATTCCTGTCGTCTCGTCTCATATTTCATGAGAATCCCCAAAGGGGACTTCGATTAGAAGCGATAGTTCGCTTCAAGACGCATCTCTTGATTGGATGTATCTTTAGGGTATGCCTGTGTCGTGTCGTTGTTTTGATCCATCAAACGGACTTTTAATTCTGTCCCTTTAAGATTTCCTGCAAGGTTATAAATTACATCAAGATTCCACTGACGGGTGTCACCGTTTTGAAATCCTCTATTGGTAGCCGAAGCATAAGGTTTTTTGCTCGGATCACGGTCATAAAATGAATAACTGACAATAGTACTTATCCCTGAAACCATGGCACCGAAATCATAATTAAGTAGTGCTTTATACGATCGTGTATTGGCATTCCAATCCGTAACGGTTTTACTGCGTGTATAATCACCCGTAGAAAATCCGCGCCATGGTGAAATCATATCCCCATCGGCACTGGTGTCGGACATTGCAAGCAACACTTTAGCCGCACGGTAATCGGCGCTTACTTTTAATGCCCACAAAGAGGTATCGATGCTGTTATCGTTATCGCCGTTATTACTCAACGGAAGGATTAAATTACCTGCCCCTTTATCATATTGTTGGATGTAGCGACCTCCGAATCCGAGGATTACATCACCCGCTTCAAGGGCATAATCGGCCTCAATAATAGCTTGATCTACAAGATCATTCCAATGCATTCCCCACACTTGAAGCTCTAATCCGTCTATGGATTTATTTTTAATCCCGACGATCATGACTCCGGGTGCATCGTCATTTTTCTCAGCTGAAGTGGCATTGTAGTGGGTATCGTAGTTTTTACGAATCGCATTAGGTACATCCAAACCATCGGCCATATTTCCGAAATAGGTCATTCCGCGCTCTTTGATTTTATCCGCATAATCAAGTTGCATCGTCGTATTTGGCAAATCGTTTGAGATAGCTTGTGCACCTTCGATAGCGATCGGAATCATTTTAGTATCATTAGGGGTAATCCAAGGATTGGTCATTAACATTCGACCTGCTTTGACTTTACTCTTTTGAATACCGTATTCCAAATAGGATTGGGCTAAAACCGCGTATCCTGTACCGTAGGTATCGGTCACTTTAGTTGTCCCCTCATAGTGAGAATCACGTGAAAAAAGGTCAGCTGACGTTGTAGCACCTGCACCGTCATTAGCACCGGTAATACCTCCCAAATTTTGGGTTGTATAAAGTCCGGTACCGACACTAAAACCATACAATGGAGCCGTTTTATAAATCAAACTTCCACCGACAGCCATACCGGTTCCGTTAGCGGTACCTTTACCGGTAGCAGCGCTGTTATCGTCCCAAATGGTATTGAAATACTGCATTCGTAAACGTCCGTCGAATTTCCCTTCTTTGAATGCACTTACTAAATCATCTGCAGCTGTTGCAAATACTGCCGTGCCTAAAATGAGTGCCGTTGCTATACTCAGTTTTCTCATAATCTATCCTTATTTATATTTTGATATAACGGTAAGTGGACAAATTCCACTAGCCTCTATTGAGGCTCAGTTATTATTTTTTCGGCAAGCCGTAACCGCTTGCTTTTAAAATTTCTAATGCTTTGGGAGAGGACATAAATCGGAGGAATTTTTTAGCGGCGATCTGATTGGCAGGTGAACCGTTTTTGAGCCCAACCATTGCCTGATCGATGGTATTGTAGGCTTTGTCGTCTACCTCCACCCATTTCCCTACGTTTTTCATCTCTGGACTAAGGACAATCGATTTTGCCATAAATCCGACATCGACCGCTTTGGTCGTGACGTAAGCACCCACTTGGGAGATTGATTCGGCCGTAATGATTTTACCGGCTGCATCGTCAGCGACTTTGTAGTATTTCATTGCATTTATCGCTTCAATACCGTAGGGAGCTGTTTTCGGATTAGCAAGGGCGATCTTTTTGACGGATGGATCAGCGACGACCGCAACCCCTTTAGAGAGATCGGCACCCGTATCACTCCAGAGGATCAATGTTCCATATGCGTACACCTGAGCAGGGGTTGTGGTGTACCCGCCAAGTGCTAGTTTGGCTGGATACTCGACATCTGCAGACAAAAATGCATCATACGGAGCACCGCTCATGATCTGTTGAGTCAGTTTACCGGATGCTCCGGTGATGATCTTGACACCGATCCCCGATTCTTCACTAAACGCTTTTGCGATATCGGTAACCGCATATTTCATATTGGCCGCAGCGGCAACAGTGATCGTTTGGGCAGCAAGTGCCGAAGCAAATGCCAACGATGTAAGAACGATTTTGAGTAATTTCATCTCAACTCCTTAGTATCTGTTTTGATATAACGATAAATACGAACACTACAATGCAAAAATGGTTCGCAAAAAATGCGACATTTTCGTTATGTTTTGTAAGACATAACGAAATTATAGATAAAAAGGCTTAAAGTTTTTGTAGAGAGTGATAAAAAAGTGTTATAACCCGATAATAATATGCTTAGGAGAGATGAGGGCGTAGGCGTTCATCCCCTCGGAGAGCTTTTTGGTATCTTTGGGATTCATCAGGGCGATAAGCTCGGTAAAGAGATCAAGTGCGAAGCTAATCTCATCCGTTTCATCCTGCGATTCGATACGGTTGATCGTCCCTTTGAGACAGTTTAGCGGCTCACTACTCTTAGGGGGAGTCGTAACGATAGTGACATCACTCGATTTGATGATGGCATAGAGATCGCACCCGATAGTAAGTCCCATATTTCGGATCGATGTGAGAGTGATGACCGATTGGATCGTATGGCTACCCGTCAGTGAGAGGGTGAGGAGGCCGTTTAGTCCCTGTTCCTCGATAGAGAGGAGGGTGGCGGGGAGCTGATTGCGTGCACTGGTGGTGAGGAACGTTCGGCTCAGTATTCGGGCGAGACGTTCGGGATCATTCCCCGCTTCGGCGAAACGGTCGATAAACTGGCGGTGGAGTTCATTAAATCGATGAAAAGTTGCAATGAGTTCGCGAGCATAAGGGGTGAGTTTCGTCCCTCCGCCCCCTTTGCCTCCGGTAGTACGCTCTATGAGAGGCTGATCGGCAAGGAGATTCATGCTGTTGATCCTCTCCCACGCCGCTTTATAGGACATTTTCATCTCTTTGGCGGCGGCATGGATTGAACCGATTTTATCGATTCGCTCCAACAGCTCAATGCGCCCTGCACCTAAGAAGCTTTGTCCCTCTTTTGTAAGCCAGAAACGTCCGTCGATTTTCATGAGAGGTTAAAACTCGCTTTCATAGGAGGTTCGATGACACTGAGAGGATATGCACCGTTTAAAAAGAGGTGATTGGCGAGTACCCCTTGCGCCAAAAGCATATCCGAACCGTCTTTATAGGGGAGGGCAGTGGCTTTAACTTCACGTAAAAAAGGGGTCTCTTTGCCGTAAATGACATCAATAGCCCCTTTGGTCTGTGATAAGAGCTTAATGAGAAGTGATTTTTCGATAGGAAGCTCATCATCCGATAAACCTGCCGAAGTCGTATTGATAATCAAATCATACGGCGCAGGGGTGAAATTATCCCAGATGTAGGATTCAATCCCCTCATTTTTAAAATACTCCAGACGTCCTTGTGAGCGGTTAAGAATAGTCGGCGTAATGGATCCTTGACGCAGCGCGATAGAGAGGGCGCGCGCTGTTCCACCGGCACCGAGAATAAGAGCGTTACGGAGTGTTCCAAAAGATTCTATCGCACGCATAAAACCCTCAGCATCGGTGTTGTAGCCGATTAATTTCCCCTCTTCCAACACGAGGGTATTAACCGCTTGGATCGTTTTGGCGATTCCGCGTACTTCATCGCATTGTGCGTACGCGGCTTCTTTATACGGCACCGTGACGTTGGCACCGCTAAGTGCTTTCGCGAAAAAAACGTCACGAAGTTGTGAACCCTCAGTGAGATGGGTACGGGTATAACACGCATTTAGATTGAGGAACTTAAAAACACTGTTGTGCATCAGCGGTGAGCGTGAATGGCTTACAGGATCACCGAAGATACTAAAGAGTTTCATTTAGGTGAGACCAAATCATCCAATGTACTCATAAGTGCACCGAGTTTATTGGTCACTTCGAGGTATTCGAGCTCATGAACAGAATCGGCAACGACTCCTGCCCCTGCTTGTAAAATAACGGTATCGGGTTTAATAAGGGCGGTGCGGATAGTGATGGCACTGTCCATATTGCCATCAAAGCCGAAATAGCCGATGGTTCCGCTGTAAAAGCCCCGTTTAACCCCTTCAAATTGAGCGATCAAATCCATGGCGCGTATTTTCGGAGCACCCGTCATCGTCCCTGCGGTAAACGTTGCGGCGAGGAGGTCGAACATATCTTTATCCTCGGAAATTTGAGCGTGGACGTCGGAGACGATATGCATAACGTGCGAATAGCGTTCGACGTGCATCATCTCTTCGACCTTTACCGTTCCGGTTTTAGCAACACGACCGACATCGTTGCGGCCTAAATCGATGAGCATAAGATGTTCGGAGAGTTCTTTAGGATCGGAGAGGAGTTCCTCTTCGAGTTCCAAATCACGTTGCTTGGTACCGCCGCGTTTACGGGTTCCGGCAATCGGTCGGAGCAAGATGTCGCCATCACTGAGGCGTACCATCACCTCCGGTGAACTTCCGACGATGCTGAAATCCTCATATTCCATCAGATACATATACGGAGAGGGGTTTTTAAGTCTTAAAATACGGTAAAAACTAAAAGGATCCACTTCAGCATGACGGATATAGCGGTTTGTCATTAGGATTTGAAACACATCGCCGCTGAGAATCATTTTCTTCGACTCGTCCACCATCGAGAAAAATTTCTCTTTTGAAAAGATAAATTCTCCCCCTTTATCTTCACGTATCGGTTTTAGAGGAGTATAGTGATAAGGAGACTTTAAAAAGCTCTCTATTTCTTCAAAACACCCTTTTATGGACTCGACACAGCTGAGCATCGTAATGCTTGCATTTTTATGAGAGACGACGAGGGTAAGTTTCGGGAGGATGAGATCCATATCGGGAATATTGGTCTGATCGATGAGCGCATTCATGGACTCTTCGAGAGTAGGCTCGAAAACCTGTACCATATCGTATCCGATATAGCCGATAAATCCGTCGATATACCCGACACCTAACTCACGCGCACGCTCACGATAGGCTTTTTGATCGAGGCGAGCATAATACTCTTTTAAAAATTCGAACGGTGAAACACTCAGCTGTTGACTTCGGGCTTCTGCATCAATATAAGTTGTGGTTTTGTCTTTGTAGAGGAGACGTTCTCGGGCACCGATAACGATAATAGTGTAGTTGCCTTCACTGTTTCCGGCACTCTCAAATAAAAAACTGACTTCGTGAGAAAAAAGGCTTTTGGCCTTTTCGTAGACGGCGATAGGGGTAAATTGATCGAGAGAAAAATGGCGTGAAGTGATCACGTTACCCCTTTGTTATGTATGCGCCGGATTCAATATTGCGTTTTACGGTTCCAAGAACGTCGCGCGCCGCCTTTTCACCTTGGAAAGGGCCTACCATAACTTTTGTCGCAGCTCCGCTTGGCACCGTTGTGTATTTAAGTCCGCTGGCATTCAAACGATCAAAAAGAACTTTGCTCGGCTCTTTGGTAAATGAACCGACTTGGATGTAGTACGTTCCGGTTGTGTCAGCTGCTTTGGCATCCGCTTTAGGTGCTGAATCGGTTACGGCTTTTGCCGGTTCCGCAGATGCTTTTTCAGCTGTTTTTTTCACCGGTTCATTTACCGTTTTAGGTGTTGATGCCGCTACTCTCGGTTCAGGAGTTTTTTTGACTTCAGCTGCTTTTGCAGTTTTGATTGTAGGGGTATTGACGACAGGTTGTGCCGTTTTAGGAGCAGTTTGAACGATAGGTTTCGGTGTAATTTTAGCCGGTGCAGGTGTTGTTGCTACAGGGGCAGAAACAGGTTTGACTGCAGGGACGCTTTGTTGAACTACGGTTGCTGTTACAGGTTGAATAACCTCTGACCCGGGTGCATTCTGCATAGATTCTTGTTTGATTTTTTGTGCAATTTGTCCTAAATCTTGCGACCCTTCTGTAGTAGATACATTCCCTGCACCTTCTTGGATCACTTCGACCGGTTCAAAAAGAGGATCATCGATAATTTCGGTCGGAGCAGTCGGTTCAGGGGGAACGGCAGCGATCGGCGGTTGTTCATCAACTTGTGTTTTGAGTGAATTCATAATCACTAATACGATGATTAGGATAAGGGTTAAGGCCGCAATAGCCAATAGCAGTTTTTTACTATTGGAATTAGATCCGCTTTTGCTTAGAATGATGTCATTAAGTTCATTTTTTTCTTCCATTGAAGTGCCGTTCCTTATAAGTATTGATCGTGTTACATATGCTTCGACCACGAAGCTCCACGCTCTTTTGCGTATACCTCGTAGGGAAGGTTGAGAATATTGTATTCCGGCGGTAGTTCATCCGTTGGAAACATTCTCCACTGTTTCGGTTGCTTTGCAGCTAATTTCATCGATAGCATTTTACCCAATTGTATCGCTTCTTGGAATGTAGTATGCCCTTTATGGATATAAACATGCAAATGTCCCGGTGTTTTGGTCTCAAATGCGGTGAAATTGATGAATCCCTCTTCTCTAAGCAATAATTGTGCCTTATGGTAAAAGCGTTGAGGATCAGTTCCGTTGTAATCGATAATGATGTTTTCAACTTTATTCATTTTATTAATGAGAGAGTGAGCTACGGTAATCTGTTTTTTGAGATGTTGGTCGATAACCGCTTGGGTAAGCGTTTTATCGATCTTTTCGTATTTGTTGAAAAATGTACGCCCTTTGAAATCGATTTTATCGACAACGTTATCATGTTTCAGCCAGTAATGGTCTGAAATCATTTTGATTAGTTTCATATCCATCGATGTCATGGGCGTTGTTCCTTAATTAATACGTTGGTTGTTTATAAATAACAAAGTTTTTAGCGAGAGCTTTGAGCTCTTCTTTAATAGCGGCTTGCTTAGTGACGTTTTCGATATCGTCTAAAACATCCGCAATTTTATTGGCGATAAGTTCAAATTCTTTCTCTTTCATACCGCGTGACGTCAGAGCAGGACTTCCGATACGAACACCTGAAGTGACGAACGGTGAGCGTGTTTCCCCCGGGACGGTATTTTTATTGACAGTGATACCTGCACGTCCGAGTGCCGCATCCGCGTCTTTACCGCTGAACGGTTTATTAAGGAAAGATACGAGGACTAGGTGGTTGTCGGTTCCACCGCTAACGATGTCATAGCCGCGTTCCATCAGCACTTTAGCCAGTACGGCCGCATTCGCTTTGACTTGCGCAGCGTATACTTTCCACTCAGGAGAGAGATTGAATTTGAATCCGACCGCTTTTGCCGCAATAACGTGTACCAACGGTCCCCCTTGAAGTGCTGGGAAAATAGCCGAATTAATTTTTTTAACGATCTCTTCATCATTGGTCATAATCATGCCGCCGCGAGGACCTGCAAGGGTTTTATGCGTTGTAGTGGTAACGACATCGGCATATGGGAACGGGCTAGGGTGTTCACCCGCACACACGAGTCCCGCGATATGGGCGATGTCGGCGAACAAAAGTGCTCCGACCGCATCGGCGATTTCACGGAATTTTTTGAAATCAATTTCACGTGCATACGCGGAGGCACCGCAGACGATAATTTTCGGTTGTACGATTTTAGCGATGTCCATGACACGCTCATAATTGATGCGACCGTCAAGTTCTACACCGTAAGAGAAACTGTGATAATTTTTACCTGAAAAGCTTACTTTTGAACCGTGTGTCAAGTGTCCGCCGTGGCTGAGATCCATACCGAGGAGTTTGTCTCCTGCACTAAGCAATGCCGCATATACGGCGCCGTTTGCCGATGAACCCGAATGGGGTTGTACGTTGGCAAAGTTACAACCGAACAGTTTGCAGGCACGGTCAATCGCGAGTTGCTCTACACCGTCTGCGTATTCGCATCCGCCATAGTAACGTTTAGCGGGATACCCTTCCGCATATTTGTTGGTGAATACGCTTCCCATCGCTTCCATAACGGCCGGTAGGGGAAAGTTTTCAGACGCGATCATCTCCCAATGGTCGGTTTGACGTTCAAGCTCTTGCTTCCATAATGTCT
>Ga0074197_1000179_pt1 | contig 93481 bp, 68 predicted proteins | sample EPASupsiteSAE305_FD_64526 | JGI IMG/M metagenome (GOLD analysis project Ga0074197, IMG submission 64526) | Bioremediated contaminated groundwater microbial communities from EPA Superfund site, New Mexico - SAE3-05 reassembly with SPADES | ecosystem: Environmental > Aquatic > Deep subsurface >... | reverse complement strand
GTTGAAGGTTTTTTTGAAGTTTTTACTACTGTTGTAATTGCATTTTTATTTGCAAGGTTACAATTAATAAACCTCAAAACCGCAGGGCAATCTGTTGTCCTCTCAGCAACAATATTTTTATCAGGAGGAATAATAGGTACACTACATCATTTATATTTTTCTGGAACACCTGTATTTGTTCTTGCCCTCGGCTCAGTGTTCAGTGCGCTTGAAGTAGTCCCATTAGTATTTGTAGGTTATGAAGCATGGGAAAACATAAGATTATCTCGTGCTAAAGAATGGGTTAAAAAATATAAATGGCCAATTAATTTTTTCGTAGCAGTTGCATTTTGGAACTTAGTAGGAGCAGGTTTATTTGGTTTTATGATTAATCCACCAATTGCACTCTATTATATGCAAGGATTAAATACAACTCCAGTTCATGGCCATGCTGCACTATTTGGAGTTTACGGAATGCTAGGAATTGGGCTAATGTTATTTTGCTTACGAAGTTTACGTTCTGATATTATATGGAATGAAAAGCCATTAAAGATTGCTTTTTGGTCTATTAACTTTGGTTTATTTGCAATGGTTACTTTTAGTTTGTTACCCGTTGGCTTAATGCAGACATGGGCTTCTGTTGAAACAGGCTATTGGTATGCAAGAAGTTCAGAATTTTTGCAGACAGAAATCATGCAAATTTTTAGATGGTCACGAGCTTTTGGAGATACGATATTTGCTGGAGGAATAGTAATATTAGTATGGTTTGTATTTAAATTAACTCTGCAATTCAGAAAAAAATAGTTTATATAAAGTTGTAGTGAACTTGTGCATTAGTTCACTACAACCTAAATACTATTTATACTCTGCCCAGCTTTTAATATGAAGTTTATCATTACTGTAATAAATGGACTTAACAAATCTTTTAGCAACTTGAATATTTGTAATAAGCGGAATGTTTAAATCCACTGCCTTTCGACGAATAAAATAGTCGCTATCCAATTCATCCTTTTCGTCGTTTTTAGGAATGTTTAGCACCAAATCAATTTTCCCTTTTTCCATATATGTTAAAATATTTGGTTCAATTTTGGTGAATGGTCGGTTTAATAATTTAATATCAAAATTATTTTCCTTGTAGAATTTGTAAGTACCTTCAGTAGCATAAAAATCAATGCCAAGTTTCTGAAGCATCTTCATTTCTTCCAAAAATTCAGCTTTTTTCTTTAATGGTCCAGTTGATAACAAAATTCCTTTTTTCGGAATTCTGAATCCAATTGATAATACTGATTTCAAAAACGCTTCGTTAAAATCATCCCCAAGACAAGCTACTTCGCCAGTGGAGGACATTTCAACACCAAGCACTGGATCGGAACCTTTTAAACGTGTAAAAGAAAATTGCGGAGCTTTAACGCCAACATAATCCAAATCGAAAGAAGATTTATCAATCTTATGAGGTTTTTCGCCAATCATAAGTTGGGTTGCAATATCAATAAAATTCTGTTTTAGCACTTTTGAAACAAATGGGAAGCTTCTTGAAGCTCGCAAATTACACTCAATTACTTTTACCTCGTTATCCTTTGCGATAAATTGCATATTAAAAGGACCCGTAATTTCGAGAGCTTTTGCAATTTTTTTAGTTATCATCTTTATTCGACGCATTGTTTCAAGATATAATCTTTGCGGTGGAAGTACAATTGTTGCATCGCCGGAATGAACGCCAGCATTTTCAACGTGTTCAGAAATTGCATAGACAAATAATTCTCCATTATCGGCAACAGCATCAACTTCAATTTCGCGAGCATCGGTAATAAATTTTGTAATTACAACTGGATGCTCACTACTAATATCCGAAGCTTTTTTTAGAAATAATTCCAATTCATCTTCGCTAAGCACAATGCTCATTGCAGCACCGCTTAAAACATAACTTGGACGAATAAGAACTGGATATCCAACTTTGTTACAAAAATCCTTTGCTGCTTCAAAACTTGTTAACTCTTCCCAATCGGGTTGGTCAATATTTTCTCTGTCAAGAATTGCCGAAAATTTATGACGACTTTCGGCATTATCAATCATTTCGGGCGAAGTTCCAATAATTTTAACACCCTGCTTATGCAATTTTACTGCAAGATTGTTTGGAATTTGTCCGCCAACCGAAACTATAATTCCTTCAGGCGATTCTTTTTCATAAATATCAAGCACTCGCTCCATGCTCATTTCTTCAAAATACAATTTATGAGCCGTGTCGTGGTCGGTGCTAACAGTTTCTGGATTATAATTAATCATAATGGATTTGAATCCGTGATTATCCAATGTTTGCGCGGCATTTACACAACACCAATCAAATTCAACCGAAGAACCAATACGATAAGCTCCACCACCAAGAACTATAATTTGCTTATCTTCACCTGGAATAATATCATCAACAAAACCGTTGTAAGTCATATAAAGATAGTTTGTCTGCGCTGGAAATTCTGCAGCCATAGTATCAATTTGTTTAATGCATGGAATTATTTCTAACTCCTTTCTGTATTTTCTTACATCAAACTCATCCGAATTTGTGAGCAATCCAATTTGCTTATCCGAAAAACCAAATTGCTTTGAACGAAGAAGTGTTAACTTATCAATTTCGTTCAATTTTTGACCTTTTAATAAATTGGATTGTTCAACAATATTTTTCATTTTGTATAAAAACCATTTATCAATCTTGGTTAAATCGTTTAATTTTTCAACAGAATATCCTTGTTGCAAAGCTTTTGCCACGTAATAAATACGTTTATCGCTTGGTTGCTGAAGTTCCTTTTCCAAATGTTCAACTTCAAAATCGTTACAAACAAATCCGTTCATTCCAATATCGAGCATTCTAATTGCTTTTTGTAAAACTTCCTCAAAGCTACGCCCAATTGCCATAACCTCGCCAACTGATTTCATTTCGGAGCCAAGCAAAGTGCTAACTTGACTGAATTTTTGCAAATCCCATCTCGGAAATTTTAGAACAACATAATCAAGCGCTGGTTCACAACAAGCAGATGTTTCTTTTGTAATTTCATTTTCAATTTCGTTTAACGCGTAGCCAATTGAAAGTTTGGTAGCCACAAATGCAAGCGGATATCCAGTAGCTTTTGAAGCAAGTGCCGAACTTCTACTTAAACGAGCGTTTACTTCAATAATTCTGTAATCATCATTTGTTGGCGAAAGGGCGTATTGAATATTGCATTCGCCAATAATTCCAAGATGGCGAATTAGCTTAATTCCGTTGGAACGAAGCATAAAATTCTCTTTAGCCGAAAGCGTTTGAACCGGAGCCGCAACAATGCTATCGCCGGTATGAATTCCCATTGGGTCAACATTTTCCATTGAGCAAACGGTTATGCAATTATTAAATTTATCGCGAACTATTTCGTACTCAACTTCTTTCCAGCCATAAAGAGATTCTTCAATTAATATTTGATTCGTAAATGAAAATGCTCGTTTTGCTTTTTCAATTAACTCATCGGCATTATTAACAATTCCCGAGCCAAGTCCACCAAGAGCATAAGCAATACGAACCATTACTGGAAAACCAATTTCGTTAGCGACCGTAATAGCTTCGTCCACGTTTTCGGCTGTTTTGCTGAGCGCTACTTTTAATCCTGCTTCGGCAACTTTTTTGTTAAACAGATGTCTATCTTCGGTTTCCTTAATTGTGTCAACTGGAGTTCCGAGGACTTTTACATTGTATTTATCTAAAATTCCTAAATCATAAAGTTCAACTCCAGTATTTAAGCCAGTTTGTCCACCAAAACCGAGTAAAATTCCATCTGGGTTTTCTTTTTTAATAATTTCTTCAACAAAACGTACTTGTATTGGAAGAAAGTAAACTTGATCTGCCATTTCTTCCGATGTTTGAATTGTAGCGATATTTGGATTTATTAAAACGGTTTTTATTCCATCTTCTTTAAGGGCTTTAATTGCCTGACTTCCAGAATAATCAAACTCGCCAGCTTGTCCAATTTGCAAAGCACCCGAACCGAGAATTAAAACTTTTTTAGGTCTATTTTTCTTTATCATCTAAGTGTCCTCACAAACATATCAAAAATAAATTCCGTGTCATCCGGTCCTGGTGAAGCTTCGGGATGAAATTGAGTTCCAAAAAATGGCTTTGAAATATGAATAATTCCTTCATTTGAGCCATCGTTGTCATTTACAAACCACTCGCGCCAATCTTGTGGAAGAGTTTCGGCATCAACTGCAAAACCATGATTTTGCGAAGTTATGTAACTTCTATTTGTTCCCGTTTCGTTAACAGGCTGATTCAAACTTCTGTGCCCATATTTTAATTTATAAGTGTCCATTCCAGCTGCAAGTCCGATAATTTGACTTCCAAGACAAACGCCTAAAGTTGGAATTCCTGTTGAAAGAGCTAATTTTGTATTTTCAATTGTTGATTTACACATTTTAGGGTCGCCAGGTCCGTTAGAAATCATAATTCCATCCGCCTGAATGTTCATAAAATCATAATCATAAGGAACTCGGATAACCGAAATATCTCTTCCTTGAAACGCTCGTATAATGTTGTTTTTTACTCCGCAATCAACAAGTACAATTTTAGTTTTGCCTGTGTGATATTCAACAACTTCTTTTGTGCAAACCGAAGCTACCAAATTTGTTTTGTTTGGATCTTCAATTGTTTGATTCAAATCATCTTCGGTAACTTTATCGCCTGGAATTATCCAGCCAAGCATTGTTCCTTTATCACGCAATTTTCTTGTTAAAGCCCGCGTGTCAATTCCAAATATTCCTGGAATTTTCTCTTCTTCCATCCACTCACTTAAAGAACGTTCGGCGTTCCAATGTGAATAATTTTCGGAATAATCGGAAACAATAAGCGCTTTTGTTTGAATTTTATCCGATTCATAATGAAGTAATAACGATTTTTCAGAAGTTTTGGGTGGAACTCCGTAATTGCCAATTAAAGGATAAGTTGCAACTAAAATTTGTCCGGCATAAGATGGGTCGCTTAATGTTTCTGGATATCCAACCATTCCCGTGTTAAAAACAACTTCACCATCAGTTTTACCCAAATATCCGAAGGAATAACCTGAAAAAATAGAGCCATCTTCTAAAATTAGTGTAGCTCTTTCTTGATTTTTGCTCATTCGTACTTTCGATTAGTTTATAAATACTTTGTGGAAATTTTTTGTAGGTCTAAATATACAAATTGTTCTTAAATCTGGTTGCAAATTTTGAAATGAATTTTCATAAACTTCATTTTTTGAATAAATATTCAAATTTATAATTGGATTTTGGATTTGCCTCAACTTTTCCAATTTCCATAAATATGTGCAATTATGCTTTTTTAGGTCTATTTCCAAAATTTATTAACCCAACACCAAATAAAATTACAATAGTTGCCAAAATAATATCAGCACTTAAATTTTCATCCAAAACAAACCAACCTGCAAAAAGTGCAATTACCGGATTTACATAAGCATATGTTGTTACAAACGAAATTGGCAAATGTTCAATAGCGTAAATATAAGCGCCATAAGCAATTAGCGACCCTAAAACTGCGAGATAAACAAGTGCAAAAACTCCATTTTGAGTGAAACTAAATCTATCTGCTTCACCAATTGAAAACCCAACTATTGTTTGGAAAATGCCTGCAATTACCATTTGAGTTGCTGCATTTGCAAGTGGATGAACATTAAGTTTGTGATATTTTGAATAAACCGTTCCAATTGCCCAAGCAACAACCCCAGCAAAAATGGCAATTATTCCAATTAAATACTCCTTTTCGAAAAGCAGAAAGATGTTGTTTCCAAAAATTATGATAATTCCTAAAAATCCAACAATTGCTCCAAGCAATATTGTTTTATTAAATGCTACTTTCTTAAGTATTAGCGTTTCTATTAAAACTATCAACATTGGAATTGTAGTAATTAGTAATGCGGTTAATCCACTCGGAATCCATTGTTCGGCATAAGTTATTAAACCATTTCCTAAACCAATTAATAAAATTGCAGAAATGGCAATTGGAAATAAATCTTCCTTTTTAGGCAACTGAACTTTACGCAATTTAAGAAAAAGTAAAAATATTGGACCAGCAATTAGCCATCTTAATCCTGCAAAAAGAAATGGTGGCATTTCAGTTACACCAATTCTAATAACCAAATATGTTGTTCCCCAAATAATGCAAACTGCAAGCCATGCAATATATGCTTTAGTTTTTGTTGTCAATTATTCCTCAAAATTAGAAACCAAATCTAATCTTTTTCCAAAATAGAAATGAATGCTATTTTTTAGTTAAGTTTGTGAACAATAAAATTGATTTAATAATTTATATAATGTTGGAAATATGAATGCTCATTTTGAAATTAAAAAAGGCACAATTGATGATGTTGAACTAATTTATAATTTCATTTATCAATTAGCCGATTATGAAAAATTAACTCACGAAATTACCACAAATCCAGAAAAACTTGCCAAAACCCTTTTTTCCGAAAACACTCACGTTCATACAATTATTGGTTATTATGAAAATGAACCTGTTGGATTTGCCCTTTATTTTTACAATTTTTCTACTTTTAAAGGTAAAACTGGACTTTTTTTGGAGGATTTGTTCGTAATTCCAGAAATGCGTGGAAAAGGATTTGGCAAAAAATTGCTTATTGAGCTTGCTAAAATTGCAAAAAACAACGATTGCGGTCGTTTTGAATGGTCAGTTTTGGATTGGAATAAACCAGCAATCGATTTTTACAAAAGTCTCGGTGCAAATCCCATGGAAGAATGGACTGTTTTTCGCTTAACCGAAGATGGAATTGATAATTTAGCAAAAAACGATTAAATAATACATGTTCGAAAATTTTTAATAATTGAAGAGTTGAAAATGAAAGCTACTGTTTCAGATACAATTGCGTTTGCTTTACAAGATTTGGGTGTTGATATTGTTACTCACGTGCCAGGTTTTGGTGGTTCGGAGGTTTTTGAAAGCTATAAAAATATAAATTCCAAAAATCCACCTATTTCGTTTCACGAAGAAGTTGCCTACACAATTTGCCACGGCGCAAGCATTGTCGGAAAGCGTTCGGCTTGCTTAATTAAAGCTCAAGGTATTGCAAAAGCCGCAAATAGTGTTGTTGATTCACTTTATACATCTTTAAATGCTGGATTTGTTACTTTTATTTTTGATGATAATGTTGGAAGTCATTCCGACAACATTATGGAAACAGAAAATTTACTAAAAGGACTTTCGTTACCATATATTATTGCTGATTCTGTAACGATTTATGACGATGTTATAACCGCTTTTCATAAATCGGAAGCTTTAAAACTTCCATTTGCAATTATTGTAAATGCTTCCGAAATTTTATTGCAAGTTGAGTTTGAGCGACAAATTTATAAAAAGAACTTTGCATATAATAGAGATATTTTGCAACACGTTGTTCATCCACTTTTTGCCCAATATCAGTACAGCATTTTTAAAAATAAGCAAAATGGAGTTACAAATTCAGAACTTGTTAAACCAAATTTAATCAAAGTTCCCGACGAAATTCCCGAACATTCTAGAGCTTCTGTAAAAAGATATCAGCAATTTTTTAATGTCTTCCAAAATTTTAAAGGCGATATTGTAACTGGTGATACGAGTTCATCGAGCAGTTACTCGTTGCCACCTTACGAAGCAATTGATATTGTAACTTATATTGGAGGCTCAATTCCACTTGCAATTGGAGCTTTTCTTGCTGGAAATAAAGATGTTTGGGCGTTAACTGGCGATTTCGGGTTTATTGCAGCCGGTCATCTTGGTTTGCTGGAAGCTGCATTGAGACAGATTCCACTAAAAATTGTAATATTTAACAACAAAAAAGCCGCAGCAACTGGTGGACAGCAAATTCACAGAACGGTACTTTATAAAATTTTAGCTGGATATGAATCATTTATTCGTAATATTTCAAATCCCGACGATCCATTTGAAATTACAGAAATTTTGACAGAAACATCAAAATCGGATGAATTGAGAATAATTATCGCCAATTATTGATTTTTTTCTAAAAAAAAGATGTAAAATTTACATCCTTTTCAATTATTTGTGTTTTTTTGGCTTAAATCCAATTCTGTGAAAAGGATTTACAACACTAGAAGTTACGTTTCGCAAATGCGAAAATATCCTTTTTAATGCTCTAAGATAAATTGCAAGTGCAACGGCACTTCCGCTTGTTAAAGTTACATCTTCGCCACGAATAAGCGATTCAATTTTTGCATCAAATTTTGGACTAACCCACTTATATTCTTTTAGTAAATTGAACGCAGCTTTTTGGTCGGAATTTTTGAAACAATGAATTGTCCTCCCAAAACTATCTTCAACTGCTCTTTCTAATTCTAATAATTCGCTTTCAAACTCACCGGCGTGCAATCTTTGAGGATGATTTTGTGCAATTTGAACAATATTTTTCGCAAAATCGCCAATCCTTTCCAAATCAATTACAATGCTTACCAAAATCATCCCCGAAGGCAATTCTGAATTTCCAGAAATAGCTAAATGATTAAAAACATCTTTTCTAACTTCGCGTTGAAATTTGTTTATTATAAAATCTTGGCTATAAATATCAAAATCCAACTCCGTATTTTCTGTTTCGCGTAAAACTCGCTTCGATTCTTTAAACATCTGGTTGGTAAGTTCTAACATTTCGTACGATCTTTTAAATGCTCTATCCAAAAGAGAATCGGACTTAAAAACGCTTAAAATTTCTTTTATCATTTAAACCTCATTACACAAAATAGATTACTAATATTGGTACAATAAAGAAAAGAATAAGAATATATGCAACTGGAATAATTTTATTTTTTATGGAATATTCGGCAAATTTTTCCGCCATTGTTATTGGAACAACTTTTAATGGCCACCAAATAATAATTCCCGCAATGTTAAATAGTAAATGAGCAAAAGCAACCGTAACAGCTGCAATATTTCCTGTAATTAATGCAGCAAGAATTGCGGTTATTGTAGTTCCAACATTTGCACCCAAAGTATATGGGAAAATTTGAACAAGAGTTAACAATCCCGCACCCGCCATTGGAACAATTAACGAAGTAGTAATTGAGCTACTTTGTACTAAAACCGTTAAAATCAGTCCAACAACTAATGCTCTAACTGGCGTTTTGAATAAAAATTGGTCAAACCAAGCTTTTGCTTTTGACATAATCAAAGTTTTTAACGCATCCGTCATGAATTTTAAAGCGAAAAACAAAAATATTAGCGAAATGAAAAGAGCAATCCATTCGTAAAGAGTTCCATCGCCAATAGAATACTTTAATTGCTCAATAATGAATTTAGAAATTGGCTTTGTTATTTCTTTTACAGGGTCTAAAAAATTTAATCCACCAACATTTTGGAATATTTTTGCTAAAAATTGGGCAGAAATTCCCAAAAAGTTTGTCGCAACTTGAAGTGGAAATAATACAATAACTGTTAAAACATTAAAAAAATCGTGAACTATTGCAGCAGAAAACGCTCTTTTAAATTCATTGCTTCTGTTAATTTGCGGAAGCGAGGCAATTGTATTTGTAATTGAAGTTCCAATATTTGCACCCATAATTATTGGAATTGCATTCGAAATTTCTAACGCGCCGCCAGCCACCATTCCAACAACAATTGAAGTGGTTGACGAAGATGATTGTACTATTGAAGTTGCCAAAATTCCAATAAATAATCCAATAATTGGATTTGACGTTGTTTGAATTAGTGTTTGGGCAAACTCTTTTCCAAACAATTTCATGGAATCGCCCATTAATTGAAGACTTAGAAAGAATAAATACAAGAAAAATATCAATTTGATACTTGCTATTATATTTTGGTTTTTGCTAAAAAAGTCTTTTTCTTTTATCATTTATCTATTTTAAAATAAAACATTATAGAATATCAATTATTTACATCGATTTATCAACGTAATACAATTATTTAATACAAATTTAACATAAACTTAACACAATTTTCAGAAAATGAAATTAAATTAACCTATTAGACTTATTTTATTAATTAGAGAATTATGATATGGAATTATTTTTAGTAATCCTTGTAATTTTACTTGTTTTGGCGGCAGCAGATTTAGTCGTTGGGGTTAGCAACGACGCCGTAAATTTTTTGAACTCAGCAATTGGCTCAAAAGCTGCTCCTCGCTGGATAATTTTAACAGTTGCAAGTGCTGGAATTTTATTAGGAACAACTTTTTCAACTGGAATGATGGAAGTAGCTCGAAATGGCATTTTTCATCCCGAAGCGTTTTTGTTGCCTGACATTATGTTTATTTTCTTAGCAGTAATGATTACTGATGTTCTTCTTTTAGATTTATTTAACACTTTTGGTTTACCAACTTCGACAACTGTTTCGCTGGTTTTTGAACTTTTAGGTGCTGCGGTTGCAATTGCAGTTATTAAAATTTCAAACACAAGTGAAACTATTTTGGAATTATCTCGATACATAAATTCCGAAAAAGCACTCGTAATTATTTCTGGAATACTAATTTCAATTGTTGTTTCCTTTTCTGTTGGTGCAGTTGTTCAGTTTATAACTCGCTTAATTTTTACATTTGATTACGAAAAAAGAATAAGACGATATGGTGCAATTTGGGGAGCAATTGCCTTAGCTTTTATTACGTATTTTATTTTAATTAAAGGAGCAAAACACTCATCTTTTATGACTGACGAAATTAAAGATTGGTTAAAAGTTAATACTTGGAGTCTTTTGCTTTATAGTTCAATCGTTTGGGGAATTATTCTTCAACTACTACTTTCCTTTACGCGAGTAAATATCCTTAAAATTATAATTCTTGTTGGAACTTTTGCTTTAGCATTGGCTTTTGCTGCGAACGATTTAGTTAACTTTATTGGCGTTCCTATTGCTGGATTAACCACTTATCAATTAGGTGTGGATTCTGGAAATCCTTTAGAACTTGTTATGCTTGAGTTAACCAAACCTGTTTCAACAAACACTTATCTGCTTGTTTTGGCGGGAATTATAATGGCATTAACATTGTTCTTTTCCAAAAAGGCAAATACTGTAACAAAAACAGAAATTAATCTTAGCCGCCAAGGTGAAGGATTTGAAAGATTTGATTCATCTTTAATTGCTCGTAAATTGGTGAGAGGAACCATTTCTTTCAATCGTGGAATTGAAAAAGTTGTTCCCGAAAGACTTAGAAATGCAATTAAAGGAAGATTTACAAATTCCCAAGCAAATGTAGCTCATGCAGATGGAGGTTCTTCTTCGTTTGATTTAATTAGAGCATCTGTTAATTTATTGGTTTCAAGCGTTTTAATATCATTTGCCACTTCGTTAAAATTGCCACTTTCTACAACTTATGTAACTTTTATGGTTGCAATGGGAAGTTCATTATCCGACAAAGCTTGGGGCAGAGAAAGTGCCGTTTACCGAATAACTGGCGTAATTGCTGTTGTTGGTGGTTGGTTTTTTACTGCCTTTAGTGCATTTACAGGTGCAGCAATTGTTGCTTTCTTATTGTATGTTGGTGGTGCTTATGCTGTTGCTGCACTTTCAATTTTAGTTATTTATATTTTAGTAAAAACTCATGTTTTCCACAAAACAATTGATTCTGATGACGAAATTTTAATTCCCGTTAAAATAAGCAACGAATTAGATGCTTTAGTTTCATCAATGGAAAAGAGCAAAAATTTAGTAAACTCAATAAAAGAAACAGTTAATTTATCAATTGTTTCACTTGGCGAAGAAAATATTAGCGAATTAGGTAATCTTAAAAAAGACATAAAAATTCAGAAAAAATTGTTAAATCAAAACAATTCAAGAATTATCGATTTAATTAAATTACAAGGAAGCGACAACGTAAAACAAGAAAGAAGATACGGAAAATTGATTGCTTCACTTCAAATGCTTCAAAAGAATTCGGATAATATTTGGCATGCTTGCTTTAATCATATCGATAACAATCACCAAGCACCGGATTTGGAGCTAATTGACGACCTAAAAGAAATTGTAACAAAATTAAATTCCCGTATGGATTCTGCAATTATATTGCTTTCAAATTTGAAAAACGAAGATTGCGAAGTGTTCGAAACTGAAACAAAAAACTTTGAAGATGTCCTAAAATCCTTCGATAAAAAACAAATTATGAGAATGAAAGAGACAACTGGTTCAACAAGAAACAATTTTCTTTTCTTGGATTTATTCTCATTTCTCGAAAATATATCAAATCATTTAAACCAAATGGTTATGCTGTATTGTAAAAATTATAAGCATCTAAAATAGAATTAAAAGAAGTTATCAAAAAAACCTCAGCATTAAGTTGAGGTTTTTTTATTTTTAAAAATTTACTTACAAAAAAGATATTGTTGTAAAATAATCGCTAAATTTGAACCCGTAATTATATTTAACAAAGTATTATTCCGGAGTTTATAAAAGCATGCAAAATTCTAAAAATATTGTTCGTTTTCTGTTAATATTGGCACTTTTTTCATTTGGATGCAAGGAAAACACAACTGAGCCAAAATTGGAAAACGCCTCAATTTTAGGAAAAGTTCTGTTTTTGGATGGAACAATTGGAGCTTATGCATATCTTGAACTTCAAAATACCGCAACAAATTCACGAGTTTATCAAAGTGCCGATGCAAATGGAAACTATCAATTTAATGATTTACCTTCTGGAAATTATTTTATTCGATACAAAAGTAGCAGTTATAATATAAACTCAGTCGAAAAAGAATTAAATCTTGCAGAAAGCGAAAATTTGGAACAAAATATTTATATTTTATTTAACATGGTTGATGAATTAACTGCTGTAAAAAAGAATAATGAGGTGGTTTTAATAAAATTCCAACCAGATGGTGCAAAAATTGGCGATAATTTTAACGCTGTAAATTATTTAAGTGGCTCATATTTTGGCGATTACTCTCATCAATCAACTCTAAATTGTGATGTTTACTTTTGTCCCGATTCACTTGATTGGTTTTCTTCTGATTCAATTTTTACTCCCGATTATATTAAACAAAATTTTGAATTTGTTACTTCTCTCGAAGAGGTTTTTTCTAATGGAATTCACGAAATTAGACTTTACGATAACGATATTAGCCAAATCTTGTCAAATCCGACAAACGGATTTGCGTTGATAAAAAATAAAATTGACGAAACCGAACTCCAAATTCCTTGTGTTGATTATAATAACAACGATTTTGGATTAAAAATAAATTATAAACAATAATTTTTATAAAAATTTATGCAAAACTTAAATACTAAAAGTGGGATTTTGTAGATGATTAATTTAGTAGTTCTATTCTCAAGTTTCGAAAACGAGACACAAATCAATAACCGATTAGAAAACGAAATTTCATATTTAATTAACTCAAATGTTGTTCAATCCAAAATAGGTTTGATAAACTCTGTTGATAAGTTTTGTGATTTTGCAACTCACATTAATGAAAATTTTGCAACTATTGTAATTATAGCTTCTGGTGGAACTGAAGAATACGCAAAGCTTTTGGTTGAATCTAACAAAAATCCAATACTAATACTTGCAAATTCAAAAAGCAATTCTTTGGCAGCTTCGCTAGAAATTTTGGCTTATTTTAGAGACAATAAAAAACTAAAACACGCTTATTACGAAAATATGAGTGAATTTGAGTTTATTATAAACAATTTTGCGCTTGTTAACGAGTCAATTTATAAGATAAATAATTCCAAAATTGGAATGATCGGAAATCCTTCAAACTGGTTGCTAACATCACAAAACGTTACTTCTTTAGGAAATTTTAAAGCAGAATTAATTGAAATTGATGTTGAAGAAATTAATGCAAAAGTTGAAGATATTCAAACTGTCGAAACTCCAACTAAAATTGAGAACGATTATAAAACAAAGTGCATTCCAACAAGCGATATTAAGCAATCGTCCAAAGTTTACGATGCAATAAAGGGCATTTCCGAAATTCACAAACTTGATGCGTTAACTGTTAGATGTTTTGATTTACTAAAACACAATTACACAGCTTGTATGGCTTTAAGTATTTTAAACGACGAAAATATTGTTTCTGGTTGCGAAGGCGATATTTTTGCTCTTTTTACAATGTTGGTTGCAAATAAACTTACAAATAAGCCTGTTTGGATGGCAAATCCCGCCTCAATTAATAAAAAAGACAACACTTTAATTCTTGCTCATTGTACAATTCCTTCCAAAATGTTAAATAGTTTGGACGAATCGCAATTAACCACTCACATGGAATCTGGTTTAAGCGTTGCAATTCAAGGTCCGCTAAAAAAACAAGAAGTGACTTTAATGCGAATTGGTGGCAATTTCAATAAAATTCTCTTCACAAGTGGAAATATTGTTGAAACCGATATGCGAGATTCTCAACTTTGCAGAACTCAAGTTAGAATAAAAATTGACGTAAACATTCAAGAGTGGATGAATAACTCATTGGGAAATCATCAAATTTTAGTTTACGGAAATATAACGAATCTATTAACTGATTTTTGTAACTTTACCGATATTGAAATTATTAATTGCTCAAAGCATTAAATTTCAACTTAAAAGCATTTAGTCAAACTTTCTAATTATACATAATTGTTTAACTCAATTATTTCTGATTTTTTTCGATAATTAGACATAACTTGTTCACTGGAATATTCAAAATTTCTTAAAATATGCTTAAAAATACTCGACTAAATTTATTATTTATTCTTATTACTTTAGCATTTGGCTTTAGTCCAAATTTGCTTGGGCAAAGTAATTTTATTTCGATAGAATATAATAATCAATTAAATATGCCAACAAATCTTACAAAAGCAATTGAAGTTGATAAGTTGGGATTTGTCTGGATTGCAACTGACGCTGGATTGGTAAAATTTGATGGGAAAACTTTTTCAGTTTTTAAGAACGAACTTCCAAGTCAATATATAAAGAACTTAATTAAATTAAAAAATGGCGATGTTTTAGTAATTACTGACCTTGGAATTAGTAAAATATTTTCAAAATTAAACACACATCAATTTACAAATTTTATTGCTGGAAGCACTTCTTCAACCGATTCGACCGTTTTTTATCCCAAAACAGCTTTTGAAGATAGCGAAAATAATTTGTGGATTAGCGAACCAGATGCAATTGTTAAACTTACTAACGGAAAAATTAATCGTTTTGCTTTTAGCGACGACCAAAGAGCAGATAGTTATTTTAGAAGTTTTTTATTTGTTGAGGATAATAATGGTAATCTGATTGTTAGTTCTCAAAAAGGATCTTTGTTCGTTTTTAGCAAAATTTTGGACAAATTTGTTAAAATATTTTCATTCCCAGAAAAGCATGTTAGAATTGATGCTTTGCACAAAACTAAATCTGGCGAAATTTTAGTTGGAACAAATTCTGGTCTTTTCAATTTTAAATACAATTCCGATTTTAAAAAGACTTCCATCGAAAATATTTCAAGTATAAACAACGTTTCATCTATCAAAAATTTTGGAAATAATTCACTTCTAATTGGAACGTGGACAAATGGCATTTATTTGATAAATGGCTTAAATAATTCACAAAAAATTAGCCAATTAAAATTCAGCAACATTTCAAACATAACCACAAACGAGAGCGGAAATATTTGGATTGCAAGTGATGAGGGTTTTGCACTTATAAATGAAACTTTTTTTAGCACAATTAATATTAATTCTCTTTCTTACTACATCGAAAATGTTAGTAAATCCGCCGATGGAAATACTTTTGTTACCGAAGGTAATTCAATATTTCTTGTTGAAACTTCAAATGGAAAACCTAAAATAGAGAATATTTTTTCCAAAACGGAAAGTTTAATTCTTTGTGCTGCCGGAACGCGTGACAATTTGTGGATTTCTTATCGCGATGGATTTGTTGAACACAAAAAAGGCGACAAAATTTCCAAAATTAATTTACCACAAACCGAAAGTGTAAACCGACTTGTTCGTGCAATTTTTTTGGATAATGACAAAAGCATTTGGGCTACCGAAGAAGGTTTTAAGGGAATAATAAAGATTGATGATTCAAATAATTTTAAACTTTACAACAGCAAAAATGGAATTGACACATATTCACAATCAATTGCAAAAGATAAACTTGGAAATTTATTTGTCGGTGGCGGTGGATTAAATTCGTTTTTGTATTTATACGACCGTAAGAATGATATTTTTATTAATCAGAGCAAAATTGAATTAAGCGATGAAAAGGCAAGTTTTCAGGTAAACGAAATTGCTTTTGATTCAAAAAACAACATTTGGCTTGGAACAAACTTTGGACTTTTTTACAGGGAAAACAATAGCAAAATTTTTAAACCCCTAATTTTAACCGGCTATCCAAAAATTAATATTAAATCGTTGGCAATTGATAGTAAAGATAGAATTTGGATTGGTTTTGAATATGGAATTCTTCTTCTAAATAATGGAAGTATTTCAAGATTTGATGCAAATGATGGACTTCCAAATTTAACAATGACTTACAGAGCTTCGGTTATTGATAAAAATGATAGATTAATTATTGGAACAGCACGCGGTTTGGTCTTTTTGCAGAAGAAAATAGACGAAAAAAGTATAACAAATCCACCAATAATCACAAATATCTGGGAAAATAATAAACACAAATATGATAGTTTTGCCAATTTGGAATTTGACAAAAATTCGTATCTCGAAATAAACTTTATATCGTTAACTTATCCAAACGAAAAAGTACAATATCAATGGCGTTTGCTCGGAATTGATTCAACTTGGTCAGAGCCAACCAATAACACAAAGTTAGGATTGGCACAAATTGAAGCTGGTGAATTTACACTTCAATTGCGTTCGCAAAAAACTGGATATTCATGGAGTGATGTTACAGAAATTACATTTTCTGTGAATAAACCATTTTACCAAACATATTTCGCATTTGCAATATATGTTATTATTTTGGTATTAATTATCATAACAACTATCCATTATAGAAAACTTATAAAAGAAAAAAAATGGATTGAACAAAAAATACATTCATTTTTTACGCTTTCCTCCGATTTAATTGCAATCGTAAATCCCAAAGGTTCAATTTTATTCACAAATTCAATTTGGTCGAGCAAATTGTTCTATTCAAATGATGAACTAAAAACCAGCAATTTTTTTAATCTTTTCCACAAAGATGAAATTGAAAAAGTAAAATTTGAATTTGAACAATTGATTAATGCCGAAAATTCAATTTCATTTGAAACAAGACTAATTGATAAAAATGGAAATGTTGGATTTTATTCGTGGAATTTTTCTATTTCGGCTGATAAAGAATTTTTGTTTGGAATTGGGCGAAATATAAATGAAATTATGCAAATGCAATCAGAATTAGCAGAATTGAATAAAAATAAAGATATTCTATTTTCGGTTATTTCGCACGATTTACGAGCCCCTTTTAATTCATTATTAGGTTACACAAAAATGCTGCTTGATGAATTTAACTCATTTACTCAAGCCGAAATAAAAGAAATTGTTGAATCAAGTTACAAATCAAGCCAAAAAGCATTTGATTTGCTGGATGACCTATTAAATTGGTCAAAAATTCAAATGAATAAGGTTCCAATTGTTTTTGAAGAACGCGATTTATCTCTAATCGTTGAAGAAGAAATAAATGGATTTAAAGATGTTTTGCGAAATAAAAATCTCATTTTAGATAAAAAACTAAACTCAATAATTCATAATGTTGACTCTAATTCATTTAAAATTGTATTCAGAAATGTGTTTTCAAATGCAATTAAATTTAGCAAACCTGAAGGCAAAATTGAGATTATTTTGGATAAAATTGAAAATGAAATTGTTTTATCTGTTTTAGATAGCGGAGTTGGAATTTCAGCAGAAAAACTTTTTAGATTAAAAGAAAACAAAAATTTTAATAGCGAATATGGCACAAAAGGTGAAAAAGGAAGCGCACTTGGTTACGAATTAATTCACAAATACGCCGAATTTAACAAAGGCAAAATTTTTATTGATTCAATTCAAGGAAAGGGGACAACTGTAAAATTTATAATTCCGCTTTAAAATGTAGCAATTCAAAAAAAACTCAATTTTGACAGCCAAAACATTGTTTCTATAAAAATGACCTTTATTGAAATAGCTTACCAAATTTTCTGATTGCATCTTCAATTGCAATTGGTTTTAGAATATAATCTGTAATTTTTAACGAAATAATTTCGCCTATTTTTTGTCTATCGCTTTCGGAACTGCACATTAAAATTGGTAAATCAGCAAATTCAGAATTTCGTCTAATTATTCTTAAAGTCTCAATTCCGTCCATTACAGGCATATTCACATCCATTATTATTGCGTCAAATTTACTTTTTTCCAAAGCTTGAACTGCTTTAAGTCCATTTTCTGCCCAAACAGCTTCAAAACCGAACTTATTTTCTACAATTCTGCGTAAAAAACTAAATATTTCTTTTTCGTCATCAACAATAAGAATTCTTTTCATTTTGTAATTTTCTTTGTTTTTATTCAATTAAAATATGATACAAAAATACTACTATTACGATTAAAGAGAAACTGTTTTTGCAAATTTTGCTTTCTTTAAAAAGCATTTCCCCAAAAGCCTATTTTGGATGTAAAAACTGCATTTTTTGCTTAAATATTTTGTTCTATATTATTTAAATTTGGTAATAATTACCTTAAAATTTATATTTAGAAATCATTTCAAAAACAATGGAATAACAATGAAACAGAATTTAAATGCAATCCTTTTTTCTGGAGCAATTGTATTAGCTTCTCTAATTTTAGGATATTACTACTTTAGTAGAACTCAGCCTGTTGGAAATATATTAATTACTGGTTTGGGCGAAAAAGATTTTACTTCCGATTTAATAGTTTGGGAAGGTAATTTTTCCAAAACAAATATGAATCTGCAAACAGCATATTCTGAATTAAAAAAGGATAGAATTGTTGTTCTAAATTATATGAAAAAACGCGGAATTGAAGAAAAGGAAATCGTTTTTAGTTCTGTAAATTCTATGAAAGATAGTCAGCCAAAATATTCTGAAGATGGAAAATATATTGGTTCTATTTTTATTGGTTATCAATTGAGTCAAACGGTTCAAATTGAATCAAAAAATGTTGAAAAAGTGGAAAGTCTTTCGCGAGAAATTACTGAGCTTTTGAATGAAGGAATTGAATTTTACTCGCTTCCACCTCGTTATTACTACACAAAACTTGCCGATTTGAAAATTGAAATGATTTCCAAAGCAACTGAAGATGCCCGAATTAGGGCTGAAAAAATTGCCGAAAATTCTGGTTCTTCGCTTGGCGACTTAATTTCTGCTAAAATGGGTATTTTTCAAATTACTGGACAAAATTCTGGCGAGGAATTTTCTTGGGGCGGAACTTTTAATACGGAGTCAAAAAGTAAAACAGCTTCTATTACAATGAAGTTAACTTATGGTGTAAAATAATTATAGGAATTAAATTGAAAAAGTTATTTGCGTTTATTTTTATTTTGTTGGCTACTTTAAGTTGCAAAGCCAACAGTGACAATTTTGTTAGTGTTACCTCGCCATCAAAAAATATTGAAGTAAATTTTCAATTATTGGATGAAGGAATTCCAGCATATTTGGTTAAATTTAATGGAATTAGTGTAATTGATACTTCCAAACTTGGATTTGATTTCAAAGATTTTTCCCCAATTAAGAACAAATTTAAAATTGTGGATGTTCAAGAAAACAGTTTTAATGAAACTTGGCAAATGCCTTGGGGCGAAACGAAAGATGTTGTTAATAGTTACAACGAAGTTATTGTTACTTTGCAAAATTCGGATGTTGAAATATCGACTTTTAAAATCCATTTTAAGGTTTATGACGATGGAATTGGTTTTAGATACGAATTTCCACAACAAAATAATCTTGATTCAATAATAATCATGGATGAAAATACTGAATTTAATTTAACAGGAAATCACACTTGTTGGTGGATTCCTGGTGATTGGGATATTTATGAGCATTTATATAACAAAACAAATTTTACCGAAATTGATGCTCTTTCAAAAGTAAACCACAATAGTTTAGCACAAACTTATATTCCTGAAAATGCCGTAAATACTCCAGTTACAATGCGAACATCCGATGGAATTCATTTAAGTTTTCACGAAGCTAATCTTACCGATTATCCTGGAATGACTTTGAAAATTGACAAGGAAAATTTACTGATGTCAAGTGAATTAGTTGGTTCCGACAGACTTGGTTTTAAAGCTAAATTAAAATTTCCATTTAATACTCCTTGGAGAACAATCCAGATAGCAAACAAAGCTTCTGAACTTATTGATTCAAAACTTATTGTAAATTTGAACGAACCAAACAAACTTGGTGATGTAAGTTGGTTCAAACCAACAAAATATATGGGAATTTGGTGGGAAATGCATCTTGGAAAATCGCAATGGAGTTATTCTAATAATGGAAAACCTCACGGATTGCACGGTGCAACGACCGAAAATGCTAAAGAATTTATCGATTTTGCATCTCAAAATGGAATTGGCGGACTTTTGGTTGAAGGTTGGAACACTGGTTGGGAAAATTGGATTGGCTTTGCTGATAGAGAAGGCGTTTTCGATTTTGTTACTCCTTATCCCGATTATAATTTAGAGGAAGTTGTAGCTTATGCAAAAGCTAAAAATGTTGCATTAATTATGCATCACGAAACTTCGGCGGCAGTCAGAACTTACGAACAACAACTTGATACGGCTTTTGCTTTAATGCATAGACTCGGAATTCACTCAGTAAAAACTGGTTATGTTGGAAAAATAATTCCACAAGGTGAATATCATCACGGTCATTGGATGGTTAAACACTATCGCAAAGTTCTGGAAACAGCTGCAAAATACCAAGTTGCAGTAAATGCTCACGAGCCAATTAAAGATACTGGAATTAGAAGAACATATCCAAATGCAATTTCGCGTGAAGGAATGAGAGGACAAGAGTTTAACGCTTGGTCATCTGATGGCGGAAATCCTCCAAATCATTTACCAACTGTTGCTTTTACACGAATGCTTTCCGGTCCGTTTGATTTTACTCCAGGTGTTTTTAATATAAAATTGAAACCTTATAAACCAAACAATCAAGTAAATACAACTCTCGCTCAACAATTAGCATTGTATGTTGTAATTTATAGTCCAATTCAAATGGCTTGCGATTTAATCGAAAATTACAAAAATCAACCAGCGTTCCAATTTATAAAAGAAGTTGGCGTTGATTGGGATAAAAGTATTACTCTCAATGGCGAAGTTGGAGAATTTGTTACTATTGCAAGAAAAGAGAAAAATAAAGAAAATTGGTTTGTTGGAAGTATTACTAACGAAGTTGAAAGAGATACAGAGATTGATTTTGGATTTCTTGATTCTGGTTTAAAATATAATGCAATAATTTATCAAGATGGCAAAAATGCTCATTGGAACGATAATCCAACTGATATTGAAATTAAAAACATCGAAATTGACAAGAATTCCAAGATAAATTTCCATCTCGCGGCTGGCGGCGGATTTGCAATCAGCATAATGCCAATTAAATAATTTTAAAATACCCGCAAATGCACGAATGAAAATTGAATTCGTGCATTTGCAACAAATTTTAGAAGAATTAAATCATTTCTAATAACCAACAATCAAGAACATTTGCATAACTGCTCAAATGTTATTTATATTTGACTTATGGAAAAAGATACAAATTCAATGGTGTGTGAAGTTGAATATTTTGACGAGATAAAGGTTAATTCAGTTAAGATAAAATTAACGGATGATTCGCTAATAAATCAATTAACTGAAACTTTTAAAATTTTAAGTGATTTTACAAGATTAAAAATTTTACTTTCTCTTGCAGAAGATGAATTATGCGTATGTGATATTGCCGCTTTAACAGGTGTTTCTATTTCAGCAATTTCTCACCAATTAAGAACATTAAAAAATGCTCGTTTGGTTAAATATAGAAAGAAAGGCAAAATGGTTTATTATTCATTAGATGATGAACACATTAATAAAATTGTGATTGAAGCAAAGAAGCATTGTTTAGAAGAAAAAAATGATAATTAGTAAAATAAATAAACGAACAAAAACTATTTCTGTTTTAATTTTAACAATAATAGCCTTTGTTTTCCTTCATTCTGAATTAGGACTGTTTAATTTTGATGAGGATAGACACGAAGCGCATGATTATTGCGAAATTGTTAAATCGGTGACAGTTAAAATCACAAATAATGTTTCAAAGGATATTTTTAAATTAAAAATCGAAAAGGCACCTTCTTTTAATCAAAAAGATGAAACTCAAGTGTATGCTAAAGATTTTGCAATATTCAACTTTGAGCATTTTTACAAACCTAAAAAGACAACTAAAGTTTACCTTCTAAACAGAGCATTTCTGATTTAATACTTCCCCACTCCCCTTATTATTATCCTTAAATATGGATAAGTATATCTATTATAAAAGTCATTTGGAGAAAGTATGAGCCTTGTAATATCCCGACTTTGTTCGGGAAAATTAATCTTTCTATTGCTACTAAATTTGTCAGTAATAACAATAGCACAGCAGGAGAAGGAACCATTAAAATTAAGTGAAGAAAAAATAACTTTGCAGATAGCAATTGATACGGCAATAATTAATAATCCTAATTTAAAAGTATTTGCCTATGAAATAACTTCCTTAGAGAAATTAAAAATACAAGCTGGATTAATTCCAAATCCAGAAGTTAATTTTGAAGTTGAAGATGTTTTCGGAAGTAACGAACTTAGCGGAATTAAAGGAAGTCAATATACTTTATCAATCGGTAAGCAATTTGAACTTGGCGGAAAGAGAAGCAAAAGGGTAGCACTTGCTGAAACTGAAATTGTCTCCTCGAAGGATAATTATGAATTACTAAAACTTGATATTATTGCAAGTGTAAAAACGACTTTCCTTTCTTTATATAAAGTGCAATTGCAAATTGAGCAGCAAAGTAAGTTTGTTAAACTTAATGAAGAAATAAATTTAACAATTTCAGAACGTGTTAAAGCAGGAAGAACTTCACCAGCAGAAGAATCAAAAGTAAAAGTCACACTTACAAACAGTAAAATTGAATTAGCGAGACTTCAGAGATATTTCTCTTCAATTCAAACTCAACTAAATTCACAAATGGGAATTAGTGGTAAAAATTTAATTCCAATTACAAATTTATTTGAAAGTGTTTTAGCTCCGCCAACCAAACAAGAAATAATGGGAAGTACAGAAGATATTCCTTCCATAAAATTATTACAAAATGAAGTAAATGTTAGGCAAGCTAAACTTGAACTTGAAAAGTCAATAGCAATACCTAATTTAACTATAAATGGTGGCGTTAGATATTTGAATGAATTAAATACAAATTCATTCGTTGCGGGAGTGTCAATCCCAATTCCCATTTTCAACAATAATCAGGGAAACATAAAGACATCGGAAGAAAGGTTGCACCAAATGAATGCAATTAAAAAGGCACAAAAGTTAGATGTAATTGCACAATTAAACACAGCTTATAATAATCTTTTGAGTGCTTATCATAATTCGCTGCAGTTGAAAAATATTATTATCCAAGAAGCCGATAATGCATACCAAATAACAAAACAAGGATATTTACAAGGTCGTTTTGCGTTTATTGATATGCTCGATGCACAACGAACTTTATTTGAAACTCAAACTCAATACTTGTTTGAAATATCGGATTATTATGACTCATTGATTGAAATAGAAAAAATAACAGGAAAATTTTTAATAAAATAAAAGTACTTTGGAGATAAAAAGATGAAAGTAATTGGAATATTATCCTTAATATTTTTGCTGTTCTTTGCACCGGGATGTTCCGTTGAAAATGCAAAAAATGAAAATATTGAAGCAAAAGAACATAATAAAAAAGAGGGACACACTGAAAATGGACAACATTCAGAAGAAATTTTGCTATCTGATGAAACACTGAAAGAATTTGGAATTGAAGTTAAAGAAGCTAGAGCAGGTGTAATAAAAACACACATTGATTTAACAGGGGAAATCAACATCACCCCTTCAAGAATTTCTCATATAATTCCACGATTTAATGGGGTAGTTAAAAGGGTTTATAAAACTGTCGGTGATAAGGTAATAAAAGGAGATACACTTGCATTAATCGAAAGTAATGAGAGTTTAACACAGTACGATGTTCTTTCTTTTATAGATGGAACGATAATAGAAATGCATATGACTCAAGGAGAACTTATCGGGACAGAAACACATGCATTTACAATTGCCAATCTTAGTGAAGTTTGGGCTACTTTTAACATTTATCAGAAAGATATTTGGAAAATAAAAGCTGGACAGAAAGTGCTTGTTACTGTTGGCTCAATGAAAATTGAGGAAACAGGAACTATTTCATACGTAAGTCCCATTGTAGATGAAAATACAAGAACGGCTACTGCAAGAGTTGTATTAAATAATCAATCTGGTAAATGGATGCCAGGGATGTTCGTAACTGCTAAAGCTTATGTGAGCGAAAAAATGTATCCTATTGTAATTGAGAAATCAGCATTGCAAACTTTAGATGACCAGATTGTAGTCTTTGTAAAAGATGAAGATGGTGGATTTCTGCCACAAATTGTAAAAACTGGTAATGAAAATGATGATAAAATTGAAATAATCAGTGGATTGAAATCTGGAGAAAAATATGTAGCTAAAAATTCATTCACTCTCAAAGCCGAGATATTAAAAGAATCTTTCGGTGGCAATCACGGACATTAAAAGGAGATTAAATGAATAGAATAGTAGATTTTGCTTTAAAAAACAGACTTCTGATAATTGTTTTAGGATTAATAATAATGGTTGCTGGTTATTTAAGTTATAAGCAGCTTCCAATAGATGCTTTCCCAGATGTTTCACCTTCACTTGTTCAGGTTTTTACAGTTACAGAAGGGTTAGCACCTGAGGAAGTTGAAAAATATGTAACATATCCAATTGAAGTAACTATGAACGGACTGCCGAATCTTGAAACAATAAGATCAGTTTCAAATTTTGGCTTATCAGTTATAAATATTTATTTCAAGGATGGGACTGATATTTATTTTGCTAGGCAATTAGTAAATGAACGACTTACAGAAGCAAGAGAACAAATACCAGAAGGTTTTGGTGATCCCAAAATGGGACCAATTTCAACCGGAATGGGTTTGGTTTTGTTTTATTATCTCGATGATACAACTGGAAAATATTCCCTTGAAGAATTAAGAACGATACAGGACTGGCTAATAAAATTTCAACTTCAAACAGTTCCTGGAGTTACTGAAGTGCTTGGTATTGGCGGATATGAAAAACAGTTCCAAGTTGCAGTAGATCCAAATGCTTTACTTAGATATGATGTTACTATCAATGAAATTGTTGAAAAGATAAAAGCAAATAATTTAAATGTTGGTGCTCAGTTTATTGAAAAAGATGCTGAAGAATTTGTGGTCCGATCGGTTGGTCTAACTCAAGAAATTGAAGATCTTGAAAACATTATTATTAAAGCTGAGGATGGAATACCTGTTTATCTTTCCCAATTGGCAGATATTGAAATAGGCGGTGCAATAAGGCGAGGTGTTCAAACAAGGAATGGCATTGGTGAAGTAGTTTCTGGTATGGTCGTGAAACTATACGGAACAAACTCTTCTACTGTCATTGGAGCGGTTGAACAAAAGCTGGCTGAACTAAATAAAATTCTTCCCGAAGGAGTCAGAATAGTTCCATATTATGAACAAAAATCTCTTGTGGAATCAGCGGTTGCAACAGTAACAGATGCACTGTGGCAAGGAATAATTTTAGTAGTAATTATTCTAGTGATATTTATGGGGTCACTACGCCCAAGCTTGGTTGTAGCATTATCAATACCGTTTGCTATTTTATTTGCATTTATTGGAATGAGTTATTTTAATATTTCAATAAATCTAATGTCCTTTGGCGGGCTGGCAATTGCCATAGGAATGATGGTAGATGCTACAATTGTATTGATAGAAAACATAGACAGACTTAAACGAGAATCATCAAAAGACGAAAACTTCGTTCATATTATCTCAGTTGCAAGTAAAGAAGTAATACAGCCGATAACATTTGCTATAATAATTATTATTGTTGTTTTTATTCCGCTGTTTACGCTTCATGGAGTCGAAGGAAAAACATTCAGTCCACTTGCATTTACAATTGCGCTTGCAATGTTGGGTTCATTAATATTTGCGATACTTATTGCTCCAGTTCTTTCATCATATTTAATGAAAAGAACTATGGGAGAGATAAAAAAGAGTAAAGAACAAAAAGAATTATGGATTTTGGTTCAGCTACAAAAAATTTATGAACCGGTTGTAAGATTTTTTATAAAAAGAAGATTATCAGCAATTATACTAGCTTCTGTAATATTATTATTTGGAATTATAATTTTCCCACAGCTTGGTTCCGAATTTACTCCAACATTACAGGAAGGAACAATTGTAATGAGAGTGTCAATGGCTCCTTCAATTTCATTAACTGAAAGCACAAGATTAACATTAATAGCCGAAAGAAGATTAATGAAAATACAGGAAGTAGCAGGAGCAGTTACGCGTATAGGCAGAGGTGAGGTGGGTGCACATACCGATCCAATAAATAGTGCCGAAATGTATATCCTTCTAAAGCCGAAAGATAAATGGCGGCGAGATATGAGCCAAGCTGAATTAGAAGAAATTATCCGTGAAGAATTTGGAGAAATACCTGGTGCGCTTGTTAATTTCACTCAGCCAATTCAGATGACTGTTGATGAACTTCTTGAAGGGGTAAGAGCAGAATTAGCTATCAAATTATTTGGCGATGACCTTGAAGTTCTAAAAATTGAAGCCGAAAAAATTGCTTCAGTTTTAAGAACTATAAAGGGTGCTGAAGATGTTCAGGTTGATCAGGTAACAGGAACACCGCAATTAAAAATTGTGGTCAACAGACATAATATTGCCCGTTATGGAATAAATGTTGAGGATGTTCAGCAAGTAATAAGAACAGCGGTTGGAGGAGAAACTGCTGGACAAATATTTGAAGGAATAAAAAGGTTTGATATACTTGTCCGCTTCTCACCCAATGCAAGATTAACGGCTAGGGCTATTGGAGAAATTCTTATTAAAGCTCCAAATGGAACGAATGTTCCATTAAGTCAGCTTGCAGAAATAGAAGAAGTTGTAGGACCAAGACAAATAACACGAGAAAATAATCAAAGATTTATAACCATACAAGCAAATGTAGTTGACAGAGATATTGTCTCATTTGTAGAAGAAGGACAGCAAATAATTGAGTCAAGCTTAAAACTTCCACCAAGCTATCTTGTAACGTGGGGTGGACAGTTCAGACTTCAACAAGAAGCCAATGCGAGATTTGCGGTTGTTATTCCAATTACATTACTTCTAATTTTTTTATTACTCTTTTTTAATTTTGGATCTGTCAAAAACTCACTGCTTATTCTTCTAAATATTCCACTTGCGCTTGTTGGTGGAGTAGTAGCTTTATGGATAACTGGGCAAAATCTTTCAGTTCCATCCTCAGTTGGATTTATTGCTCTCTTTGGTATTGCTCTTGAAAACGGAATGATACTAGTTACTTATTTTAATCAGCTATTAAGAGAGGGATTGAAAATAGATGAAGCGTCTGTTAAAGGAGCTTTGTTAAGGGTTAGACCAGTTTTAATGACTGCCTTAACTACTGCACTTGGTTTAGTTCCATTATTGTTTGCTACTGGAACAGGTAGTGAAGTTCAACGACCTCTTGCAACTGTGGTAATTGGAGGATTGTTTACTTCAACGGTTCTTACTTTGTTGGTCCTTCCGGCTTTATACAAGTGGTTTTCAATAAAATTTGAAAAAGAAGAAATATAAAACAAAAGCCTTCTTTGTAATTAACAACTCTTGTCAATTTTTCCTATTAAAGTATAATATAAATACTTATGTTATACTTTAATACCTCTTAAGTATAATAAAAATGTGACCATGAATGAAAATTAAAATGGTGCATTTGCACCAAAATTTTTATTTGCTCAATTTTTAGCACCTTCTTTTATTCTTTCCAATAAAGCGAAACTTTCTTTTTCAAACTTTTGAAAAGCGAACCATTTTTTGCCTAAATCTTTTAACGAAGCCCCAAAATGGTAAATATCTTTGTCGTCAATAATTAAAAATCTATCGTGGGATTTGTTAAACTGTTTTATTGTTAAATTGCCATATTGCTCAACAAATTTCTTTTCATCTAGTTTGAGAGTTTTGCTAATGCTTTTTGTGAAAATAGTAATTTCAACTCCATCTTTCTTTTTCGCCAACAAATCAAGTACGGTTTCGTCAATGTAATTATCAATAATTATTATTGCCTTATTTGCCTTTCTAATTAACGAAGAGACAAATTTGTAAGCATCAAAAACTTGTCCGTAATAAAAAATTCCTTGTTTGGGCGGAAGTTCATTGCTTTGCATTGCATCGAATATTTGCGTTACCTTTTGATCAGTTTCGATTTGTTTTATTTCCAATGAGTCTAATCTCTGAAAAACCCCAGCATTTTCAACAAGAAATTTCCGCATTGTAACAAAAGCACTCATAATCTGAATGCTCATTTTTACTGCTGTTTCGCTTTTAAGAACAGCCGAAAGCATTGCAACTCCCTGTTCGGTGAAAACATATGGAAGTGTTCCACCAAGATGTTGCTTTGAAGGTATCGCATTTTGCGATACCATAAATTCCGATTCAATCTCTGTGAGCTGAAACATAAATTCCGATGGAAATCTATTTATATTTCTCTTTACTTGTTCTCTTAGTCTTATGGCTTTTACTTGATACAATTCAGCCAAATCTTTATCCAGTATAACTTGTTCACCCCGTATTGTATATATTTTCTTCTTAATTTCTGAAGAATTATAAACAACTATTTCTTTGTTTAATTTTCCCATAGAATTTAATCAATCTCTATTTATAAATTCTTACAATTGTTAAAACATAGTCAAATAAAGGTGTCAGTATTAATAACCATAACTAATTAACATTAATGAAGAATTTAAAAGTGTTAATTGGATCAATAGTACTTTCCCACACTCGATGTTCAATTACATTAATGACAGATTGTCCGTTTGTTTTGGAAGTTAAATAAAACGTTTGAATTGTATTTCCACCAATAAGTTCCAAGTCTTCATCTTTAGGCCTAAAACTAATGCTATCAATAGCAACAATTGAAGTATCGCTAATAGAATAATCTAATTGGTAACCACCAGTTGCACAAAATTCTAATTCAAACGAAAAACTTTCATTGGCAGTTACATTAAATTTTTTTACAATTACATTTGAGTCAGACTCATTAGGTGAATCGGAACAACCAAGTAGAAAGAGGAGAGGAATTAATAAAACAAAATTCAAAAAATGAGATTTCTTAATTAACTTTGACATTTTTACCACTCTAAATTTTATGAATAATTGAGCAAAAATTAAGAATAATAAACTCTTTATGCAAAGAATAATATTTGAATCAGCAATATTTTTAGTCTGCTCTAACTAAAGTTGAAAAACAAATAACTACAAGTCACAACTCGTAACCCGAAACTCGCAACTCGATTTAACATTTTGGATTAAAATTGAAGATATATATTCAGAATTTCGACGAAAAACTGCATCAGATCAAATCTACAAATTGTGCATTAACAAGATTTACTAATTCATTCGGATTTAATTTTATTTGCGTTCCACGAACGCCAGCGCTTATAAATATTTCATCAAATAATTGTGCTGTTTCATCAATAAATATTGGAAATTGCTTTTTTAATCCAATTGGCGAACAACCACCTTTAATGTAGCCAGTTAGTGGAAGAAGTTCTTTTTCCTTTATCATTTCAATGTTTTTAGTTCCGCTTGCGTTTGCAGCTTTTTTGAGATTTAACGTTTCGTTTCCTGGAATTACGAAAACAAAATATTCGTTATTATTGGAACGGGTTACAAGAGTCTTGAAAACTGATTCAGGTTCGGCATCAATTTTTTTAGCAACTGAAATTGCATCTATTTCCTCAATGCTAAATTCGTAATCAAATGTTTGGAAAGTGATATTATTTGCTTCTAAAATCCGTATTGCGTTTGTCTTTTTCATTCTGTAGTAAATTTGCGAATGCACAATCTGATATTATATTGTGCATTCGCAATCAATTATTTCTATTTTTTTGATTTCTGTGCAATTATTAAATCTGCAAGTATAAATCCAGCTTCTTCCATTAGCGGGTCGTCAACGCGAAGATTTTCTTTTGCAACTTCGTCTTTTTCTGGAATTTCAAGATTTTCCGATTTAACACGTTCACTTTCGCGAGCTTCTTTTTTTACTTCATTTTCGTCACGTTCTTTTTGACGAATATCTTTATTTAATGAATATTCTTTCTTTTCTTTGCTCATTTTATATTCTTGAATATCTTCAAGCAAATATTGAAATTCCAAGTTTTTTTCAATTCGCTTTTTATGTTTATCCAATAAAGTCGGCAAAAAGCCATATAAATCACCATATTTTTTAAAATTTGTTGTTTTAATCTGATCCCAAACTAATGCACTTGGCTCAGAAGCTTCACCAAATTCATCTCGTGGAATTGATGGAAATTCAATTTCTGGAATTACTCCAAGTTTTTGAGTGCTACTTCCGTTAATTCTATAAAACTTTGCAATTGTAATTTTTAGCTTGCCTAATTCACTATCTTTGGTTGGCATAAAGCGATTTAAATCAATCAAATTTTGTACTGTTCCCTTTCCAAAACTCTGCTCACCGACAATTAAACCTCTTCCATAATCTTGAATTGCACCAGCAAAAATTTCCGATGCCGAAGCACTGTATCTATTTATAAAAACAGAAAGCGGTTTATCCGAAAATATTTCCCAATCTGGATCTTCGTTAATATCAATATTTCCATCAGAATTTTTAACTTGCACAACAGGTCCATTTTTTATAAAAAGTCCAGTTAACTCAACTGCTTCTTGAAGCGAACCGCCGCCATTATTACGCAAATCGATAATAAATCCATCAACATTTTCTTTATTTAAGTCGGTAATTAACTTACGAACATCGCGTGTGGTGCTTTTATAATCTGGGTCACCATTTCGCTGGGCGTCAAAATCGATATAAAACGCTGGAATATCAATAACTCCAAGTTTAAAAACACGACCTTCTTCTTCAACACTTATAATTTTTGAACTTGCAGCTTGTTCCTCAAGTTTAATTTTGTCTCGGACTAATTTTATTTCTTCAGTTGGCATATCAAATGTGGCCCCAGCTTTTAAAACTGCAAGGCGAACAAGAGTTCCTTTTTTTCCACGAATTAGTTGAATAACATCGTCCAAACGCCATCCAATAATATCAACAAATTCGCCATCTTCACCTTGAGCAACACCGACAATTCTATCATTTTCAAACAATTTTTCACTTTTCGCAGCTGGTCCACCTGGAATTATTTTTGCAATTGTTGTGTAATCATCTTTTGTCATTAACGAAGCACCAATTCCTTCAAATGAAAGCGACATAGAAATATCAAAATTATCGGAAGTAATTGGCGAAAAGTAACTTGTATGCGGGTCAATTGCACTTGCAAGTGCGTTCATATAAAGTTGAAAAACATCTTCCTCTTTATATTGCAAAATAGCTTTGTGAAAACTTTTATATCTATCAGTTAAAGTTTTAGATGTTTTTTCCCATTCTTCTTTTTGTAAACTTTTATTTAACGCATCATTTTTTAATCTTTTACGCCAAATTTCGTTCAACTCTGCTTCATTTTCAGCCCAAGGCAATTCATCGCGCATTGGAATAAAATTTTCTTCTTTCGAATAATCAAACTCAGTTTTCATTCTTTCAATAATATAATCAACTGACGAATGCATTCTAACTTTAAAAGTGTTAAAAACCTCAAATGGAAAAGAGAGATTTCCCGAAAGCAAATAATCATCCAAAGAATATCTGTAACGTTCAAAATTTCTAATATCGGCTTTAACAAAATAACTGCGATTAAAATCCAACGATTTTATATAGTTATCAAAAATTACGGAAGAAAGAGAATCGTTTAAATCTATTTTTTTATAGTGATATTTTGTAAGTAAAGTGGTTACAATCTGGTCAACTTTGGAATTAAATTTTGTTGGAACTAAAACGCGAAAACTATCAATTGCTGTTCCGTTTTCAATTTGGTGATTAATTTGTCCAAAACTTGTTAATGAGATTAAACCGATGAGCAAGACTAAAAAAAGTTGTTTCATATATTACTATTTCCAATAATTAAAATGTTATGCTATAAACAAATAAAGCAGTTATTTGTTTCCCGTTTAGTAAATCTTTTTTATTTATCCGTGAATTTAATTATTTTTTATGACTTTTTAATTAAACTTATATTTTTTTGCAAAAAGGAATGAAATGAATATTGAAGAAATTCAAAAATATTGCATAAAGAAAAAGGAAGTTACCGAAAGTTTTCCTTTTGATGATACAACTTTGGTTTTCAAAGTTGCTAATAAAATGTTTTGTCTCGCTAATTTAGTTCCACCACTTAGTATTAACTTAAAATGTGACCCCGAAATAGCTATTGAGTTACGCGAAAAGTATGAAGAAGTTCTTCCAGGTTATCACATGAGCAAAATTCACTGGAACACAATTATGCTTGATGGCTCGCTTACCGATTTACAAATTAAAAAATGGATTGATGACTCGTATAATCTTATTGTTCAATCACTTCCAAAGAAAATAAAAGTCAATTTTGAAAAAGAGTAGATTAGGAATTTTATCGTAAATAGTTCTATTTTTTCACTGTTTTTAAATTTAGAAATTCTACAAATGGTTCAAAATCGCGGTCGTTATGTAGCAATTCCAAATTATTTTCAATACAAAAAGTGGCAATAATTAGATCGATTGTTTTTCGGATTGTAATCCCATTTTTTCTGAGAAAACGAAAATTATCGGCACTTTTTATTGCCATTTCTTCGCCCAAAATATTCAGTATTGGAAATTCGTTCAAAATAAGCTTTGCTTTTTGATAATCATTGTCGCTTTTAAAACCTTGAAGTACTTCTGTTAAAATAAAATCACCAATAACAACAACCTCTTTTCCGAGAATGGAATCAAGTTTTTCAACTTGCCAATTATCAATTCCATTTAAGTAATCGATAATTACTGTTGAATCAACAAATATCATTTGTCAGTTCTCATTTCAGAAATATCGCCTTCCCATTTTAGAATTCCTTTAAATTCCTTCAATTTTGCTTGTTTTTTAGTTTGAATTAGCAATTTTAGTGCTTCTTCAACTACATCTTTTTTTGTTTTTAACAACGATACTTGTAATGCCAAATTCATTAAATTATCATCAATTACAATATTAGTTCTCATAAAATCTCCAAATTATGTGTAATAATAGTTAAAACATACACATTGCTGAACTCAATAACAAATCCATTTTAATAATTTTTTCAATTTACAACATTTTGTGGATTTCCGTCAATATATGCTTTAACGTTTTCCGCTGTAATTTTCATTAATCTTTTTCGAGCTGCAATTGTTGCCCAAGCTATGTGCGGAGTAATTATGCAATTTTGTGCTTTCAATAAAGGATTGTTTCGCAAAGGTGGTTCGGTTGAAAGAACATCCAAACCGGCGCCAGCGATTTTATTATTATTTAGTGCATTTGCTAAATCATGCTCGTTTATCAATCCGCCACGACCTGTATTTATTAAATATGCCGTGGTTTTCATCATGGATAAAGTTTTGCTATTTATCATTTCAAAATTTTCGTCAGTTAAAGGTGTGTGGAGTGAAATTACGTCGCTGTTTTGAAATATTTCATCTTTTGTAACGATTTTAATATATTCTGGAATTTCTGTTATTTCGCTTCTGTTGTTTACAAGCACATTCATTCCAAAAGCATTTGCAATTTTAGCGACAGATTTACCAATTCTGCCAAAACCGATAATCCCAAAGGTTAATCCTTGCAGTTCAATAAGCGGATTTTTGGAATAACTGAAATCTGTGGAATTTTCCCATTCGCCATTATGAACCGAAATATTATGAATTCCAACATTGATAACCAATTCCAATAAAAGTGAAAATGTAATTTGTGCAACCGAATTAGTGCTATAAGCTGGCACATTTGAAACAATAATTCCCCTTTCGGAGGCTTCTTTTATATCAACAACATTAAAACCGGTTGATAAAACGCTAATATATTTAAGCTTTGGAAGTTTGGAAATTACATTTTTGTCAATCACAGTTTTATTTGTAATTAAAATATCGGCATTTTTGCTTCTTTCCACTGTTAAACTTGGTTTTGTGCGGTCATAAATTTTCAAATTACCAAGTTTTTCCAAATCGTTCCAACTTAAATCACCGGGATTTGTAGTAAATCCATCCAAAACAACTATTTCCATAATATTCCAAATTAAATTTGAGCAAACAATTGTTTAAATCTAAAACTATTTATTCAAAAAATGAAGAATCAATTAAGAATAATTGCTAATTCAAACTTGGAAATATTAAAATCTTACTTAATTTTACATTATTAAAAATAAATTATTGGAACAGATTATGAGAGAATACGAAGTAGCATTAAACCAAAACTCGCTTGTAAAATACTTACGCAAACCAGCAATTGAATTTACACGCCACGACATAATTAGATATATTGAAGAAAACGAAATTGAGCAGGTTAATTTTCAATTTGTTAATGAAGATGGGAAATTAAAAACTCTAAATTTTGTAATAACTTCGCGTGCTTATTTAGAATCAATTTTATCAACTGGCGAACGAGTTGATGGCTCAAGTCTGTTTTCGTACATTGATGCTTCTACAAGTGATTTGTATGTAATTCCACGTTTTAAAACCGCTTTCGTCAATCCTTTTTCGGAAGTTCCTACAATAAATCTTTTTTGCTCATTTTACACAAAAGAAGGAAATCCTTTAGCAAGCGCTCCAGAAAATATTTTACGAACTGCAAGTCGACGATTTACAAAAGCAACTGGTTTCAAAATTAAAGCTCTTGGCGAATTGGAATATTACATTATTGCTGATAAAGAAATAAACAAAGATTATCCCGCTCAAGACCAAAAAGGATATCACGCATCAACTCCTTTTGCAAAGTTTGAATTTTTACGAACCGAAGCAATTAGATTGCTTGCAAAATGTGGGGCAAAAATAAAATATGCTCACTCCGAAGTTGGCAATTTTACTACCGAAGATAAATATTATGAGCAACACGAAATTGAGTTTAATGCAGTTGAGGTTGATGAAACCGCCGATCAATTGGTTTTAGGAAAATGGATTTTGCGAAATCTTGCCTATAAATATGGTGTTGATATTAGTTTTGCTCCAAAAATTTCGGTTGGAAAAGCTGGTAGCGGACTTCACATTCACTACATGGTTGTTGATGAACAAGATAATAATTTAATGATTGAAAATGATAAACTTAGCGAAACGGCTCTCAAAACTATTGCTGGTATTTTGGACAAAGCTAAATCATTAACCGCCTTTGGAAACACAATTCCAACATCATATTTGCGTTTAGTGCCACATCAAGAAGCACCGACAAATATTTGCTGGGGCGAAACAAATCGTTCGGCTTTAGTCCGCATTCCACTTGGATGGATTCTTAAAACGGAAATGATTAAAAATGCAAATCCATACGAAATTGCTGACGTTCCTTATATTCCAGGCAAGCAAACTGCCGAGTTTAGAGTTCCTGATGGTTCCGCAGATATTTACCACCTTCTTGCTGGAATGATTATGGCAATGCAACACGGAATTGAAATGCCAAACGGATTGGAATTAGGCGAAATTTTAAGAATTGAAGAAAATATTTTTGCAAACGAAAAACTAGCCGAAAACTTAAAACATCTGCCAACATCTTGTTCAGAATCAGCCGACGAGTTGGAAAGCGAAATTGAGTTTTTTAATACTGATAATGTTTTCCCAATTGGTACTTTAGAACGCTTTGTTAAAATATTACGCTCGTTTAATGACAAAAATCTTAGTGAACAATTATTCCAAAAACATGACGAAATAAAAGCTCTTGTTGGAAAGTTTATTCACCATGCGTAAAATAATTTTAAGCGTATTTTTATAATTAGCTAAAGTAGTCCGCTTTTGTATTTCATGAAAAGTGTAAATTTTTTAATAATTGTAAAATTTTTTCGATAATTACAATTATTAAATTTTGGCTAAATTATATTTTACAACCATAAAAAGTAATTAAACATTATTATGAAAACTAAATTCTTAATTTTAGCTTTATTTTTACAAGCTAGTTATCTTTATTCGCAAGAAGATTATTCTGAGCGGACTAAATATTTTATAACTGGCTATGTTGCAATTAATGGCGAATATGTACACAATTTGCCAACATTTAAAGAGTTGCAGCAAGAAGCAGGTATTAATATTGCCGAATCAAGTGTACTTACTACAATAAATCCTTCTAAAAGAGTCTCTATTTTTTCTGTTTTAACATATAAACCTCGATTAGATGTAAATTCAATAATTGCCGAACTAAGCGGACAGTATTCTTTTTCAGAAGAGTTTGCAATAAAAGTTGGCAGATTTTTACTGCCGATTAACCCAATAAATGCCCATTATTATGCCCCGACAAATGTTGGTATTGCACTTCCATCATTTATAACAAACCACAAGTTGTTTCCATTAAATATGAATGGAATTGATTTTAACGGTCACATTCATTTTAATGAAGATATACAAATGAAATATAATTTAATTGCTGGTCAGTATTCCCAAATTGAACAAACGACCGAAGGTATTGTTGGTTTCTTTGGTCGTGAAGGAATTTACAGAGATGACAATATTAAAACTGTAAAAGCTAAAATTGAACGTTTGGATAGTTTGGATAAACTCGATTATCCACAGTTTTGGGGCGGAGCTTTTAGAGTTGCGTTTGATTTGGGCAGTTATTTCAAAATTGGTTTTGGTGGTTTTTATGGCTCGGAAGAAAATTCCATTATAAAAACTGACAAAATTTATAAATCTGATATAGATGTTTATTCATTTGGAAGCGATATTGGAATTGATTATTGTAATTTTTCTCTTAAATCGTCACTTTGGTTTGGAAACGAAAAACCGACTAATATGGAATATTTTGTAAAGAAAGATTATCGTACTATTAATTTTGAATCAACTTATACTTTTTGGGGCGAACTAAGTCCTTACGCAAAATATGAGTTAATTCATTCAAACGATAAAAGTAAAGGTGAACGATTTAGGTTTATTGGTGGTTTAAATTATAGACCAAATTATGAAATTGCCTTAAAGTTAGAATATATCAGATATATGCAAAACTATTTAGCCAGTTTCAATGTCTTTCAATTATCCGTTGTTTTTTCGTTTTAGGATTCTATTATGTTAATCAAATATAAATTGCTGATTTTAGGATTCTTTTTATTAGTAGCTTTTGAAACAATTTACCCTCAAAGCTATAAAATAATAATAAATATCGAAAATGAATTAAATTCTGCTACAAAGGAAGAAGTATCCAATTATTTCCTAAAAAAAAGAACCAAATGGAGTAACCAAACCACAATTATTCCGGTTGATTTAATATCAAGTTCAAATGTTAGAATTCAATTTACTGAAGAAATTCACGGGAAAACAATAAATCAAATTAGAGCTTTTTGGCAACAATCCATTTTTTCGGGAAATGCAACTCCACCAATTGAATTAAATTCCGATTTAGAAATAATTAATTTTGTTAAGCAAAATAAGGGTGCAATTGGTTATGTTTCCTTTGAAACTTTGACTAAAGGAGTTAACGTTCTAACAATCAAAGGTGAATAGATGCAGCAAATTTCTAAAATTAAATATCGCCTTATTCATTTTCCAATAATTCTTATTGTAACTTTTTTAGTTTCTTACTTCATTCTTAAAATGTTTAGCGATAAAAATGAAGTGTTATTAAAGAAAACACACGATAATTACTTTCCATTAGTCGAAATTAGTATCAAAATTGATAATGTTTTGTTTTCAATTCAAAATTCATTAAAAGATGCGGTTGCAATTGCTGATACAAACAAATTTGTTGAGAGTGATAAAAATTCAAAAATATTTTTAGAATTGTGCGATTCTCTTAGTAACCGTGATATTGCAAATACCAATATTGACTCAATATCAACAAAATTTAGAGTGTATTACAAACACGCTAGAAATGTTTCAAAACAAATGATTACTGGCAACATAACACAAGAATTATTAGCCCAAATTACGAAAATGATTGAGAAATATAATCAACTTAAAATAGATGTCAATAATCTAAAATTCAAAACAAAACAAAGCATCACTATTCATTTTGATGAGGTTGAAAAAAACAATGAAATATCGGCTAAAATTAGTCTTTTTGTAGTTTTAACTGGTTTTATAATATCACTTATTGTAACATATTTTGTTGGACGCACTGTAATAGGACCTTTCAGAAAACTAAATAAAGATTTGCGAAATAGCAATTTTCAATTGAAAGAAAAGAATAGTGACCTAAATATTGCTAATCAGACAATTGCTGAAAATCTTGTTCAACAAAACAGACTTGTTTTAGAGTTAACAACTATTAAAGAAAAGCTCGAACTTTTGAATTCAGAAAAGGATAAATTCTTTTCAATTATAGCTCACGATTTAAGAAGTCCGTTTCAAGGATTTATTGGTATTACCGAAATAATGGCTACGGGGATTGAACAGCTAACAAAAGAAGAAATGACCCATTTTGGAAAACAGATGAATAACAATGCAAAAAATTTGTTCAAACTGCTAGAAAATCTATTAGAATGGGCAAGAATGCAAAGTGATTCAATTGAATTTAATCCATATAACATTGATTTAACAAAAACCATTAATGAAAACGTAGATTTAATTATAAAAAGATGTGAGCAAAAAGGAATTCAAGTTTCGTTAGAGGTTGAACCAAATCACACCGTTTTTGCAGATGAAGACATGCTAAATTCCATTTTTCGTAATTTACTTTCCAACGCAGTTAAATTTACAAATACTGGTGGAATTATTTCTGTGAAGACAAATAAAAAAGCAGAAAACATAATTGAAATTGTAGTTTCTGATAGTGGAATTGGAATGCCGGAATCAATTTTGAAAAGATTATTTAAAATTGAAGAAAAAGTTGGAAGAAAAGGAACCGACGGCGAATTGAGCACTGGTTTAGGACTTTTACTATGTAAAGATTTTGTTGAAAAAAACGAAGGAACAATTTGGGCAGAAAGTATTGAAGGAAAAGGTAGCACATTTTATTTCACACTAAGAACGTTATAGTAAATAAAATTACACCAAACATTATTATAAATTAATTTTAATTTTGAGTAAATTTTATTGTAGTTTCTTTTTTACTATTTTAGCAAAAAACAATTTGAATAATGTCTATATCAAATACACTTTATATTAAAAACATGGTTTGTCCTCGTTGCATCAAAGTTGTTCGCGATGAGCTGGAAAAACTTGGCATTGCCATAAAATCAATTATTTTAGGCGAAGTTGAAACAGAATTGCCAAAAAGCTTATTGCCACTTCAGCAAATTTCGGAAGTTCTTGCTTTAAATGGATTTGAACTGATTGAGGATGAAAAATCAAAAATAATTGAACGAATTAAAAATGAAATAATTTCAGCTATTCAGCAATATGAAGAAATTGACTTAGAAAAGACTAATTTTTCGAAGTTTTTGAGCGATACTATAAATAAGGATTATAATTATTTGAGTTCTCTTTTTTCCAAAACTGAAGGAATAACCATTGAGCATTATATAATTCTTCAAAAAATTGAAAAGGCAAAAGAGTTTATAAAATATGGACAGCTAACATTGAGTGAAATTTCATATAAATTAGGTTATAGTTCAGTTCAGCATCTTTCACGGCAATTTAAAAACATAACTGGAATGACCGCAAGTGAGTTCAAAACCAATCAAAATAATACGCGAAAACCGATTGATTCTGTTTTCGATTAAAATTGTCTAATTATAGGAAACACATGAATTTATTTAAAATCACTTCTTTTAGTTTAGTTTTAATCATTTTATTTGGTTTTGCTTGCAATAATTCACCAAAATCGGGCAATTTAACATTGGTAAATAAATTCAGAATCAATGTTCCAGAACCTTCTGGATTAACTTTTGATACTTCACAAAATTATTTAATAATGGTAAGTGATAATAATAGTGGAATTTACAAAACTGATTTAGAAGGGAATATTGTAAATTTTTCGGAATTATCCGAAATTGATTTGGAAGCAGTGACAAATATAAATGATTCTGTTTATGCAATTGCTTCCGAAAAAACGAACGAAATAGTAATTGTAGATACAAATTTTAACGTAATTAATACTCTAAAAACTGGAATTTTGGGCAAAGAAAATAGCGGTTTTGAGGGAATTTCATACATTCCAACCGAAAATGTTTTATTGGTTGCTAACGAAAAATCACCTACCGATATTTATAAAATTTCACTTTCTGGAGAAATTTTATCCACTCATAAAATTCTTTTTGCCGAAGATATTTCTGGATTGTTTTATGATTATGTGCGTTCTCAAATTTGGATTTTAAGCGAAGAAAGCGCCACTCTTTTTTGCTGCAATATGAATTTTGAGATAGTTATAACTTATGACATTCCCGATGAGCAAATTGAAGGCATTACTATTAACGGAAATGATTTGTACCTAGTTTCGGATAAAAATGAAACTTTGTACCACTATAAAATTGCCGAGTAAATTTACATACAATAAATCATCCCTAAAACTACTCTACTGTAATTATGCAACTTTATTCTAAAATTGTATAACAGCTTTTTAATTAGATATTATATCTTGTATAGAAAATTTTGACATAAAATGAAAAATATTCTAAAAATATTAATCACAATTTTTCTGTTGCTGAATTTAACTTTTTTAAGTGTAAATAGTTCTTTTCCTAAATCACAGTGCAATGGATTTTGTGAAATAGGTTATTCGGCTTTTCGGTGTCACGAAAGCGGGTTTGCTAAGCTAACTTGTTGTGATGTGATGAAAAATAACTCAAACAATTACTTCAATTTATCTTCTAAAATTAGTACGAAATTTTCTGATATTTCTTGCACTTTGGTTATTCATGAAAAATCTTTAATTCCTTATCTTATCCCTAAATCAAGTTGCGATAATATTGAATCTAGTCAAATTACCGCAGCCTTACTTATTAAAGAAAACCTAAAAATTAAATTTATTAACCTGAAAAGTAGATTTTCAATAAGAGATAAACCTCCTATATATCTGTTTAACAAGTCTTTTCTGATTTAGCAGACTCAAGCTTCATAGGATTAAGATAATTTGTAATCTCAAATTGAAGCTATTTTAATAAGTCCAGCAAACACTTGTGAATAAAAATAAATTTGATAAGGAAAATATGAATTCGAAAACAATTCTGTTAATGATGATTGTTATAACAACGTTTATAGGAATCAATGCTCAACCGAAAAACGATACTCTTGAGAAACTAATATTATATGCTATTGATGTAAGTCCTAAAATTAAATTATTAGAATCGAAAATAAAAGTGGCTGGTTCAAAGATTGAACAAAGCACAAATTTACCCGATCCAATGCTAACTCTGGGTTTAGTAAATATGCCAACAAATACATTTTCTTTTAGTCAAGAACCAATGACTGGGAAAATTATTGGGTTGACACAAGCTTTTCCATTTCCTGGAGGATTAACCACAAAAGCCGAAGTAATTGCAATGGATACTTTAATTGTAGCTCAAGAATTACAAGATGCAAAAAATGAAATAAGAAAGAATATTTCAAATCTCTATTATGATCTACAATTGGTGAGAGAAGAAATTATCCTTACTGTGGAAAGTAAAAATTTGCTTAACCATATTTCTGAAATTGTAAAAAGGAAATATGAAGTATCCAAAGCTAGTTTACAAAATATTATACAAGTTGAAGTTCAAATTTCAAAGAAAGATGACATAATCGCCACTTTAAATGGGAATGAAAATGCTATTGTGTCAGAACTAAATGCACTTTTATTTAGAGACGAAAACTCCTCAATTTTTACGAATAGATTTATTCCAATTTTAGCGAGTAAATATTCTGCTAAATCGCTAATAGAAGTTGCAAATGAATATAGACCTTTTTTGAGAGGTATTCAAATAGCTTTACAAAAAGCTGAATTGATGGAAAAAAGTGCTAATTATTTATATTCTCCGAATTTTCAAATAGGAGTACAGTACACGCAAAGAGATTATTCTCAGGTAAATGAGCAAAACTGGGGTGATTTTTTCTCTGTAATTATTGGAATTTCATTGCCACTTAATTATGGTGGAAAATATTCTGCTGCAATCAATGAAGCAAAATATCTACAGTCATTATATAGAGAGCAATTTAATTCTTCTGTTCAATTATTGAATCAATCGTTTGGCAAAATAACTTCGAAACTAAATGAATTGCAAACTCGTAAAATTTTAATTACTCAAAAACGACTTCCCCAAGCCGAACAATCAATCGAAGCTTCTCTAACAGATTATCAAGCTGGAAGAATTGATTTCATAAATGTAATAAGTGCAGAAAGTGAAATTCTAAAAATTAAAACGGAATTGTTAAAAATTGAGATAGAATACATTAAAAATATTGTCCTTCTCGAATTTTTAGCTGGAAAAGAGCAAATAGTAATGGAGAATAATAATGACAAATAAGATATTCATATACATCGCATTAATTTTGCTTGGTATAGTAATTGGAATGCTGGGATACTCATTATTTTTCAATAATAGTATTGGACACTATAGTGAAGCTCAAAAAAATACTAAAACACTTTATACATGCGGAATGCATCCAAATATTATTGAAAGTGAGCCTGGAACATGCCCAATTTGTGGAATGAATTTAACTCCAATTAAAAACTCAAAAAATAGTGACCCATCTAGTGAAAATGATAGAAAAATAATTTACTGGCGGGCTCCTATGAATCCTAATGAAATTTATGATAAACCCGGTAAATCACAAATGGGAATGGATTTGGTTCCAGTTTACGAAGATGAAGGTTCTGCTTCTGGAGTGGTTACCGTTGATGGCTCAACATTACAAAACATGAATGTTAAAATGGAAGCTGTAAAAAGTAAAAGTCTATCACCAATTATTTATACAAATGGAATTCTCCAAATTGATGAACGCAAAGAAGTTTCTTTATCCACAAAATTTGAGGGTTGGATTCAAAAGCTATATATCAATTTTACTGGACAAAAAGTCGCTAAAGGTCAAAAAGTAGTTGATATTTATTCACCACAACTAATAATAGCTCAGCAGGAGTTAATTACAGCTGTTAATTATGAGGCAACTTCTAGTAGTGTTTCTAAGAGTGAAATGCTTTCAAATGCTATAAGAAAACTAGAACTTTTTGATATACGTAAGGAAGATATCGATAAAATAATTTCCACAAAAAATATAAATGAATATATGAGTCTGTACGCTCCATTTAATGGAACTGTACTCGTTAAAAATGCAATTGAGGGCGAAATGATTAAAACTGGAATGGATATTATTAAAATGGCTGACTTATCAACACTTTGGTTAAAAGCAGATGTTTATGAAAGCGATCTTAATAAAGTTTCTATTGGTGACTATGCAGAAGTTACTTTCAGTTATAATCCAAATAAAATTTATGGTGGAAATATTTCGTTTATATACCCAACGGTTAACCAAACTACGAGAAGTGTCACTGTAAGAATTAGTATAGATAATGTTAATGACGAATTAAAACCTGCCATGTTTGGAAATGTTAAAATTTATGGAAATACACTAAGTGAAACTTTAGTAATACCTGAAACAGCTGTTATTAGAAGTGGTAAAAACAATACTGTCATTTTATCATTAGGTGAAGGGAGATTTAAACCAGTTGAAGTTAAATTAGGATTATACTCCGATGGCTTTTACCAAATACTTGGTGGCTTAAAACAAAACGATATTATTGTAAGCTCTGGTCAATTTATGATAGACTCCGAAAGTAGTCTTCGCACAGCAGTAGAACTATTTTCGTCTGATAAACCCACGTTAGAAGAAAAAAAGATGAATAATGGCACAATGGAAAACACGGCAATGGACAAAAAGCCAACTAAAGCTGTAAATGCTAACATAAAAGAAGAAAAAAACCAAAACCACCAAGAGTCAATAGTCCATTCTGGAATTATTGATGTTGAATCGATTGACAAAAATATGGATGGAAACGTATTTCAAGATCCAATGGACTGGAATGTAATTTCTGATAAAGATGGGAAATGCCCATTGTGTGGTATGTTCCTAAAGGAAGGTTCAATTGATGATGCGAAAATGAATTTAAAAATGAATGGTTTTGAATACAAATAGGAATGCAGATAACAGTGATTGTTAATGATAAAATATTTTCTGCGGAAATTGTAAATATCACAACAATTTGTATTTCATCTTTGGAGTAACAAAATGGTAATAACAGATAAACAAAAAGATGGCTTAATTGCTAAAATTATTGACTGGTCAATAAATAACAAGTTTATGGTTATAATAACTACTCTTGCTATTGTTGCTGGTGGTTTATATGCACTTAAAAATATTCCGCTGGATGCTCAGCCAGATTTGAGTGATGTGCAAGTAATTATATATACAGATTATGCTGGGCAAGGTCCACAAATTGTTGAAGAACAAGTTACTTATCCATTAACAACAAAAATGCTTTCAGTTCCATTTGCACAAACTGTTCGTGGATATTCTTTTTTTGGATTTTCAATGGTTTATATAATATTTGAAGATGGAACTGATATTTACTGGGCAAGAAGCCGTGTTCTCGAATACCTCAGCTCACTTCAAAAAGATTTTCCACAAGGAGTTGTTCCTACCCTTGGTCCAGATGCTACAGGCCTTGGATGGGTTTATCAATATGTATTAAAATCGGATAAACGCGATTTACAAGAATTACGCTCAATACAGGATTGGTTTTTGCGATATGAGCTTTCAGCCCTTCCTGGTGTTTCAGAAGTTGCTAGTATTGGTGGATATGTAAAACAGTATCAAGTAAATATTGACCCAAATAAATTGGCTTCTTTTGGTATTCCCCTAAGCAAAGTTAAAGCCGCAATAAAAGCGAGTAATAATGATGTTGGTGGACGATTACTCGAGATTAGTGAGATGGAATTTATGGTTCGTGGACTTGGTTACATAAAAAACAAGGAGGATTTACGCCAAATTGTAATCGGATTTGCACCACAAACTGGAAGTCCTATATACTTAGAAAACGTTGCGTCAATTGATATTGGTCCCGAACTCCGCCGTGGTCTTGCCGATTGGAATGGTGAAGGCGAAACTGTTGGTGGAATTATTGTTATGCGATATGACAATAATGCCCTTGATGTTATTAATGCTGCAAAAAAACGATTGGAAGACTTAAAAGCATCATTACCTGACGATGTTGAAATAATTACAGCTTACGATAGATCGGATTTAATTAATGCTGCTATTGATAATCTAAAATGGACATTAATAGAAGAAAGCATAATTGTATCAATAATAATTATAATTTTCTTAATGCATTTTAGAAGTTCACTTGTTGCGATTATAACCTTACCAACAGCAGTATTAGCAGCATACATTGTAATGTACTATCAAGGCATTAATGCTAACATAATGTCTTTGGGAGGAATTGCAATAGCTATTGGAGCTATGGTTGACGCAGCTATTGTAATGGTGGAAAATTCTCATTCGCACTTAGCACATGAACAAACTTTGCCAATAGAACAGCAACGTCCACATTGGCTTTTAATACTAGAATCTGCAAAAGAGGTTGGTCCTTCAATATTTTATTCGCTTCTTATTATTTCAGTTTCATTTTTGCCCGTCTTTACTTTGGAACAACAAGAAGGAAGATTATTTAAGCCACTTGCTTTTACTAAAACTTACTCAATGGGAATGGCGGCTATACTTGCTGTAACTATTGTTCCTGTTCTTCTTGGCTATTTTGTTCGTGGTAAAATGCGAGCAGAAGAAGATAATCCTGTAACCAAATTTCTTGCAAAAATATATCATCCTATTGTTGATTTTGTAATGAAAAAAAGATGGAAAGTAATTATTGCCGCAGCAATTATTGTAGCTATCACTATTATTCCCTATTCGAAACTTGGTTCTGAGTTTATGCCTCCATTATATGAGGGTGATTTGCTCTATATGCCTACTACACTTCCAGGAATCTCAATTACCAAAGCGAAGGAATTGCTTCAACAAACTGATAGAATAATAAAAACATTTCCTGAAGTGAAATCGGTTTTTGGAAAAATTGGACGTGCCGAAACTGCCACTGACCCTGCACCACTTTCAATGATTGAAACAACAATTCAATTGAAGCCAAAAGAAGAATGGCGAGAAGGAGTCACTCCAGAATCATTAATTGAAGAAATGAATTCAGCAATTCAAATACCAGGTTTAACAAATGCTTGGACAATGCCAATAAAAACACGTATTGACATGCTTGCCACAGGAATTAAAACTCCTGTGGGAATTAAAATTGCTGGTCCCGATTTGGAAGTTTTACAAAGAATTGGAAAAGAAATTGAACAAGTTGCAAAAACTATTGATGGCACTCGGTCAGCTTATGCTGAACGTTCTGTTGGTGGAAACTATCTTGATTTTGACATTGATAGACAAGCTATTGCTCGTTATGGCTTAACAATTAATGATGTTCAAGATATAATTATGTCTGCCATTGGTGGTATGAATATAACCAAAACTGTTCAAGGACTTGAGCGATATCCAGTAAATTTAAGATATCAGCGTGATTATAGAGAAAGCATTGAAGAATTAAAACGTGTGCGAATACCAATTCGTAATGGCGGAAATGTTCTACTTGCAGATGTTGCCCATCTTGAAATCAAAAAAGGTCCCCCTATGATTAAGTCAGAAAACGCAAGACCTAACGCTTGGGTTTACATTGACATTAAAGATATTGATGTTGGCACTTATGTAAAAAATGCAAAAGAAGTTATTGCTAAAGAAATAGATATTCCAACCGGATATTCTATTATTTGGAGCGGACAGTACGAATACATGGAGCGTTCAAGCGAAAAACTCGCTATGGTTATTCCAATAACTTTGTTAATTGTAATAATGCTGCTTTATATTAATACAAAATCTTGGACAAAAACTGGAATTGTTCTCCTTGCAATGCCATTCTCTCTTGTTGGCGCTATTTGGTTTTTGTACTTAGCTGGCTTTAATATGAGTGTGGCAGTGTGGGTCGGTATTATTGCTCTACTTGGCGTTGACGCCGAAACTGGTGTTATTATGCTTTTATACTTAGATATAGCATATGACAAATTCCGCAAAAATGGAAATCTAAAATCTTTTGCAGATTTACGAGAAGCAATTTTTGAAGGGGCTGTTAAAAGGATTCGCCCCAAAATGATGACTGTGCTTACAACCATGTTTGGATTATTTCCTATTATCATTGGAACTGGAATAGGCTCTGATGTAATGAAACGAATTGCAGCCCCAATGATTGGTGGAATCATTACCAGTTTTTTGATGGAACTAACAGTATATCCAGCCATTTACTATATAATAAAAAGAAGAGAAATGACAAAGGTGAATGAAAGCAAAGCCTTGCTTGAACAATAAATAAATATTTGAATAATTTTCAAAAAAAAGGAGTTACACAATGAAACAAATAATTAAAATATCCAAAATTGCTTTAACAATAATGTTTCTAATAACAATGGTGTTATCTGCCCAGACTGGCAATATGATACACAAAGAGAACAAATCTGATAACACGATTGATATTAGTAAATTTGATATAAATAAGGATGGTATTGTTTATCAATGTCCTATGAAATGCGAAGAACCTGCTGATAAAGAAGGTGATTGCACAAAATGTGGAATGAAATTATCTAAGATTTCTGTGGATAATGCAAAAACTGATTTGAAATGTGATAGTACAAAAAAGGGATGTTGCGCTGATAAAAAAGCAATGGATAACAAACATGAAAAAATGAACATGGATCATTCAAAGATGGACCATTCAAAAATGATGGGTGAACATGCACAAATGAGCAATTCTATTGTTCGCGAAGGCACGATTGACGTAGCAAGTATTGATAAAAATAATGACGGAAAAGTATTCCAAGATGCTATGGATTGGAATGTAATTTCTGATTTAAAAGGTGATTGTCCAATATGTGGAATGACATTAAAAGAAGTTACTGTTGAACAAGCTATTTCTAATTTAAAGAATCACGGATTTGTGACCAAGTGAAGAAATAAGTTCCTATAAATATAATCAACACTCTATATTTAGCTGTAAATATAGAGTGTTGAACAAATAATTTTTTGTAATAATGATTACTAATTTGGTCATTTTTACTTTTACTTAAAACGTTGATAAAATGAACAAAAACAAACTGTTAAAATTTGCTTTGTATCTTTCAATAATTACAATTTTGTATAATATTATTGAAGGTTTAGTTTCAATTAACTTTGGAATCGAAGATGAAACAATTGCTTTATTTGGTTTTGGAATTGATAGCTTTGTTGAAGTTATTTCAGGAATTGGAATTTTACATATGATTATTAGAATGCAAAATACTACCGTTGAAAAACATGACAAGTTTGAGTTAAAATCACTTAAAATAACTGGAACAGCTTTTTATATATTAGCTATTGGGCTTGTTGTTGGTTCAATATTAAATATATTTTATAATATTAAACCCAAAACAACATTTGTTGGAATATTGATATCTTTGATTTCAATTATTACTATGTATATTTTAATGAAGACCAAATTTAACGTAGGAAACAAATTAAACTCTGACGCAATTATTGCAGATGCAAATTGCACAAAAACGTGCTTCTATCTTTCTTTCATTTTACTTGCTTCAAGTGGATTATATGAAATATTTGGAATATCCTACTTTGACATAATTGGAGCAATTGGTATTGCATATTTTGCCTTTAAAGAAGGAGAAGAATCGTTTGAAAAATCAAAAAGAAATATTATTACTTCGTGCGATTGTAACTATTAATACTAAAGCAAAATAATAAATATTTTTTTTGCTTTGTACGTTCTCATATTTAGATTTTAAGCAAAGAAAACGCCACTTTTTTATTATAATATGAATTTCGAGATTGTTATAACTTTGACATTCCCGATGAGCTAATTGAAGGCATAACTTGATTTGTATCTAGTTTCGGATAAAAATGAACCTTTGTACCACTATAAAATTGTCGAGTATATTTTCGCTAAAGTTCTTCATAAAATTTTATAACATTTTCCCAAAATTGTGCAAAGCCAAAAACAAGCTGTGTGCTATTTTAGCACCATGAATAAATATTATTGGAAATAGTTTTAGCTTTTTGGGTTGAAATACAACTTTCTACAATTAGTTCCAGCAATATTTATTGAATAAAAATCAACTAATAATAAACAAAAGGTAACCAAATGAACAAAAAGAATATATTCACAGGTTTTCTTGTGGTTTTATTTGCTTTATTGCTTTTAGCTCCAATTATTGCTCAGGAAAAACCAGTTAAAGAAAAAAAATGTTCAACTGAAACGCAACAAGTTTGCAAAGATGAATGTAAATCAAATTGTTGCTCATCAAACGAAAAATGTTGTGATAAAGCAAAATGCGAAAATTGTAAAAAGGAATGTGCTGGAAAATGTAAAATGGATAAATGTGATAAAGCAAAATCCGATAGCAAATGTGCAAAAAAATGCGATACAACTAAAGAAAATTCAGAAAAACCAATTAACAATGGAACTGAAATTAAATAATATTTATTGAAGATTATAAACAAAAAGCCTACGAATGATATTTGTAGGCTTTTTTTATTCTTCAAAATTATTTTAACTTATTTAAGAAGGTTTAGTTTAATTGATTGAATGAAATTTCCTGTAGTAATTCGAGCAATATAAATTCCACTGCTAACTTTTTCACCTAAATTATTAGTTGCGTTCCATTTCGATTCATATGTACCAGCAGGCATATAGTCTGAATCGATTATTGAATGAACAAGCCTACCACGAATATCAAATATTTCAAGTCGTACTTTTTCAGCTTTGGGAAGCGAAAATCGAATTGTTGTTTCTGGATTAAAAGGATTTGGATATGCGTGTTCTAATTTATAGTTTTTAGGTTTTGAATCTGAAATTGGCTCAGCACCAACATATATTCCATTATGAACTGGTGAGTCATTATGACAAGATGCACATTCCATATGAGTCATTACATTACCAAGAACAGCACTACCATGGCAAGATAAGCATGTTGCATTTTCTGATGGGTCAGAAAAAGTTCCAACAAATGTACTTGCAAAATATGCATTTAATACTTGTACTGTCTTTGCTGCAATATCACCAGCTAAACGGGCACATCTTTCTTTTCTTTCAATGTCAGTAACTTTCTTATTTGCCATATTACACCACTGACTAACAGATTGATGACAGAGCGGTGAACCAGAAATGTTTTGAGGTAAAGCACCAGAATATTTAATTTCAGTATAAGTAGCACTATTTGCTGCATCCGTTGGTAAATTTTCGGTCGTGTACCAACCCCAAATTTCATTAATTAATGCAACTGAAGGATCTTTTTCAACAACTAGACTTACAATTGCAGCCGCACCGTTTATGGCTCCACATAGCGAACCCCAACTCACACCACCGCCACGTCCAAACAGCATAATCTCAATTGGGAAGTTAGTCCAAGGGTCGCCAATTGCATCTTTCAAACATTCAGTAATTCCACCCAAAACTCCAGCGCCACAATCCATTCCAGTCCAATATAGTGTATGGGCTTTTAAACGAGCTACTTCTGGGTCGAGAGCAGTGTATGGATAAGGCCATGTATATTCTTTGGCTCTACCAAACAATTTTTCACCAGCAATAGTACTAAGCCCAACAACCCCAACTGCTGCACCAGCAACGTACTTTGTAGTATTTGCTAAAAAGTCTTTACGCGAATAAAGTTTCTTTTCCATCATCAAGTTCCTTTTTTTTAATAATAAAATGATTAATAGTTCTTATGGTTGTTAATAGATTTTCATCGTTTGGAAGCATTTTATATAATTTCTGAAAAAATCTCTTTGCAATCTTAAAATCACAATAGGTCCATAACATTCCAAGAATTAAATATCTTTCTTTTGGGTCTAAATTTGAGTTAAAGCTCTCAAATTCAAAAATCATATCTTTACATATTTGAGTACAGATGCAAATTTCATTCTTGAAGATTGTATCAATATTTGATTTAATAAGTTCATCAAATAGCTTTAAAGCCCTCGCAATTTCACCTAATTTTATCTGACACAGTACTAATTTCTTTTTTGCTAAATGGTTTTCTGGATGTAATTTTAATACTTCGTCATACTGATAGGAAGCTTCTTTGAAGCGTTCAGAAATAAAATATTGATTTGCAAGCATTTCGTTCATACTTACAAATGGCAACTTCTATACCATAATATTTATTTCGATTTGGAGTTAAAAAGATAGATATGTATTTTGTAATTGCAACACTTTGCAACAACTAAATGTCTAAAAGTATATTTGAGGTTAAAAATTGCATCAAATTGCAACAGTTAATTTATTCATTTGTTATATTTTTTAATTTTCTGTGAATAGTACTTCTATTAATGCCAAGAATTTCTGCCACTTTTGACTTATTCCAATTGTTTTGGCGGAGTAAAGCAAGTATTGTTTCAGTTTTCTCATTTAGTTCAATGTCTTTCAAAGAAAATTTTATATTACATTTGTTATCATTTCTTATAGAAGATGGTAGAGAGCAAGAACAAATATAATCAGCCCTTTTTGCTCTAATAATAGAATATTCAATACAATTCTCTAATTCCCTAATATTTCCAGGCCAATCATAATTCATTAAAATATCCATTGTCTCATTATCAGCATACTCAATATTTTTATTATATTTTTCATTAAACTTTTCTATAAAATATTTAGTCAAATATATTATATCTTCTTTTCGTTCGCGGAGTGCAGGAACGTAAAGTGGAACAACATTTAATCGATAAAACAAATCCTCTCTAAACTTGTTTTTTGAAATTTCATCAAGCAAATTTTTATTAGTTGCAGCAATGATTCTAACATCTGTTTTTCTTGTTTTGCTATCACCTAATCTTTCAAAAGTTCCATCTTGAATAACGCGTAATAATTGTGCCTGCATTTCTGTTGGAATTTCTGCAATTTCATCTAAAAATATTGTTCCACCGTCAGCAAATTCAAATCTACCAATTCGATCATTTTTTGCATCTGTAAATGCACCTTTTACATGCCCAAATAATTCGCTGGCTAATAAAGTTGGTGGAAGTGCGGCACAATTTACTTTTACAAATGGGGCTTTATTTCTACTACTAGTTTCTTTTACTGCATTTGCAACAAGTTCTTTTCCTACTCCAGTTTCACCCGTAATTAAAACAGTAGCAAAGCTGTAAGATATTTCACTAATAACATTAAAAAGAGCTACCATTTTTTTTGATTTTCCAATTATTCCATAATACATATTTTCATTACTATTATAACCAGAAAAAGTACTCCTTCTATTCTTTTTAAAACTTATTATTCCACCAAGAGTTCCACCATCAGCATCATTTAGAATAGAGGCATTTAAAAGCACTGGAATAAGGTTTCCGTTACTATCTTGCAAAGTTGATTCCATGTCAATAACATTTTTTCCTGTTTGCAACACCTCAGTAACAGGACAGCCAATTTCGCATCTATCCGATTTACAAAGACTCCGACATATTTGCCCAATAACATCAATTGGCTTTTTATTAGTTATGTGATACGCAGCCTTATTAACAAACCTAATTTTAAACTCTTTATCAATTACATAAACTCCTTCTGCTAAAGAATCTAAAATTTTTATACTGTTAATATTTATGAATGTGTCTTCAAACGAATTCATTTCTTTATCCTACTAAACGTATAAAGCATTTCAATTCCAATTTGCTCAAATCTCGCAATATATTTCTCTTTTTCCAAATTAGTGTTGTCAAATTCTTTGGGGTCGTTATATTTAACTGGAAATCTTGCTTCGGCACCTAAAACTAAAGGGCAGTTTGCATCTGCATCTGAGCAAGTCATAATTGCAGCAAAATTAGTTTGAGGATTAAATTTATCGCTATAAACTTTTGAAAAGCAAGTGATTGGTTCTGTTTCGTCCGAAAAATAGACTAAGTATATTGGATTTTCCGATTCATCTTTTTGGTCAACTTTAAAACCAAAATTTTGTACAGCTTTTACCGCTCTTGGATTAAATGCAGTAGCTTCTGTTCCACCAGAAAAGCATTTTATGTTCAGAATGTTAAAATACTCCGCAGCAGTTTGAGCCCAAATTTGACTCATTGTGCTTCTTCGTGAATTATGTGTGCAAATAAAAATAAGATTTACAACCTCTTCACTATTTATTTTTCGGGAAATATATTCAGCGAAACTATTTAACAAAATTTGTCTTTCTTCACTAATTGTAAAACTTGCGTTCAACAACTTTAATATCTCGCTTTTAATTGGTTCATATATAGTCATTTACATTTTCCTTAATTTTTAAAAGTTTGTTAACAATAAATAAATTCCACCAAGAATTACTAAAATTCCACAAATGCGTTTAATCCACAAAATTACTTTCGATTCTTCGCTCCAATTCAAATATTTTTGGATTTTGCCAGTAAGCATACCAGCACCAACAATTACTGCACAATGCCCAAGTCCAAATGATAAAATAAAAACAATTGCTAAAAAATAATTTGTTTGAGCTGTTTGAAACACTATTCCTAGAACAGGAGCCATATAAGCAAAAGTGCAAGGGCCAAGTGCAATTCCAAAAAGTAGCCCAAGGATTAAAGCAGATAAAAGTCCTTTGCTTTTTGTTTTTTTAAGTCCAAATGAATTCCAATCAAATTTAATCCAACCAAGAAGATAAAATCCAACAGCAAAGAAAATTATTGCAACAAAATAATTTCCCCAAAAACCAATATCACCCATAAGTCTGCCTAGCGAAGCCGTAATAAATCCAATAATAGCTATTGTTATTAAAATTCCTAAAGCAAAAACGAATGAAATACCAAAAGTTCTTTTTTCTGTAACTTTACCTTGCGATGTAATATATCCTACAATTAGTGGAATACTTGACAAGTGGCATGGTGAGAGAATAATAGATAAAACGCCCCAAACAAACGAGGCAAAAATTGCAATCCATGTTGCACCAGTCATTGCTTGATAAAGCGTGTTAAATAAACTTTCTAACATGTTAATCCTTTGCCTTTAATCCTTTGGTTTTCAGAATTTTGTCAATTTCAATTTCGGGATAAAATCCTTCGTGACGATGGAATTCTTTACCGCTTTCATCCAAAAATACTTGGGTTGGAATTAATTTAATACCGTATTTTTGAGCATACATTTTTTGTTCGGGTTTCCAAACATCATAAAAAACCACATCAATTTGTTCACCATATTTTTCCTCAATTGCTTTCATAACGGGTTGCATTTGTTTGCAAGGAATACAATTTACCGAGCCTAACTCAACAAAAGTTACTTTGGCTTTCTTACTCTTATTTTTAAACGAATTATTTTTGTCATCAGTATTTTGTGCAATACATGAAGTTGAAAATACAAGTAGAAACAAAATAAATTTTGTAATTAGATTTTTCATAATTTTTCCATTTTTTTTGATTTTATATTTGGTACTATTTTTTAATTTTCTTGACAAAATCTTTTGCTTTATCGCCTCTTAAATACTCAACCAAGCCAAGCAGACCAACTGTTAGGTATTTGCTTTCAAATCCGTTTAACGTTAAATATTGCCTTGCAATTGAAGCTCTATCCATGTGAGGACAAACTGTTACAATAATTTTATTTTTATCTAATTCCGATAATCTGTTTGGAAGTTCGTTTAGAGGTATATTTTTTGAAAAACTTACTCCCCAAGCCTCAACTTCCTCAGTAAATCGGATATCAATTAACTCAGCTTTTTCTTCAATTAGCAAAGTAAGTAACTGCTCAACATCTATTTTCATATCCTTTCTTTCTTGATAATTGAAGTTTCGCAAATAATCTGCAAAATCCACGATTTCCCCTTTTTTTATATTTTGACCCAAAATTGTTGTAATAGAGATTAAAATAATTACCATAAAATTTTTCATAATTTTCATTCTGCAAACCATTTTAGCATTTGTTCTTCTTTTGGAATAATTCCAATAGATTTTATAACTCCATTAACTGATAAACCTGGAGTCATCATAATTCCAGCTTCAATCATTTCGTTTATATCTGTAACATAAAGTACTTCGGCATTAATGTTGTGTTTTTCAACTAATTCCCTAACTTTTCTGTCAAGATTTTTGCATTTTGCACAACCTGTGCCAAGTACTTTTATTATTTTCATCTTACAACTCCATTTTAAACTATTTATTTCTTTGCTTGAACTGTTATGCTAAAAACTCCTATTTCATTTTCTCTGAAAGCTTTAATTTCTGCTTCATTCAAATATTCAGATAATAAACTATCGGGTAGTTCAATCACTTTCGATTTTTTTATTTCAACATTTTTAAATCCAGTTTGATGAATTATCTGTAAATAGTCGCTTTGCTGAATTGCTCCAGAAACACAACCCGCATACATTTCAGCCGATTTTTTCAACTTTTCTGGCAAATTTCCTTTTGTAACAATATCAGAAATGCAAAAATGTCCATTAGTTTTTAACGTTCTATATATTTCGGAAAACGCTTTATTTTTATCTGGCACTAAATTAAGTACGCAATTGCTTAGCACAACATCTATTGAGTTATCTTCAATTGGTAAATATTCTATTTCGCCTAAACGAAATTCAACATTAGAAAAGCTTAATTTAGCTTTATTATAGTTAGCTTTTTCAATCATTTCATCGGTCATATCAACACCAATTACTTTGCCTAAAAAACCAACTAATTTACTTGCAATAAAAACATCGTTACCAGCACCACTTCCAAGATCGAGTACGGTATCATTCAATTTAATATCTGCAAATGCCGTGGGAATTCCGCACCCCAATCCCAAATCTGCTTCTTCAATATGTCCATCAATATTTTTATATTCATCGCCAATCATATTTACTTCCACTTGCTGCGAACCACATCCGCAACTACATCCGCAACCACTTTCTTTTACTGCAATTGACGCATATTTTTCTTTTACTACGTTTTTTACTTCTTGATTTATGTCCATTTTTTTCCTTTTTAACTAATAATTTGTGATTTATTATTCACTTCTTCGTTTTTGAAATATTTTTTCTTGAGCCATAACGCAACATTAACCAACGCAATTAAGACTGGAACTTCTACTAAAGGACCAATAACTGCGGCAAATGCTTCTCCACTATTTATTCCAAAGACTGCAATTGCAACTGCTATTGCAAGTTCAAAATTGTTGCTTGCAGCCGTAAAACTTAACGTTACAGTTTTGGGATAATTTGCTCCCATTTTTTTGCCCATAAAAAACGACACAAAAAACATAATTACGAAATAAAGCACGAGTGGAATGGCAATTTTTACAACATCTAGTGGAATTTTTACAATATATTCACCTTTAAGCGAAAACATTACAAATATTGTAAACAGCAAAGCATATAATGTTAATGGACTTAATTTTGGAATAAATTTTCGATTATACCAATCTTTCCCTTTTGCTTTAATTAGAAAATAACGAGTAAACATTCCACCAAAGAAAGGAATTCCCAAATAAATTAACACACTTTCGGCAATTTGTGCTATTGTAACATCAACTTGAAAAGAAGCAATTCCTAACCATTCTGGAAGCAATGTTAAAAACAAATAAGCGTAAAGCGAAAAGAAAAGTACTTGGAAAATTGAGTTAAAAGCGACTAATCCAGCTGCATATTCACGATCGCCATTAGCCAAATCGTTCCAAACTATAACCATTGCAATGCAACGAGCAAGTCCAATTAAGATTAATCCCGCCATGTAATTTGGATAATCTTGTAAAAATAATATTGCTAATCCAAACATTAAAACTGGACCAATAATCCAATTTTGGACAAGTGAAAGAATTAAAATTTTGGTGTCTTTGAATACATCGCCAAGTTCTTCATATTTAACCTTTGCAAGCGGAGGATACATCATTAAAATTAGTCCAATTGCAATAGGAATATTTGTTGTTCCGCTATTAAACGAATTCCAAAATGGGGCAACTTCTGGAAATAAATATCCAGAAAACACACCCAAAAACATTGCGAGAAAAATCCACAATGTTAAATATCTATCTAAAAAGTTCAAACGTTTTGTAAGATTTGCCATAATCGACTTTCATTAGTTGAAAAATATCTTTTAGCTTAATTTGAATTAATAATCCAATGTTCAAGAGTTGATTTTGTTGGAATTTTACCTTGGCTTAATATTTTTCCATTTACAATTAAACCTGGTGTCATCATAATTCCCAATTCGCCAAATTGGTTAAAATCAGTTACTTTTTCAATTTTTGCTTTCAAATTGTTTTCATCAACAACTTCGTGGCAAAGTGCTTCTAATTTTTTGCAATTTGGGCAACCGCTTCCTATAACTTTAATTTCTAACATTTTGTTTTTCCTTAATTATATGTGATTTTTACTTAATTTTAATACATTGAGCCGAAAATAATTCCGCTAATTGTAGCCATTATTATTACCAATGAAACATAAACGACTGTTTTTTCGGTTCCGATTACTTTTCTTATTACAAGCATATTTGGCAATGACAACGCTGGACCAGCTAATAAAAGGGCAAGTGCGGGTCCGTTTCCCATTCCATTATTCATTAATCCTTGCAAAATTGGAACTTCTGTAAGAGTTGCGAAATACATAAAAGCTGCCATAAATGATGCAAAAAAATTGGCTGAAACTGAATTTCCACCAACGAGATTGCTAATCCACTCGGCTGGAATTATTCCCGTTCCACCACCTGGGCGACCGAGTAAAAATCCCGCGACCAAGACTCCACCAATAAGCAACGGCAAAATTTGCTTTGCTAAAGTCCAACTTTCACCAAGCCAATCGTTTGCTTCGTCTTTGGAAAAAGTTAATATAGCAGAAAGAGCAATAATTGCGGCTACAAAAGCAATTAATGGCTCATTTGGAAAGGAAAATCCTAAAACTGCAACAAACACTGTTGCAAGCAAAACCCATGTTTTATTAATTTTTAGGATAAAGATTAATGAAGCAGAAAGTAAAATTCCAAAAACACCAGTAATTAGCCATTTGTATTGAGCCACGAATGCAAAAAATCCACTATTTTGTTCAGGATTTCCCCAAGTTGCAAATATTAAAATTCCAACCAAAACAAAAAAATGTGATGTTGTTTGCCACATTGGTCGTTCTTCTGGAATTTCGGGCATAGCTAATTGAGTTTTTGCTTTTTCTGCCTCCTCTTTTCTGTATAAAAACGCCATTATTAAACCAATTACAACACTAAATAATATTGCTCCAATTACGCGAGCAATTCCAAGCTCAAAACCGAGAATTCGAGCGGTTAAAATTATTGCCAAAATATTTATTGCTGGTCCAGAATAAAGAAATGCTATTGCTGGTCCCAAACCCGCACCGCGTTTGTGAATGCTTGAAAACAGCGGAAGAACTGTGCATGAACAAACGGCAAGAATTGAACCCGAAACCGAAGCAACTAAATAAGCAACCCACAATTTAGCTTTTGCTCCAAAATATTTAATAACTGATGCACTACTAACAAATACTGAAATGGTGCCTGCAATAAAAAATGCTGGAATTAAGCACAAAAGCACATGCTCGCGAGCGTACCATTTTGCTAATTCTAAAGCATCATAAATTGCTGAATCAAAGTTTGTATTGCCCAAAGGCATAAAGTAGATAAATAGAAAAACTCCTGTTATCCACAAAAAATTTTTGTACTGTTCCTTCCAATTCATTTTTAATCTCTTATCATTTTTACATTTCGCCAAATAACGATATATGTTAGCAAAAAATTTTTAGTTACTACAAATAGTAAATCGGCTAATCGATTTCATTTTGTCTTTATCTGCAATAATTGACTTTTCATCTGCAATCCAAAAATCGAGTGATGACAAAACAGAAGAAATTCTTAAATCTTTCGGATGTGTATTAATCATATAATTTACCCATTTCCCTTCTTTTTCCTCTGTAATAAAACCAGCATCGCGCAAAATGCTCAAATGTTTTGAAACAGTTGAAGCAGCCAAACCAAGAATATCTTGAATTTCACATACGCAAAGCGATTTAATTTGAAGCATTTTCAGGATACGCAACCGACTATTATCCGAAAGCGCTTTGAATATTTTTGTGTTTTCTACAAGCATTGCAAATTCCATTTCGTTAATTAGCGAAATGTAAATTAAAGAATGGTGATTGTCAAGTTGTAATTATTCACTGATATTTTAAAAAACCATTAATTATTTATTACTATCTTAATTCTCATTAATTATACTTTTATAACAATTATGGACTGAAATGACTGAAGTAGTAGAAAAAGAGAGTTGGAAATTTCCAAAAGATTTTTGGCTTGCAAATTTTATGGAATTATGCGAGCGAGCTGCTTATTATGGCTTTTTTATAGTTTTAACTTTGTACATGACGGATATTGTTGGCTTTACTGATATTGAAACTGGAATTATTGTCGGACTTTTTTACGGTTTGCTTTATCTTTTTCCAACTTTTGTTGGCGCTTATGTTGATAAAATTGGCTTTAGAAAGGGATTGTTAATTGCTTTTACCCTTTTAACAATTGGATATTTTTTCTTGGGTGTTTTCCTTACCAAACTTCCAGTAGTGTTTTTCCTTTTTGTATTGCTTGTGGGAGCTTCATTTATTAAGCCCTTAATTACTGGAACTGTTGCAAAAACCACAACTGAAAAAAATCGCGCCCGTGGTTATTCCCTTTTTTATTGGATCGTAAATATTGGGGCTTTTAGCGGAAAAACTTTCGTCCCTTTTATTCGTCAAGGTTTAGGTCTTGAATATGTAAATTTTTTCTCGGCTGGAATGGCGTTTGTGGCACTGCTTTTTGCTTATTTCTTTTTTGAGGAACCAGATAAAACTTCTGGCAGCAAATCATTTAAAGACACAATACGTGCTTTAAAAGGTATTTTAGAAAAACCTCGTTTGTGGGTGCTTACTTTAATTATAACTGGTTTTTGGTTAATTCAAGGACAACTATACGCAACAATGCCAAAATATGTTATCCGACTTTTAGACGAAACCGCAAAACCCGAATGGCTTGCAAATGTTAATCCCGCAGTTGTTGTTATTTTTGTTGTAATTGTTACTCAATTAATGAAAAAGCAAAAAGCTGTTACTTCTATGTTGGTTGGAATGTTGTTAATGCCGCTATCAGCACTTGCAATGGCAATGAGTCAAGAATTAGAGGCAATTACTGGTACTTCAATTTCTTTTTTTGGAATGTTTGACCTTCATCCATTAACTGTAATGATGATTGTTGGAATTGCAATTCAAGGACTTGCAGAATGTTTCATTTCTCCAAGATTTTTGGAATATTTTTCATTTCAAGCACCCAAAGGCGAAGAAGGCTTGTATCTTGGATTTAGTCATTTACATTCTTTTCTTTCAGCAATTATTGGTTTTGGACTTTCGGGATTTCTACTTACAAAATACTGTCCAGATCCCAAAACATTGCCAGCAGGTTTAACCGAAATTCAAAGAGCTGCTTATTACGCTGACGCACATTATATTTGGTACTATTTTGTTGCTATTGGAATTGTTTCAGCCGTTTCGCTTCTAACTTTTAAAATTGTTACCGAAAGAATTGATAAAAAAGCTGAATTGAATACTTGATAAAGGTTTGTAGCACAGATTAGTAATCTGTGCTACAAATTAAATGTTTTTTTTAATCTTCTTTTTTAGCTCGTAACGAATCCCAAATCATATAAATGATAATTCCAGTAAACATTACTAAAGCAACAATTTCGGCTGAGTGAGACTCAAACCATTCAGAATTAACCCAATTGAACCCTAAATATCTAAGTATTGCGCTTATCACTCCCATCAAAGCACCACCAGCAATAAATCCAGATGCAATAAGAGTTCCGCGTTCTTTACGGGCTTTATTTAACGAATCGTCTTTACTTCTTGTAGAAACAAACCAAGCAACAATTCCACCTACAAGAATTGGAGTATTTAATTCAAGTGGAATGTACATTCCAAGTGCGAATGCTAATGCAGAAACTCCAATCATATTAAGAATTAAAGCCATAAACATACCTGCTACATACATCATCCAAGGAGCTGGTTGATTTGACATAAGTGGTTTAATAACCGCCGCCATTGCGTTAGCTTGTGGAGCAACAAGTGCGCCATCGCCAGTAAAACCATAGGTTTCGTTTAGTATTAATATAACCCAAGCAACTGTAGCAGCTGAAACAGCCGTTCCAACAAATTTCCATTTTTCTTGTTTGTAAGGTGAAGAGCCAAGCCAGTAGCCGATTTTCAAATCGGTAATAAAAGCACCAGCAACTGAAAGAGCTGTACAGACAACTCCACCAATAATAAGTGCAGAAACCATTCCAGCTTCGCCAGTTAATCCAACAGAAACTAAAACAATGGATGAAAGAATTAATGTCATTAAAGTCATTCCAGAAACTGGGTTTGTTCCAACAATAGCAATAGCATTAGCAGCAACTGTTGTAAAAAGGAATGATATTATAAGTACAATTAACAATCCCACAAGAGCATAAAGGAAGTTGTGAACAACTCCGAACATGAAGAAAACAAATATTACAACAGCAACTAAGAAAATTCCACCAGCAATAATTCCCATTGGAATATCTCGCTGAGTTCTAAGTGTTGCACCATTGCTTCCTTTCTTTTGGAAAATTTCTTTTGCTCCAAGAACAAATGCTGATTTAATAATTCCAGATGACTTAATAATTCCAATCAAGCCAGCCATTGCAATTCCGCCAATGCCAATATGACGAACGTAATTGCTAAATATTTGCTCGGCTGACATATCTTTTATTAACAAAGTTACATTTGCACCAATTGGCTGAGTAATTACATCACCCAAATAAGCAAAAATAGGAATAACTACATACCACGAGACAAACGAACCAGCGGCTATTATTGATGCAAATTTAATTCCAACAATATAACCCAAGCCCATTACTGCAGCACCAACATTTATTTTGAAAACAAGTTTAAATTTATCCGCCAACATTTCGCCAACCGGCATAACACGAGTTGAAAATGTTTCGCTCCACCAACCAAAAGTTGCAATTAGAAAATCGTAAATACCGCCAACAAGTCCACTCATAATAAGTACTTTTGCCTGTCCGCCACCTTTTTCGCCAGCTACAAGCACTTCGGTAGTTGCTGTTGCTTCTGGAAAAGGAAATTTTCCGTGCATTTCGGCAACAAAATATTTTCTAAAAGGAATTAGGAATAATATTCCCAAAACTCCACCAAGTAAAGAAGCCATAAATACTTGAAAAAATTGCACTTCCAATTCCAAAATATAAAGAGCTGGAATTGTAAAAATTGCACCGGCAACAACAGCACCAGAAGTAGAGCCTATTGATTGAATAATTACATTTTCACCAAGAGCATTTTTTCGTTTTGCGGCAGTTGAAAGTCCTACAGCAATAATTGCAATTGGAATTGCAGCTTCAAAAACTTGTCCAATTTTTAATCCAAGATAAGCTGCTGCACCAGAAAACAAAACAGCCATTAACAAACCCCACAAGACAGAGCGGAAATTTATTTCTGGAACCTCTTTATCTTGAGGCATTATTGGAACATATTTTTCGCCAGGTTTTAGTTCACTGTAAGCGTTATCTGGCAAGCCAACAACTTTAGTTATTTCATGTTTGCTCATAAAACTCCTTATTGTTTAATTAATATTGGTAATTTAGCAATTTCTTTTTCATCATCAAGTGAATTAAAGTATAATTTGCCGTAATAATTTGCGTCTGCAGGAATTTTGAATTCCGGCAATTTATATTTTAGATTAAGAGTTTTTTTCAATGAAGGATATAAAGTTACTCTTTTTGAACCACCATCAGTTAAAGATATTTCCTTTTTTTCATCCAAAAGAGTTGTTTCTAAAATATTAACTTTCATTTTACCAGCTCCACACGCGTATGCAGGCACAAGTCTAAAAGTTAAATCCAATTCATCTTCAGTAAATGTATTATAAATAGAAATTGCTCCGGTGTTGTATGAAAGTCCGTCAGAACTTAATATTTCACCTTTTTTATCCAAAATAAGAAGTGCAAAATCGGTTATCTTGTTAAAATCTGTTTTAGAAATTTCAACTTCAAAATATTTTGCTTTTTCGCCTTTCTTTAATTTAAACTCATAATCATAAGTCTTTACGCTATCAAGTGAAAGAGAATATTTCTTTTGGAATCCTAGAATATCACCACTCATTTTGTATGTTTCAACTTTATTCAAGTAATTTACTACTTCAATTGAGTTTTCTTTCTGACAAATTGGACTTTCGTTAACACGCGTAATACCTTTGAATTCAACAGTTAAATCATAAATAGATTTACTTTTAGCGGTAAACTGGCCTAATATTACAAGTTCATAAACACCTGGTTCAAGATTATAGTAAAACTTTTCGCTAACATCGTCTTTTAATCCTGGTGAAAGATAATTAGACATTACTTCTTCACCTTCTGGATTATGCAGATACATTCTTAAATTTGTGTACATATTATTTTCAGAATTTACCTTTATTCGCAAGGAATTTGCACCAGCAGGAACTTCAAAATAATATCTTTTGTGCATACCTTGTTCAACTGTTTCGCCTTTCCAAGTTTTTGAGTATCTGTTTGCGGCATTAAATTCGTTTGGAATAATAACAGTAGCCATCATTTCAAATTCTTCAATATTAGTTTTATCGCGGAAAGCCTTAATAACTCCATTATAAATACCTGGTTCTGTCATTTTTGACTTATCAAGTCCAAAAGAAACTGTTGTAGAATTACTATTTCTTATTGCAGCTTGTTTTGAAACTGGAATTAACCAATCGCTATCACTTTTTATATTATAAATACGATAGAATTTTTTGCTATCTATAAGGTTATCTCTATCAACTGTGAACGAGAAATTTTCATCACCATTTAAGTATGCACCATTTCTAATGTACAAATTAGGTGCCGTTTCGTTTGGCATATTTGGGGCAAATGATTTGATAGTATATGTTTCAAAATTTTTAAGTTCGCCATTTTGGATATATTTTTTCAATAATTCATATGCTTTAAGAGCATTTATCATTCCACTACCTTGGTCAATTTTTGAATAATTTTCCATTGGAATTGCACTTTCGCGTAGAACTTTATATAAAAATCTTGATGGAACTTTTACATCTGGAAATTCTTCTTTTGCAGCGCTAAGAACTAAAGCCATAACTCCAGCAGAATAAGGTGATGCCATACTTGTTCCCCAAAATCTATCTGATTTTGAAAAATTTGGAACTGTAGAAGTTGCTGCTCCTGGAGAAACAACATCTGGTTTTGCAACTTCGCCACCACGTGAAGAAAAATGCAAAATTATGTCTTTATCCAAAACTGTTCCATATAAATCATTTCCAACATCTTGCGAAAGCACAGCACCGCTCGAAAATATTGCATTTGATGCAGCTGGAAGTCCTGCAGTAGAAATTCCCGGACCATTATTACCGTTTGAAGTAGCTATATATAAATAAGGATTTTCTTTAACCAATTTTTCTAAAAACTTTTCCATATCACCTTGCCCTTCTATTTCTGAACCAACACCAAAGCTCATATTAATAACGCAAGGTTCTTTTCTTTCTTTTGATATTTTATCAGCATATAGGTATGCGTTTTTCATACTTTCAGTAACTGTTGCACCACCAGAAAAATTGTTATTTCCAAGTTTGAAGCCCATTAAATTAGCACCTGGAGCAACGCCATTTAAGGTTGTTTCACCAATGCTATTTCCACATGCTATTCCTGCACAATGGGTTCCGTGACTTCCATCATCAAAAAAGAAGTTAACTCTGTTTTCGGCAAGAAAAATATTAAGCGCAATAGTAAAATAAGGCAGCTCTTTTTTGCCTTCCAAATTTACTGTTTGATGTTTTTCTTTATAATTTCGAATTGGTTTTTCGTCTGATAAATCTCCGTCAGCATTTGTGTCAATAAAAACAACATCAAATTTTTCATCAGCTTCAGTTGTATTAAAAACCACGAAATAGAATTTATCATTCTTTTTTCCATTGTTGTTAATATCTTTAACACCAGAACCAGAATTTACCCACATTTTTTCATCCAATAACCCAATAAAGTATTTGTCATTATTAGCTTTTAAAGATAATTTTCCAGCACCGGCAACTTTGTAATTCATTTTTTCGTTAACGAAATAAAGAGTATCATTGTCTTCTTCGGTATCAGCTTGGCAAATTTTAACATCGCCTTGCCCTGTAAAGTCTTGCACATCAAGAACTTTATCTTCACCTGTTGATGTTTTTGTTAAGCCATCAACTCCAATATCAATTCCGGTATCAAGTACCATTATGATTGTTCCTCGTCCATCAAATTTTGGATATTTCTTTAAGAAATCCTGAACTCCAGTATTCTTAATCGAAATAAATGATTGAACGGCATCTTGCGCTATTATTGAAGAAAATAATAACACTGTAATTAGAATAATTTTTTTCATCTTCCTACCTATTTATTTTAATTTATCTGTTGGTTCGTTTTTAATATTTTCAATTTTCTCTTGTTTCGCTTTTTCTTTATCCAATTTGTTATAATCAATTTCGGAACCGAGAGTGCTGTGTGGAATTAAGTAAATTGCAAGCATCAGTATTGAAGCACCTATTGCCCAACGATTTGGGTGAGCTGATTTTTTGTACATAAATAAAGCAACAACCCACCCAACAAAAATGATTAGAGTTTTATTATCGGTTAAATCGTGCCCAAACGGAATTCCAGTCCACAATGCACCAAATGCATATTGTTGAACAATTGGTCCCAAGATCAAACCTCCAATAAAAAGTGTAACTATTGTTGAATAAGTAAGTTTATATAGTTTTGGTTCTTTTCTGAAAGCCTCAATTCCAGTTCTAACTGAAAGTAACATTGCTGCAAACATAAATATTATATGAACAATTAAAACCTCATCTGGCACTGCGCCTTTATATCTAATTACTACAGAATTATCTTTGGGGAGATTTATTTCATCTATACCATTTGAAATTTTAACGTAGTATTCCAACTTTCCCGCTGGTGGTTGATTTGGAAGATAAGCAATTAAACTATCGTTTCTGCTTATCATTTTCACTTTTGTCCATTCATCATTTGTTTTATATCTTTTCCAAAAAAGCGTTGCTGTAATTGTTGTATCTTTATCTTGAATACTTACAAGGTGGTCAACGGTTCCGCCTTGAGTTCTGTGAAAGTAGTAATCTACTTTGCTGTTGTTAAATTCAACACTACCAAATGTTGGATGCGTTGGACCTGTTAATCGTTGATATATTGCGGATGAAAGCGTTATTACTAATGCTAAAATCCAAAAAAGAAATGAATTCATTGAAGTTCCTAAATTAGAAAGTAAAATAATTTTAGATTGCAAGTTACTATTTGAGACCTCAAAATTGCAAGATTATTAATCATTAACTGTAACAAAGATTTGTTTTCATTTTGGTTAATTACAATCTCAAAAAATACATCTAAACAACTCAAATTTATACATTTTTATAAACTTTTTTACTAAACAAAACAATTTTTATTTAGTATTTGAAAATTAAATTTCAAATACTCCAGCAATTTTTGAATTACACCTATAACATTTGCCATCTATAATTTTGTTGGAATTAACATTGTGCCAGTTTCTTTCAATTAGAGCCGTTTTGCAGTTTGGACAATATGTAATTTCAGCTTCTGGATTATTCAAATTTCCAGTATAAACGTATTTTATTCCAGCATTTAGTGCAATTTTTCGAGCATTATTTAATGTGTCTAAAGGTGTTTTCTGGTGTTTTTGCATTTTAAATGTTGGATGGAAAGCAGTGAAATGATGTGGAACTTCGTCACCTATGTTTTCTAAAATCCAATTGGACATTCGCATAATTTCGTCATCCGAATCATTTTCATTTGGAATTAAAAGTGTAGTTAGTTCAATCCAAACGTTGGTTTCATTTTTCAAATACTTTATTGTATCTAAAACGGGAGCGAGATGTGAAGCTGTTAAATTTTTATAAAAACTCTCCGAAAAAGCTTTTAAATCGATATTTGCAGCATCAATGTATTTGTAAATATCTTTGCGAGCATCTTTATCAATATAACCCGAAGTAACCATAACTGATTTTATTCCCAAATTACGAGCCAACTTTGAAATATCAATTACATATTCGCCAATTATTGTCGGGTCGTTATAAGTAAATGCAATTGATTTAAGATTATGCTTGTTTGCTAAAAATATTACATCTTCTGGAGAAGCCCAAACTGAGCTAACTTCATCCAATTTTGATTTACTCATAGTCCAGTTTTGGCAAAATTTACAACCAAGATTGCATCCAGCAGTTCCAAAACTTAAAATATTTGTACCAGGCAAAAAATGATTTAGCGGTTTTTTCTCAATTGGGTCAATTGCAAATCCAGTTGGTCTTCCATAAGCTGTTGAATAAAGAGTTCCATCAATATTTTCGCGAATAAAACAAAAGCCTTTCTGTCCGTTGGCTAAAATGCAATAACGTGGACAGAGAGTGCATTTAATCTTTCCGCTTTCTTCTTTAATCCACCATTTGGCTTTATGTAGCATAACGCAACGCTATAATATTAATAAAATAAATCTATTGTTTCATTGCTCAATTGCTATCAAATAGGTTTTCAACAATGAAACAATTCAACAATTATTTTTAAATAACCTTAAACCTTACCCAACTTTTTCTTTCAACTTCTTCTAAAGGTGCACCAGCAGCAAAGAGAATTAAATCACCACTTTCGATAAACTTGTTTTCTAACAATATTTCAACGGATTTGCTCATATAATAATTTTCATCATTAATATCTTTTAAGTAAAGCGGAGTAATTGATTTATGAAGATTGAGAGCATTTAGTACATCAAAACTATCCGAAAAAGCATAAATATCTGCTTTGGGATTGTATTTTGACATTCGCATTGGCTGTCTGCCTTGGTGAGTAAATACAATCATTGCATCAGCTTTTATTTGATTAGAAATTTGCACAAATGCTTTTGCTGTAGCATCAAAAATATTTTCGGTTTCGTCCGAAGGCACTTCCCAGTTAATTATTGGTAAAAATTGGTTTTGCGATTGACTTGAAATAATAATTTCACGCATCATTTTTACACTTTTAATTGGATATTGACCAGCGGCTGTTTCACCACTTAACATTACTACGTCTGTTCCATCCAATACTGCATTTGCAACATCGGATGCTTCAGCTCTTGTAGGAACTGGGTTTGAAATCATTGATTCGAGCATTTGTGTAGCAGTAATTACTAATTTGCCAACTTCGTTACAACGTCGTATAATCAATTTTTGAATTGTTGGAACTATCTGAGCTTCCATTTCAACACCCAAATCGCCACGAGCTACCATAATAACATCAGCAACTGAAAGAATTTCTTCAAAATTTTTAACTGCTTCTGGCTTTTCAATTTTTGCAATTATCGGTTTATCAAATCCCTTTTCTTTTAGCCAACTTTTAAGTTCTAATATATCATTAGCCGAGCGAACAAACGACAAGGCAATAAAATCAACCCTAAATTGTAAAGCAAATTCTAAATTTTCTTTATCTTGGTCAGTAAGTGCAGGTGTGCTAAGTTTCATTCCAGGCAAATTCATCCCCTTTTTTGGTTTAAGAATTCCACCATCAATAATGTTACAAATTAAAGATCTCTCTTTTTTTTCGGCTATTTCTAATTTTATTAAACCATCATCAATTAGTATTGTCTCGCCAATTTGGGCATCTTTAATCAATGACTGATATGAAGAAGAAATAATATTTTCATCGCCGTCTATTTTATCAATTGTAATTTCAATCTTATTTCCTGAAAATATTTCAACTTTGTCAGTTTTCAAACTTCCAATTCTTATTTTCGGTCCTTGTAAATCTTGGACTATTGGAATTGGCAATTTTTTTGTTTCACAAACGTGATTAATTCTTTCAAAAAGATTTTTATAATACTCTTTATCACCGTGCGAAAAATTAAGTCTAAATCCATTTGCTCCAGCGTCGATAAGTTTTAGCATCATTTCTTCGGTATCAGTAGCAGGACCAATAGTTGCTAATATTTTTGTTTTGGTTCTAATAATTGCCATTTTTCCTCAAATTATTTTTTTCTAATTGTCTTTTTAGTTGAATTTGTTGTTTGGGATTGCTGTTTTAAAGGAGCAGATTTTTGTCGCATATCAATCAATCTTTTTTCAACTTCGCCAAAAATTGTATTTGCTTGGTAGTGTCCGGTTTTTAGCTCTTTTCCAGCCTTCACTTCCATTAATAACTCCAAAGCTTCTTCCACTTTTGAGACTGCATATATAGAGAATTTCTGTTCTTTAACTGCGGTAATTACTTCATCCTTTAGCATTAAATCGTGTACATTTTGAATTGGAATAATTACGCCTTCGTTTCCCGTTAATCCACGAGTTTTGCACAAATCAAAAAATCCTTCAATTTTATCATTAACCCCGCCAATTGGTTGAATATCCCCTTTTTGATTTACTGAGCCAGTAATTGCAAAAGATTGCTTTATTGGAATTTCCGTCATTGCCGAAAGTAATGCAACAATTTCAGTAATAGAAGCGCTATCGCCATCTATCATTCCGTAACCTTGTTCAAAAACAAGACTTGCATTAAACGAAAGTGGAACATTTTTCCCAAATTTTTCTTTTAAGTATCCGGTTATTACAAGCACGCCTTTATTATGGGTACTTCCACTAAGACCCGCTTCCCTTTCAACATTTAGAATTGTACCATTTCCAATTGCAACAGTTGCAGTAATACGCGTTGGTTTGCCAAAAGAATATCTATCACCGCCATAAACTGCGAGACCATTTATTTGTCCAACTCGGCTTCCAGCAGTATCAATCATCATGGTTCCATCATCAAACATTTCGTTTACTTTAGATTCATATAATCCGTGTCGCTCTCTTGCCGAATTATAAGCTTGCAACACGTGATATTCATTAACAATTTTGGATTTTACATCCGAAGCCCAAAAATCGGCTTCGCGAGCAATGTCAAGAATATATGAAAATCGTGTTGTTAATTTATTTTGCGAATCGACATAGCGCGCAGCATATTCAAGAATTTTGGCAATTGCCGCTGAATTAAATTCTTTTAGTTTTTCGTCTTGAATTAAATTTTTTAGCACTTGAATATATTTTGCAACTCCAATTTCAGTTCGTTTCATTTCCGAATCAAATTCAGCTTTAATTTTGAATATTTTATTAAAATCATCCTCATAATTTGAAAGAATTGAATAAATATAACTTGTTCCAACCATAATAATTTTGGTGTCTATTTTAATTGGCTCTGGTTTTAATGAACTTGGAGCTGAATTAAATGAACTGTATTTATCTTGAATTTCCAAAATTCCATAATAAAGCGCGCGTTTTAGCGTTTTCCAAACACCTGGCTCTGAATAAGCATCAGTAGCTTGTAAAATTAAATATCCGCCGTTAGCTCGCAAAAGAGAGCCGGCTTTAATTCCAGTAAAATCCGTAAACCAACCACCTTCACCATCGGTATATTTTTCAATTCCACCAAAAAGATTTTGGAATGTTGGCGATGTTTCAATAATTACCGGACATCCTTTTTGAATGGAATTATCAAGAATAATATTAACCTCATAATTTCGCAAATAATCATATTCGGCTTCTTCTTCGCTTTGTCCACTGCCAAATAGGTCTTTTTTGAAATATGACAAGTTATTAATTATATCATTTTCTACCATTTTTAAGTATTTGCTCATTCCAGTTACAGAATACTTTAATTTTAGCTCACCTAAAGTTAACCGAACAATGTTTACGGCAGTTTCTTTTTCCAATTTTTCAATGTCATCTTGCAATTGGTTGTTAAGCTTATAAATTTCTTTGAAAATTTGGTTAAACTCGCCTTGATAATTTTGATAATCCTTGAATATGGTTTCAGCTTTGCTTTTAGTTAAAATTTTGTCCTTAATTAACTCATTTAATGCAAGTGGCGAATAAACTTTTTCATCAATAATTGCTAAAATTTCAAACCGAAAAGCTTCTCCTTCTTTAACTTTTCCAATTGTTAAATTATTTTTTTCCAATTTTTCTTCAAACGGTTTTAGAAGTTCATCTTTATCACTACTAAATTTTGAAAATATTTTTTGTTTATTTGTGGTAAAAGGTTCAGCTTCTAACGATTTGGCAATGTTTTCTTTTATAAACAAAATGCTTCTCAGCATATCTTTTTTGAATTTACTTGCAAATCCGGCTTTAAATTTTAATAATTTTGGTCTATCACTATCCTCAAAATTATAAACATAAGCGTAGTCAAACATTGCTTTACAATCGGGTTGAAGCGGTTCTAATATTTTTTTTACTGTTGTGGTTTTTCCAGTTCCAGATAAGCCAGTTATAAAAATATTATAGCCTGGTTTACGAATTTCAACTCCCAAACGAAGCGCTTTTAGTGCTCTTTCTTGTCCAATAATTGAGTGAACTGTTTCATGCTCACTATCAAGTTTTGGGTCAGCAAGTTTTGGATTAAAAAAGTATTTTAATTCCTCGTGACTCAATTTTTTGCTAATTTCTGGTTTCAAAAATGCCATTTACAAATTCCTTATTTAGAAATAACTAATATCAAAAAATAGTACAATTTGCTCTTTATTAAAACTTGGAAATGGGATTTATTTTTTATCTTTGCTAAGTTCAGTATCTTTTGAAAGTTATTCCCAATTTTTGTTGCGGAATTTTTCGTCTATTTTAAATAAATTGATAATTTGAGCAATTTTGGAAGATTTTGTCATATTCGGTCTTAAATGAAAAATATATTATTAGATAAATTTATCACACTTAATTCGATTATTGAATTAAAAAAAGAAATACAAACAAAGCCACTTTTACGAATTTCCAAACTTGCTGGTTCGTCAAAATCTTTGCTTTTAGCAACAGTTTTGGAAAAAGAGTCAAAAATTGTAATCCTTCTATCGGATAGAATTGAAGTTGACGAGCTAAAAGTTGAACTTTCAATTTTGGGTTTGGAAAAAAAGATTATTGAAATTGATGATTTTTCCAACGACGGTTTGCAAGAAAAAATTACGAATTTAAGTCAAAAAAAGGAATTTATACTAATTTCCACTTACCGATTATTGCAATCACGCTTGCCTAAAAAAACTTCGTTAGAAAAAAGCACAAATGTTATTTCTTTAAGTAGCAATTTGGATTATGATGGATTAATTGAATATCTCGATATGCTAAACTACTCGCGGGATAAGTTTGTAGCAAATCCAGGTGAGTTTTCTGTTAGAGGTTCAATAATCGATTTTTGGTCATTTAGCGAAAAACATCCTTGCAGAATTGAATTTGATGGCGATTTTCTTGAATCGATTAGATATTTTGACTATGAAAGTCAACGTTCTTCAAACAAAACCGATGTTGTTACTCTTGCTCCACAAATTATATCAAATAATGAAACTGAAACAACTGATATTTTTGAGTATTTAAATGAGGCTTTAATTTTTGCCTCGCAGTTTAATTTGGATTCTTTATTTACTTCAAAAAAGAAGGAAACTTCGAACATTGCAGAAATTATTGAAGAAACAGAAATTGATGATGAACTGAAACAAGATATTTTTGTAAATGATGTTGTTATTGAAGAAACCGAAATTCAAAACGATGTAAATGATGTTGAAAATTTAACTTTTTCGCTAAAGGAGCTTTATTCCAAAAATGTTAAATGGATTATTGAGCAAGAAATTGGTGACGAAGGTCGTTATAATATTCCAATTTTGGAAGTGCCTGTAATAAATTCCAATTTTGACTTGCTTTTCAACTTGTTTACGGAATATGCCAAAAAGGATTTTCAAATAATAATTGCAACAGAAAACGAGTTTCAAAGTAAACGACTTTTGGATTTGCTTTTCGATTTTCAAAATGAAATTACACATTTAATAGAAAGCGGAATAATTAAAACCATTGAGTTGCCAATTAAATCTGGATTTATACTCAAAAATGATAAATTGCTTGTTTTAACTGATTATCAATTATTTAATAAGCCTTATCGAACAAAAGTTGCCAACAAATCGAGTTATAAAAAATCGAAAGTAAAAGATTTTGCTTCAATTAAAAAAGGTGATTTTGTAGTTCACGAAAAATTTGGAATTGGAAAATATATTGGACTTGAAACAATTAAAATTGGTTTAATTGAGCAAGAATCGATAAAATTAGTTTATGCAAATAATGATATTGTTTACGTAAATCTCAATTATCTTTCGCTTATAAAAAGATTTTCTTCCAACGAAGATGCTCAACCACGACTTTCTACACTTGGAAGCAACGAGTGGAAAAACACCAAAAAGAAAGTTAAAAGCAAAATAATTGAAGCGGCGCGCGAGTTAATTATACTTTATGCCAAACGTAAAGCAACTCCAGGTTTTCAATATAGCCCAGATACAATTTTCCAAAAAGAACTTGAAGCTTCATTTTTGTACGAAGACACTCCCGACCAGGCTACGGTTTCAGAACAAGTAAAGATTGATATGGAAAGCGAAAATCCGATGGATAGATTAGTTTGTGGCGATGTTGGATTTGGAAAGACAGAAATTGCTGTCCGTGCGGCTTTTAAAGCGGTTAATGATAGCAAACAAGTTGGAATTCTTGTTCCAACAACAATTCTTGCAGAGCAACATTTTAATACTTTTAAAGATAGATTAAATCAATTTCCAGTAAAAGTTGCAGTTCTTTCGCGATTTGTTTCAACAACAGTTCAAAAAGAGATTTTACTTCAATTGGCAAAAGGCGAAATTGATATTGTAATTGGAACTCATCGTTTGCTTTCAAAAGACGTTAAGTTTAAGGATTTAGGTTTGCTAATAATTGATGAAGAACATCGTTTTGGTGTAATGGCTAAAGAAAAATTGCGTTCTTTGCGTGCAAATGTTGATACACTAACGCTTACAGCAACTCCAATTCCCCGAACGCTTAATTTGTCGCTACTTGGTGCTCGCGATTTATCAATAATTTCAACTCCACCATTAAATAGACAGCCAATTTATACTTCCGTTCAGAAATTTGACATTGTTAAAATACGCGAATATGTTAGAAAAGAGATTGATAGAGGCGGACAAATATATTTTATTCACGACCGAGTTCAATCTATTGACAAAATTGCGGCTTATATTAAACATCATATTCCCGAATTAAAAATTGTAATTGCTCACGGACAAATGAAACCAGCTCAGTTGGAAAAAGTAATTTATGATTTTATGAATAATGAATATCATATGCTTATTGCAACAAAAATTATTGAATCTGGAATTGATATTCCAAATGTGAATACAATAATTATAAATCGTGCGGATAGATTTGGGCTTGCGGAACTGCATCAACTTCGGGGCAGAGTTGGGCGTTCTAACAGACAGGCTTACGCTTATCCGCTTGTGCCTTCGTTACAAACTATTTCTAAAAAAGCAGTTAGGCGTTTGCAGGCAATTGAAGAATACACCGATTTGGGTGGAGGATTTAATCTTTCAATGCGCGATTTGGAAATTCGTGGGGCAGGAAATCTTCTTGGAACTGAGCAGAGTGGAACAATTGATACTGTTGGATTTGATATGTATGTAAAGCTTTTGGATGAAGCGGTTAATGAACTAAAACAAGGCGAATTCAAAAATGAGTTTAAGGATTTGCCTAAATCGTTCGAACGTTCTGAACCGACTATTGACACTTATTTTGAACTTGGAATTCCAAAACCATATATGCCTGACCAATCCGATAGATTAAGTTATTACACTGCTATGTTTTCTATTGTAAAAATTGAAGAAATTGATGAAATAAAAGAAGATTTAATTGATAGATTTGGAAAAATTCCACTAATTATAGAACGTTTAATATTGGCTGCAATTTTGCGGTTTTATGCTTCAACAACTTTAATGGAAAGAGTTGTTGTGCTTCGCGATAAAATTTCAATAGTTCTTCCAAAAGCCGAAAGAGAGGAATTTTACCAAAATCAATTTCAAAATTTTATGCAGTTAATTGTTATAAGATATTCAAAACAAATTCATTTTACTCAAACAGACAAAGTGATGAAAATTGAAATGAAAAACACATTTCGTAATCCAGAAGAAACTCTTAAATATATAATTGATTTACTTAGAGAAATAAAAGTAAAAGTATTTAATTAATCTTCAATCGGTTTTTCGTATATGTTGGGAACTTCAATAGTAAAAGTAGTTCCTTTTCCTTTTTCACTAATAACCGAAATTTCTGCCGAGATAATTTCGCAATATTTTTTTACCAACGCCATTCCCAAACCATTTCCGTCGTAAGAGCGAGTATATCCTTGCTCTTCTTGAGTAAATGAGTTGAATAATTTTGGTAAAAACTGCTCACTCATTCCAATTCCAGTATCTTGAACTTTTACAATTAGTTTGTAATCAGACGATTTTTCGGCAATTATTGCAATATTGCCCTTGTCAGTATATTTTATTGCATTATCAACCAAATTGCTAATAATTTGCATAAGAGCATATTCGTCAGTTGATAAACTATATTCTTCAAAATCCATTTGCAATTTTAATTCTAGCCCTTTTTTATTTGCTGTTTGAATATACTCGCTTTTAATTCTGACTAACAATTCAACTATATTTACATTAATTATCGATAAATTATATGAACCCAATTGGAGGTCAGTCATATTTAAAATTAAATCGACGGTTCTAATAATTCTTGCTGTTGCTGAACCAATACTTTGGAAGCTTGAAACCATATCATCGGATATTTCTTCGCCCATTTCATCTTTAATTAATCCAATAAAGCTCATAATTACGTTTAGCGGACTTCTAATTTCGTGCGACATTTGGGCTAAAAATTCAGTTTTAATTTTTTCTGAAACTTCAGCTTGTTCTTTGGAGGTAACCAACTCCTCAATCATTTTTTTCTTTTCGCTAATATCTTCTTTTATAGCCACGAAATGAGTAATTGAGCCTTTTTCGTTTTGAATTGGAGTTATAATTGCATTTTCCCAATATAAATCTCCATTTTTTTTCTTATTTAAAATTTCTCCACGCCAATCTTTACCAGATAAAATTGTGTTCCACAAATTCTTATAAAATTCATTAGGATGGTAACCTGATTTTAATATTCTTGGATTATTTCCAAATGCCTCTTCAAAAGTATATTGTGTTACTTTTTCGAACATTGGATTTACATATTCAATTTCACCATTTATATTGGTAATAATAATACTTATTGGACTTTGAATAATAGCACGCGAAAGCTTTAATGTATCTTCTTTTGCTTTATTTCTTTCTAAATAAAGGCTTAATTGATTTCCAATAACTTCAAATAAATCAATTCCTATTTTGTTAAAAGCTCTAACATCATTATAGTTTTGAACTACCATTACACCAATTATTTTACTACGAATTTTAAGTGGAACGCCAACCCATATTTCTGGAAGTGTTCCAACTTGGATAACTTCACCTTTGTCAATTAAATCAAAAATATCCTTTTTAGTTAGTATTTGTTTCTTTTTGGAGTTTATTAAATATCCAGAAATTGATTTCTCTGCTAACCAAGATTCTATGTTATCTTTTTCGTCCTTATCAATTTGTGATGTTAAATATCCACTATTTTCATCATAAAATGCTATAAAGAAATTTGTTGTATCCAATATTTTGTTTAGTTCCATCCGCAAAATTGCAAACAAACTTTCCATACTTGTTACATTAACAATTGCATTTGCAGTGTTAAAATGGATTTCCTGAATAAGTTGATTTTGTTTTTCTTGAGTAATATCCTTCACAGAACCAATAATTCCGATTAATTCATTTTTTTTATAATCCCAAACAGGAGAACATGTATTTTTTACCCAAACAATATCGCCATTTTTATTGTATGTTCTAATTTCAACAATGGCTTTTTTATTCAATTTAAGTCTATTCAATCCAATTGTGTCAACAACAAAATCATCTTTATGCAATAATGCATACCAACCACCAACAGCTTTATATTCCTCTAGAGTGTAGCCAGTAATTTTTTTGAACGAACCAGCAACCCAAATAATACTAAAATTATTTGTCTCATCAAGTCTTGATTCAAACAAATAATCAGAAGTTATTGTTGAAATGAGCTTATATTTTTCTTCTCTTTCTTTAAGTTCAAATAAAGCTTCTTTTTCTTTTGTAATATTTTTAACTGCGCCATTTATTCCAATTAATCTATTTTTTTGATTATCCCAAACTGGAGAGCCAAAAGATTCGACCCAAACAATTTTTCCGCTTTTGTGAATTGTTCTAAGCTCAATTATAACTTTTTCATTATTAGCTATCTTTTTGAACGCTTCCGCATCTTTTTCCAAATCATCGGGATGCAAAATTGAACGCCAACCTCCCATGTTCTTATATTCTTCAAACGCATAGCCAGTCATTTCCTTAAATGAGCCACCAGCCCATGTTGGATAACTTTTTCCATTTTCATCAATATCAACTGAATATAAATAATCGGAAGTGGTATTTGATATGATTTTATATCTATTTTCGCTTTCTTTTAATTTGTTTTCAGCAATTTTTCTTTCAGTAATATCACGTCCAACAACAACTAAACCTTTTCGTTCTCCAGTTCCTTCAAAAAAAGTGGGTACTTTAATAATATCAAAAATTTTGGATGAACCATCTGGCATGGGAATAATTTCTTCGCCTCTGCTTGCAACACCTTTTCGCCAAGCAATTTCGTCAGAATCCTCACAACCGAAAAAAGCTTCTCGATAAAATTCTGAATATTCTGCTAATTCAGAATCCTTTTTCCCTCTATAATCAACGCTTGCGAGACAAAACAAATTTAAATCAAAATCATTTGCTTCCAACCAACGTCCCTCGCCATCTTTAAAACAAACAATATCTGGCATAGCATTAATTAAGGTTCTTAATCTTTCTTCACTTTCCTGCAAGAGTTTCTCTGCAATCTTTCTTTCAGTAATATCTTCCATTATTGTATAAACTTTTTCAACCACTCCGTTTTCATTTGCTAAAGGAATAATATAACTTGAGAGTAATGTTTCTGTTCCCCATTTTGATTTATAAGGCAATTCCAGAGTTAATATTTGGTTATTGTCTGCACATTGTTTGAATATTTTTGCATATCCATTATTTACCAATGGTGGAAATGTTAAAACATTTATTTGTTTTGTTGCTTCAAGAGATGGCGAGCCCAATATTTTTAATAACGCATTATTTACATCTATGATTGTTCCATCTGGTTTTGCAATGTAAGTCCCGAGCGGTGAGTTTTCAAAAATAAGTCTAAAATTATTTTCGCTTTCTTTAAGTGCTTTTTCAGCAATTTTTCTATCAGTTATATCACGCGTAACTCCGTGTAAACCTACTAATGAATTATGATTATCAAAATACGGAGTAATCAATAATTCGCCCGTTTTTACAGAACCATTCTTACATTTATAATCCAATTCAATTCTTTTCGAATAATCACTCTCTATTGTTTTATCGCTATATTTTAACAATTCCTCATTGAACAATTTTTGTGCAAAATCAGCCGATTCCTTTGTAAATCTATCTTCAATTCTCTGATTCAAATATTCACTTGTTGAAAATCCAGTAAATTGTTCAATCGATTTTGTTACAAATAGACTTTTTCCGTTTAAATCTATTAACCAAACTACGTCAGTAGCTTTTTCGGCAATAATTTTGTAGCGAGCTTCGCTTTCTTTTAATTCTTCTTCAGCATATTTTCTTTCAGTAATATCTCTAACAATATTAGACGCTTTTATAAAATTTCCATTACTATCATATTGGAAATGTGTTAACAGTTCAATCCAATTATTCTTATTGTGCTTAAAATTAACTTTTAATTCGCTAGTTTTATATGCTACTTTATCGGCTAAACTTTTCCTGAACTCATTAATAATTCTTTCGCGGTCTTCGGGATCAGCAATTGAAAATGAAATTTTGCCAATTAATTCTTTTTCATTATATCCAGAAATAATTCTAAATTCGGGATTTGTATGTATTATTACGCCACGTTTATCCGCTTCATAATATGCTTGTTTTAGATTAATTACTATTTGTCTATATCTTTCTTCACTTTCTCGAAGACTTCTTTCAGCAATTTTTCTTTCTGTAATATCTCTAACAAATGACTGATATGTTCCATCTGCCATTCGTTTTGAATTCATTTCAATCGTTTTGAGTTTGCCGTTTTTAGTTACAATTTCGCGCTCGCTTTGAATTGTTTTTCCATCGATTAGTAAGTCATATCTTAAGGGTCTTTTTTCCAGAACTTTATTATCAAATAAATCCCGCATGTTCATTTTTAACAATTCATCTCTGCTAAATTCGGTCAATTCACAAGCAGCATTATTACATTCAATAAAATTTCCATTCTCATCACCTTGAAAAAAAGGATCGGGTGCAAATTGAATTAAATTTTTTAACTTTTCTTCACTTTCCTTTATTTTATTTTCAGAATTGATTTTTTCACTTATATCTTGCCCAATAGCAATAACAACTTTCTGGTTAGAAAAGCTACCCAAAAATAGTCTTACTATTTTGGGGAATATTTCACCATTTTTTCTTAAACCCCAAAACTCAAATTCTTGATTCTTTCCCTCAAAAGCCTCAACCAAATATTGCATTACTTTATTTAAGTCATTTTTGCCTGGTGCGCTAACAAAAAGTGGATTTTTCCCAACAAGTTCTTCTTTTGTATAGCCATACATTTTCAAAGCACCTTCGTTTACTTCAACAAAAGTACCATTTTTATCTAAAATGTAAATTGCATCAGACACAGCATCAAAAATGCCTTTATAATTTTCTTCGCTTACAACTTCTGATTTATCCGGAAATACAACGTTTTTACTTTGAATAGTTTTAAGAAGATTTATAATTTCTTGCTCATTAACATCACCATCTGACATTTTTCTTAAAACATCAGATATTCTATCTTTTATTAAATTTGTGAATCTTTCACTATTTTCCATTAAATACTCAAAAACAACATATTAAAATAATAAGTGCAGGTAACTGATTGCATATTATCGAAAAAAAACATGAAATTTTTAATGCAAAATTAAATTTCAAAATTGAGTTTGAAATTAGTTTTTCTTTAGCATAAAATCAAGGAAAGTTAATAGAATTAGACTATAAACCGTCTAATCCTATATATTTTTACCTTTCTATATAATTTTATTTTGCTAAAACCATCTTCTTTGCTGCAACAAAATTTCCACTTACAATTTTGTATATATAAACTCCACTTGACAAATTTTTTGTATTAAATTCTACTGAGTGATTTCCGATTTCCATCTCAGAATTTAATAATTCTGCAACTTGCTGACCTAATGTATTATAAACAATTAGCTTTACTTTTCCAGCTTTTGGCAATGAAAAATTTATAATTGTGCTTGGATTAAATGGATTTGGAAAATTTTGCGAAAGCATATATTCCGAAGGAATTGATTTAATATCTTCTTTGAATGAAGTTATAACAAAATCAAATTCGTAAAACTCAAAGAAGTCGATATTTGCATCACTATTTCCAATTGGTAACTGCGACAACAAAATTCCGTTATCATTTGTATTATATTTTCCAACCGCTAAATAAATTTTTGCTGGAAATTTCCCAAATTCTTCAATCAAATTGATTTTGCCTTCAATATCAGCTCCAGCTTTCAAATCAGTGCTACCATTTTGGTCATTCCATGAAGCGTAATTATTTGTACTTTCGTTAGCAATAAATGCAGCCCAAGTTGCTACTTTGCCACTTTTTCCCCAAGGTGAGTTATTAGTTGTACTTGCCGAATCAGCAACAAAAATAAAAATATCACCATTTTGATTTGGGGCAGATTCTGTAGAAATATATAATGAACTCGAATCCCAATCAACAAATAAGCTCATTTCATTATTGGAAGTTAATAATTTTGCAGAAGTATCTCGCTTTCCATCCATTATCCAATTTTTTGACTCACCACCTTCATTTGTTGAATCACCAAAAACAATTTTATAATCCTGCCCATTATTGTTATCCCAAGTGTTATCGTTATAATGTATTACGAAAGCAAGACTGTTAACCAATTGTGCTTCATTATTAAATGGACCAATTTTAATATTTATTGTATTGTTTGTATCAGGTTCTGAAAATGGAGATTCAACGGCTGGTCCAAAGCCATCAATTGAAGAACCAACTGTCCAATAAACTTGATTTGGAGTAACCCAATTGCTTCCAACATTATTTACTCCCCAATGTAATTTTGCACCACCAGAAACGTTAGTAATTGTAATTTCAATTTCATCATTTCGGGTTGGATTTTCTGGAATCCAAGTCAAATTTGCACTTCCAGTACTTCCGCCATTATTTTCACCAATAAACACGTGTGAAATAGATGATTTTGCAATATTTCCCTTTTTGTCAATGGCTTCAATGTAGTAATCAATTAGCTTCTCTTTTAATCCAGTAATTACCGAAGAATATTCGTCTGCTTTAAATAGAGGTTGAATGTTCGTTTCTGGAGTAATTGAATTTACACTCATAGGCAATTCCATCCAACTTTCAACATCAGTTCCACCCGAATATTTTTCGTTATCAGTTGTTGATAGTGAGTTGCTTCCGTCCAAATCTATTCTATATTTTAACTTAACCGATTCTAATCCGCTTAAATCATAAACATACGTCCAAATTGTTAAATCGCTTTTTTGTGTAATTCCCCATTCTGTTCCACCAGGATTATATGGCTCACGTTGTGGTTGAAATATTGTTGGGGGCGTTAAATCATTTGTGCCTTCAATTGCGTTTTGGGCAAATGGAATTGCAAGATTTGTAGCTCGCGTTGGATGTGCATCCCAAATTCCATCAATTGAAAAATCCCAATACCAATAATCACTTGCTTCGCTATTTAGAAAATACTTCCATGCAGTTTCTGTATTTGCATTGTTTGGAGAATTATCCTCTGCAGTTTGAACCAGATTTTTAGTTGCTGTAACAACACCCCAACTATTTCTATCGGGGCTGTAATTTTCCGAATTAGGGTCACCAATCCATTTCTTAAATTCAGGGTCACCATTATCAGCACCACTCCAACTTCCATTTTCAATATGAATTACATCATCATCTGCTGGAGGAAACATTTCTAAATAATCTTGAATAGTTGTGCAAACAAATCTATCCGATTTTGAAACAATCCAATCAACAAAAGCTTGAAAATTGCTTCCATAATATGAATCAGTTCCACCGCCATAATTATCACCATCGTGGTGCAACACAATAAGAATTGGATGGTTTTCATCATTATTATAACTTTCCAATTGACTCATAACTGATTCATATTGCAAAGCACCAAATCCACCACGTCCATCTTCGTTGCCCATATATCTTTCTGTTGGAACAGCAATAATTTTAGATTTTTGTCCAGTTTCGGGATTTACATATTCAACAAAGTGCGGTTGATGTCCCCATTTTGCAGAAATTTTTGTAGGTGCCCACAAATCTTGCAACTGAATCCAATCGTTTGGATTTGGGTTCAAAATATCAGATGGATTTTGTTCATATAAATTTCCCGAAGTAGAAAAAGGATAGCCTTCACAAGTTCTATCAAAATGAATATTATCAACTAAAACCCATTCGAGTCCTTCATCAACAAGTGCTGGAATCATTCTATTTGTAAAAGCATTTTCAGGAGGGAAAATGCCTTTTGAATAATTTCCAGAAAAATTAACACTCATTATATTTTTGTGTTCTTGAATTTGCTTTCGAATATCTGTGTAATCTATAAGTCCCATTAAAGGATGATGATAACCAAATCCCACCATATCCATTCGAGGATTTCCCAATGAAGTAGATTTGGTTTTGATGCTATTCCAATTTGATTTCCAATTTAAGAAATTTCCATTTCCATTTGCTTCGAGATAATTAAGGTTTTCAATCAATGAACCCGAAAAGCTTACCTGAGCACCAAAATGAGTTAAATTTTTTGCAATTCCCTTTTCAACAGCATTTTTTGGCCAACTTGTATATGGCCCGGTTCTGGAATTATGAATATCGAAAACTGAATATGGATAACGATTATTACTATTGGTTTGAATTATTGACTCATAAGGCCAATAAATTGGTTGGTGCATGTGCCATAAAAAGGCAATATAGATAGGTGGATTAGCTTTTGTTTCATTTGGCTTGTTTTGCCCAAAAATTGAGACTGTTAACAAAGCATATAAAATTATTTTCTTCATATTTATATCAGTTTATTTAAAATTTAAGTTTAAAAATTATTCAGAATTACTTGTTGTGTTTCGCAAATTCCGAAATAATTACAGCAGCGGCAGTTGCCACATTTAGAGATTCGGCATTTCCATATTTTGGAATTGTAATTACCGAGTTTGAAATTTCGCGCAATTTTTGAGTTGGACCATTTGCTTCGTTACTAAAAACCAAAACTGACGATTCATTTTTTGAGAAATCATAAACATCACTTCCGTCCATATCCGCACAAATAATGTCTTTCCCAGATTTTTGAAGCATTTTAAGTGTTCCATAAATGTTTTCAGTAATGTAAATATTAACATGAAAAAGTGAACCCATTGTTGAACGAATAACTTTGGGATTATATATATCCACCGAATTGCTACTAATAACAATATCTTTAATTCCAAACCAATCGCAAGTTCTAATTATTGTTCCAACATTTCCTGGATCTGAAACATTTTCCAATGCAACAATAATTCCCTCTCGTGTTTCATCAATATAGCGTTGCAAAGGTATTTCCAAAATTGCCAAAATTCCTTGTGGTGTTTGAGTATCAGCAATAGTTGAAAACTCGGTATCGGCAATTGTTTGCACAATTGTACTGTGTTTATATTTTGAAAGTGTGTTAGATTGAGTTTTGGCAAAGGTTTCAGAAATAAGAATAATTTCACAATTAAAAGTGCTATTTAACGCTTCATCAACTAGTTTAATTCCTTCAACTATAAAACGTTGCTCAAGTTTTCGATATTTGGCTTTATTGAGTGAGGAATAATATTTTAATTCCCGTTTGGTAAGCATTAATTATTGCTCTCCAATTCTTTTTTTTCGTTGCTTCGCGAGTTTGACATAATTTTAATAATTGGCTCGGATTCGTCAATAATTGTTTCTTCTTCAATTCGCTCAAGTTCTTTTTTGTAAGTTTCTACTTTTGATTGAAAGGTTTTTTCCATTGTAATAAGTTGTGCAATTTTGGTGGAATGGTCTTCTTTTTCCATTTCTGCTTTAGCAATATCTTCTTTCAATTTTTGCATTCCAAGTTCTAAATCGCTAATGTTTTCGGAAAGTTCGTGAATTGTTTCTTCTTTTTGAATAATTTCTTGGTTAAGCATTTCGCTTTTTTGGTGAAATTCTGTATAAGATTTACTACTTTCGTTCAAAATATTTGAAAGTTCGTAACTAATACCTTCTCGTTTATGCACCAAATCTCTAATTTCGGAATTATATTTTTCAATTGTTAGTTTGGCTTCACTCTCTTTTTCTTTTAGGGCAATTAGTTTTTCACTTACTTGATTTTTCTCAATTTGTAAATCCCGCAACATATTTTCAACCGAATCTTTTTCTTTTCGGAGCATTCTCACCATTCCAGTATATTCGGCAAGTTGTGTATTTCTTTCTAAAAATATTTGCTCTTTTTTATTAAACTCGCGGTCTTTGTCAATAATTAACTGCTTTATCGAGTTTAATTTAATTTTTGCTTCGTTAATCTCTTCTGCAAAAACTTTTGTTGCGTCAGCAAAATGGCTTTCCATTTTTAGAATATTTTCTTCTACTTTAAATTTTCTTTCTTCATAATTAGTAATTTCATTTTTCAATTCATTTATTTGCTCATCAAAGCTGCTTGCTTCTTCCCTTTTTCTAATTAACTCACGTTCAATTTCTTCTGAAATCACTTTTCTGTTTTCAATACTTGATTCAATTTCTCTTTTTTGTTGAATTAATAGCTCATTTTCTTTATCTATTTCTGCTAAACGCTCATTTCTGCTAACAATTTCAAAATTTACGCTATCAAGTTCATTTCTTTTCTGTGATATTTCATCAACAAATTCATTTTTCTTAACTTCATATTCCCTAAAAATCTTTTCTTTGGAATTAAGTTCGCTAATCAATTCTGCAATATTCGTCTGCATATTGCGTCTTATGCTTTCATCATTTTTGAATTGCTCTAAAGTGGATTCATGCTCCAATTTAGTCTTTTCAAGTTTGGAATTAATATTATCCAACTCATTTGTTAAAGCGTCACGTTTTTCAACTAAAATTGAAAGAGATTGCGAAATAGTATCAGATTCAATTTCAGCTTTTGCTTTTATATTCTCTTTTTCCAACGCAATTTTTTCAAACTCTTCAATTTGAAGTTTATTTTTGGCAATACTTTCTATTAATTCATTTTCCGTTTTCATCAAATTTTCAACTTTTGATTCTCCACGAAGAATTTCCTCAGTTAATCGATTAGCATTATTGTTCAAAATATTTAATTTTTCTTCAATGGAAACAAGTTCATTCTTCTTTTCTTCGATAGTTGTGGATAAAAAATTAGTTTCGTTTTTGCCTTTTTCTTTAATTAACAACAATGATTCATTATTTTCACTAATTATTTTAACACTTTCATTTAAGTCAACTTGTTGTTGTGTTAATTCCTCAATTTTATTATTTAACTCAAAAACAGCTTTCGATTTTGCAACTTTTTCATCGCTTGAATCCTTTAGGAAATCAATTATTCTTTGTTCTTCTTTTGATAATTCGGAAAGTTTTTCTGTCTTTTCTGCAATTCTTTTCTCTAACGTATCAAAGCCATCTTGTTTAATAAGCATTTGGTGAACGGTGTTTCTAAGTTCATCATTTTCGTCTTTCAATCGTGTTATTTCGGAAGCTTCTTTTGGATTAAAGAGTTTCATTTTGGCAACTCGAATAATTTAGTTACTAATTCATTGTTTAATAGCAAAGATAATTAAAAAGTATGAAATTTTTTGGAAGAAATAAGCCAAATTACAAAACGCATTTAATAATTATAGAAATGTTGCGATAATAAATTTGATGACTAATTATTATGTAAAAGTAAATTACACATTTCAAAATTAATTTATGATGTTACAAAGAGTAAAATCAATTAAAAAAGGAGAAAAAAATGTTTAAAAAAGTTATTATTCCGATAGTACTATCAATATTTTTTCTTAGTACAAGTACTTTTGCACAAATAAAAATTGGAATTCTGCCTCGATTGGCTCCTTCTGAGCTAACAAAAATGTTTAACCCACTAAAAGAGTATATGGAAGCAGAAACAGGACAAAAAATTGAACTTATTATTCCAAAGGATTTTGATACATTTACCCAAATGTTAAATAGTGGTAAGTTCGATTATGCATTTTCAAATCCGAACGTATATGTTCAAGCTAAAAAGAAACATGGTAAAAATGTTGAACCTTTAGTAATTGCAATTGAAACTGGAACTGGAAAAACATTTACTGGTTGTTTTTTAGTAAAAAAGGGTAGCCCTATTAAAAACGTTAATGATTTTAAAGGGAAAAAAATGATTTTTGTCGATGAAAAATCGGCAGGTGGTTATATTTCGCAAGTTGCAACAATGGTAAAAACGGGATTAACCAAAAAAGATATTACCTTACTACCTTTTGCACTAAAACACACAAATGTAGCATTAGCAGTACAAAATGGAGTAGTTGATATTGGTGGAATTCGTACAGCAGATTTCGAAAAAATTAAAAAACAAGTTTCTATTCCAGACGTAGTTATATTATCAGAAAGTGAACAAATACCAAATTGGCCATTCTATCAGTTGGCTACAGCAAAACCCGAAATTTCAGATAAAATAAAAGCTGCTTTATTAAAACTAGTACCTAAAAGTGCTGCATCAGGAAAAATTCTAAAAGATGCAAAACTTGACGGTTTTGTTCCGTCATCCGATTCAGATTTTGACGCTATGAGAAAAGTTGCAGAAGCCCTTAATAAGTTTTAATTATAATAAATTAACTTGGATAAGTTATGGCACAAAATAGTATGAAAAATATCATCAAGTCAAAATTTACGCGTTCCCTCTCCTTGAAGTTTATTGCGTCAATGGTAGGAATATTTTTTGTAATAGCAATTGGAATAGTTATAGTTCTTCAAATAATATTAAATAATAATATTTCTGAAATACAGAAAAGAAAAATAGAAAGAATAGGGAAATTAGTTTCATCTGCCTCTCAAAGTGCGATAGTGAGTTACGATTTTGACCTTTTAGAAAAATATGCCCAGGAAATTAGGAATGATGTCGAAATTGTTGATATCTCCTTTATTGACACAGAAGGGAAAAGGTTAAATTCAACAAAACACCCTGACTCAATTTATGCAGCAGATAAAGAATTTGGGAAATCTGAAGTTGAAGCATCCGAGAAAATGGAATTGAATTTCCCAATATTATCTGATGGAAATGAAATAGCAAAACTTAAAATAATTTATCACTCTCTTGAAACAGAAAAAAGAATATCTTCTGTCGTATTCGGAGTCAATTCACTGCTTCTAGTAGGAAGTGCTCTTTTACTATTAATAATTTGGTTGTTAAACAACAAACTTATTATTAAACCACTAAAAAACATAGAATTGTTATCTGAAGAATTAATAAAAGGAAATGTGGAGATAGCAATTGATGCAGATCGAAATGACGAAATTGGTTCATTACAAAAGGTTTTTGGTGTAATAGTTTCAGTTATCAAAAAACAAAGCCAAATAGTAGAAGAAATTTCATCTGGAAATCTTGATGTTGATATTCCAATCCGTTCAGAAAAAGATATTCTTTCTCTAGGTCTTCAAAAAGTAATAAAAAGTCTAAAAGCTCTTGTTGAAGAATTATCTAAACTTACCGAAGAGGCTGTTAACGGAAATCTTAGATATAGAGGAAATACTGAATATTTTGAAGGTGGTTACAAAAAAATAATAAGTGGAATAAATGCAACATTAGATGCAATTATTTTACCTATTGAAGAAGGTACAAACGTCCTTTCATTAATGGCACAAAAAGACTTTTCAGTAAGAGTTGAATCAAGTTATCTTGGCGATCACAAAAAAATGATTGACAACATTAATGAAGTTTCAAACACATTAAATGAGGCTTTTTCTGAATTAAATGTAGCTATTAACGAAACTTATAATGCAACAACTCAAATTTCTTCAAGTACAGAAGAAATGGCTGGAGGGGCACAGGAACAAAGTGCACAAGCTTCTGAAGTTGCAGCTGCTGTTGAAGAAATGACCAATACAATTATTGAAACAACCAGAAATAGCAGTTTTGCATCAGAAGCAAGTTTGGAAGCTGGTAAGAAAGCTAAAGAAGGTGGATTTGTTGTAAAAGAAACTATTGAGGGAATGAATAGAATTGCGGATGTTGTTCGTGATAGTGCTATGATTGTTCAAGAATTAGGCAAAAGCAGTAATCAAATTGGTGAAATAGTACAGGTTATTAATGACATTGCTGATCAGACGAATCTACTTGCTCTAAATGCCGCAATTGAAGCTGCAAGAGCAGGAGAACAAGGACGTGGATTTGCCATTGTTGCTGATGAAGTTAGAAAGCTTGCAGAAAGAACAACAAAGGCAACAAACGAAATAGCAGATATGATTAAAAAAATCCAAAAAGATACTGAAGCATCAGTAAAATCAATGCAAATAGGCACAATTGAAGTCGAAGCAGGGAAAAAACTAGCCGAAAAGGCTGGACATGCACTTAATGAAATAATTGATGGTTCAGAGCATGTGGTAGATATGATTACTCAAGTAGCCACCGCAAGCCAACAACAATCACTTACTTCTGAACAAATTTCAAAATCTATTGAATCTATAAGCAATGTAACTGCTGAAAGTGCAAGTGGAATTCAGCAAATTGCAATTGCGTCTGAAGATTTAAATCGTTTAACTTCAAATCTTCAAGAATTTATTGTGCAATTTAAATTAAGTAAAAATGAGAATACACAGTTTAAGCAATTCAAAAAAAATAACTATTTGAGATAATAGTTTATTAACAAAATGAATTGATATTTTTAAGAAATTTCTAAAAATAAAAACCCGCTTATTTAGCGGGTTTTTTAATTATTTGAATAAACTTTTTAGCTTGTTTTTTATGCTTTCCGATTTCCCTTGATTATCGCTTTTCGAATTTGTTGCTTTTGAGACAAAAGAACCATCAACCCAATAACCTTTCCCGCTACTATCTCCAACAATTTTTACAAAATATCTGGTTACGTCGTTTGAATCTATAGGAAACTTATTTTTCTCATTATTTAATTAACATTAATTTCTTAATTTGTTTGAAATTTCCAGATTCTAATCGGTAAAAATAAACGCCGGATGATAAGTTACTTGCATTAAATTCAACTTTATAATTTCCAGCAGATTGACTCTCATTTACTAAAGTTGCAACTTCTTTTCCAAGTATGTCATATACCATAAGTCTCACTTCTTGCATCTCACCTCTCACATCTGTTGGAATAGAATATTCGATTACTGTACTTGGATTAAAAGGATTTGGATAATTTTGCGATAGTTTATATTCTTGTGGTAGTGCTAATTCAACTTCCACAACATCACTATATTCATATTTTCCGTCAAAATCTATTTGTTTTAATCTATATGAGCAAACACCGTTTTGTACTGAATTATCAATAAATGAATAATCTTTTGCTGAATTTGAATTTCCGTGTCCTTCTACAAAACCAATTGTTTCCCATTCATCAGACGTTGCACGCAACGTCTCTACACCAAATCCATAATTATTTACTTCTGTTGCGGTTTCCCAGTTTAATTCAACTTTTCCATCTAACATATTTGCTGTGAATAAGGTTATTTCAACTGGAAGAGCATCTAAATCATAATATAAATATGAAGAACCTACATCTGTTACTGAAAACGCACCATCTTTCTTTGGCGAACCAATAATAATATTATTTGCATTCATTGCAATAGCTCTGCCAAAATCAGAATTATCTTCTCTATTACTTGCAACTATTTTTTGATTTTGCGCCCAAGTTGCAGAAGTTGAATTGTACTTAAAGAAGTAAACTGAACCTGGATTTGCCATTGTATTTGTATTGTTTGCATCTTCATCCTCTCCAATTGCTCCCACTAAAATGTAATTGTCATAAATTGCAACAGAAGTACCGAAATAGTCAGCAATTGCTCTTTGAGAAGCAGTTATTTTTTGTCTTTGTGACCACACACTATTCTTACTATCATATCTAAAAATATAAGCTGAACCAGAACTTGTTAGAGTATTTCCACCTGCTACATCTTCATCTTCTGAATAATCACCAACGACAAAATAATCATAGTAAATACTTACCGAAGAACCAAAATGGTCATCTACTGCATAATCACTTGCTTTAATAATCTGCATTTCTGTCCACACAGGTTGTCCTATCGGTGGACTTGGATTGCCATAAAACACGTAACTATTTCCACCATTATCAGCACCGGGAGAACCAACAACAATATAGTTACCATAAATTGATACCGAATGACCAAACTCTGACACAAACGATTTATCACTTGCAACAATCATTTGCTGTTCTTGCCATTTTTCCCATTCAAGTGCTGAAGAATTAAATACATATATAAAAGCAGCACCAGCATCTTGATATTCTCTTACACCATCATTTATAGACTTTAAACTAACGCCTATAACAGCATGCGTTGCCGTCATTGAAACGGAACATCCAAAATTATCATCAGCACCTTGAAATTCCTGTTTAATTTTTTGAGTTTGAACCCATCCTGCAGTAATGCTATCAAACTTAAAAAAGTACGCTGCTCCTTCAATATTATAACCCGATGCACCAATTAATATATAAGAGCCATTAAAGGCAACAGAGTTACCAAAAATATCTCCCGTTGCTCTATCACTAGCTACTATTTTTTGAAATTGTGTCCAAGAAGAAGTATTACTATCATACTTCAAAATATACACTGCACCGGCATTTTCTAAATAGTTAGCACCGTTTTCGTCATAATCGTTAAATGGAGATCCAATTATTGCATAATCACCCCAAATTGCAACTGAAGTACCAAGTCTATCACTTGCATTTTGTCCATTTGTAATTCCACTTACATATTCAGTCCAAGTTTGCGACTGAATATTTGACGAAATCAAAAAAATAGCGAGCAATATTTTAATAGATATTTTGTAATTCATTTTTGGTTACTCTATTTAATTAACATTAATTTCTTAATTTGTTTGAAATTTCCAGATTCTAATTTGTAAAAATAAACGCCGGATGATAAGTTACTTGCATTAAATTCAACTTTATAATTTCCAGCTGTTTGACTCTCATTTACTAAAGTTGCAACGTCTTTTCCAAGTATATCAAACACAATAAGTTTCACATTTGACATTTCGCTTTTCCCATTTGTTGGTATCGAATAACTTATTGTAGTGCTTGGATTAAACGGATTTGGATAGTTTTGTGATAGTTTATATTCTGTTGGTAATGTATCATCATCTACAGCTGTAGTTCCAAATCCAGCTACTTTTACTGTTTCTGAGTAATAAGAAACATTGCCATCGGTATCTATTTGTTTTAATCTGTATTCTGCTGAATCTGGTAAGGGATTTTCATCGACAAAAGTATAATTTTTAGGTGAATTGCTATTTCCACTGCCTTGTACAAAACCAATTGTTTGCCATTCATCAGACGTTGCACGCAACGTCTCTACGTCAAATCCGTAATTGTTTACTTCTGTTGCGGTTTGCCAGTTTAACTCAACTTTTCCATCTACTAAATTTGCAGTAAATGAAGTTAATTCAACGGGCAAAGCTGTTCCTCCAGAATTTTGCCAATCAAAGTATGGATAACCACTATTCCAGCTCGCATCAATATTCCAAATATTTACATCCCAACCAGCATCTATGTAAGTTGAGTTTGTTTTCATTAGTGCAGTTGTTTTTGCAGTTGCTCCAATTCCTGTTGATTGCAATGATGTTTCAGTATCAAAAAAGTTTGCAGTAAAAACTCCTGTTCCTGGTTCATCTATACCTACAAAGCCTTTGGTTGTTGGATTTGTTGTTCCGGTATATGTTACACTTCCTGTTGAATAACAATAACTAATATTAGTTCCAGAGCGAGCTATTCCAACAAAACTACCATATCTGTCGTCTGCTCCAGAACCGCGAGTAACATTTCCCTTTGAATAACAATTTGTTATTGCAGAGTAGTTATCACCAACAAAACCACCAACAAGTGAACTACTTCCAGAAACATTTCCAGTTGAATAAGATTTTTCGATTAGTGCATTATTTAGTCCGGCCAAACCTCCTACATAAGAATATCCTGAAACCGTACCAGTATTACTACATTCCGAAATTTTATAACTTGAAGAACTTGCAGAAACATTTCCTGCTAAACCTCCAATTTTAATATGACTACCAGTTACGTTGGAACTATTTCTTGAATTAAGAATATTGACATTATTGTTATATCCTGTTAAACCCCCAATATTTTGATTTCCGCTGACCGTTCCATCAGAGGAAAAACAATATTGAATATTTGTATAGTCCGCGTAACCAACCAAAGAACCAACATAGTCATAACCAGAAATATCTGAATGACTAATTTCTAAATATTTAATTGTAGCACCGTTAGTGATACCGAAAAAGCCCACATAATTTTCATTTGGTCTGTTAATGTCAAGTCCAGAAATAATCCATACTTCATAAAATAATCCAGTCCAATTTCCAGAAAATGCAGTCGTTGCATTCCCAATTGGTTCAAAACCTAATCCATTATGCCAAGTTGATGAAGTTGAAGCATCGATTGTTTGTGTTTGTACAAAGTATTTATCCCAAACACTTGTATTTTTTGATAACCAATAAAGGTTGTTTAATGTTGATATTTGATATGGAGTTCCCTCGGTTCCATTACCCGAACTTGGTTGCCCGAATGTTTCATCATTTGCTCCGGCTTGCCAGTATAGAATTGGATAGTAACTATTTACTGTTCCAAGTTGGTCATCATCCCAATAATCATTTGAGCCGTTTGTTGTTTCGTAATTAAAATCCCAACCAGTTGCTGTGTAAGTTCTGTAATCCTTCATTTCAACTGTTGTTTTACTTGTTGCACCGGTTGCGGTTGATTGGTTTGAAGCATCATTATCCCACAAATTATTTGTGTAAGTATTAGCACCACCTGTGGTGTTATCATATCCCACAAAGCCTTTGGTTGTAGGACTTGTTGAACCAGTATAAATTACCCATCCAGTAGAATATGAATTTGAAATTGACGAAGCCCCACCTTCACTACTTACCTGCCCGATGAAAGCACCAAAATTTGTTGAAGTTCCTGTTCTTCTTGTAACATTGCCTTTTGAATAGCAATTTGAAATTGTA
>Ga0074197_1000177_pt1 | contig 94206 bp, 66 predicted proteins | sample EPASupsiteSAE305_FD_64526 | JGI IMG/M metagenome (GOLD analysis project Ga0074197, IMG submission 64526) | Bioremediated contaminated groundwater microbial communities from EPA Superfund site, New Mexico - SAE3-05 reassembly with SPADES | ecosystem: Environmental > Aquatic > Deep subsurface >... | reverse complement strand
AACTTTCGTTTATTACATTCAATCCATAATGCTCAAATATTGCGTTAATTATTTTTGCAGCTGAACTTATTGCAGAATCTGGGTGATAAAGAAAGCCCATAACCAAATAGTTAATAGCTTTAATTTTATTATCCCTAATTTCATCCTTTTCTTCAAGATTGCTTTCTGCTTTTATGCGGTTCACTGCTTCTGTTAATCTTGCGTTTAGGGGTGTTAATTGTTCAAAAATGGTGGTTAAATGTGCATCGTCGCTTAAAACTTCTTTTCCATATTCGGCTATTATCCCACTTGTAACCGAATTGATTTCTGTTGTTCTAACCTTGTCTACCAGTTTGTTGATTGTACTCATTGTGCTTCTCCTTTTTTATTTAATAAATTGTTTTTGAATTAAATACGTAATACAAAAACATTACATCATCACACTCCCAGTTTCTTGTCTTTGGCATTTCCCCAAAGCTTCACTTTTTACTTTTTCTTGCTTCGGGCATTTCCCCAAAGCTTCACTTTTTGTTTTTTCTTGCTTTGGGGATTTCCCCGAAGCTCAACTTTTTACTTTTTCTTGCTTCGGGCATTTCCCCAAAGCTCAACCTTTTACTTTTTCTTGCTTTGGGTATTTCCCCAAAGCTTCACTTTTTACTTTTTCTTGCTTCGGGTATTTCCCCAAAGCTCCACCTTTCCAATTTCATCGGTTTACTAAAGTAAACGGCAATGTTTTTACTTAATACTGCATTCTTGCCTCTGCATTTTCAATTTTCTCTATTAAAGGGACGAAAATATTCGTCCCCTACAGAAGTCAATGTTTTTTGAATCTATTATCCAGCACCCAGAATCTTGATACAGGATTATTATCCTTCCTTTGCTGTCGAGGACCATTCCTCGACAGCAGTAAATGAGTATAATAGAATTAAAACTATAGTTTTCATAAATATTTCCTTTTTAATTTTTAATTGAATAGTTTATTAATTTTGCGATATATTGTATACTACTAGTCGTATCTCCCAATTCTTCATTTGTGATAAATACCTCTTGACCAACTAATCCGATTCCTGGGCTTATATAATCATAAGTATCATAAAAACCAATTACATCAGAAGCAATGTCTGTTCTATAATAAAACACATAACAAGATATTTTTCCAATAGGAGTATCAAATTCTTTGTTTGTAGAAACACATGTATATTTTATTGAATCTCCAGACACAAATTTCCGTGTTAATTTATCAAAATATACATTTTGCGACATCCAACTTTCTCCTTTTTTCACGGGGTATTTAGAAATTAAAGATTTGTTTATCAGAGAATCTACATCAGAAAATCCACCTAAACTATAAACGCCTGTAGAATCTTGCCAGTATAACCAATTCTCCGAGCCACCAAATCCTCGGTCGTACACAACAGTTTCATATAAGCAACAATTATATAGTGAATAGTGTTTTTCCTTAATTTTTTGTACTCCATAATTTATTAGAATAGTTGTATCATTATCACCACCATATATAAAAGTTTGAAGCTCATATTCCCACCAATTACCAACTGTTAAAGGAAGTAATTCGTTTGTATTTAATGGAATAAGAGTTGTATCTTTACAAACTTCAAGTGTATCAATAATTGGGGTTTTATCATCTGGTGAAATTAAGTTATTACAACTTTGAAATAGATTGATTAGTATTATGAGTATTGTAATATTAATAATCAACCTATTTACTTTGTTTTGAATTATTTTATTCATTGCATCTCTCTTTTTTACTTTTTTAAAAAAATAACGACTTTCCTCACAGAATACTGAATTTGCCATTTTGATTTTTATTACATCCGTTTACTTAAGTAAAAGACAATATTTTTGATTTTATCTTATGTCATTTATCTTTATCGTTGTAACTGCATTTTCAATTTTCGCTGTTAATGGGACGAAAATATTCGTCCCCTACAGTTTTTTACCAAAGCAAAACCAATCTTTCTGCTTTTGTCTTGATGCTTGATACTGGATTCTTGCTTCTTAATTATCAATTCTCAATTACTTTGTTAACAACATCTTTTTTACGTCGCTAAATTCACCAGCTTGCAATTTATAAATATAAACGCCACTTGGTAAATTTTCGCCACTAAAAAAGACATTATAACTCCCAACTTTTTGCTCCTTATTTACAAGTGTTACTACTTCTTGACCAAGGATATTATAAACTTTAATAGCTACAAATCTTGTTTCTCCAATCTCATATTTAATTTCAGTATTTGGATTAAAAGGGTTTGGATAGTTTTGATGTAATTTATAAGATTTAATATCAAAGTTTGGCTCTTTTATACTTACTAAATCTGTTGGTTTATAGATTTTTGTTAATATAGTTTTGCTACCCAATCCAGGAGGGTCATCGTCCATTTGCACTAATAGTTCTTCATAACCATCATAATTAATATCATACATAAGTGCTCCTGAATAGCTACTATTTTCAGTAAAGTTCAATTTTAAATAAAACAAATCAAACCCCCATTGTTCCTTATCACCATTAAACTTAAAAATCATAAATGTTTGGTCAAGGCATAAACCTATTTCTTCAACTCCATCTTTATTTATATCAACTGTAAATCCATTATAAGCATCAAAAGACATTCTGCCAACTATATCAATAACATGTACGGCTTCATATTGGTTATTGCCAGTTGCTTCAAAGCAAGTGAGCCTTGTTTTAGTAACTCCATCATAAGTTGCATCTCCACCAACCCACAACTCCTTTTTACCATTTTTATTTATATCATTTGTAAAAAAATGAATATAAACATTAAATGTTCCACCATCGCCATGCCAAACGTCTTTATAATTTTCAATATCCTCTTGATACTCAAAAACAACAATATCGCCACGTAATCCTCCGGTACCAAGGTCAGCAAAACCATCATCGTCAATATCTCCATTAGATGTACCCGCGAGATAGAAAATATCTTCCGGCACATGATAAACAAACACAGTTTCAGCACTATTTTTACTTTTATTATAGCGTGCAGCAGCAACTCGTAAATCACAACTTTCGCCACAATAAAACAAATCAGTTCCCTCACGTTTATCATACTCACCCCACAAGGGGTCATTCATCTGGTTACACTGTTTATAATCAAAATCTATTTTTGTTGGTAAGTTTGTTTTGTCATCAAGTTTAAATGTTCTTGCTACATTTATTGGTGGTATTGAATCATAAACTTGTAAGCTTCCGGTAATAAAAATATCCTCACTACCATCTTCATTAATGTCATAAATTTGAGTAAAATCAACATAGGATGAAATACTATCCCATGGCAAATCGGCTTTATGTTCAAATAATTCAAGGTTTGGGTTATATTCATAAATACCTCGCTCATTTATTTTTTGATAAGAATTATATCTTTCGCCATATAGCTCGGCTCTAACATTTTTATTAATATCACCAGCTATTATAGGTATTGGGGCACTTGTGCCAACGGGTACAGTTGTAAAATATTTATACATATTGTCAAATTGAGTAGTATCAACCAAATCGGGGTAAATAATAGTTGTATCAATATTAGAGTTCGTTTTTTTTATATTATTTTTAGGGATGTATTCACCAAGGTTTTTAAAATAACTTCTTCCAGTTCTTTTATCAGTTATTTTATATACTTCACCAGGTATATCCATCTTTTCTATTTTCTTGTTATTATCAAAATCAATTTGCCTTAAAAGATTAGAGTTGTTTTGAGCAAATAGACTACTAAATGTGAGTGTTATAAAAACTATTAGATTTGATTTATTAAGCATGTTTTTCTCCCTCAGATAAGTTTAGAATAGTTTATTATTGTTTGTTTTTTGGGAATGCAAAGTGCTCGTAACTCGTAACTCGTAACTCGTAACTCGTAACTCGTAACTCGTAACTCGAAAAATACACCTTTTGTTGTGCTTGTCAAGTGGAATTTTTGCGTTTGTAAATTATTTATATTTGAGCTGCCTATTTTCAAATTGCCTTCAATAAATTTAAGTTCATTTTTTACGCTGGCAAAATAGAGATTTAATACTTTTGTGTCAAGTTCATTTTAATTTGCCCTTTTTTCCAAGAAAATTGCTCAACTCATCGTGTGTTTGACCTTTTTTTCGAGAAAATGATTCGACTCATCGCGTGTTCGACCTTTTTTCCAAGAAAATTGCTCAACTCATCGTGTGTTTGACCTTTTTTCCAAGAAAATTGCTCGACTCACCGTGTATTTGACCTTTTTTTCGAGAAAATGATTCGACTCACACAAAACACACCCCTTGATGCGGAAAAGCACCGCATCTTTCCCCTCTCAAGAGGGGATTTTTTGGATTTTTGGTTTTTGATTTTTGTTTTCTTCAATATATATTTTTTTCAGTGATTCGAAAAAACAACGCTTTAATAACTCCTTACCGAAAGCTTTCGGTAGTGGTTGGGGGTGTCTGCTTTTTATAATGTATCGTCCTGTGCAGCGTCCTGAAATAGGTTGACTCCAAAGGAATAAAAAAGTCAACTAAAAAAAAACAAAGCATGAAAATATTATTAATAATCCTAAAATAAGTGGAATAAAAGTCCCCTCTTGAGAGGGGTTGGGGGTTTGTGCTTTTTTTCCACTTATTTCAAAATTGAATTCAAATAATGTTTAACTACTAAGTCCAGAAATATTATATCCACATTCCAACAAACTTAAATTACGTAATCAATTATTTGTGATAACTTGCCTTTTAAGTCTTTTCTTTCAACAATTAAATCTACAAAGCCGTGTTCCAACAAAAACTCAGATTTTTGGAAACCTTCTGGCAAATCCTTTCCAATAGTTTCTTTAATTACACGTGGGCCAGCAAACCCAATTAAAGCATTTGGTTCAGCAATATTTATATCGCCAAGCATTGCGTAGCTTGCTGTAGTTCCACCAGTTGTTGGGTCGGTAAGAATTGAAATATAAGGCAATTTTGCATCGGCAAGTCGGGCAAGTCGGGCACTTGTTTTAGCCATTTGCATTAATGAAAGTGCTGCTTCCATCATTCTTGCACCGCCACTTTGAGAAATTAAAATCATAGGAATTTTCTGTTCGTAAGCTCTATCAATTGCTCGTGCAATTTTTTCGCCAACAACAGAACCCATTGAGCCGCCAATAAACTTAAAATCCATACAGGCAAACGAAACTTTTTTACCGTCAATTTTGCCAATTCCGGCTCTAACTGCGTCATTTAGTCCAGTTTTTTTAATTGCAGAATTTATTCTATCGCTATATTTTTTGGTATCTTGAAAATTTAGCGGATCGGCTGAACGCATTTTTTTATCAAATTCTTTGAATGAACCTTCATCCATTAAAAGCGAAATATATTCTTCACTTCCAATTCGGAAATGATGATTGCATTTATGACAAACCCAAGCGTGGAGTTCTAATTGTTTAACATTTATAATTTCATCGCATGAACTACACTTAATCCACTGTCCATCCGGAGTTTCGCGTTTTTGGCTATCTGGAGAAATATTTTGCTTACTTCTAGTAAAAAATCCCATTTTATCCTTTCCTATTTTTTAACATCTACAAATAAAGTAACAACCATTCTTGGGTTATAAGGGTCGTTTGAAGTAATTGCAATTGTTCTACTTTTTTGACCTTTCATACCTTTTGTATCAAGTTCAATTTTAACACTTCCCTTTTCGCCAGGTTTTAGATTATCTTTACTTAACATTGTTGCAGTACATCCACACGATTTCTGTACATCGTTAATTACTAATGGAGCATTTCCAACATTCTTAAATCCTAATTCCCAAGTTAAAACTGTTCCTTCTTTTACAACTCCAAAATTTTTCTGATTATAATCCAAACTAATTTTAGGATTTACATTTTTTTTATTTGCTAATTCCCCTTTTTCAACAACGTTTGCATAAATTGCCAGACGGTAATGTGTGTTTTGTGGGTCATTGTTGTAAACATTAATGTATTTTTTTTGCTTTCCAGAACGGGATTCGGAATTAAAAGTAACTTTCAATTTTGTCGATTCGCCTGGTTTTAATTTTTCTTTGTTTGGTTTAGCAACTGTGCATCCACAAGTTGAGTTTACTTTAGTTAAATAAAGTTCGGCATCGCCATTATTTACAATCACAAAATCATGTGAAACAACTGCACCTTCAGCAACGTTTCCAAAATCGAATTCTTTTTCGAGACTATTAATTTTTGGTCCTACCAACTGTCCATTAATAAAAGTTGAAAATAGGAACAAAGCTAACAAAAGATAATATTTTTTCATTTTTTCTTCACCACAAAATTCTTCAAATAATTTGGTTCTAATAAATCGTGGTCGAAATTTACTAAATCCTTTCCAAAAATATAAGCCCATTTTGCAATTGAAATAGCATTTGGTGAAGTTGTTTTAAAATAGCTTTTTTCAAACGGAAAATTGCCGAAATGCAAATCCATTTTGTTAAAATTTGCATTAAAATCACTTTTATCCATAAGACATGTTTCTGTAATTAGCTCGTAATTTTTATTTGATGATTTATACTTAGCGTAATAAACTTCGTTAATATTTGCGTTATTAGCTATAACAAAAGTGGAATTATCCGCCAAAACTCCACTTAATTGCAAAGCTAAAGCATCAAAAGTTGGAACTGGAATTATTTTAATGTCACTTCCAACGGATAAACCTTTGGCAACAGTTAAGCCAATTCGAAGTCCCGTGAACGAACCAGGTCCTATTGAAACAGCAATTGCACCGATATTTTCAAGTTTTATGTCGGAAACTTTTAGCAAATCGGAAATCATAACCATTAATTTTTCGGAGTGAATGTTCTTTTTCTGAAAATTTATTTCTGCAAAACTATCTTCCGAAAGCATAATTGCGGCGCTGCAAAGCTCATCGGAAGTTTCAATTGATAAAATTGGACTAAATTCGTTCATATTTTACGTCTTTTTAATAATAATTTCTCTTTTGGAATTTCCTAAATGGGAAATTTCAATTCTAAATATATTTTGTGGAAGAATTTCTTCAAACATTTCTGCCCATTCAATAATTGTAATTGCGGAACTATCGCACAAATATTCCTCAAATCCGATGTCGTATAATTCTCCCACTTTTTTTATTCTATAAAAATCAAAATGGTTAATTTTAATTTTTCCAAAATAAGTATTTACAATGGCAAAAGTAGGACTTGTTACATTTTCAATTTCAAAATGCTTTGCAAATGATTTCACAAAATAAGTTTTTCCGGTTCCCAAATTGCCAGTTATTGCAATAATAGAGCCATTTGAAGTATTTTTAGCAAATTCTTGAGCTACTTTTTTGGTTTCTTCTTCCGAATTTACAACTATTTTAAATGGCAATTCCATTTAAACTTTGCTCTCCATAGTAATAACTGGTAAAATCATTTCTTCCATTGAAATGCCACCGTGTTGAAAAGAATCTTTATAATGCGACAAATATTTGTGGTAATCTGTTGGATAAATAAAGTAATAATCCTCTTTTGCAAAAATGTAACTTGTTGTTATTCCTCTTCTTGGAAGCTTAAACTCCAATGGATCTTGAACATAAATGGCATGCTTATCATCAGCTTTTAAATTGCGACCGTATTTAAATCGTAGATTGCTCGATGCTTCTTTATCGCCCAAAACCTTTGAACCACGAAGCGAGCGGATGCTTCCGTGATCGGTTGTAACAATAATTTTTGCATTTTTCATTTTGGAAATTTCTTTGAACATTCCAAGTAGCGAAGAATGCATAAACCAACTGTTTGTAAGTGAACGATATGCCGCTTCATCTGGAGCAATTTCTTTCAAAATATCAGAATCTGAGCGACCATGAGCAATCATATCCAAAAAATTAACAACTACAGCCATAAAATGAGTTTTTTTGTGTGAAGAAATATGTTGCTCAAAATTACGCCCGACTTCCGGATCAATTATTTTCATATATTTTAAATCATTTTTGAGGGGAATATTTTTTCTTTCCACTAATTTTTGAAGCAATTCTTTCTCAAATTTATTCATACTATGTTCGTCATCACTACCAGAAACCCACAAATTTGGATAATATTTTTCAATTTCGGAAGGAAATAATCCAGCAAAAAGTGAATTACGAGCATAAGGCGTTGCTGTTGGTAAAATTGAAAAATAGTATTCCTTGCTAATTTCAAACATATCTTTCAAGTGTTTTTCCATAACCAACCACTGGTCGGCACGCAGACAATCAATTACGAAAAAGAAAACTGGTCCATCAGAATCTTTTAAATGTGGGAAAACATAATCGTTTACAATTTGCGGAGTAAGTTTTGGAGTGTTTTCGCTTCCAACACTATTTATCCACTTTTTGTAATTATTTTCTACAAACTTGCTAAACTCTTGATTAGCTTCTTTACGTTGGGCATCGAGAGTTTCGCGTAAATCAACTTCGGGATGAGCGTCTAACTCCAAATCCCAATTAATAAGTTTGAGATAGATTTTTTCCCATTCTTCAAAAGTTAAATCGCTCAATAATGAGCGGCTAATTTCGCTAAAATCTTTTAAGTAATCGGTTTGAACATATTCACCAGAGATTTTTTGTCCGTCCAAAATTCGTTTACAAACCATAAGCATTTGTGAAGGAACAACTGGTTTAATTAAATAATCGCTAATTTTTTTGCCAATTGCATCGTGCATAAGCGATTCTTCTTCGTTTTTGGTAACCATTACAATTGGAATATTTGGTTTAATCTCTTTAATTTTAACAAGCGTTTCTAAACCACCCATTCCCGCCATCATTTCATCAAGAAAAATTAGTGAAAAGCTTTTTTGATTTACAAGGTGAATTGCATCTTCACCATTTGTAACTGTTTCAATATCGTAGCCTTTTTCCTCAAGAAAAATAACATGCGATTTAAGCATTTCTATTTCGTCATCAACCCACAATATTTTTGGCTTATTCATTTTTATTCTTTTTTTATTATTTAAAATAATTTACAAATCTGTGAGGTTAAAGTAAATATTTTAACCACCAAATCATATATCATTAATTATTGAATTGAAATGTGAACATCTAATCCAGCTTCGTTTGTAGTAGTTGCTGGAATTTTTGAAGCTCCTTCTGGTTCTACAGTCATTCGTTTATAGAATATAGAAAGTGTAACGCGCGCGCTCATAACATACTTAACACGTGGTTCAATTGTTACACGTTTTGTTCCGTCTTGAGGGGTTCCACCTTCTTTAAAATCTTCGCCCATTGAATACATTAAAACTGAATTTTTACCTTGTGAATACGCCAGTGAAACTTCAATATCATTTTTTAACGAAAGTCCAAATAATGGAAGTTGGAAACCAGATTTAGCAAAACTGAGCGAAATGTTAATATCGTCCGAAAAAGTTTCAGTAGTTGCTTTTGTACCAATGCCAAGATTAAAATCTTTTTTTGTGGAATATTTAACGTTTCCAATAACATTTCCACCCCATAATTCAGCAAAAGTTAAATTCAATCCAACAAGTGGAGAAAATCCGTAAGAAATTTTCTGTGTTTGAATTTCTTCAATTCCATCAGTATTAATTTTCCAACCTTCGGTATAATTTGAAGTATAGCCATGATTTAGAGATGCACGCTCAAATAAAAGTCCAACAAAAGGTAATTTTTCTAATCCAGTCCAACTAATTCTCCAATTTGGACGAGGAATATATTTTGCGACATTACTTAAAAGTGGAAGCTTTGAAAAAATTGGAACTGATTCGAGTCCGTTAATAAAAGCGTTTGTTAAGCTTTCGTTAACATCATCTGCATTTGGATCAAATTTATCATTTACTGACTTAACAGAAGCTCCGAAAAGAGGTAATGACATAAATGATTTATCTATAGTTCCACTTGCCGAAGTATTTGAAACAATATATTCGCAAGTAAATTCATCAAATTTTAGAGTAACTGATTTATTATTACCCCAACCAATATCCCAATTAATATCAACATTTGCACCTTCCCAAAGTGGGCGACGCGTTTTAATTGAAATTTCATTTTTTTGCGATGTTTTATCGGATAATTGCGCACCCACAGCAACCGATCTTTTTCCAGGATCGTTTGATAAACCTAATTGGTAAAGTCTGCTTGGACCGTTTACATCTTGTTGAGCTGTTCCCCAAAAATTCCAAAATCCAGTTCCAGAAGCAAGTATTCCACTATTACCTTGTGAATTATTTTGACTAAAATTAAGTGAAATTTGCTCATAATCAAATAAAATGTATTGAATTGAGCTCATCATTAAACCAAGTCCTTTTGTAAAAAGCGATGGTGAGTTATCATCAACAGCAAGGCTATCATTTGAATTATTAGCCTTATTATTTTCATCTTGTTCTTTCAGTTCGTCATCAAGAGTTTGATTTTCTTTTTTAGCATATCTGCCTCTTGTAGTATTTGGAACTCCCGTTTTCGCTTTGCTATTATTATCCGTTTTACCATCACCCATAATGGAAGTAAAAATTGGAGTCATTATAGATTTTAGTTTTACCGTTAAATTACCATTAATTCTGTTTGCCCAGCCTGCACTTCTTCCCAATTCAGCTTGCGAAAAATTATTTTGCCAGCTATAAGTAACAGAATAACTGCTTGTAATAGTAAAAAATTTGTCCAAACTTAATAAAGATGGCATTTTAGGTTTTAAATTTAAATTTACAGATTGACTGTAATTATTATCTCGTCCAAATAAATTGCCATTAAAAATATCGCTCCAAATTTCGCTTTCAGGACGTTCTTTTCCGTTATAATCAGTTAATAAATGCAAAAGTGATGAAGCAATATTTAATTTATAACTTGTGGAAAGATTAAAAAATCCACCTTCGGTTAAATTCCAGTTAAACCCAGCATTACGCGAAGCAGAAAAATCGCGACTAATACTTGGAGCTAAACCAATTGATCGCGATTTTGTATATGTGTAGCTTCTTTTTGCCGAAAGACTTGCATCAAAGTTTTGTGGAGTAAAGTAAAATTTAACATTTCTGTAATCAGCAAATAGTTTAAAAACCTCACCAATTATTGGAATGTTTGCAGGATAAATAAAATTTTCGTTGCTAAACTTTGCTTGATATTTTCCACTTCCATTCCAACCCCAACTATTTGCTGCTTCGGTTGCGGGATTTCGTGAACTTGAACTATTATATGTATATGTGAAACTAACTCCGTTAATTGTTTCACGAATGTACCATTCCTTTGAAGGAATTCTGAATTGAATATTTGACAATGACCAAGTATCTGAAATTGTCAATGTTTCAGTTTCTCTTATCAAACTATCTGGATTTGTGCTACTTGCTGCCGCCTTTGAAACCAAAACGTCGGTTCTTGGTTTATATAAAGGTTTTGCAATTGATTCAGAGTGTGAGTAATTTACATTTAAATTACTTCCTGGCATATTTATAGGCATTAGTTTAATAATATCAACATTACTTTGCACATTCCAACTTTGTGATTCAACACGACTTCCAAAACGCTCTGAAAGTTTATGAAAATATGGGTCAGTTTTTCTATATGAACCACTAACACTTACTATATCAGCAAATTTAATTCCAGCCGTAGAACTAACAGCCCATCCGTCGTGGTCGTTTGCACCAATTACACGTAGCTCATTTACCCAAAGATGACCAGAAACTTTTTCAAATTTATCCCCTTTTTCTTTTGGATTTTTGATGCCAAGTGCAAGAAACGATATTTTTGTTAAAGATGGCGCACCTCTAATTCCATAGTAATGTCCGGGTTTACCAGGAACTGGAACACGATATGCAACCGCAGTTGAATCTGCTGGACGAGTTTCTTTAATTGTTGCCAAATCGTCAAAATTAACTGTTATTTCTTCCCAATCGGCTTTTGTTGGTCTAATATATTCGTAGTAGTTTGTGCTATCAGCACCAAATCTAAAATATAAATCTGTTGCGTAATTATTATCATCAACATAATGCGAAATTGAACCTGGAAAATCGTTTAGGTCACCATGAACAAAAAGTTTCATTTCGGAATAGTTAAAAACATCAAGTCCTTTTGGCAAATATTTTACCACTGTTCGAGAATCGCCATCATCAAGATTTGTTAAAATTAAATCTAACGCTTGCTCGTTTTTCAAAACATTTTCGTCCGGATTTGTTCTATCTTTTTCACGAGTAATTCCAGGAGGGCTGTAATAATCTGGATTATCCTCAATACTAACGTTTGATACTGTTAAAACTGTGTCTGATTCGGTAACTTCATCATCAAGCATTTTTTGCCATTGACTTCCAACAAAATTAAATTCAGTAATTTGGAAACGAATATCTTGGTCGGAGCCACTAACCCACAAACGAATAAACTCGACATTTGAAAATGTGGGTGAGCCAATAACCTTATTTTCATTATAATCTTTTAATGGAATTTTGAATTGATACCAAGTTGATTTACTTCCATCATCTTTTTTTGCACCACCACCAGCTAAAAATGGGTTAATTGCTTTTGCAGTATCTAATGGAATTTCATATCTAAAATAACTGTTTGTTTTATCAAGTGTTCTATTACCACTTATATCTTCACCATCTGGAAAACGACCAATATCTGAAAGTGACGCATTACCTTCTGTTCCGTTAATATTTGCATAATCATCAATCTCATTTGCACCTGACTTAAATATAAAATCATCACCATTTGGGTCTTTATTTGTTACAGCGTCATATCCAGGTTCATCAACATTTTTTGCTCCGTCAATACCAGTATCTTCACCTTCATCAATAATTTCGTTATATGGTGATTTATCTTCTTTATCTTCCTTTAGGTTTGGAATAACATCCTCACTAATTTGTCCTAAATCGAGATTCAAAATTGCGCCTTGTGGAGCTTCGTGTATGTTAATCCAAAATTCAATTGCTTCAATTTTTTCTTCCACAAGATTGCTTGAGCTTGATGACAGAGATTTCATCATTCCACCCCAAACTTTATCACTATTTCCCTCTAAGTTGGGAGAGGCATTATACATACCTTTTTCATCTGGCCTAAAAACATAATCTAAAACGGTAACTTCTTCATCCTTAGTAGAAACTTCTTTATCAGGCCAAATATCTTCTGTTCTTGTAATTGAAGGTAAAACATTGTACCAAAAACTCTTGCCTTTATATGCCATTAACTCAGTTTTTTTCTCGCCATTATCATATGGCATTGCATCCGGAACTGATAAATCTTTCCAACCAGTGTAAGATATTCCAATAGGAATTGTCCTTTTAGAAGCTTCAAAATCATCCACATAGGCAATACTTTTACCATCATCACTTGGGATTGTACTTTTTTTAGTATTCGGGTCTGGGTCCATATATGCAAATTCGCCAGCAAAATCGAACGATGATTTGGCACTTGTGGAAAAAACATTATCCAAAGCAGTTGTTAAAAATGGCAAATCGTGTTTAGTTTTAAAATCAACTCCATAAATAGTATTACTAATTGGTTCTTCGCCAATTCTTACTTTATCACTTAAAGTTTTTTGATTTAAGTTAAGGAATGAAAATCCGAGTTGAGTTTCTTTGCTAAATGAATAAATTCCTCTAAAACCGACCAAAGTTTTGGAAGCCAATTGAAATAAATCATTTTGTTCAAAAGTGATTTTTAAATTGGCTCCTGGAACAAGTGCAGCATCATTTCTTATTGTAATTTGCCCAATATTATAATCCACAACATAATCAACTCCGTTTGTTAAAACCTTTCCATCAAGAGTTACACGAACTGAGTTTTCAACAACGTTAAATCCAATTTGAAAATTAGAAGAAACACTAGCCGAATATTCACCCGTTAAATCAAATTTGTTTTTGTCAATATCTTCCGAAGCTTTTGATTTCAACTCAGAATACAAACTATTATATGCTATATCTTTTGGTAAATTTGCTGGTAAATCTCTTCCAAAAGGTTCCAAATATGGAAAAATTATTTCACCAGTTTCTGAAAGAATCGTATATCCTTCTCTAAAATCGAAGAAACCATCACCCTCCGGCTTGATTTGCGAACCGATGTCAAGTATATCTAATCCAAATTGATTAAGAAGGTTTTTACCTGAAATATTATTTTGCGGTTCGACACCTGCTTTAGTATAAAACATATCAAAGGTAAAACCCTCCTTTTTGATTTCTCTACCACCGAGAGGATAAATATTTCTTAATTGCAACTTCCAAGCTTGTTTATAATTTGGTTGTAGACCTTTAGGCTTGATCAATTTTAAGATAACAACAGCATCATTTACATCAATATCACTCCAGAATTCTCCATAAACATTATCATCCGCTACATCATCAGTGTTACCTCTCGTTCTATAAGAAACCGCAATAGCATCTTCACGTTGAATTTGAGTTTTGAAAGTAATAAAGCCAGTTGCTGCGTGATAAATATAATCTTCATCTACTTTTAATTTTTCAAAATTGGCATTTATAATTGTTTCGCCTTCAAGTTCGATAGTATTTGTTTCTCTTAGTGATTCATCATAAGTTTCATCAGGTTTCCTTGGTTTAAGATTTATATATGCATTTACTTTCTTCTGAGATATGTTTGTCAAACTACCGTTATAAGAACGCCAAACTTCCAATTCTTTTATTTCATACTCCTCATTTACTTCAGCAGTTAATTTTCCAAAATATTTGTTAAACATATTGTATTCTGGCAAAACGCTTGCGTAAACTGTATCTATAAAGTAATTATTTTCGGAATAATTCAAAGCTTCAATTGAGTATGTTTGCTTTTCACTACCACCCGAAACAGAAACCTCTTTTACTTCACTCTTTTTTTGCGAGGCTAGTGCAGTTAAAGAAAATGGACCAAACTGAAAATTTGCTTTAACACCAAAAAGTGCTTCACTACCACCAACCAAAGGTGAAGTTTGGAGTGAAACGTTTCCAGCTTCGATTGATTGAATCATTTCGTCTTCGTAACCTTTATATTGCAATTTCAACTGGTTTTCGTATTCAAATGTTCTTTCAGTATTCCAATCAGCACCAATTGTTAATTTATCACCTATTGTTCCATTAACGCTAATTTGCACTTGTTGACTAAAATCTGGTTCGTTTCTACTATTTCCTAAAGCAGAAGCCGTTAAACCTTCTGTGGTTTCATTACGCCAAGCACCGTGAATATCTACAGCACCACTAACTCGTAAATTTATTTTTGGAGGTCCAAATATTGATAAAAATGAAGCACTTGGTAGCGGAATCTCAATATTTGTAATATCAGAAAGTAAACTTCCTAAATCGTCATCCTTATTTAGAACTTCATATTTTCTGGAAAGAGCATTTAATTCACGTTTATTTACTTCGGCAATCATTTTTTCAATATAATCACTTAGTGGCATTCTTAGCATTGTTTTAGGCTCATTTCCAGCAATTGTTTCTTTTATAAGAACAAACTGTCCGGTTGAATCAAGCTCAATACTTTTTTGTGAATTAGAAGCTGAAGGATAAACGAATAAATTAGACTTAAATACATCTGTTGGATTGGCACTATAATAATCTGGTTGAACATAACTGAAATGCTTAATTCTTGCAGTAGAATCAAGTTTCATTAACTCTATTCTTACGGAATCTTCATTAATCTTTTTACGCGATTTGGTAGAATCTGTATTAATCTTGTTACTTATTTTTGTTGAATCTGTTATAATTGAAAGATTATTACTAACATTTTTGACCGAATCAGTGGAATCCGAAAAGACAGCAAAATGATTTTCTAAATAGTTGTGGATAAAGGAATTTGTTTCACTTTCGGAATGAGTATAAAAATCCCCTTCAACATCATTGATGCGACTATCAGAAAATTTAAATCTGCTAGTAAAACCGAAAGATGCAATAATAGAAATGATAACAATTGTAATCGAAAGAAAAGTTATTAACTTCTGCATCTGTTGTGATTTTCTACCGTAAATTTTAGTACCTTAATTTGTTTATGACTATTCCAAAATGGTAGAACTATTCTCGATATTCCTCCGATAAAATAAAAATTGCTGGCGAAAATTATTTAATTGTTTGCTTAAATTCAATATTTATTACAAGGTTACAAATAATTACCTAAATAAATTTTTCCAAAATAAATTAAATCTATTTGCAATTCCAAAACTATTGCTTTTACAATAAATAATTATGAGAATTTTCTCATTTTTGAATTTAAAACTACTTATAAAAATGATATTCTTTAATAGAATCTGGTTGAAAATAATTGAGAGTATCTTTGTGCAAATGCAAATAATTATTCTCTTTCTTCAAAATTTTGATGTTTTTAGTAAAAATACGATTTACTAAATAATCCATTTTCATCTTTCTAAATCTACTTTTACTTACCGAATCAATATCAATATTTGCTAAATATCCATTTAATATTGAATGAGTATCGTTTGAACATTCATTCATTAATTTTAAGTCATCTTTTGATAAATAATCGAGACTTGACTCTCTTTTTGCAACTTCGGTTGGAAGAACAATATACTCCGAACCATTTTTCGTGTTACCTTTAAAAACCCAAATTGGCAAATATCTAACTCCAGCCAAACTAATTGTTCCATCTAAATTGTTTTTTTCAACTGTAAAATTTAAAACTGCTCCGCCATCAGAATATCGCCAGCGCTGATTTGAAATAAAATTTCCAAGCGAATAAGCCACTAAAACTTTTCCTAATTTGGACTTACTCGAATTAAAATATTGAATTGGTTGCAACGAATGAGGATGAGCACCAATAATTATATCAGCTCCTAAATCGATAGTTTTTTTTACAATATCAGTTTGATACGAATTTGGTTTAAGAGCGTATTCCACTCCAAAATGAAAAGAAACAATAATTATTTCGGCACCATTTTTTCTGTAATTTTTTATATCATTTTTAATTATGGATTCATCAATTCTGTTTACCAAATAACTCTTATTTTGTGGAATTTGATATAGATTTACACCATAAGTATATGATAAAACTGCGTATTTTATTCCATTTTTCTCAAAAATAACTACCGAATCACGTTTGGATTTTGAACTGTAACTGCCAACATTTTTCATTCCATAATTACCAATTTGCTTAATTGTGCTTAAAACTCCTTTTTCATTAACGTCAAAAGAGTGATTATTGGCGGTTGTTAAAATGTCAAAACCAGCATATTTAAGTCCTTCCAAAAATTCTTTTGGAGTATTAAAAGCTGGGTAACCGGAATAATTAAATCCTTTTGCTTCAATTACTGTTTCAAGATTTCCAACAACAACATCAGAATTATCAAAATATGGCTTAATTTCGCGATAAACTGGTTTAAAATTGTACGAGTCGCCAACTTTCGCAAACTTAAATTGAGTAGAATGGCACATAATATCGCCAACAAAACTAAATTCAATTGTTGAAATTGGATTATTAAGCGGTTTATTTCCTCCTTTAGAAAATATTTGAAGAGAAAATAAAAATATGGATGTAATAAGTAATTTATAATTCATACAATAAAAAACCGCCATTTGAAAATTTCAAATGGCGGCAATTTGCCTTAAATTGAAATTTGGATTAAGCTTTTCTTTCTGTTTTGATATTTTGAACTTCATTTCGCATATCTTGAGCTTTTTTCTTCAAATCGCTTAATGATTTACGAAGACGTGTGCCAGCTGCAGCTTGTCCTTTTTCATAAAATTTTTGAATATCAGGTTCCATTTCTTTTAGAAAGGTTACTAAATCTTGATATGATTGACTCATGAATCCTCCGGTTGTTTGTTATTAGTAAATAAGTTATTTAATATATTGAAGAATAATTTCGGCAACGTCTTTTACCTCAATTTCTTCGCTTTTTTCTTTTGATTTTAATCCATCGTTCAGCATTGTCATACAAAAAGGACAAGCCGAAGCAATTGTGCTTGCACCAGTTTCAATTAATTCTCTAGTGCGTTCTTCATTAATTCGTGTACCTGTGGTTTCTTCTAAAAACATTCTTCCACCACCAGCACCACAGCAAAAACCTTCTTCTTTATTACGAATAGGCTCCGTTATATTTACATTTTCAATACTTTTAAGAACGTTGCGTGGCTGCTCATAAATCGAGTTATATCTACCTAAATAACACGAATCATGATAAGTCACATTTTCAATTTTAACATCATTTTTTAAAGAAATTTTATTTGATTTTATTAAGTTATCAATAAACTCGGTATGATGCAACACCTCATATTTTCCACCAAGTTTTGGATACTCATTTTTTAGCGAATTAAAGCAATGTGGGCATGCAGTAACTATGCTTTTTACGTTATAATTATTCAATGTGGCAATGTTTTCTTGCATTAAATTTTGAGCCAAATATTCATTTCCAAGCCGTCTGGCAGTGTCTCCATTGCATTTTTCTTCTGTTCCAAGAATTCTAAAATCAACACCCGCTTTTTGCATAATTTTGGAAAAAGACTGAGAAACTTTTTGATATCTTGCATCGTAAGAACCAGAACATCCAACCCAAAATAATATTTCACCTTCGGAATTTTCTGCCAAAGTTTTAATATTTAATCCTTCTGCCCAATTTGCTCTGTCCTGTTGATTAAAAGCCCAAGGATTATTATTGGTTTCTAAATTCTTAAATGTTGCTGTCAATTCATTCGGGAAATCACTTTGCATTAAAACTCTGTCTTGCCTAATTTCTAAAATATCGTTCATTGGTGCATTTCCAACTGGACAAACCACAACGCAAAAATTACAACTTGTACACGCCCAAAGTGCATTATCAGTTAAAAGAATATCTTTTAGCGGAACTTCACTTCCAGAAATAAATGATTTCCCATTTTCATTTAAATAATATCTCTTATTTATTTCAAAAGCTGCTGGTGAAAGCTCTTTTCCAGTTTGATATGCTGGACAGTTATCCTGACAGCGGTTACACATAATACATGCAAATGAATCAAAAATGGACTTTTGCGAAAAATGTTCCATATTTGCAACGCCATATTGTTCAATTGATTCGTCCTCAAAATTTATTGGTTTAATAGCGCCTTTGTTTGGTTTATCATCGGGAATCATAAAATTTAATGGTCCCATAAACAAATGAGCGTGCTTCGAAAGTGGAAAATATGGAATAAACGCTAAAATAAGTCCTAACGCAAGCCACCAACTTAAATGCTCGCCAAAAACTAACTGGTTTTGAGAAAAACTCTGCCACAAATTTGATAATAAAGTTGCAAAAGGTTGAGCAGAATCTGGCTTGTTTTGTGCAATAAAAAATGAAGCACTAAAAAATCTTCCACTAACATGCAAAATGATAAACAATCCAACAATTAAAGAATCTTTACGAATTCCATTTTTTGCACTTTCTGATAAAAAAACTGGTGAATTAATTATCAATTTATCTTCGTTTTGAATAAATCGGCGAAATAGAAAATACGAAACTCCAGCTAAAACTATAACGCTAAAAACATCCACAAAAAGTCGGTAAATAAAGCCAATTGAACTGTTTGGGAAAAACGCAAAATCTGGAACAAATCCAGAAATTACATCAAAAATATTTACCAAAATATAAATTGTGAAACCCCAAGCAACCATTGCGTGAATAAATCCGATAATTGGTCGTGTAGTAAAAAGTGTTTGTTGGCTTAAAAATACTTTAATTCCTTTTGGAAAATTTTTGAAAGTCTCGCTCCAAGAAATTGGATTAACGCCACGATTAATAACTTGGAACATTCTTTTGAAAGATTTATATGCAAGCGAAAGTGAAACTATAACTGCAATTATAAAAACTATTTTTTCAGCAAGACTTAGCATTCCAACTTTTCCTTCTCACTTAATTGATTACGGAAATTTTTTCCAAAAAATTCTTTAGTTTTACTTAAAACTTCCTCAAATTTCAAATTAGTTCCTTCAAACGGATGAACGCAACCAAATGTATGTCCAGTGTTTTCAATAAGTATTAATTCACTATTTTTTTTGTTTGACCAATTATAAATTTCTTCGGCTTCGCTAATTTTAACTGCCAAATCTTCTTTTCCATGAATAATTAGAAGTGGCATTTTTAGATTTTTTACAGCTTTTTCAATATTTAATGAACCATTTATATTTGCCTCTAAATCCAGAAGTAATGAAATATTTAACCGCATTTCTTGATTAGTTCGCATATTCATTACTGAAAAATAACCTTTTTTCTTCCAAATTTCTTTTTGTCTAATAGAGTATCTATCAAAAGTTGAAACACTTCCCCAAGTAGAAATTGCTTTTATATTTTCAATTTTGGAAGCAGTTAATAGAGCAATTGCACCGCCGCGACTGTGACCAACTAATCCAATTTTAGGCTCTGAAACTTCTCCAAAATAGTTGTTATTATAAGCATTTACAACATCTTGAAGTTCGCTTATTTCTCGCGAAAATGTGTTATTTGCAAATTTTTCCAACTCAGTAAACTCAAATTTGTTTTCACCAATTCCGTTGTGCGAAAAATTAAATGTAATTACAAAATATCCATTCGATGCAAAATAATTACCAAAATATGGAGCATAACCCCAATCCTTAAATCCTTTAAAACCATGGACTAAAACGATGCACTTATTCTGAGAGATATTTTCATTCCCAAAAGTTGTGATGGCAATAGTTTCACCAAGCGAAGATATTAAGGAGTAATTTTGACTCATGTGTCAAAAATGCTAATTTTGAGCCGTAAAGTCAAGAAATAAAGTTTATTTTATATAGAAAAATAATTTTACTTATAGCACTTTTAAATATCTCGCAACAGCCTCGGCACTTCGTTCGCCATCAATTGCAGCGGAAACAATTCCACCAGCGTAGCCAGCACCTTCTCCGGATGGAAATAATCCATTTAACTCAATGTGCATAAGAGTTTCGTCATTTCTTGGAATTCGGATTGGTGAGCTTGTTCTTGTTTCGGGAGCTAAAATTTGAGCTTCTTCGGTGTAATATCCATTCATACTTTTGTTAAATTGGAAAAAGCTCTTTTGCAAACGCGAAACAATTCCCTTTGGCAATAATTCGTGTAAAGGTGAATTTATAATTCCAGGAATATATGATGTATCTGGAAGTGATTTAGAAATTCTTCGCGTAACAAAATCGGTGATGCGTTGTGCTGGAGCTTGTTGATTTCCGCCACCAATTTCAAAAGCCATTTTTTCAACTTCTTTCTGAAATTCCAAACCTGCAAAAACTCCATGCGCGGATTGATGTTTCCAATCTTCTTCAGTTACCGAAACTACAAGTCCAGAATTTGCAAACGGCGAATTTCGCTGCGAAGTTGACATTCCATTTAAAACCAATTCTCCAGGTGAAGTTGAAGCGGGAATTATAATTCCACCAGGACACATACAAAACGAATAAACTCCGCGATTATTAATTTGACAAGCTAAACTGTATTCCGCTGCTGGCAATAAATCGCTCTTTTTTGTTGTGTGATATTGAATTGAATCAATCAATTGCTGCGGATGTTCAATTCTAACACCCATTGCAAATGGTTTTGATTCAATTTTAACATTATGTTTATCCAACAAATAAAAGATATCGCGAGCTGAGTGACCAGTAGCAAGAATAACCGAATCGCCCAAAATTTCGGTATTTTCATTTACAATTACACCTTCAATTTTGGAATTTTTTATAATAAAATCAGTAACCTTGCTATCAAAATGCAATTCGCCACCAAATTTAGAAATTGTGTTTCTAATCTCAATTACAACTTTGGGAAGTTTATTTGAGCCAATATGAGGATGAGCATCAATTAAAATTTCTTCTTTTGCTCCGTGTTGAACAAGCAAATTTAACACTCTTTTAACATCACCACGTTTTGTTGAACGTGTGTATAATTTACCGTCGCTATAAGTTCCGGCACCGCCTTCACCAAAGCAATAATTGGAATCTGGATTTACAATTCCATCTTGCTGAATTGCTTTTAAATCGCGTCGTCGTTTTTGCACATCCGAACCACGTTCGATTAGGATTGGTTTTAATCCCAATTCTAATAATTTTAGAGCTGCAAAAAGTCCTGCTGGACCACTTCCAACAATAATTACTCTTTTAGATTTACTAACATCTTTGAAGTCAAATTTTACAGTTTCATCACCTCTAAACTCACTTACAAAAACTTTTACACGCAGTTTGTATGTTGGAAATTTACCACGAGCATCAATTGAACGACGCAAAATTTGAACTGATGTAATATCAGAATCTGTTATTTTTAAGTTTTTTGCCGCTAATTTTTTGAAAAGCGCTTTGTCATCCAATTTGTTTGGAAATACAGATATTTCGGTTTCTTTAATCATTTTGTCCCCTACCTATGGAGAAATTTTAAGTTATTAAGGCTAAGTTCCTGTTATTACAGCAAATTATAAAATTATAAAATTATCTAAAAGCCCAACTTTTACTTTAAAAACTGCGTTTATTTTCAACTCAGTCTTTTCGTATTTGGAAAAATGCTAATGCTTCACAAAAAGTTGGGCTTTTTATTTCGACCATATAGCAATAATGCTGTATTCATTAGAACTTAACCGTTATTAATAAGTTGATTTAATTGCGCCACCATCAACTTGAATTGTTGTTCCAGTTGTGTAACCTGCTTGTTCGGATGCCAAAAATACAACCATTGAAGCAATTTCTTCGGGACTTCCCAAACGCTTTAATGGAACGCTATTTGCCATTTCTGCAAGTACTTCTTCGTGCGAAACTCCAGTAGCTTTTTCTTTAACCAATGCTAATTCGTATAATCTTGAAGTTAATGTAAAACCAGGAGCCACGTTATTTACGGTAATATTAAACTTTCCTACTTCGTTGCTCAGCGTTTTTGAAAATGCCGTTACAGCGCTTCTAAGCGAGTTTGAAAGCATTAAATTATCAATTGGTTGCTTTACCGATTTTGAAGTAATATTTATAATTCTGCCCCATTTTTTAGCTTTCATTCCAGGCAAAACTTCGCGAGTTAAACGCACAACGCTCAATAAAACCTGGTCAACAGCATCAAGCCAATTGCTATCGTTTAAATTGTCAAAAGTGCCGGGTAAAGGTCCGCCACAATTATTTACTAAAATATCTATATCACCAAAGTGATTTTTCGTCATTTTAACTATTTCAATTATATCGTTTGGATTGCTTACATCACAAATGCCCCAAAGTGGCTCAATTCCGCAACTTTCTTTAATCTCTTTTGCTGCTTCAATTAAATTTTGTCTATTGCTGGAACAAATAACTACCTTACAACCTTCCTTAATCAGAATTTCAGCAACGGATTTTCCAATTCCTTTGCTGGAAGCTGTTACTAAAGCAACTTTGTTTTTTAATTTTAAGTCCATAATAATTCCTTTCTCTCAAATTCTAAATCGTTAATCCAAAATACACATTCGAAAAGCATTAATGCATGTACAATTTTATTTTAATATCAAAATCTGATATGGTTCAATTTCTAAACTGAATTTATCGTCTTTCTTGCTAACTATAGTTTTTGTAATTAAATCGCTCAATTCTTCATTTTTAGCTTCAAATGTAACATTTTGTTTCAAATTGCTATTATTAATTGCAACAAATATTTCGCTATTGTTTAAATATCTTTTAAATATTAGAGTTTTGTCATCGTTATTAAAAACTACAAACTTAATTTCACCGAGTGATAATTCCTTATTTTCAAGTCTTATTTTAATCAAACTTTGATACCAATTAAAAAGAGAACTATCAAAACTAACTTTATCAGCTTTCCTTTTTGTGCCAAAAGGAGAGCCAATTTCGTCGTCATATTGCATTTCAGCCCAAATCATTGGTTTGCGACAATCTGGGTCATCGCCGCCCCACATTCCAGCTTCATCGCCATAATAAATCATTGGAGCGCCGGGGAAAGTCATTTGTAAGCCGACCATTAGTCGTTGTTTTAATTGCTCAGTAAAATTTGGTTTTCTGATATTAAAAACTGTGTCTTTTTGAAAATGATCGTACCAATTATCTGGATTTACCGTAAGTGAAGCGAGTCGTTCGGCATCGTGACTACCTAATAAATTCATAATTCCATATAAGTTTTCTTTTGGATAATCACTGATAATCTTATTTATTGCATTTACAAACTCTTCCGAAGTTGTTTGCGTTTTTACATCACTTACATAATTTTTTACAGCTTCGGTAAAACGGTAGTTCATAACTGCGTCAAAAGTTTTTCCATCAAACCAAGGTGCAGCGTTAAACATTTTATTATTTTGCCAATCGCTCCACCAAACTTCGCCAGTAATATACGCATTTGGATTTATTTCTTTAACCCAAATTCTGAATTTACGCCAAAAAGATTGAGCCACCATTTCGGCAACATCCAAACGCCAGCCATCAATTCCATCAGAAGGATTTCCATCATTATTTGGGTCCATCCATCTTTTAACAACATTATGAACGTGATTACTTGCTTCATCAACTAAACCATTTTCATCTTCTTTAATTTCTGGTAAATCTTTAACTCCATTCCAACCTTTATAATCGAACTCGTTTTTGTCAGTTTGTGGATTATCCCAAGCATTTATTGTAAACCAATTTTTGTAATCTGAATTTTGCTGATTTTTAACAACATCTTCAAATGCCCAAAAACTTGAACCAACGTGATTAAAAACGCCATCGATAATTATTTTAATTCCTCGTGAATGGCACTCTTCAATCAATTTTAAGAATAATGAATCGGCAGTTGTCCATTTCCAAGTTTCTGGATTTCCTGGATTTTCGGTTGCCCAAATTTCTTTATCTTTTTCTGGATTTGGTCCAAAATTATTATCAATATGATGAAACATTGTTGCATCATATTTATGTAACGAAGGACTTTCGAAGATTGGATTTAAATAAATTGCCGTAATTCCAAGATTTTGGATATAATCCAAACGATTTATAATTCCCTGCAAATCTCCACCGTAACGTCGTGAACCAATATTCCAATAAAAATCGTGATTTGGATTTTTCTCCCATGATTGAGTTGTGTACCAATCGGATGTCCACGGCATAATTTTCCAATCAGAAGGAAATTTGTAGGGCCAGCCTTTACTCATATCAACAATTTTAGGGTCGTTTGCTTTATCGCCATTATCAAAACGTTCTGGAAATATTTGATACCAAATTGCGTCTTTTGACCATTCTGGAACTAGATAACTTTTTTGTGCAGTTTGTGAATTGATTAAAATTGAGCTGAATATTAGGACAAATAAAATTCTTTTGAGCATCTTATTCCTTTGGTTTGTGATGTGAAAATTGTTGTTTGAAATGTATTAAATTTTATCGAAATCTACTTTAAAAAGAGTGATAAATGGAGACACATTTGTATCTCCATTTATAAATTAAAATTAGTTTAAACCATTCAATTGCTCATTAACAATCATTTCAGTATCAAGTGCAATTACCAATTCTTCATTAGTTGGAATAACAAAAACCTTTGCTTTTGAGTTTTCGGCAGAAATATCCATTTGTCCTTTTACCGATTCATTTTTCTGTAAATCAATTTCAAGTCCCAAATATTGCATATTTTCGCAAACAGCTTTTCTAACTGCAACCGAATTTTCGCCAATTCCACCAGTAAAAACTAACGCATCTAATCCACCAAGAGCGGCAATGTAAGAACCGACATACTTTTTAATTCTATAAGTATATAAATTAAAAGCATTTTTAGCTCGTTTGTTACCTTCTTCAACAGCTTGTTCAAGTTCACGCATATCAGAACTTTCGCCACTAACACCAACAAGTCCACTATGTTTATTTAAAAGTGCGTTCATTTCGCGAACGTCTAAACCTTCTTTTCCCATAACGTAAGTAACAATTGAAGGATCTAAATCACCGCTACGAGTTCCCATAATTAATCCTTCAAGCGGAGTAAAACCCATTGAAGTATCAACAGAAATTCCAAAATTGATAGCAGCCAACGAGCCACCATTTCCTAAATGTGCGGTAATAATTTTAAGTTCTTCATAAGGTTTGCCAAGCATTTCGGCAGCTTTTAATGCAACAAATCTGTGTGAAGTTCCATGAAATCCGTAACGTCTAATTTTATAACGACGATAAAGCTCGTAAGGAATTCCATATAAATATGCGTAAGGTGGCATTTTTGCATGAAATGCGGTATCAAACACACCAACTTGTGGACAGTTTGGTAAATGTGCTTGAGCAGCTTTAACACCTTTTATATTTGCTGGATTGTGTAGCGGTGCAATTTCGATGTTTTCTTTCAAAACTTCCATTACTTTATCTGTAATTAAAACCGAGCCAGAAAAATCTTCGCCACCGTGAACAACTCTATGTCCAACGGCTTCAATTTCTGACCTATCTTTAATTACACCATGATTTGGCGATAAAAGAACAGCCAAAACATATTCAATAGCAATTGTGTGGTCTAAAATTTCGCCAACAATTTTAATTTTTTCTTTGTCTTTTGGAGCGTGAGTTAAAACAGCGCTACTCATTCCAATTCTTTCAACTTGTCCTTTTGCAAGTGCTTCTTTAAAATTTGTATCAATAAATTGATATTTTATGGAAGAACTTCCAGAATTTAACACTAATATTTTCATTAAAACCCCTTAATTTGCAATTTTATTTCCATCTTGATTGTATTTAAAAAATCCTTCACCACTTTTTTTGCCAAACTTTTTATCTCTAACTTTTTGGCGAAGAATTGGACAAGGTCGGTAACGAGGTTCGCCGAGAGCGTTCCAAAGTTCTTGCATCCAATGCAAAAGTTCGTCAAGACCTATTGTATCGGCTAATTCTAAAGGTCCAATTTGTAAATTATAACCCAATTTCATAGCTACTTCAATATCTTCGGCAGAAGCAATTCCTTCCAAAAGAACGTACATTGCTTCGTTTAAATAAGGCACAATTACGCGTGTTGTAACAAATCCTGGATATTCATAAACTTCAATTGGGCGTTTACCAATTTTTTCGGCAAAAGCTTTTGTTTTTGCAACTGTTTCATCCGATGTTTCAAGTCCTTTTACAACCTCAACCAAGTTTACTTTTGGAACTGGATTTAAAAAGTGCATTCCAATTATTTTTTCGGGACGTTTTGTAATTTCCGCAATTTTTGTAAGACTTAAAGTGGCGGTATTTGAAACAAGAATCGTGTTTTCCTTGGCAACTTTATCCAAAATGGAGAAAATTCGTTGTTTTGTTTCAAAATTTTCTTCAACAGCTTCAATAATAAAATCGGCTTCGTTTACTTCGTTTATGTCCAAAGACCATTGAATTCGGCTCATAACTGATTTCATTTCACTTTTAGTCATTGCCCATCGTGAAATTTCGTGTTCCATATTTCTTGTTAAATTCTCTTTTGCAATATCAACACGTTCAACTGTGTTTTCAATTACTAAAACATCAATTCCGGAAGAAGCAATAGTTTGTGCAATTCCTTGTCCCATAATTCCAGCGCCAATAATTGCAACTAACTCTATTTTATCCACTTCTTCGGGCTGCGTTATATCCCCAAGCAAGTCGGTGAGAGTAACTTCATTTTTTTCAGACATATTTTTCCTTTTAAATTTATTATTTTATTTTAATCTTAAATACGTAACAAGTAATGTTCCACAAAAAACATTCGTTTTTGGAGTAATTAGTAATCTTTTTTTCTAAAAATGAAAATTGCTCCTAAAAGTATGAGAATTATATAAAAAACAGTATAAAATATTGGATTAAAACTATCAACTGAATTTCCAACAGCCAAAGAAGTTGTAATTGTTGATAAATCAGAAGTTTGTGGAACTATATAATAAAGTATTTCAAATACCGATTTCCAGAAGTTATTATTTATAAATGCAAAAATTGTTTCGCGTGATGATAAAATTGGCGAAAGGACAAAAAATATTAAATAAGAGATTACCAAAGAAAAAGTTGAGCTTTTTGATAAAATTCCAACAAAGATAATAATTGAATAAATTGACGCAAAAGCCAATGTAATTGTAAAAGCAGATAAAAGAAAATTTGCTTCCCAAACGTTAAATTTTATTCCAATTAAAACCCAAATCATAAAAATTGCGTAAAATATGTTGGAAAAAACCATAAAAGTTCCGCCAAAAAATTTACCCAAAATCACTTGTGGACGCGAAACTGGTTTTGATAAAATTAAATCAATATTTCCCTTTTCTAAAAGAGTTGGAATAAACCCCGCAACAGAAAAAATGGACAAAAACAATCCACCAGCATAAAGTGGAAAAATTATGAACATTTTAATGCCGTTTGCAATTGAATTATCAAAACTTGTGGTTGAACCGTTTACAAATCCACCCGAAAACGATTCAGCCGAAACAAAGCCAAAAAGAAGTGCAAAAACAAGAATTACAAAAGTTGAAACCGAAAAGAAAAACAAAAATATCTTTTTGGAAAGTGCTTCTCTAAAGGTTAATAACGAAATTGTGTAAATATTTTTCATTTTTCACCTCTTCTTTCGTCATTTATTAGCGACATAAAAAGTTCTTCCAACGAGTGTTTTTGAATGGAAATTGTTTTAATATTTACTCCAGCTTTTCTAATTTTATCAATTACAAAGTTTAACTCGAGATTATCTTTTACATTTACGTTTAATTTGGTCGCAGAATCCAACTTTATGCTAATATTATCAAAACTTTCTAACAGTAAGTTGTTATCAAAACTGCTTGCTGTTTCAATAATATAACTTTCTTTGCTTGTTGTTAAATCCTCAACAGTTCCCTCTTTCAAAAGTTTTCCAGAGTTCATTATTGCAACTCTATCACTTACAAGTTCAACTTCGGATAAAAGATGACTGTTTAAAAAGATTGTGGTTCCAGAGTTTTTCAAATCGTTTAATATATCGCGAATTTCTTTTCGTCCAATTGGGTCAACTCCATCGGTTGGTTCATCTAAAAATATTAATTCGGGATTATTCATCATTGCTTGTGCTAAACCAAGACGTTGCATCATTCCTTTTGAAAATTTGCTAATTTTCGTCTTTTTCCACTTTGTCATTTTCACAAGTTCGAGCAATTTATCTATTTGAAAACCAACATTTTTAACATCTACATTACTAAGTTGAGCAAAATATTTTAGAGTCTGCTCAGCAGTTAAATAGTTTGGGAATTTGTGATTTTCTGGCAAAAAGCCAATTTTTTGCTTAATTCTAAAATCGCTTATGGGGCTACCAAGAATTGTTGCATCTCCCGAAGTTGGAAATACAATTCCGAGCAAAGTTTTAATTAAAGTAGTTTTTCCAGCTCCATTTGGACCAAGTAATCCAAATATTTCACCTTTTTTAACTGTGAGCGAAAAATTATTAAGTGCTGTAACTTCTATGTTTTTTTTGTTGGTTCTATAGATTTTTGTTAATTGATTAACTTCAATTGCATTCATTTACTTTTTTTCTCATTTTGGAATACAAAAATAGCGAAAATATAATAAGCCAACAATTTTATTCAAATATGAATTTTGAATTGGCAATTATTAAATATTTATTTATTTTTCTTACGTGGTGACAACTAAAAAGTTGGTAAGACCAAACTCATGTTGCAGAGTTGTTAAAAAAGTAAAAATTACAACCCAATTTAACTTTTGTTGTAAAATGACAAAGTTAGTGGTTTTTGGGGTTGATTTATGTATATAATGTTGACTTAGATTTTTTGTTCAGCTATTTCTGTTATGTTTGAACTTTGTTCGCTTGATAATTAATAACTTATAATATATCAAAATCTTCTGAGGATTCAATGAAAACGATTTTTTATTCTTTAATTACACTGTTAATTCTACTACCAGTAGCACAAAATGCTCAAAATAGCAATTCAAACGAACTTTTAGAAAAATATACCTACAAGATGCAACTTAATGATGTGGTTATTGTTGGTTCGGATTATGTTGTATATAAACTTCTAAAACCTCAAACAAAAAATAATGCATCAATATTGCAAATAGATACTTTAAAAGCTGGGTCGAAATTTAAGTTGATAGATGCCTCAATTTCGGTTGAAAAAGACTTTGCAACAGATAAAAACGTTGAAAATATCTTTCTTACAATAGAACTTGAAGATGGTTCAACCAGACGAATATTGCATCCGGAAAATATACATAGCCAATGTTATAAAGAAGGAGAAAGTAGCATACCGGTCAAAATTCATGCACTTCTTACTGATATGCTGAGCTATAAAGAAACCTCTTTTTGGTACACTTTCTTAATTTGTCTTACTGTTGCCTTGTTGTATCTATTTCAGATTAAGCGTGTTGATAGACTATTTGATAAGTTGTTAAAGAAAAAAAGGAAGATATATAATCCTGGTTATGCTTTTTACGTTGCTTCTGGAGTTTTAGGGGCAATATCAGGTATTTTAATATTTTTTGCAGACGATCAATTCAAACAATTCTTTATGTATTTCCCTGTATTTAGTTTCCCCTCAAGTCAGTCATGGGTAGTTCAGTATTATTGGTCGCTCCAAATAATAATACCATTGCTTTTTTTCTGGGGTATTTATAGAAATATTACTGAGTTTGGAATTAAATTAGGCTTAATACGAAGTTTCCTTTTACTTATTGCCGGATTAGCGTTCTTCTGGACTGGTGTTACAGTTTCGTTAATTGCAATTGGTTTACTGGTATTGAGAATTGGCTCAGCAATGGCAAGCAGCATGGCAAATAAAAATAGCGTAAGAGTGTATGACCAACAAGAATATAACATCGCAACTGGAGAGACAAAAAAAGTTCGCGTAACGGTAAACGAAGATGGTGATCGCTCGGCAAAGTATATTGATTAACAAAATGAAAACAGCATTGAATAGTTGTAATTTTGTAGAAATTTAAAATTTATAAACAATTTTTATAACAAATTAAATGATATCACTCCAAAAAGGAGTCATTCTTAAAATAATACAGAAAGGACATATAAATTATGCCAAACAATACAGTTTCACTTCATCGTGTACTTAATTCAACGCCCGAAAGAATTTATCGTGCGTTTCTTGATGCCGATGCAATGTGTAAGTGGTTTCCGCCAAACGGATTTACATGTAAAGTTCACCATCTTGAAGCAAAAGTTGGAGGAACTTACAAAATGTCATTCACAAATTTTGATACAGGAAAAGCTCAATCGTTTGGAGGAAAGTATATTGAACTTATTCCAAACGAAAAATTAGTTATTACTGACGAATTTGACGATCCAAATTTACCTGGAACTATGAAAACGACGGTTTTATTAAAGGCAGTTTTTTGTGGAACTGAGCTAAACATTACTCAAGAAGGAATACCTGAATCAATTCCTTTAGAAGCATGCTATCTTGGTTGGCAGGAATCGTTGGTGCTTTTAAAACAACTTGTTGAAGCCGAAATTCCAGATTAATAATTTTGTTTTTGTTGTTGTTAAGTGTTATTTACATTGTTATTTTAACAATGTAAATAACAACTAAATGGGAGTAAATTATGAAATTAAAACAAATGTTATTTTTTTCCATCCTTTCTATTTTCCTTTTAGCTTCGTGTAAAGATTCTGAACCGACAATTAATGCCAATTTAGATGGAGTTTTTCAAGGAAATATTACAATGTATGATTCAACTGGAGTAATTTGGCAAAAAGGCAGCATAAATTTTACTCAAATTGATTCAACAAATTTAAAAGGTAATTGGAATTTTTTAAATGGCGAAAGTGGCGAACTTGTTGGAATAATGAATGACACCGAAGTTCAAATTAACTTAAATCCGAACTTTGTTGATAACAACACACTTTTGGAAGGTAATTTTGATAACACAACTTTATCTGGTAAATGGTTTCATATCAGTTTTATGGGAATAAATGATAAAGGGACTTTTGTTGTTGAAATGCAGTGAAATATGAAATTTGCTAATCAAACTCTTATAAATAAATATTTTGGCTAATTTTAATTCAACAATAAACTAAAAAAACAGAGGAAACAATGAAAGCAATTTATGTAGTTCTAATTTCGTTATTTATTTCAGCACAAATTTATTCACAAAGCGATTCATCAAAATCTTGTTATGCACTAACTTTTGGCATTTCAGATAGTTTTACACTTACCAATTTGGATGCCGATATTGCAGTGAAAAAAGTTTTGGATAATTCAGACCAAATTAGACTTTTATTTTCACCAAGAATATTTAATACAGCTAGTACTGAAGACAAATATTTTACCGAAAATGATTATACATCTGAAAAGACCACTTATTCAATAGGTCTCGGGGCTGATTATTTATGGAATTTAGCAAAAGAAGATGATTTTCAAATGTTTGGCGGAAGTGGTGTTTTATTTTCTTTCGGGAATAGTTTGACTGAAACAAAATATCTCTATGATGATACTCATTTTATTTACGAAAGTTGGGCTCCAGTTTATGGTGTTGGATTAAGAGGTTCTTTAGGCGTTGAATGGAAAGTAAGTAAAAGAATAGGAATTCATTGCGAATACCTTATGACAGTACTTTATAACTACCAAAAAACAGAGGAAAAAAAGACTTATGATGGAATAAGCAATCCCGTTGAAACTGAAATTTACGAAAGAGTTACATTAGGCTCGCGAGTTCTTTTTGGTTTAAGTGTATATCTCTAACAAAATTATATTTTCAAACCAGAAAAATATTAGCCAATTTTTCTGGTTTGGTTATTTATCAAAATTTCAACTTATTGTTTGTTTTAGACTTAACAGTAAACTTTTTATTTAGTTGCTTTAATAACAACTTTGCTTAAACAATCTATATTAAGCAACTCTTTTGAAACTTCGATAACATCATCCAAAGTAATTTCGTTAATTGCATTAATTGATTCTTGAATTGTTTTTGTTCTGTTTAAGTACAAATTTGTTTGAGCAATTCTTGTCATTCTGTTGGTTGTTCCTTCAAGGTGCATAATTAAATGTCCTTTCATATATTCTTTTGCTCGTGCAAATTCAATTTTAGAAACTCCATTTTTTAGAATTTTATCAAACTCCTTTAGCACCAAATCAGTTGCTTTATCGGCTTGTTTTTCGTTGGTTGAAAAATAAACACCAAAAGCCGAATAATCGGCAAATGAATTAAGAAAAGAATTTATTTGGTAAGTAAGTCCATTTTTTTCACGCAAAACGTTAAAAAGTCGCGAGCTACTTCCCTCTCCAATAATATTTGCTAAAAGATTTACTTTTAATCTATCTTTATCAACATATCCAAAAGTTTCTCTTCCAATAATTACGTGTGTTTGTTGAATTTCTTTTTCAATAATTAAATTGGATTTATTCGTTTTGGCAAGTGTTTTTTTTGACTTTGCAACATCAGATTGCAGATTTACAATTTTTTTATTAACTAAATCGACAATTTCGTCATGATTTACATTTCCACTTGCGGCGACAAGAAAATTATTATTAGTATAATGTTTGCTCAAATAATCGACAAAATCATTGTGAGTAAACGACTTTATGTTCTTTTCTGTTCCAATAATTTGATAATGTAACGGATGCGATTTGAAAATATTTGTCTCAAATTTTTCAAAAATCAACTCTTCTGGCGAATCTTCAATATCAAAAAACTCATCCAGAATAACACCAGATTCTTTATCAATATCTTTTTGGCGAAAAAGTGAATTTTGCACCATATCAGAAAGCACATCAAAAACCTTTGGCAAATGCACCCCAACTCCACGCCCATAATAGCAAGTATGCTCTTTGGAAGTAAAAGCATTTAAATAGCCGCCAAGTTTTTCAACATCATCCGATATTTTTTTAGAGCTTCGGTTGGAAGTTCCTTTAAAAAGCATGTGTTCGGTAAAATGCGAAATTCCATTATTTTTAGTGTTTTCGTTCCTCGAACCAGTGTTAAACCAAAATCCAAGTGAAAAAGAGCTAACATGCGGAAGGTTTTCGGTAACAATTCTAATACCGTTTGGAAGTTTAGTAAATTTATATTCTTCTTTAATCATATTTTATTTTGAACCAATTATAATTTGCGAATTGAAAAAATTGTAAACCCAATATTCATCTATTTTTTAGAAAGAGCCATTTTATAAAGCGAAATATATTTTTCAGCAGAAATTTTCCAAGCAAATGAAGTTTTCATTCCATTTTGAACTATTTGCTTCCAAATATTTTTATTTTGGAAGTTTGAAACCGCTCTTTCAACTGCATTTGTGAGAGCAAAACCATTATAATCATTAAAAGAAAACCCATTTCCATCATTTTTGCCAAGAAATGTTTGATTATCCCAATCGAAAACCGTATCCGCAAGTCCGCCTGTATTTCTAACAATTGGAACTGTTCCATATTTTAGCGAATACATTTGAGTTAATCCACAAGGTTCAAATTGCGATGGCATTAAAAACATATCAGAGCCAGCGGTAATTAAATGTGCAATTTCGTTATTATATCCAAGAATTACGTTAAATTTATTTGGGTTATTTTGAGCAATTTCTTTCAATTTTTGCTCATATTCGTATTCGCCACTTCCAAGAATTACCCATTGAACATTTAACGACAGAAGATAATCTATTGAATCAATAAACAAATCAATTCCCTTTTGAATAGCCAATCTTGAAACAATGCCCACAACTAGAATATTTTCATCATAAGGCAAACTAAACATTTTGAGTAATTCAATTTTGTTTTTTTCTTTGTTTTTTAACGATTTTGTGGAATAATTAAAAGGAATAAAACTATCAACTTCAGGATTCCAAACCGATTCATCAATTCCGTTCAAAATTCCGAACAAATCTCTTTTTCGATAATTTAGAATTGTATCCATTCCAAAACTAAACTCTTTAGTTAACAACTCTTGAGCATATTTTTCACTAACAGTAGTAATTATATCAGAAAAAGAAATTGCAGCTTTCAAAAAATTAACTCGTCCCTCGTGTTCAATTGAACCTGGAGCCATAAAATATTTTGAGTTAATTTCAGCCTTTTCATAAGTGGAATGATGGAAATTACCTTGATAAGCAATATTATGAATTGTAAAAACTGTTGCAGTTTTATCAAATAATCTATCCCAACTGTAATTATCCTTTAATAATAGCGGAATTAAGCCCGTTTGCCAATCATTTAAGTGAATTACTTCTGGCACCCACGGCAAACGTTGCAATAATTCAATTACAGCTTTTGAAAAAAGTATAAAACGCTCATCTTCGTCGTAGTCGTTTGTGTAAAGTGAATGTCTGTGAAAAAATGGTGGGTAATCAATAAAGTAAATTTCGGTAACTGAATCGTCCAAAACGCCTTTATAAATTTGAACATTGTGTGTTTTGTGAGCAACCCTAACTGGGATTATTCCAATCCACGATTCATATTCTAAATTAAATCTGTTTTCATCAACCGAATAATACTTTGGCATAAAGACTTTAATATTATGTCCAAGTTTGGTTAATTCAATTGGAAGTGCACCCGAAACATCAGCTAAACCACCAGTTTTTGCAAAAGGAACAACTTCACTTGCTACAAAAGCTACATTCATAAATCACATTTTTTAATTAATTAACTGAATGTAAATTTATTAAATAATAGCGTTATTTACTTATTAATTAAAAATTTGGATAGATTTTATTGATGAAATGAAATTTACAAACTAAATGTGGTTAACCTGATAAGTCTTAATAAACAATAAACTTAGTTTTAACAAAATATTGTGGAGGTGCCGGGAGTCGAACCCGGGTCCGGAATTACCGTTCAGAGAACGTCTACACACATAGTTAGTCTTTTAATCTTATCCAACAATCTCTGATTAACAAGATATTATTGAACCAACTTGATTAAAGTTTCGCCTCATCTACTCAAGTTCTCGATTTGGCTATCGTATCTAAGCGGCGTTTGTTCAAACTCTGATACGAGAAAGTTTGGCAAACGAGTAGCTATCCTTTTGGGATTAAGCTGCTAATGCGTAATCGTAATTGTCGATTATATTTAGATACCGTCGTTTAGCGTGTCTACGGATAACACGGTGCGCAGTCCAAAGACTAAATAATCCCGTCGAAACCAATTTCACCCCCAAAATTAAATAACAAAACAAAATCAATATGAACAATTATTCAAAATTGATTCTATTTTTGCCATGGAATATCGGGCACATGGTTATTACTATTTTCAAAACGTGCAAGAACAAATAATAAATCGGACAACCGATTTAAGTAAATCAAAATTAAATTAGAAACTTTTTCATTTTTGGAGAGTGAAGTTACTAATCGTTCGGCTCTTCTGCAAACAGAACGAGCAAAATGCAATAAAGAAGCACCTTTTGAACCACCTGGCAAAATAAATTGTTTCAATGGTTCTAGTTTTTCTTCAAAACTATCAATATTTTTTTCCAAAAATAATATATCTTCATCAACTAATTTTACCAAAACTAATCCACTTTTTTCAGTTGGGGTCGCTAACTGTCCACCAACAGTAAATAGTTTATTTTGGATTTCTGTAATTAGATTGGTTAACTCAATATTTTTGACTTCAGAATTTACCATGCCCAAAGTTGAATTAAGTTCGTCAACTGTGCCATAACACTCAACTCTTAAAGCATCTTTTGATACTCTTTCACCACCAAATAATCCAGTTGTGCCATCATCTCCAGTTTTCGTATATATTTTCATATCTTTTTCATTTCACAAATGTTAATTTCAATTTTATTTTTTTCATCGGCTGCATAATATAAATTACCATTTAGGATTAGGTTATTGTCAATAAATCCAAGTCCTATTGGAGATTTGATAAAATCTGCATTGGCAAAACTAGTAACAATTCCAACATCCTTGTTGTTTTCATCAAAAATTGTTGTTGGAAGTTTATCAAAATTTACAGCGGTTTTAAATTTTACTCTAACCAATCTGCTTAAATTATCGTTTTTAGTTTCAACGCTTTCGTGACCAATGTAATCGTGTTTTAAAGTACTAATTTCAGATTTAAGATAAACTTCAATAGGATTTACAGTATCGTTTAGTTCATTTGGTGCAACAGGAATTCCATTTTCAATTCTAAAAATGTTGTAAGCATCTTGTCCAACCATTCCAAAATCGAATACACTTTTGTTTTCGTTCATTATTTCAAGAGTTCTAATAGCATTTTTGGAATCAACCAAAATAATATATTTTTCAATTGAGCCACAATCGTCAATTTTTATTCCATGAATAAAAAAATCCTCAACTTGAACTCGAAGCACATTATTATCCTTAAGATTATCAAATTTGTCACCAAGAATCATAGTAATGTATGAAGTAGCTTGCGAGCCCATAATTTCAAAAACAGAGTAATCCTCTGCAACATTTGAAATCGAAATATCTTCTTTTATAATAAATCTTTTAATCCACTTAAATAACTTATTTTCTTCAGTGTTTGAACCAATTAGCAAAAAATAATCCTCAAATTGCATTAATAAGGCTCTATCAATAATATTTCCTTCAAAGTTTATGAACAAAGTTTTAACCCATTGAAGCACATTTAGGTCAATTATTCGGTTTGTAGCTAGTCTTCGCAATAATGAAACAGAATCTTTACCGTGAATAAATATTTTGCTAAAAGCCGAAAGATCTCTAATCCCAACTCCATTATGAAGCAAATCATATTCGTCTTTAACCGATGAATATGTTCTAACAATATTATTATCATCAATTTCTATTTGACTAAATTGCGATTTATAGTAACTATATAATTCTTCTTTTTTTGTCATATTTGTCAACTAATACTTTCTAAACCATCGATTATTTACTTTTGTAATGTATAAATGTTTTGTTGAATCCCAATAAAATGGAATTGAATCTCTAATTCTGATAGATAATGAGTCTTCCCAAAATCTATATTCCCAATAATCGGGGAATTTATCGTCATTTACTTTAGTTAAAGTTCGTTTGTGGACTAATCCAACGTAAGTTTCCATTAAATGCGGTTTTTTATCAATTCCGTTAACCATAAAAAAGTTATAATTACGATGCCCCGAAATAATTCCTGCTTCGTAGTTTAACTCAACATACATAATGTTTTTTGGTTTCCAGTTTTTTAATGTCATGCGATTAAAGCCACCGTGAATAGGAACTTCCGATTCCCAAATTTGCCTAAAGGAAGAATCTTTACATTCAAAAAGCGAAAGATAGAAAAAAGCAGTTCCTAATTTAGTGCTATCCAAATTTATAAAACTGGATTCGTAACCAATTACATTTTTTGGCTCAATAAAACGCTCGCCTTTCTTCGATTTTGCAATTACAGCAAAAATATATTGTCGTTTAGTTTTTCTATCCGAGTAATATATTACAGCAGCTTTTGGAACGTTGTAAGTAAATGTTCTATCAAATTCCACCAAATATGTACCCATGCTATCTTGATCGAGTATATATTCTTTAAGCGCTAAAGTATCATAAGGATTTACACTACCTTTTTTTTGCTTTTTAGCCATTTCTAAATTGTAGCGTCTTATGGCCTCATCCTTATTGGCAGAATCTTCAGCTTGCTCATCCGACATTTGATTACAGCTTACAAAAGCAAGTGTTAGTAATAAAAAAAGTAATTTGGTTATTTTCATTTTGTCCTCAACTAACAAACAATTAAGCTATTTAGCAAATTCATCAAGAAAATAAATTGAACTTAAAATTCCAAGTTCAAAGTTTTTAAGCCAAAAATGTTCATTTGGCGAATGAATATTATCAGTTTCTAATCCAAGTCCCATAAGCACAACTGGAGCCTTCAACTGCTTTGAGAATTCAACAACAATAGGAATTGAGCCACCTTCACGCGTATAAACTGTTTCTTTTCCAAAAGCCTTTGCAACTGCTTTTGCACCAGCTTCAATTGCTTTATCCTCTAGCGACATAACAATTGGAAAGCCACCATGCAAATCTTTTACTTTTACTTTTACACTTTTAGGAGCTATCGAATAAACATATTTAGCAAATAGTTTGGCAATTTCTTTGGGATTTTGGTCTGGAACAAGCCGCATACTAATTTTTGCACTTGCCTTTGATGGCAACACGGTTTTAGCGCCTTCCCCAGTAAAACCACCAACAATTCCATTACAGTCCAAAGTTGGTCTGCCAGAAAGTCTTTCTAATGTTGAATAGCCTTTTTCGCCTTTTAGCTCATCAACTCCATATTCTTTCATTAACTCAACATCCGAAAAATTAAGGTTTTTATAATTTTCTCTATCTTTTTTAGAAAGTGGTTTCACGTCTTTATAGAAATCTGGAATAGCAATTTTTCCATTATTGTCTTGCAGTTTGGAAATAATTTTTGCCAATTCGTTAATTGGGTTGGCAATTCCACCGCCAAAACTTCCAGAATGTAAATCACGATTTGGACCGGTAACTTCTACTTCCATATATGCTAATCCACGTAAACCATAATTTATTGTTGGAATTCCCGGAGCATACATGCTTGTATCAGAAATTAAAACTGCATCGCATTTTAGCAATTTTTGATTTTTCTTTAGAAATTTTCCTAAATTTTCGCTTCCAATTTCTTCTTCGCCTTCAATTAAAAATTTTACGTTTAACGGAAGTTCACCTTTTGTTTTTAGGAATGCTTCAGCACTTTTAATATGTACAAAATTTTGACCTTTATTATCATTGGCACCACGAGCATAAATTTTACCAGATTTAATAACTGGTTCAAATGGATTATTTTTCCAAAGCTCAAGCGGGTCAACTGGTTGAACGTCATAATGTCCATAAATTAAAACAGTAGGCTTGCCTGGGGCTTTCATCCACTCAGCATAAACAATTGGATGACCTTCGGTTGAAAATAGCTTAACTTCCGTCATGCCTGCATCACTCAATTTTGAAGCAACAAATTTACTACACTTTTCAATATCGCCTTTATGCTCTTCCAAAGTTGAAATACTTGGAATTCGCAAATACTCTTTTAACTCCTCGATATATTGAGCTTTGTTATTTTTTGCAAATTTAATAATCTCTTTCATTTCACGTCCTTGTATTACTTGAACAATTTAATCTTAAAAGCTAATTTACGTTTATTATTCGCATCTTTCAACAGTCTTCTTACTAATGATTGCCAATATATAAACAATTTTTTACATTAAACTCAATATACCACCAAATTATGGATTAGCAATTTTAAATTACTAACGCCATTTATTTTTATAAGCAAATTGCTGTAACACATTTCATAATTAATAATAGATATGTATTTTAGCAGTTCAACTTATTAAAATCGAGTTAATAAATAGTTTTGCGAAAAATATTTATATATATAATAATTTTAATTTTGCCAATGGTTATAAAGTCGCAAATTTCAAGCGATTCGCTAAGCTTTATAAAATCGCGATATTCTCCTTCTGTACTTAGTTCCAGTTTTGAAAAGCAATTGCAGACTTTCAACTTTAGGCAAGATTTTAAGCTGGCTAAGCAAATTAGCAATCTCTTTATTGGTGTTAATCAAACTTTTTATTCAACCATAATAAAATCTTATGGATTAAGTGTAAGGGATAATGCATTTTTTTCACTACTTGGGCAGTATGATTTTTCTAACAATTTTGCAGTTGGCTCAAATGTAAATTACAATATTTATACCGATGATAAAAAATTGGCTATTAATAATTCATCCATTTTTAACTCTTCCGCTTATTTGAAGTATTTTCTAGATGAAAAGATAAGTTTTACACCGTTTGTTGGAATTTCCCGAAACGAGCAAATTGGAATTATTAACAATGGTCCAATTTATGGAATGGAAGCTATTTTGAATAATTACAATTTTAATGAATTTAATCTATTTTCCGAGTTAAAGTACCAAACAGAAGATATTGCCCCAAGAAAAAACCAAGTTATAAATCTAAAATTTAACCTCGATAAAACATTTGAGGACTCGTATCGAAACAAATTATTTGGTATATATTCTGAACAGCGAAAAGATTTTTTCTTCGATACCGATTCGCTAACTATGGCTGAATTTGATATTTCCAAAAATATTCAAAGCAGAACTGAAGTAAGATATTCAATTGTTGATCAGTTAAGTATGATTACTTCTATCGATGGTTTAGTTCTATTTATTGACGGAAGTCTTGACTGGAGAACAATTGATAGAGATACAAGATATATTTCAACGGCAAACATTTCTACATCAACTTTTGATACGCAAGTTGAAGAGTTTAAAATGAATTTTACATCAACGCTTAAATATAACAGTAAAATATTTAGTGGATTTTTCAAACTTGCTTATTCAGATAGAGAGGAAAAAAATAGAGCAAAATATATTACTGGAGCAAGCGAAATAATTTTCGAAAAACGCGACGAACAGGAAAAGCGGAAAAATAATAACGCAAAACAAATTACTCTTTCTGGTGAATCTATTTTTTCGGTTTCATCAATTGACAAAATTTCGATGAGTCTTTTCCACAGAAAACTAATTTATGATACACAAAGTGAATTAAATTTTGATGATAGAGACGAGCTTTTATCGATGTTTGAGTTAAAATATATTAGAAATATTTCACCTTTTTTCGACTTTTTTACTGGAATTCAAGGTAGCATTAATAAAACTGTTTACATTTTCAAAGAAAGAAGTGCAAACAATAATGTTTTAAGAGTTCTAAAATTGGTTGGTGGTGGCGATTTGCATATGAATAATATTTCATCCAAAAATAGCGCCGAAGTTTCAGCCAATTATACTGTTTATGATTTTGAAGACTTAAATCCTAATTTAAAGAGTTTTTCATACCGACAATTATCTTTGCGTGATTCAACAACTATTAAACTGTTTAGAACAACTTTCCTCAGATTTTTGGGTTATGTAAAATTTTCTGAACAAGGTGATTTCAACTGGGATGGATTTGCGAACAATCCAGTTAGGTATTTGGATGAAAGATTTGCTGAACCAACTATCGAATTTCGCTTCAAATATCTAACTTTTGCAATTGGATTGCGATATTTTTCTCTATCAACTTACTTATTTGATGATAATGGCGCTAAATCTTTAAACACAATTTATAATAGTAAAGCACCTTTATCTGCAATTACTTATTCCATTTCAGACAAATTATACTTAAGTTTTAGTGGTTGGTATGAATTTATTAATACAGAATCAAACCAAGATAACGAACTTGCAAACATGATGTTAAAATTAAACTGGAACTTTTAAACTAAATAATCATTTATAAGAAAATGCTGATTAAATCTTATCAAAAAATTGTTAATAGCGACCCAAATCTTATTCCAGAAGTCAACGATTTTCTGCTCGATATTCTAAAGATATTAAATATTGACAAAAATTTACTAGCTAATTTAAATCTTGCCATTTCTGAAGGACTTTCCAACGCTATGGTTCACGGAAATAAACTTGACCCTAAAAAAAATGTAACAATTCTTCTAAATTGGTTTAGTGATAGAATTGAAATTAGCATTAAAGATTGCGGTAGCGGTTTTAATCCCGATGAAGTTCCAGACCCAACAAATCCCGAAAATCTATTGAAAGATAGCGGGCGTGGAATTTACATTATGCGTTCTTTTATTAACGAAGTCAAATATAACTTTACTAATTCTGGAACAGAGCTCGTTCTCGTTATTTCGCTAAAGTAATTTTTTTATGATAAAAGTATTATTTAGTATGATTATTATTACGATTATATTTATTTTATATAGGCAATTAATATATTAATTAAAATATTATGGAGATAAAAATGGCTAGAAAAAAAATTGCACTAATTGGTGGTGGACAAATTGGTGGTGTACTTGCACAATTAATCGCTTTAAGAGAATTGGCTGATGTTGTTCTTTTTGATATTGTTGAAGATTTACCTCAAGGCAAAACTCTTGATATTGCAGAAGCATCTCGCATTGATGGTTTTGATGTTGCTGTAAAAGGCACAAATCAATACAAGGATATTGAAAATTCCGATTTAGTAATTGTTACTGCTGGCTTACCTCGCAAACCTGGAATGAGTCGCGACGATTTGCTAACAACTAATGCCAAAATTATGAAATCTGTTGCAGAAGGTGTTAAAGAATTTGCTCCAAATTCAATTGTTATAATAATTTCAAATCCTCTTGATGCCATGGTTACACTCTTCCAAAAAGTTTCTGGATTTCCTCACAACCGTGTTATTGGACAAGCTGGCGTTCTTGATTCTTCTCGCTTTTCATCGTTTATCGCTTGGGAACTTGAAGTTGCTGTAAAAGATGTAAACGCAATGGTTCTTGGCGGTCATGGGGATACTATGGTTCCATTAGTTCGCTATGCAAATGTTAATGGACTTCCTGTTATGGAACTACTCGAAAGAAAATATAATGACGCTACAAAAGCTAAAGAAGTTATGGATGCAATGGTTAAACGCACAAAAGATGCCGGTGGTGAAGTTGTTAAATTATTAAAAACTGGTTCTGCTTTCTATTCACCTGCTTCAGCAGCAATTCAAATGGCAGAAGCTATTCTTAATGACCAAAAAAGAGTTTTAGCCACCTGTGTTTACCTAAATGGTGAATATAAAGTTAATGGATATTATGTCGGTGTTCCTGCTGTTCTTGGTTCAAATGGCTGCGAAAGAATAATTGAAGTTTCACTTAACGAAGAAGAACAAGCTGCATTCGATCATTCAGTTAATGCTGTTACAACACTTGTAGCAGATATGGAAAATTTAGGCTTCTAATCTTTTATTCCCAATTTTTATCCTCCAAAGTTTATTCTTTGGAGGATAATATCATTTTCAATTTGTAATCTTATCTCACTTTTACTTTCTCATACCATTACAAATTTTTATCTTCTTTAATTTAAATTGCTTTAAAACAAAAAAACCTTCCAAACAGAAGGTTTTTTATAAAAGCATAAAAAGCAGACTAAGCTACATCATAAACACTAATGAATTTTCTATCATCACGCTTTTTTTCAAACTTTACGAAGCCATCAATTAGTGAAAAAAGTGTATCATCACCACCACGTTGAACATTTTGTCCTGCGTGAAACTTTGTACCTTTTTGTCTAACTAAAATAGAACCAGCAGTTACTTTTTGACCACCAAATCGTTTCACACCTAAAAATTGTGGATTACTGTCACGACCATTTCTTGACGACCCCTGACCTTTCTTATGAGCCATTATTTCCTCCGGTTAAGCTATTTTTGTTACTTCAATTCTTGTTAATTGTTGTCTATGACCATTTTTCTTTTGATAACCTTTTCTTTTCTTCTTTTTGAAAACAATAAGTTTTTCATCTTTTAAATGTTCAAGGACTTTAGCAGTTACTTTCATACCATCAATAGTAGGTAAGCCAACCTTAGTTTCCTTACCATCATTGTATAGTAGAACTGATTCAAACGATACTTCTGTATCAACATCATTTCCTAATCTTGGAACGTAGTATTTTCTATTCTCTTCAACGTTAAATTGTTGTCCAGCTATATCAACAACTGCAAACATTAATTCCTCCAACTCTTAAAATATTCGAATTGTAAATTTAGTAAAAACAATAAATTAAGTCAATTTTTATTTATAACACTTCTATAGATTTCTTTTTTTAACTTTGCCTTGTTTTATTCAAAAGGATTATAAACAATGCTAATAACTTCAATTATTGGTTCAATTTCTCCAATGCTAATATATCTATATTTTCTTTGGAAATTTGATAAAAATGAACCAGAACCAATAAAATTTGTATTTTTACATTTTATTTATGGTGCAACTGTTGCCATTTTTTTTGGAATTATTGGAAGTAAAATACTATCTATTCCTCTTGTTTTTTTATTTAGTGACCAAACAATCGATTTGCTTAAAATTATTTTAGTTGCCCCTTTTGTGGAAGAAATTGCAAAAGCTTCTCTTTTATTCAAAACTATTCATAACAAATATGTTGATAATTTAACTGACGGGTTAATTTATGGAGGTGCAATTGGTCTTGGTTTTGGAATGACTGAGAATTTTTTCTATTTCATATTATATGGCGATTCATTTACAAGTTTTCTACCACTTTTTATAATAAGAAGTGCTTTTTCTGCGGTTATGCACGCGCTTTCAACGGCTTCTGTTGGTGGATTTATGAGTTTAGCAAAATATTCTTCCAATAGTAAGTTAATTTTAACTTCCATTATTGCGCTACTAATAGCAATGTTTATACATTTTTCATGGAATATTAGTGTTTTACTTGAAAATACATTTTTTGTTGGAATTATATTTATGATAATTGTTTTCGTAATATTCTTGTTAACTTATTATTTTTCAATAAAATATGAGAACAAAATAATTAAAAAAGAACTCGAAAATGAAATTCCAGATGATTTGTTAAGTATTTTAACGTCTATTAATAAATTCAAAAATGGATGGTTTGCAAAAAAATATCAAAATGAATTTATCAAAACTGCAACTTTATTAGCTTTTAGAAAACATCAAGTTGATATTAGTGGTAATAATAATGAACTTTACATTAATGAAATTGAGCAATTAAGAATTAAAATTGCAGAACTTGTTTATATTTACAAAAATTTAGAGCAAAATTAATGGAAAAAGTTGGATTATTTGGCGGTACTTTTGACCCAATTCACCTGGGGCATTTAATTACAGCTCAATCAGTTATGGAAATTAGGAATTTATCCCAGATAATTTTTGTTCCAACAAACACTTCTCCTTTAAAACAAGAAATTGAATCAGCTTCACCTATTCATAGATTGCAAATGACAAAATTAGCTACTCAAAATTTCAAATCTTTTTCCGTTAGTGATTTTGAGATTAACAAAAGTGGCATTTCGTACTCAATTGATACAATTAAACACTTTAAAAAATTGCACAGTAATTTAGAGCTAATTATAGGTTACGATAATTTTTCAGTTTTTGATAAATGGTTTAAATGGGAAGAAATTCTTGAATTAGTGAATGTGGTTGTTTTACGCCGTTTTTTCGAAAATTCTGGTAAATCAAGACTAAATTCGGATAAATTTATTTTTGTCGATAGTCCAACTATACAAATAAGTTCAACTGATATTAGAAAAAGACATATAAATAATTTGCCAATCGATTTGCTTGTTCAACCAGAAGTGCTTAATTATATAAAATTTAATAACCTTTACACACGATAAAATGGAATTTAATTCAAATATTCTCGAAAATTTTTCAATTGATAATAAACGATTAATAGCTCGCATAATTTCAGCTGTTGAGTCAGAAAATGAAGTTTCTATTCAAATATTAAAATTACTTTACAAAAAGACAGGAAATGCATTCAGAATTGGAATAACTGGACCTCCTGGAGCAGGAAAATCTACAATTACCAATCAAATTACAAAGCACTTTCTATCACTTGGAAAATCAGTTGCAATTATTGCGGTTGACCCAACTAGTCCATTTTCTGGTGGAGCGCTTCTTGGCGATAGAGTGCGAATGAATGATATTGGAATGCTCGACAATGTTTATATTAGAAGCGTTGCCACGCGTGGAAGCTTGGGCGGATTAAGCAGAAAAACTATTGATATTGCAGATATTCTTGATGCTGCTGGATTTGATTATATTATTTTTGAAACAGTTGGCGTTGGGCAATCCGAACTTGATATTGCAAAAATTGCTCATACAACAATTGTTACTTTAGTTCCAGAATCTGGCGATGCAATTCAAGCAATGAAAGCTGGGTTAATGGAAATTGCTGATCTGTTTGTGCTAAATAAATGCGACAGACCTGAAGCAAACAAAGCTTTTACATCACTTCAATCATCACTGCAATTGCGTAATTTTTCGCATCAAGATTGGCAGCCTCCAGTTTTGAAAACAAGTGCAATTGAAAATAAAGGCATTTTGGAATTAGCTGAAATGATAGACAAGCATAGAGAATTTTGCTCAAATAACGAAAATTGTAAAAAATTGCAAATTGAATACACAAAAGAACGCATTATTACAATTATTCACGAACTTTTGAATAAACAAATTTTGGAATTTAATTCAACATTTATAAATAATTCAATTGATGAAATATTAAACAAAAATATTTCACCGTACCAACTTGCAGAGCAAATATTAAATAGTTACAAATTTACTTTAGATAACCCTTAATTAGTTATATTTCTTTGAAATTAAAGATTTTTTGTTAATTTTGTAAAATAATTAAAGGATAATTTAATGATTTCTGAATTTATTGTTGATGAACTTGAAAATGCAATTGTTGTAAGAATACAATTAGAACGTGCCACTTTAAGCAAAGCCTCTATATTTAAGGACACAATGGACGAGCTAATTCAATCTGGAAAGCATAAAATAATACTCGATTGCCGAAATATTGCTTTTATGGATTCTACATTTTTAGGTGCAATTGTTGTTTCGCTAAAAAAAATTAAAGCTGTTAACGGAAATTTGAGTTTGGTTTTTGCTGATAAAAGTTCCGTCGTTTTCTCAATGCTTGAAACAACTAAAATGTTAAATATTTTTGAATTTTATTTTTCCATTGAGGAAGCTGTTAATAAACTTGTTTAACTAAAAATTTAAGTTAAATTTATTGGAATTTTATGGAAGAAGATTATATAAAGTTGCTTATTAAATCGGCAAAGCAAGGTAAAAAAAATGCTTATAAAGAGTTATGCAACATCAATTTAAAGAAAATATATAATATTGCAGTCAGATTTTTGCTGAATGAAAAAATTGCAGAAGTTATTACTCAAGATATTTTTATTGAAGCTTGGGATAATCTGCATTTTTTAAGAGAAGACCAAAGTTTTGAGATTTGGCTAAAAAGCATTGCTATTTATAAACTTTTGGATGAAGTTAGATCAGAAAAAGTAAAAACCCAACTAATTTCTGAAAATATAATTGATGAAAACGAAAGAGAAATTTCTAGCAACGAACGTTTAGAAAGCATAATTTTATCGCTTCCAGAAAAAGAAAGAATTACATTTATTTTACACGATATTGAAAAATACACATTTGAAGAAATTTCCGATTTCTTTTCAGATTTGAAAAAAGAAGAAATTAAACAAATGGTTAGAGAAACTCGACGAGGAATTATAAGTTCAAGTAATTATGTCTAAAGAAAACGAAGAAATATTGCTACACGATTATTTTGACAATCTTCTTTCTGAAGAAGAACAAAATAGATTTGAAGATTTGTTATTAGATAATATCGATTTAGCCATCGAGCTTGGAAAGCTAAAAAATCTACAAAGAAATTTGAATAATTTGCCAAGTACTTTTACTCCAAGTGAAAAAACGCTCGATAATATTCTTAATTCGTTATTAAACAATAACTTAAGTGAAAAAGAGGCACATGAAAAGAAGAAAGAAAAGAAATTTTTTGGAAAAGAAAAAAAAGAAGCTAAACCAAGACAAAAATTAAAACCCAAAACCAAATTTAGAATAAAGCAGATTTTTTCGGTGCTTATCTCAATTGCTTTTATTTCTGCTTTAATTTTTGGATACTTTTTATATGTTGATATGAATAACACAACGCCTTGGTTTGTTAAAGTTGTAAATAAATCTGATTTATCTACAAATGCCGAAAACAATAACATAGAATTAAACATTAACTCACTTTTTGAGACAAAGGAAAGCGAACTTGCTGAAATTTTAATTCAAGATGCTGGAATTATAAAACTAAACGAAAACACTAAAATTGAAGTCAAAAATGGGACAAAATCACTAAACTCAATAATTTACATTGGTGGCAGTTTAAGTTTTATTCCAGATTTCAAAAATGGCTTATTTGAACTAAATTACAACAATATTGCAATCAAAAGTTCAAATTCTGAATTTTCTATCGATACAACTAACGGAAACATTGAAGTTAGTGTTTTAAGCAATTTTATCTATATAACTATAAACGGTTTTAATTTTCAAATTCCTTCAAGCTATAAATTTAGTTTTACTGGAGAAAATAGCATTTCAATTCCTGTCAATATGCAAACTTCCACCGAATTTGCCAATTTGATAAACACATATTCATTATCTACAAATGAATTGTTATTATCAAAAATAATACGTAATTCGTCTAAAAATGATGTTTTTACACTATTTTATCTATTGCCACAAGTTTCGCCAGAGTTTCGTGAAAAAATAATTGACGAATTATCTAAAATTTCACCTTTTAATTCATCAATAACTAAGGAAAACATTTTACTACTTGACCAAAATACTTTAAATGATTGGTGGGAAGAAATAAATTTGGCGTTAAATCAATAGAAAAACACTCTGATTTAGAACAATTTACTGACGATTATTTGCTTTCCATTTTGAATACTCCATTCCAATTTTCTGGTGGATTTTTTTCAAAACTCTCAATTCGTTCTTTTAATGCAAAAGCGATTAAATCTGAATTATATTTTTCTAAATAATTTATTAACAATTGCTTTGCTAATTGCCAATTACCCAAATAATATGCTTGCAAAATATTGTCATATTCTTCAAATTGGATTTTCAATTTTTCTATTTCAACACTACTTAAATTTGAAATCAAATCGACTAATTCAAAAATTCTGACTCCTTTTTCCTTCCCTTTTACTGCAACATTATCAATTTCTCTAAAAATAAAGTTGCCATCTAATTCACTTTTTGTCGATTCTGAAATAAGAATTTCTGAATTATAATATTTGTTTAGCGATTCAAGTCGTGCAGCAAGATTCATATTATCGCCAATTCCCGTGTAATCAAAAAGTTGTTCGGAACCCATATTGCCAGTAATCATATCGCCAGTATTGATTCCAATTCTTGTTATCAATCCATTAAATTGCTCAATATATGAAAACTTATCAGAAATTTTATGTGATAGCTTACGCATCTCAATTGCTGCAATACAAGCTTTTTGTGCATGTTTTTCCAATTCCAAAGGAACGCCAAATAGAGCTACAATTGCATCGCCAATATATTTATCCAACATTCCATCATGTTTGAAAACTGATGCTGTTAATTCAGTCATATATTCTTTAAGGAATTTTGTAAGCTCACTCGGTTCAACATGTTCGGAAATACTTGTAAATCCTTTAATATCAGTAAAAAGAGCAGTTACGTTTTTATATTCGCCACCGAGTTTTAGTTTATCGGGATTGTTTAACATTTCGTTCATTATTGAAGAAGGTAAATAATGACCAAATGTCTTTTTCACTTTCATTTTTTCTTGTAATTCAGTCTTATATCTATAAAGAACTATGGCAATAAATGAAGTGGTCGAAAAATATATTATCAATCCATAATTAATAAGAATTTGATAAGTAGTAAAAATTAAATAATCACCAATAAAAGCCAAAATTAGTATTACTGGAAAAAAGATAATTGTAAGTGCAATGTTAAATCGGCTAAATAGAAAAAACGAGATTAGTACCAACAAAGTTAAAATTATAATTTGCAATTGTGTATCAACTGGATGAATAAACTCATTATTCAGTGCATTTTTCACAAAAGTTGCGTGAAGCTCAACACCAGGATAGTTTTGGTCAATTGGAATTGTTTTCAAATCGTGCAAACCAATTGCAGATGAGCCAACAAACACAATTTTATTTCTAAAAAACTTTTGAGGAATTCTCTTTTGAATTATATCGGAAAATGAAATGTATCTAAATGATTTTTTTTCACCATAAAAATTGAGATAAGTTTTTCCATCTTCATCAATTGGAATATTTAGCACTTTTTCGCTTTTGGAATACAATTCGCAATAATTATTGCTAAATGAAATAGAATCAACATTTAAAGCATCCAAAACCAATTGGAAGCTAAAATTAGCAACTAATTGCGAATTGTAAATAAACAATGGCTCATAATGTCGCGTTGTTCCATCATCATCTGGTGAAATATGGGCAAATCCAACTCTGTGGGCATTTTCGCTTAACGATTTAATTGGAAGATTTGGATTAGTTATCTGTTTAATTTTGGGCAAATTATTAAAATTACTTGTTGGTATTTTTAACATATTTGAAGGAAGTTCAATTTCTATTAAATCATCTCTAAAATAATTATCAAAAGCACCAAGTGTTGTAATTTTGGATTTTCGAAGTGCATCGGCAAAGATTGCTTCTGTATTTAACGATTGAATAACAGAGTAGATTTTGTCCTTATCCAAATTCAATTTTTGGGAAACATCTTCTGTGTAATATTTAACAATTTCGGGACTAAGACTGTCGGCTTCGGTAAAAAACATATCAAATGCAATTGCCTTTGCTCCTCCTTCTGAAATGTATTTTACTATTTCGCCATAATATGCAATTGGCCAACTTGAATATCTACCCAATTTTTGAATACTTTTTTCGTCAAGATCTATAACAACAATATCTTTAATCTTACTTTCTTCTTTTCCAGCAATGCTAATGTTAAATTTTAAGTCATAAATAAACTTATTTATTTTATTTATTCCACCATTAACCGGTGCTAATTGAAGAAACAGAATTGAAACTACGGCATACGTAATTACTAAACCGTAGACTAAAAAGTACTTTCCTTTCATATTTTAGCTTCTATATGTTAAAATTAACAATCGAGAATTACTTGTTCTCATTCATTATATTAATTAATTCACTTTGTGGAAAATCCTTCAAAAATATTTGTAAATGTTCATCCGCTTTGGTTTTATCGTTTTTATTTGTGTACATAGTAACCAAACAACTACGAGCTAATTCACCTTTTTTAGTTAGTGGATCTTGCAAAACAACTTGTTCAAAAATTGGAATTGCTTTATCATAATCGCCACTTTGAAATGCGGAATAGCCTTCGTTAAAATTTGCGGATTGAGGTTCTGCCCAATAAATGGAATCTTTTTTCTCAATTGTTACTTCCGATCGCCTAATTCCAGCAACACCTTGCACTTTTGAAGCTTCATTTTCGGCAAACATTACATCAATCTTGTTCTTCATTCTATCAAGCCAATCTGTTTTTAAATTAGCTTTTTTCATCAAGTCAATTACTTTTACTGAATTCAAATTGTTTAATTCACTAATTACCCCATTATTCCATGTTATTTCAAGTTCGGCATCTCCAGTTCCACGAATAACCCAGTTGGAAAGTATTTTAGTTCCAACATCCATTGGCTTCCAATTTTTTGTATTTTCTACAGTAAACTCAACATTACCGAGCAAAAAAGTAACTTCGCCAACTTTTGTTTGTGCAAAAATAATGTTAGTTAAAATAATTACGGAGACAAATATTAATTTAGCTTTCATTTTATCCTCCTATTTCTTTTTAATTTCTTTAATATTTTTGACATATTCAGGGTCTATTTGTTCAATTTTTTGATAATATTCCACCGCTGTTTCCATCTTTTTTTGCTTATAATTACAGCGCACTAAGTTTGCCAAAATTCCAACATTTTGTTGATCAAACTTAAGAGCCATTAAATATTTACGTTCTGCATAATCGTAATCTTTTCTAATAAACCCTAAATTACCAAGATTTGTAAGTGCCACCACATTGTCTTTATCGTATTGAAGCGTTCGAGTAAAATATATTTCTGCATTATCATAATCACCTTTTTGGGCGTAATAAATGCCTAATTTATTAAATGTGTGAATATTTGTTGGATATAAGCTCAAAACCTTTCGCAATTCTTCTTCATAAGTCTGGTCACTCGTTAGTTTGAAACTTTCTAAATCCTTTAATAATTCGGTTTTAACAATTTCTTTATTAACACTGCTAACAATTGGAATTTTTGTTGGAAAACTAATTGGTGGATATGTAATTGCGGCATTCTGAATTTCCACAATTTCTATTGGACTGTTTGATTCTCTTTCCTTTGCAAATCGGGAAGCTGCATATTTCCAACTTTCCACAAACGAATTTTTTCCAATAACGGTTGATTCGAGTGGCAACCAAACTTTATTATATTTAATTATAACCTGTTCATCCGAAAGCCCATTTTCTTCAAGCTGATTTGGAATAAGTCCGGTATTAAATGCTAAAAATACATGTCCAGGAACATCAATATACGCTGTTTCAATTCCAAGCACTTCAAGAGAATTTGAAAGAAGTGTAACCAAATCATCACAATCACCAACTTTTTTGGCTAAAGTCTGGGTTGGAAATTGCACATAATCAATTGCATTGGATTTTGATACAATTTCATACGACCTATTTGGATCTTGAACATAATTTAAATTCATTTGTCGTAGATATTCCCAAACTTGAGCTGCTTGTAAAATTGGTTTTGGAATTCCGCTAAATTTATTATCAGTAAAACTAGTTTTTGCAATAATTTCTGAAGTAACAAAATTTCTTAAATTCTCATCCCTTGGATTTATAAAACTTGCAAGATGTTTCTTGTCATCCCAAGAAATTGAGTTCAATTGGTAAACATTTAATGTTGTTTTTTGTTCAAGAGTTTCATTTTTCCCTTCTTTCATATATGATAATTTTACAATAACATCAAAAATTTTATCTTCTGTTAAAACACTGTTTAAAACAGATTTATCAATTTGAAGATAAACTAAATTTTCGCTAACCTCGTTGGGATAAATAATTGGAACAATAATAAGTGCCGGTTCACTAATTAGTCCTGGAATCTTTACAGTTATCGAAATATCATCAAAAACATCATTTTTAGTATTAAAAATGGAAATTGCACCAATTGGTTGTGAATTGTAATAATCTAAAAATGAAGGGAAAATGTTGTCGAAATCAATATTTGAAATTTCAATTGGTGGACGGCTTGCATTATATTTTTCTCTTGCCAACAATGCATTGCTTAGTTCAGTTTCAATCTCTTTGCTATCTGGGAAAAGCTTTTTAGCAGTTGATAAATGTTTTACCGCTAAATCCAAATTTTTCTTTCGAGCATAATTTCTTCCTAGATTAAGAGCAATTTCGCCACTATTTGGATTAAGCTCCAAAGCTCTTTCAAACATTAAAATTGCATCGTCATATTTATTTATTTTAACTAAATCAGTTCCATAATCAAAAAGGACTTTATAATTTGTGTTATCAATTTTAACCGATTTTTCGTAAGCACTAATTGCTGCTTTAAGATTTCTTTTTTTAGAGTTAGCCAAAGCGAGGTAATAGTAACTTTCGGCATTAGTATCATCCATTTTAATCGATTTCTCAATTTGGAACTCACCATTAGCAAAATCGCCTTTTTCAATTAGCGCTTTTCCTCTTGCAGCGTATAGTTTTGCACCTTCAATTCCGTTATTTTCTGCAAGTTGATAAAGAGCTATTGCACTTTCAACTTGGTTGGCGTCAACCAATAAATTCCCAGCTTGAATATAATAATCTTCCAAACCGTGTTTCATTGCAAGATTTTTATAAATATTACTCGCTTCAATGTATTTGTTGAGTTTTACGTAACTTTCAGCCAAATTGCTCCACAATTTTTCATCATCGGGGAATAATTTTAGTGCTTGATTGCATGAAACTTCAGCACCTTGATAATCTTTTGCTAACAATTTTAATCTTACCAACTGTGACCAAATTTTTAAATTATCTGGAATTACCTTAATGCTTTCCTCTAATTTTTGAGCCCCTTCTGTAAATTTTAACAGCTTTTTATAAGTGTTACTCTCATCAAGATAAATATTTGGCTCCAATGGTGTAATTTTTTTCATTTCATCGTAATATTTTAGAACCAAATCAAAATTATTTTCGTTATTAGCTTTTCTTAAAAGTGTGGAATATATGTTTAAAACTTCGTTTAAAACTGCTTTTTCATTCAATAATTTTACAGAAGTTAGCTTTTCAATACTTTTCTGTGGGTCAGTTTCTTTTAGTTTCAAGAAATAGGAATATTCATCAACAACACTTTGGGACAATTCACTGCAAAAACTATCTGCTGAAACAGCTTGAATGGCGTATTCAAAAATAGATTCTGAGTTTTTATAATCGATTTTGTAGTAGTTTGTATCTAATTCAGCCAAAGAATTGAACTTTGCGTCATCTGTTTTTTTTCTCAAAATTGTGTACGAAGCTGTGTTTATGTCTTTATTTTCCCACGATAGAAATCCCTCGCCTAAATCATTAACCGCAAATTTAAGATTAGTCGGAATTTTAGGAGCAATTGAAAATTTTACTGTAATTTGTTTTTGAGTTTTATTATTAAAAAAGACAAAGTGATTTCTTTGTTGATCAAATCCGAGTAAAGAAACATTTGCAAAAGTCTCTGGTTCATTTCCTTTTGCCAAAAACTGAGCATAAAGTTTTTCGCCTTTACATAAATAGCCTGTTCCATTATTTTCATTGTAAAAATATAAAAATCCTCCATTTAGCGAAGTAATAGCAACAATCTTGGGTTCTGTTGTAATTTGATTTACTGGAGAAACGGCAAATTTATTATCAATAATATTATAGTTAAAAATTTGGTCTTGCTTCTCGGTTAAAATGTAGAGTTTATCATCACTAAATGAAAGTAAATATGGAGGCGTGTTTGGTAATTTTATTTCGTACTTAAAAATTCCATCGTTTGAATATACATTTACTCTAACATTTTCTTGATCGGCAATGTACATATTTCCGTTTTGGTCGCAGACAATATCAGTTGGAGAGTCAAATTTTCCGGGCGTATTACCTGATTCACCAAACGCAAAAGAGTAACTTCCATCAGCAGAATTGAAAACTAAAATTTTATTTTCATCCTTATCTAAAACATAAAGCTTGTCACCAAAAACAGCTAATGCAACTGGTTCTGAAAGCTTTACACCACTTGTTGCAACGCTTTGTGAAGTGATGGAATATTTTAAAACTCCCTTTTCGTTACAAATAATTGCTCCATTTGAAGTAATTGAAAACTCATTTCCCTTGTCAAAAACAATATCAATTGCTGGAACGCGAGTAATATCCTTGATAATTTTCAAATCGTATTTAGGAAGTAATTGCTTAATTTCTGTACGCGGTTTATCTTGCGAAACCGTAAAACTCTGAATTTCGCTAAAATCATTATCCATAATAAAAATTAAATCGTCAGTAGCGCTAACTTGACGCGATAAAATTCGAGTAGGCTTGCTAAACTGCTGGCGACCTTTATTTGAACTTTTTACTCCAATTGTATTTCCCAAAGCTCTTCCAGTGCTATCTAAATAAGCGGCATTTCCTCTTTCGGTATCAATAATGTAATATTCATTAAAAGAATTAATTGAAAAGTGGCTTGGCATTGCCATCTGAGTTAAAGGAATTGTTCTAATTTTTAAGAAATTTTCGGTATAGACATCAATTACAAAACCAATTTGTGTTTTAGAAAGAACGTGAATATTACCTTTTTTATCAACATCAACCGAAATTGGCTCGATAACTTTTAATCCACCTCTAAAAAGACCATCTGAATTATATCTCAACAGATATTCGTTGCCTTCATCCACAATGTATATATTGGAATTTTTATCCATTGCCATATCTATTGGCGATTTAAAACTTCCTAGATAACCCTCAGAATTTCCAAAGGATTTTACAAAATTACCTTCGGTATCATAAATAAGCACCTTTTTGAGAGAATTGTCAAGAATGTAAATATCATCAGTTTGCGAAATTTCAATTGAAACTGGTTCTTTTAAGAAACTTGATTTAAGTTGAACTTTGTTTTGAAGTAGATTTCCATCCTTATCGAAGCAAGTAATTTTTGCTAAATCTTCATCCAAAAAATAGATATTACCAGCTTTATCAACTGAAAAATCGACCAAACTTTCAAATTTAACGGTTGCTGAATTTGATGGAATAATTAAATTAAATTTAACATTAGAAACAGAAAAAACTTGTGTAGTTATTAATAGAAAAAATAATAAACCCCTTTTCATAACAATCCAATTTTATTAAAAATGTTTATATTCATATAAGTGTTTTACAAAATCAAGTTCAAAATTACAATCGTTTATCGGATTTACTGAACAAGAATCCATTTCAAATATAGTAAATTCTATTAAAGAAAACATAATATAACTTAAAAAATAAGCCCCAATTGTCGAGAAATTTTACTTCATAAATTATTTTTATATGTTCAAATTATTTACTTGTTAAATGCGAGATTGGAACCCAATCATCTGCAGGTGGATTTAGAATATAACTTTCACATCTTTCTAAATATATTTTCGAAAGTTTATCGTTTGGATTTAGAGTTAATGACTTTTGGAAATCATTTTTGGCTTGCTCAAAGTCTCTGTTTACAAAATTATTATATCCGTTTTCATATTCGTTGTATAAATTTAGCTTTTTAACAGCTTTTTCATCGTTTTTTAATCCAAGAAGTTCATAAACAGTTATCGGTTCGGTTTTTCCTTTTACGACAATTTTATCAATAATTCTAACAATAACTTCATTTTCAACTTTTTGATAAACAGTTTCACTTATCATTATGGAAGTTCCATAAAATTTATTTGCACTTTCCAATCTTGAAGCAAGATTAACGCCATCGCCCATTACTGTGTAATCAAATCGCTCAACACCACCAATATTGCCTACAACAACATCGTCACTATTTATTCCAATTCTTGTTTTAACATTTATGGAGGGAGCATCCACAAAGCTACTTTTTAATTCTTCCATTTTTTGTTGCATTTGAATTGCAGAAGCACACGCTTTCAATTCCTTATTTTCAACATCCAAAGGTGCGCCCCAGAAAGCCATGAGTGAATCGCCAAGATATTTATCAAGAGTTCCTTGATTTTCAAGCACAAATGCGGTCATAATGGTTAAATAGTTGTTTATAAACTCAATCAATTCTTCTGGTTTCATTTTTTCAGATATTGAAGTAAATCCTTCAATATCACTAAACATAATAGTTAAGTTCTTTTTAACTCCGCCAAGAGAAAGTTTTTCTGGATTATTTAACAATTCATTTACGAGTGATTTATTAACATATTGTCCAAACATTCCTTTTATCATTGCATTATGTTTTCGAACGCTTATTACATGGTAAGCTGTGGTTGCAAAATATCCCAATACGATAGAAAGAACTGGACTAATAAATGACACAATATAATTATGTTCAACAAAAAGGTAAATTCCAATAAAATAAAACCCGATAAACATAATTGAAAGTATTGAAATATTAATAATTTCGACTAAAACTAAATTTATTTTCTTTATTTGCTTAAAAATTGAAAAGATGAAAAACGACAAAATTGAAAGTATAAAAATTGTGGAAATTTCAATAAGCTTTGATTCCTTAATTAGAAAATCATTCCAAATTACATTTTGAATTGCATTTGCATGAATTTCAACGCCCCACATCTGATTATCGCCTTTTCGCTTTCCCTGGCTAAATGAAATTGGGTGGAAATCTCTATCTTCAGGTAAAGTTGAGCCAATTAAAACAATTTTATCCTTAAATTTTCCTGATTGAAGTAAACCAGTTAATTCATCATCCCAAACATTGACATCTGTATCGTAATAAATTTCGTCTTTTGTTTTAAAACTGCTATCATCCAAAACATCCGAAAACTTTAAATATTCGAAAGTGCCATTTGGACCATAATAATTAATAAGCATTGATGATTTGTCATAACGAGGAATTTTCTTTTCGCCAAGTTCGAAATGAGAATTATTAAGACTTACTATTTCATTTGCTTTTAGGTTATAATATTTATTTAGAACAGCAAACCCAAAAGTTGGCAAAATTGATTCATTTACACCAGATATAACAAGTGGTTCATATCTTCGATAAATTCCGTCTTCATCACTACCAATTTGAACAATTCCAACAGAGCTATCAACAGCATAAAACTTATTTCGGAAGTTATACGAATTGTTTTTTATTGCAAAATTTCCATTTTCAAATTGCATTTCTGCTTCAACATCAAGTACGCCAGCAACAACAACATTTTGCGAATGAAGAATAGCTTCTTCAAAAAGTCTATCATTTTCCGCTGAGAATTTATCATCATTTGACATTAAAACATCTATTCCAATGGCTTTGACACCAGCGTTTTTAAGATTGTTAACTACATTTGCAAAATATGAACGGGGCCAGGGCCAAGAATTGTATGGCTCGGGAATTTGGTCGTAATCATCTTGTGAAATTCCAAGAATAATAACATTTGCAGAATCTTTAATATCTCTAACGGCTTTATTTGAAAAGCGAATATCCAAATATTTAAGTTCCAACTCCTGCAGTGGCTTTATAGAAAAGAAAATATTCTGCGTTAATAACACAGTAATTAAAGCGGTTGCAAGCGGAACTGCAATTTTTGCTAAATATTTTTTATTGCTTTTTATAAAGCTTTTCATTTCGTTAAAAATTATATCGCATAGTTACGCCAGAAATTGTGTTTGTTCCAGTATTTGCCATGTTATAATATCTAACTTGAGCTCTTAACCATAAATTTTGAACAATTTGATAAGCCGCTGTTAAATCAACCGCATGTCGCTTAAAATCGCCAAAACTTGGACTATAATTAAAAGTAAACTCAACATCATCGTACATTATTTTGTACCTTCCGCCAGCATTCAAAGTAATGTAACTGTATAATAATCCAGCAATTTCACTATCGTAATAAAAAATGCTAAAATTACTAACAAGAGCACCTGTCCAATAACTATTTAAGCTAAACGAAGTTGAAAAATACTTTGCATCGTTATTATAAAAACTTTCATCATTTCTGCTTGACGTCATAAAACCCAACGATGAGCTATGACGGACTTTGAAATTAAAGTCATATCCAAAATTTAATGAAAATCTATCCGTTTTATCATTTACTGCTTGCATTCCATTCAAAGAATCTGTTGCATTAATCTTGTTGTCGTTTTTATTTTGCGAATAACTAAGAGTAATATTTGGAATATCTTCTCGCATATATAATGAAACTGAGGAACGGATTGTTTGGAAATTTGTAGTTGCAACTTTTGTCGCTTGCAAATTGTCGTTCAGATTTTCATATCCAAGTGTAAAAAACAATTGATTATCAAGCATTCTAAATCTATCAGAAATATTCAAACCAGCAATATCGGTTCGTGTATATTCTTGTCCAAAAGAAGAAAATTGATTTCCTCTGTAAATGTAAGAGCCTTTTAAGTTGTTATTAAAATAATTTAATTCCAGACTTCCTTCTGCTGCGAGTGATGAAAGTTCTTGTATATTAAGTGGTTCTATAAACTGATTTACAGTAAAAAACTGCGATATTTGATTTTTAATATTCTTAAAATTCTCGACATCACTTCCAAGTTCATCACTTGCATTAAAAATTGAATCAATTTGGGCATCAGTATAAGTTCCTGAAGTAATATCGGAATTCATTATTGAAATTGCACTAACTCCTTTTAGAATAATTTTTTGATTGTCAAGTGCAAGTCTCATATCGGTGCTAGCAACAAGATTTTCCTCAGGTTTGCTTCCAAATTCGACCGAGTTTACGTCATCTTTTGCGTGTAAAAAAGACATCCCAAATTCAAATCCGTTTTTAGAGCCAATTCCCAATCTTCCAGAAAGAAGATTTCTAGAATGATTACCAAAATCGACCGAAGCAAATGGTGAGCCATATTTTACCGAATCGATACGAACTACGTTTGATTGCAGCGGTGCATCATCTTCTGAATATTTTTGAATAATTGAGCCTTCAATTTCACGTCTTACTTCACCAAAAGTTGCTTGAAAATGTAAAATTCCAAAATCGATTTTTCCATCAAAACCTCTAACTCTTTTTCCATTTAACAAAAGATCATTATAGCGAGGATAACTATCGCCAGCTCTCAAATCAAGCCAATCGCTCGAAATAGAAAGGGAATATCGATTTTGAGGTTGAACAAATTCATTTTCCTCCGAAGTTAAATAGCTATAACCTTTAAATTTCCAATCGTTTATTCCTGCGTTTAATGTAATACCCAAATTCTTATAAAATGTATTTGTTCCAGAAAAAGATTCATTTCTAATTTCACCATCTGCACTTCCATTAAATTTAATGCCACTTCCCAACTCCTTTTGCATAGTTAAATCGGTAGCAACAAAATCACGTTTAACAGAGTGATACAATTCTCCTTCTTGATTGTAAACTTTTACTTCCAATGTTTGATTTCCAGTATTGAACGCATTTTCAAAATTTTGTGGATAATAAAGCAATAATTCGCCAGCAAAAATTGTGTTTTTGGTCACGTCAATTCCGTTAAAAATTATTTCTGTTTTCGAAATATCAACTTCATCGGGAGCTTTTATCATTGAAATTGAAATAAATAAATCACTTAGCAAAATTGTTTCGTTGTTATTCGGACTCAAAATTAAAATTTCATTATCCTTTTCGCTTTTGGAAGAAACCATTAATTCAATTGGTTGAGCGGTTTCGGGCGCACCCAAAGGATAAGTTTCAACACTTCCATCTTTTAACTCTACTATTAAATAATATGAAAGTATTGGAGCAGAAATATCTACGGCTGCGATTTGATATGTTGCTAAATCACCTTGTAATTCCATTTCTCTAACTTTAAAATCAGATTCATGAAAAGATTTATAAACAATTTGAACATGTGAGATTAATGGTGAATTTACCAAGGAAACATTAACATTTACGCTTTTTCCATCCTTAATTTCACCAAACTGAATAGCTGAAACAGAATTACTAAGCTGTGCAAAAGAGGAAACCGAACCAAGTATAAAAATTGCTAGTATATAAATTAGTTTTTCTGCAATTTTTTTCTCAACTGATAGCATTTTTCAACCTTTAATAAATTTTAATCCTAATTAATTATTTTTCTTCTGGATAAAACTCTAATTCAATTATTCCCTCTTCAGTCTCTATTTTTATTTTTTTTACTTCCGTTTTCATTGACTTTTGGAATTTTTTTTGCTCCAATGATGAAATATCGCCTTTAACTATTTTTCCTTTTGAACTAATATTTATAGCTTTTCCACCTTCAACTGTAACTTTTTCTTTGTTTCCAGCTAATGATTCAACTTCAATTTTTCCATGGTCACAAACAACTGTTGTTGAGCTATCTTTTCCTACTTCAACATAACCAGCAGTTCCTCTAATTGCCGCAACTGCAGTTGGTGTTGTAAATTTAAACTCCTCAGCATCTTGCTTGTTAACATCAAAACCTATTAAACCCTTTTCAATAAAAGTGTTTTTGTTTAGTTTATTATCAACATTTTTTCCATAAATATACATTGTTGAGTTTTCTCTAACTCGCAACAATCCAGTTCCGTCAGTAAAAAGCACTAATGCTAATGATTTGAATCCAGTTTTAATTTGCTCACCACTTTTTAATGGAACTCCCGTTTTAGCTTTTTCCCAATCAGAAGCATCAATTTTTTTGAAAGAAACATCTTTAACTACTTTTTTAATTAAGGCTATTGGAGTCGTTTTGTTATCATCAATTTTAAACCCAAAAGTAAAGGCGATAACAAATAATAAAAGTACTATGATTGTATTTTTTTGTTTCATTTTATCACCTATTTCTATTTTTCTTCAAAATTTAAATTAGTTAACAATTGTGGATTTTTTCTCAAATATTCCAAAATTTCCTGAAATTCTTGATACGTAAGAACTCGACCATCCTCCATTGTAATTCTTAAATCATCAAACGAAATTTCTCCGTTAGCAATTCTATCCATTAAATCTTGCAAACGTTCTGCAAAATCACTCTCATCTTGCCCAGAATTTTCATTTAATTCATCTTTAAGATTATTGGATAACTCTTCTAATGTGTCGTTAAATTTTGTTTTAATATCTTGAGTTTGGTCACTACCTTTTTTTGCTATTTTGAAGTTAACAATTTCGGAAAAAACATCATCACCCCCATCAGGTCCTTCAATAACACCTTTAATTTGAACAACTATTTCTTGACCTTCAATAATTTCTCTATCTACAATTTCATATAAATTTACGTTTAGTTTAATTCCAACGCTTTTGTCATTAACAATTGGATTTCCTTTTTGAAGAGCTTCTTCTAATGATTCATTTTTATCTGAACGAACATTTGCTCTAACAATATATTCAGAAACTCCAGTTACTGAAGTCCAACTTAAATAAATTCCAGCTAAATCTAATTCGTCATCAACCTCGGGTTGAATAATAGAAAGTGTTTGAGATGGATTTGTAAACTCGAGATCTTCAGTTGCGGAACTTTGAAAAACTAAATTTTCATCATAAACTTCAACAATAATTCTATAAGTTCCTGTTGGTTTTCCTTTTTTCAGATTTTCTTCCAACAAATTATCCGAAGTATTACTTTCATCAATCCCAATTCCGTCAAACGACGAAAAATCATCATTATAAAAATTTCTTGAAAGAAATGGTTTGGTAGTAAAATTCAACAATTCTTCAAACGAACTTTCATCCAATTTTCGCCAAAGAATTGCTCCTTTTACAATTACTGTTTCACCTTGTGGAGAAATTGCTATTTGCAAAATTCTTGGAGTACTTTCTAAAAACGGATTTGTTAGAAATGCAGCAAAAGATACCTCAGGAAGAGGTTTAAACACATTCATAGTAACCGAAATCTGTTGCGCTGAAATGTTTAGGCTTGCAAAAATGGAAGCAAAAACAATCATTTTGAGTAATTTATTTTTCATGACAACACCTTAGTGCTTAGTTATTAAAAATTCAACAACTGTAAGTTATAAAATTTAAATAAAACGTGTTGTGATACCAATCAATATTTCAAATTTAAAATGAAAATTAATTTATTTTTTCACCATTATCATTATTTGCGAAACCAAATTGTGGATTTGCATGACCTTCAATTTTAATTTCACCAAATCTTGCTTCAAATTTTTCAATATTGTCTTGCAATGCTTTCAAAAGCATTTTTGCATGTTGAGGAGTAGTAATTATTCGCGATTGAACTTTTGCTTTTGGAACTCCTGGCACAACTCGTGTAAAATCTATTATAAATTCAGCTGGAGAATGTGTAATTATGGCAAGATTTGAGTAAATTCCTTGAGCCTCATTTTCACCTAATTCAATACTTATTTGTTGTTTTGCATTATTATTATTCATTATTTTCTCTTATTTATAAAAAAACCCACAACTCATTTTAAATTTAACAAATTGTGGGTTAATAAAACAATTTTAACTAAAAATTATCTATATAAATCTGCTTTTTCAAAAGCTTCTTTCGATTTTTCTGTTTGACCTAAATTTGCATAAACTTTGCCTAAAAAGTTCCAAATTTGAGCATCTTCTGGATTATCTAATAAATATCTTTCTAAAGGAGCAACTGCTGCAGAAAATTTTTCTTTGTAAGTCATATCGCCAGAATCTTCTTCAATGGCTTTTTCTTGTAATCTTGCACCCCATTTTAGAAATGTTACACCAAGATTATAATGTGCGCTTACGTAATCGTTTTTTATATCAATTGCTTTTTGAAATTGATTAGCAGCTTCTTCAAAATTATTTCCGCCTAACAATAAAACTCCATAATTATAACGATATACTTCGTTAGTTGGATCTTTTTCAATTCCTTTTTCGAAAGCCTTCATAGCAACATCCATTTTATTAGCATCTACATATGCATTTGAAAGTTGAGCTAATATTTTTGGATCATCTGGATATTTATCTTGAGCGCCTTCTAAAAGTTTAATTTCTTTATCATAAATTGCCATAGCTTTAATGCTATCATCAACATTTTTTGTATCTTGGAATGAATTCATTAAAATGATAGCTTGATTGCTATAAACCTTGCTTAAATCAACATAGGCTTCTGGAGAGCTTTTTAAATCAATAATTTTTAATAAAGGAACTTCCAATTCTGTTTCACTTTTCCCTGCATTAATCATTGAATAAAACATATTTTGATAAGAACTTACGGTATCTGGTTCAACTATAGTACAATTTTGAAAACTTTCGATAGATTTATTAAAAAAGACTTTGCTACTATCTTTATCAGTAACTTTTGTACCTTTGTTAAAAAAGCCAACACCTTTATTAAAACTATCTTGCCATTGAAATTTTTTATAATCATCAATGTTTTTTTCAAATTTTTTGGAAATTGCAAGTGATTTATCGAAATTTTTTATCATTGATTGCAAATCACCTTGTTCACCATTCAAATAACCAAGAAGATAAAAACCTTCGTCACTAGCTGCATTTTTACTAATTTCTTTTTCAAGAGCTTCTTTTGCTTTATTATAATTTTTTTGTTGAATGTAAAGTTTAGCGCTTGTTAACTCTGTTGACGCACATTGAAAAGCCGATAAACCCAAAACCATACTTAAAACGACTAAAATACTAAGTGCCTTTTTCATCACTTCTCCTATTAAAATATTCATAAATTAAAATTATATCACACTAAATTACTTTATTTAAGTTCTATAATCAAGAATTAATTTAGAACTGCATTTTATCAAAAATTCAAAATTATTTTAGGATTTGAAAATTGGCAACCACATTTTTTCATCATTAAATGAGTAATATTCTTAAAACTTTTGAAGTTCTATTATTTTCATTTATTTTTGAGATAGAATTTGATAAACTAAATTTTAAAACATGATTAGTCCATCAAAAATTTTGATATTATTCTGTAATTTTTGATAATTAAAACAAATATAAAAACAAGATTTTATGAAAAAAAATGAAGTAAACTGTCGAAATTGCAAACACTTTTACATAACTTGGCATAAAAACTTTCCTTTTGGATGTAGAGCCATAGGATTCAAGTCAAAAAAACTTCCGTCAATTGAAGTAAAAACAACTTCGGGAATAGATTGCATAAGATTTTCGAAGAAAACTTAGTTTATTTCACTAAAATTTAATTGCATTTGATGTTTCTTCAAAGCGACTTTGATAATCATCAACAAATTCATAAAATTTCTCTTCGCTATCAAATTTAAGCACACTTATTATTGACTTGTCAAATTCCAAACCTTCATCCCAATGTACATCTGCAATTTTGAATTTTTGAGTCATACAATCAGCAATATGAACAATATATGGAACTATTGGCGAATCCATTGCTCCATAAGGATTATGGTGAAACATAAGTGAATTTATTAAATGAGGTGGCAAATTCCATCTTCTGGAAATAAATCCGCCAATTTCTTGATGTGTTAATCCTAAATATTTTTCTTCAGCATCTTTGAAATTTAATCCATCAATTTCCACTGCTTCCATTACTTTTTGGAATTGGAGTGGAAAATACCGAGCTGTTAATTGAATTCCCAAATCGTGCAACATTCCGCCCACAAAAGCGTCTCCAGATAAATCGAAAAAGCCAAGTCTTTTGGCAATATCTTTTGCTGCTGTTCCAACAAGCATTGAATGTTTCCAAAATGACATAAAACTAAGACCGTGAATATCATTCATCTTCATAGTTTCAGCCAATGATAAAGCTGTTACAATATTTGAAACTTCATTTACACCAAGTAGCATTATCGCAAATTCAAGCGATGAAACTTTGCGTTGCAAACCATATAAAGGAGAATTGGCAACCATTAAAATTTTAGTTGTTAATCCATGGTCTTTTCCAACAATGCTAGCCAATTTTACTGTGTTGTGCGATTCGCTTCTTAATAGAGCTTGAACTTCCAACATAATTTTTGGAATTGAAGGAAGATCTTTTATATTTAATAAAACATTAAAAGTTTCTTCTCCAGATAGTATTAACGAATCTTTTTCATTCTCCATTTAAAGTCTCCATATCAATTTTTTTAGCAAAATTAATTAACAAAAATTGTTTTCATTAAATTATCGAAAATTAAAACAATTATTTCAGTATTTTCTAAAAAGAAATAAAAAAAACTTTTTTAATCTTAAAATTTAGAGGAAATATGAAAATTTTGACCTCGTTATTGTTAGTTTTTATTCCATTAATAGCATGTTCACAAGAAAATACCGATTATAATTTTCACCAAAATTTGTTAACAATTGATTTGCATATCGATATTCCAATAAAATTGGTTCGAGATTCTTCGTATAATCTTGAAAATGATAACTCTTTAATTGGTAGTTCAAGCCAAACTGATTTTCCAAGAATGGAAAAAGGAGGATTAGATGCTGCTTTTTTTATTGTTTGGACTGCACAGGGTGAACGCGATAGTTTAGGAAACAAACTTGCAAATGAAAAAGCTAATAAAATTTTAGAAACGATTAAAACTCGTTTAAACTCATCACTTCCGTATGCAGAATTAGCACTTTCTAGCAAGGATGTTTTAAGAATTAATAGTCTTGCAAAACACCCCATTTTAATTGGAATGGAAAATGGTTATCCAATCGGAAAAGACATTTCGCAAATTGAACACTTTTACAATTTGGGAATTAGATATTTAACTCTTTGCCACACAAAAGATAACGATATTTGTGACTCGTCAACCGACGAAACTAAAGACGATGGCTTATCCCCTTTTGGAGTTGAAGTTATTAATGAGCTAAATAGACTTGGAATTATTATTGACGTTTCGCACATTTCTGATAGCTCATTTTATCAGGTTTTAAAGCACTCCAAAGCACCAGTTGTTGCAACACATAGTAATGTAAGAAATTTATGCAATCATCCAAGAAATATGACCGATGAAATGATAAAACTACTTGCTAAAAATGGTGGAATTATTGGTATTAATTTTGTGGATGAATATCTAAAAACACCCGAACCAAATCCTGCAAAAGATTCGGTAGTTTCAAGAATTAAGAAAGAATATTCACTTCCTAATTTAACAGAAAAAGAGAAAGAAACATTAGCTAAAGAATGGGACGAAATTCATACAAAATTTCCAGCCAAACTGGCGTCTGTAAGTGATGTAGCTGACCATATTGATTATGTAGTAAAATTGGTTGGAATAAATCATGTAGCAATCGGTTCTGATTTTGATGGCGGTGGAAAAGTGAAAGGAATTAAAGATACTAGCGAAATCGGAAATTTAACTCTTGAACTCCAAAAACGTGGTTATTCAAAAGACGAAATTGAAAAAATCTGGAGTGGGAATTTCTTAAGGGTTTTTAGTCAAGTTGAAAATATTGCAAAAAAATAAATAAATTGAAAAAAAAGGGATTTTGGAATTTATAATTTCAGAATCCCGATATAATTAAAAATCCCAAATAACCAATTACCCTATAAAGCACTTTTTACCAGATGGGAAATATAAATTCCTACTTTTGATAATTTTATACTCTCTTTAAAATATAAACCCTACATTAAGCTAAAATACGACATTTTACTATTATAAAATAATAGGCACAATTTTTGTCGGATTTAACCCACTGAAAATATTCTCCATCGTAGTTATTTTTCTTTAAATATAAATTGGAGTTGAGTATGCCACTAATTGTTGTTATTGATGATGATCATGATATTTTAGAAGCAACAGAATTAATTTTACAAGCAAGTGATTTTGAAGTAATCACAACCGATAATCCCACAACAGGTTATTCCTTAGTAAAAGAGAAAAACCCAGATTTGATTATTTTAGATGTAATGATGGAAGAACCAGATGATGGTTTTTTTCTAGCACAAAAATTACGCCGTGAAGGAATTAAAACGCCAATATTAATGTACACTTCTATTTCAAAAGTTGTAGGAATGGAGTTTGGAGCCGGCGAAATGGTTCCGGTGGATGATTTTGTCGAAAAACCAATTTCATCTAGTGAATTAATAAAAAAAGTAAAATTTCTATTAAATAAATAACGAGAGGTCGTATAATGTTAGTATTTGAAAAAACGTCCCTTGCAAAAGAAATTGAACAATTAATTGAAAAATATGGAAATTCCCGCTCATCTTTGCTCTCAATTTTGCAAGAAATTCAGTCAAAACACCGATATATTTCTGATTATGCACAACAAGAAATAGCTCGCCATTTAAATATTCAACCAGTAGAAGTATATAGCGTTATTTCATTTTACGCTTTCTTAAATTCAGAACCAAAAGGAAGAAATATTGTTCGTATTTGTAAAACTATTTCCTGCGATATGAAAAATAAAATATCAATTGTAAAAGCCGTTGAACGTGAACTTGGCATCAAAATGGGTGAAACGACAAGCGATAACAAATTTACAATTGAATACACAAATTGTTTGGGATTGTGCGATGAAGGTCCCGCAATGGCAATAAATGAAAGAGTTTTCACAAAACTTACGCCACAATCAGCCGTTGAACATTTACATAAAGTGGTGGGGTAAATATGAAAAAAGCTAGAAATAGAAATGGAAAGATTTTATTTTCTGAATACACTTTAGGCGAAGGAATTCGTAAAGCGTTAACACTTTCTCGCGACGATATTCTTTTTGAAGTTAAGGATTCTAAACTAAAAGGTAGAGGCGGAGCTGGTTTTCCAGTTTCGACAAAATGGATGCTTGGTGCAGCAGCAATAGCTGAAAGAAAATATATAATCTGTAACGCCGATGAAGGTGAACCTGGCACTTTTAAAGATAGAGTTTTATTAGTAGAATATCCAGAATTGGTTTTTGAAGGAATGATTATTGCCGGCTATGCAATTGGTGCTCAATATGGAATTTTATATTTGCGAGGTGAATATGAATACATCCGAAAATCACTTGATGATTATTTAGAATTAATGCGTAAAGAGAACTTGCTTGGCAAAAACATACTTGGAAAAGAAGGATTTGATTTTGAAATTACAATTCACCTTGGCTCATCAGCTTATGTTTGCGGAGAAGAAACAGCGCTTATTGAATCGCTCGAAGGTCACAGAGGCGAAGCGCGAAACCGTCCACCTTATCCAGTTAATACTGGATTTCAAGGCATGCCAACATCTGTAAACAATGTTGAAACTCTTTGCTGCATTCCACATATTATTTTAAAAGGTGGAAATTGGTACAGAAATTTTGGAACCGAAAAATCTGCAGGAACTAAACTTTTTTCAGTTTCTGGCGATTGCGAAAAACCAGATGTTTATGAATGGGAATGGGGAATAACAATAAATGAATTGTTAGAACGAGTTGGAGCAAAAAACACAAAAGCAGTTCAAGTTGGCGGAGCTTCTGGAATTTGTGTTCCAAAATCGCAATTTGACAGAAAAATTGCTTACGAAGATATTCCTACAGGAGGTTCAATAATAATTTTTGACGAAAATAGAGACATGTTAAAAATTTTAAAGAACTTTATGGAATTTTTTGTAGAAGAATCTTGTGGACAATGCACGCCTTGCAGAATTGGAAATACAAAACTTCTTGAAGGTGTTAAAATGATTGAAAACGAACAATACACTTTTGCATATTTAGACAAATTGAAAGATTTAGGAAGAACAATGCAAATAGCTTCAAAATGTGGATTAGGTCAATCTTCCCCTAATTCATTTATTTCAATATTAGAAAACTTTAAAGACGAAATTTTTTATCACGAAAATGGAGTTGCAAATGGAAAATAAGAAAAATGGACGCGCTCCAGTTAGCCAAAAACCTCATAAAATTGAATTACCACTTCATCCAGAATATATTGGAGGTTCAGTAAAAGTTCAAATTAATGAAAAAGAACTAACGGTTCCGCTTGGAACAACAATATTGGAAGCATGCAAGCAAAACAATATTCATATTCCTACATTATGCCATCATGATGATTTGTGTATTGCAGGAGTTTGTCGCGTTTGTGTTGTTGAAGTTGAAAATATGAGAACTTTGCAAGCATCATGTGCATTTCCAATAACTGCTCCAATAAAAATTAAAACCGCAACGCCAATGGTTCGCAAAGCACGCAAACACATTATTGATTTACTTTTAAGTGAACATTATGGCGAATGTTATTCGTGCTTTAGAAACAACAATTGCGAGTTACAAAAGCTAGCAAAGGAATATGGAGTAGATCATTATAATTTTGGTCATGTAGAAAAACCAAGATATAAAGTTGATAATTCGTCGTATTCCGTTGTTCGTGATATGGATAAGTGCATTTTGTGCAAACGCTGTGTAAGAACTTGTATCGATTTGCAAGAAGTAGGCGTACTTGAAGCAATTGGTCGTGGAGATAACACTCATATTGGAACTTTCTTTGACAAACAACTTTCTGATGTTATTTGTATAAATTGTGGTCAATGTATAAACCGATGTCCAACCGGAGCTTTAAGAGCAAATGATCCAAGAGATGAAATATGGCGTGCAATTGATGACCCAACAAAACATGTGGTTATTCAAACAGCACCATCTCCACGTGCAGCTATTGGCGAAGAATTTGGATTGGAAGCTGGTCATTCAATGACAGGCGAGCTAAACACTGCTCTAAGAAGAATTGGATTTGATAAAGTTTTTGATACAAATTTTACAGCCGATTTAACAATCTTGGAAGAAGGAACGGAGCTAATTCTTAGACTACATAACGCACTTGTAAAAGGCGAAAATGTAAATAAAATTCCACAGTTTACCTCTTGTTCACCTGGTTGGGTTAAATATTTAGAACATTTTTATCCACAATATATTGATAATTTGAGCAGCGCAAAATCACCTCAACAAATGTTTGGTGCTATAATAAAAACTTTTTACGCACAAGAAGCCAAAATAAATCCAGCTGATATCGTAACAATAGCTGTTATGCCTTGTTCTGCCAAAAAATTTGAATGCAACCGTCCCGAAATGGTTGATTCTGGATTTAAGGATGTAGATTATGGTTTAACAACTCGCGAACTTGCTCAAATGATTAAAGAAACTGGAATTCATCTTCCAGAAATGCCAAAATCTGGCTTTGACGATCCATTTGGCGAAGCATCTGGTGCAGGTTTAATTTTTGGTGCAACTGGTGGAGTAATGGAAGCTGCGTTAAGAACTGTTATTGAGTTGGTAACTGGAAATAAAGTAGAAGATATATTCCAAAATGCTATAATAAATCCAGTTCGCGGTTTTGATGGTGTGCGTTATGTTGAATTGCCAATTACAGAAGTTGGTGAAGTTCCAGAAATGTATAAAAAATATTTTTCAGATTGGAATTGGCTAAAAGGTGCAACATTAAAAGTTGCTGTTGCACACGGAACCGCAAACGCCAAGCGAGTAATGGAAAATATTAAAGACGGTGGAATATTTAGTCAATGTCATTTTATCGAATTTATGGGTTGCCCAGGCGGATGTCTTGGAGGTGGTGGACAGCCAATTCCAACAAATGCCAAAATACGTGCAAAACGTGCCGAAGCAATTTATAAAGAAGAAGAAGGATTGCCAATTCGTAAATCGCACGAAAATCCACATATTGCGTACATTTACGAAAACTTCCTAACTGATGGTCCTTGTGGACATAAATCGCACAAATTGCTACATACTACTTATACCAAACGTGGCGAGTATATTGCCTAAATAGTTATTTGAAATGTTGAATGCAAAATTTGGATTTTTTCTATTTTGCATTTGACATTTCGTTTTTTACAAAATAATTTTTGCTATATTGTTTTATAATTATAAAATAGATGTGTGATTAAAGAAGCAGATTATGATAAAATTGGTTCCAGAATGGATTGATACAACCGAAAAATTTTGGCTTTCGTTAAAAAGACGAAATTTATTCTTTATTAAATTAAGGTTTATTGCAATTGCAATGCTTTTTGCTTTCAACTATCTGTTTGAATTTGTGGTTGATATAAATCTTTCTCCGTTTCAACATAATTTAATTGGTTTAATTACATTATTCCTATTTATTTATAACATTTCCCTATTATCAATAAGAAAACACATAAAAAATGTTCGCGGTCAGTTTAATCCACTACATTTATCGTTAGTTCAAATTTTTGTTGATTTATCCCTTTTAACAGTTTTAATAATTTTTACGGGTGGAATTGAAAGTCCGCTTTATATGTTTTATATCTTTCATCTAATTATTGGAAGTTTAATTCTTCCTGGAATTGTGATTTACACAATTGCTTTTGCAGTAATAATTTCAATGATATTAATTACATATTTGCAATATTTTGGAATAACTTCACACTATTGCCTTGAAGGAATTTACAAAGCTGAGTTATATAGTAATCCAGAATATATAATTACAACTTTAATTTCATTTAGCTTAATGACAATTGTGAGCGTTTTTTTAACAAACAGAATTGCACATCAGCTTTATTTGAACGAAAAAAATCTACACGAAGCACTTAAAGAAATTAACAACTCCGAACTAAAAAAACAGAAATATATAATGGGAGTTGTTCACGAAATTAAATCGCCAATTGCTGCCACAAAATCAATAGTTTCTCTAATTTTGGATGGATTTCTTGGCGATTTTTCACCCGAAATTGGTAATAAATTAAAAAGAGTTATTGTTAGATTAAACGAATCTTTAGAAATGATTAATAATATTTTGCGAATTTCCAGATTAAGATTATTGGACGAAAAAACGAGCGATGATATAGACATTAGCAAACTGATTGACGAAATAATTGACGTAAATAAAGAAAATATTCTTAGCAAGCAACTTTCTTTCCAAAAGACAAATTTTAATGACTCGAAAATACTTAAAGGTGACGATGTATTGCTTAAACTTGCTTTTTCAAATTTGATTGGAAATGCAATAAAATACACTAACAAAAAAGGCATCGTAAAAATTGATTCGCAGTTTGATGATAAATCGATAAAAATAACAATTTGTGATAATGGAATTGGAATTCCCCAAAATGAAATTGATAAAATTTTTGATAACTATTATCGCGCAAATAACACAAATAAAAGCAACGAAGAAGGCTCTGGTGTTGGTTTATCTATTGTAAAAGAAATAATTCATCAACATCGTGGTAGCATTTCGGTAAGTAGTCCTAGTATACTTGGCACACCCGAAAATCCAGGAACGTGTTTTGCAATTTTACTTCCTTATGAGTTAAGAAAATTAGTCAACGAAAAAAATAATTTTCTTTTGGTTAAAGGTGGAGTATAAATCTGATTGGTATAAATATTTTTTCAATATCCGTAAATTCTTCCATATAAAAATTCTTTTTTTCATAGTTTTGTAGTTCAAAATTTAAGATTTACTTAAAATTGAATTCTGTTCAATAACTCGCTTAAACAGACTTCAAATAAAAACAACTTATAATAAAACTAGTAAATAAATGAGCAAAGTGAAAAATAAAATTACAAACTTAGAAGCAAATGATATTTACAGAGCTATTTTTAATAATTCCCCATTTGGAATGATTTATTTCAATAATAGCGGGAAAATTATTGAATGCAACGAAAGAGTTTTATCAATATTTGAAATTAAAAAAGATGTTTTATTAAAAATAAATTTATTTAAAGATTTACGAGACGAAAAACTTTCGTCTGAAATTAAAAAATCACTAAATATTGGTTATGTTTTTTATGAAGGGATTTATAATTCACAAGCAACCGGAATTAGCACTCCAATTATTGCACATTGTAATGCAGTTTATGCCGAAAATAGCGAAGTAAATGGCGGAGTTATTTTAATTGAAGACAACACAAAAAATCTGCAAGCTGAAAAAAAATTGAAAGAAAGCGAGCAATTTTTAAAAGAAGCCCAAAAAATTGCACATGTTGGTCACTGGGAAAAGAATTTAATCACAAACGAAATTCATCGTTCAAAAGAATTACTACGAATTTATAATTTGGATTCGTCCCAAAAAGAGTTAACAAATATCAACTTCTATAATATTGTCCATCCAGATGACCGCGAAATAGTTAAAAAATCTTTTCAAATTGCTTTGCAAAATCACAAAAATTTTGACATTTCATACAGACTTGTGTTTGATAAAGACACAATAAAATATGTTTATGAAAAGGTTAAAATATTTTATAACGAAAAGAATGAACCTATTCGCTCTTTTGGAATTGTTCAAGACATAACCAAGAACAGAAAACAAGAAATATTGCAATCTGCTCTTTTCAAAATTTCGGACGAAGCAAATTCTGACAAAACATTACGCGAATTATATAGTTCAATTCATAATATTGTTAAAAATTTAATGCCTGCTGATAATTTTTATATTGCACTTTATAGCGATGAAACAAAGCTACTAACTTTTCCATATCATGTTGACGAAAAAGATGCCGCTCCAGAGCCACATCAACTAGGAAATGGATTAACAGAATATGTTTTAAGCAAAAAAAAATCGATGGTAATTACTGAGGATATGGATAAACAACTTCAAAAAGAAGGAATTGTTAGTTTAAGTGGTGAATCAGCAAAAATTTGGGTTGGAATCTATCTCAATTTTGAATCAACTATTCAAGGTGTTTTAGTTATTCAGGATTATAACAATCAAGATGCTTTTACTGATTCTGATATAGAATTGCTCGAATTTGTCTCAGTCCAAATTATAAAAGCAATTAATAAAAAATATTCTGACGAAAAACTTGCTTTATCCGAGAAGAAATTAAAAAAATTAAATGCTGATAAGGATAAGTTCTTTTCAATAATTTCTCACGATTTAAAAAGTCCTTTTCAAGGATTACTCGGCATGAGTCAATTATTGAATGAAAAATATATTTCTTTATCCGAAGACGAAAAAGAAGAATCCATTGGAAATTTAAATAATTCAATCAACAATTTGCACTCATTAATTACAGAATTATTGGAGTGGGCAAGCATTCAAACAGGAAGAATTGAGTTTTTACCAAAGAAGATAAATCTGAAAAAAACATATTTAAAAGCAATTCCATTTATTGAAATAGACGCAAAAAACAAAGAAATTGAGTTAATTGAAAACATTGACGAAAATTTATTGGTTTATGCCGATTCAAAAATGATTGAAACTGTTTTTAGAAATTTGCTTGCTAATGCCATTAAATTTACACCAAATAAAGGAAATATTACTGTTTCTGCTAAAAAACAAAAGAGTGGAATTTTAGTCCAAATAAAAGATTCTGGTTTGGGAATGAATAAAAATGTGCTTAAAAAACTGTTCAAAATTGAAGAACATTACAGTTCATTAGGTACAAAAGGTGAAAAAGGAACTGGACTTGGATTAATTCTCTGCAAAGAATTGGTCGAAAAAAACAAAGGCACAATTTGGGCGGAAAGTGAAATTGAAAAAGGAAGTACATTCTTTTTTACGTTAATTGAATAATTTTAGCGTTCCTAAATATTTTTCTTAATTTCTGAAACTCTTTTTCTTCAAATTGGTTAAAGCAATTAATGTTTTAGTTACTAAAATATTTATTTTATATTAACAATTAAATTTATTCTTATTGCCAATATTTTTTAACTTGAGTAGTTTTAAAGTCTTATTTTTTAATATTTTAGAGTCAAAAAAATGAAAATAGCCCTTTGTCAAATAGATCCAATAATTGGTGATATTAATTACAATAAACAAAAAATTATTGACGGCTATAAAAAAGCAATTGATAGTGAAGTTGATTTAGTAATTTTTCCAGAACTGACAATTACTGGCTATTCGCCTCAAGATTTAATTGAACGTAAAGCATTTAGAGCCGAAGTTACAAAAGCAACAAAGGAAATTGCATCACTTACAAAAGATGTTGGGCTAATTTTTGGAACAATCACCGAAGAATTTGATACTGTTGGCACTGGTTTATACAATTCCGCCGTTCTTTGTTACGATGGAAAAATACAATTTACTCAACATAAAACTCTACTTCCAAATTATGATGTTTTTGACGAAGTACGCTATTTTGAATCAGCAAAAGAGGTTTATGTTTATGAATTTAAAGGCGAAAAATTAGGAATCTCTATCTGCGAAGATATTTGGAACGATGCTGATTTTTGGAAACAACGAAGATATTATCGCGATCCTGTTCAAAGATTAGTCGAAAAAGGCTCAACTTTACTAATAAATATTTCCGCTTCGCCATACGCATTTGGAAGACGACAAGAACGATTTAAAATGCTTTCCACTTTAACCAAAACGAACAAAATTCCTTTAGTTTATGTTTGTGTAACTGGCGGACAAACCGATTTAATTTTTGATGGTGGAAGTATGTGTTTCAATTCCAACGGCGAACTTAATTTGCTTGGAAAAACTTATGAGGAAGATTTTTTAATTTACGACACGCAAAAAAACTACAATCCAATTTTGGAAGTTGAAAAAACTATGGAAGAAGAAGTTCTTTTAGCTTTAACTTATGGTTTAAAAGAATATGCAACCAAAACTGGATTTAAGAAAGCAATTATTGGTTTAAGCGGTGGAATTGACTCCGCTTTGGTAACTTATATTGCTGTAAAAGCTTTTGGAAAAGAAAATGTTCACGTAATTATGATGCCTTCGCAATATTCAAGTGAAGGAAGCATTAAAGATTCCGAAAAATTGGTTAAAAATCTTGGAATAACTTCTGATAAAATTTCAATTCAACCAGTGTTTGATAAAATAAATGAAATGATTCAACCATCATTTAACCAATTGCCAAATGATGTTACCGAAGAAAATTTGCAAGCCAGAATTCGTGGTGTGTATTTAATGGCATTTGCAAATAAGTTTAATTACCTGCTTTGCACAACTGGTAACAAATCCGAAATGGCAGTTGGTTATGCAACTCTTTATGGAGATATGAACGGTGCACTTGGCGTAATTGCTGATGTTTACAAAACTGATGTATTTAAAATTGCAAAATTTATAAATAATGAAAATGAAATTATTCCAAACGAAATTATTTCTAAACCACCATCTGCGGAATTAAGACCAAATCAAAAAGATGAAGATTCACTTCCCTCTTATGATTTATTAGACAAAATTTTGCGAAAATATCTTGAAGAACACAAGGAAATTGATGAAATTATTGCCGAAATTGGAAACGAAGAAGTTGTAAAAAGAGTTTTACTTCTTGTTGAAAGAAGTGAATTCAAAAGATATCAAGCAGCGCCACCATTACGAGTTTCTACAAAGTCATTTGGTTATGGAAGAAGAATTCCAATAGTTCAAGGCTGGAGAAAGTAACGTTTTTAATGAAATTTAGAATTAATTATGAATTTAGTAATCTTTAACGATTGCTTTTAATAAAACTGGAATAGAAATATTCCCCAATTAGTCAGCTACATTAATTATTAAATTTAGCTAAAGTAACTGATTTTATAGCAACAAAAGGAAATAAAATGAAAAAACACTTAAAAATATTTACAATACTTATATTTTTTGTAAGTACAATTAACGCTCAATTTGATTTTGACAAAAAATACGTTTCTACCGAAGTATTTAGTTCGTTTGATAAAGTTCAGCCTAATAGCGAAATTAAAATTGCAATTAAACTTAACATTTTGGAAAATTTTCACATCAATTCAAACACACCCAAAGATGATTTTTTAATTCCAACAGAATTATTTATCAAATCGGGTAATGTGAAAGTAGTTTCGGTGATTTATCCAAAAGCAAAGGAAGTTTCTTTCAGTTTTTCTGACGAATTAGTTTCTGTTTATGAAGGAGTTGAGTACATTGCCGCAATTTTGAAAATTTCTGACTCGCTTAAAACTGGAATTATCGAAATTCCTATCGAAATTAGCTATCAAGCTTGTAACGATGCAAGTTGCATGGCTCCTTCTAGCGCTTTAGACACTTTAAGAATTGAAGTTGTTGATAATAAAACTCCAATTAGTGAAATAAATCAAGATATTTTTTCAAAACTGGATATTTCATATTCGCCAACCAAAACCGAAATTGAAAAAAAAGATGACGGAATTGCTTCAACTTTGGAATCAAGTGGACTTTTATTGAGCATTCTTTTTGTATTTTTGGGCGGACTTGCGTTAAATCTTACACCTTGCGTTTATCCTTTAATTCCAATAACAATTGGCTATTTTGGAGGTCAAAGTGAAGGAAAAACAAGTAAATTGTTTGTTTTAGGCATTCTTTATGTTCTTGGAATGGCTTTAACTTATTCAATTGTTGGAGTTGTTACTGCAATGAGTGGTGCAATTTTTGGAACTCTTTTGCAAAATCCTATTGTAATTATCATCATTTCAGCAATTTTTGTAGTACTTGCCTTAAGTATGTTTGGACTTTACGAAATAAAAGCACCAGATTCGTTAGTTGCAAAAGCTGGTGGAGCAAGAACTGGAATTTTTGGTGCATTTTTTATGGGTCTTACAATGGGTGTTGTCGCAGCCCCTTGCATTGGTCCTTTTGTTCTTGGATTAGTAACTTATGTTGCTGCAAAAGGCGATGTTCTTTACGGATTTATCATGTTCTTCTTCCTCGCAGTTGGTTTGGGTGTTCCTTATTTATTACTTGCAATCTTTTCTGGAAGAATTAAATCACTTCCTCGTGCTGGTTTTTGGATGGAAGGAGTCCGCAATATTTTTGGTTTTATACTAATTGGAATGGCTATTTATTTTGTTAATCCAATTTTACCAAAAATTGTAGCTCATTATTTATTACCAGTTTTTATGATTGGAGCAAGTATTTATTTATTGTTTATTGACAAATTAGCTAACAATTTAAAAGGATACAGAATTTTTAAATCCGTTTTTGCAATTCTTATGATATCAATTGCAAGTTGGATGTTAATGCCCACTGAAAAATCGGCTCCAAATTGGGAAAAATATTCAACTGAAAATTATGAAGCAGCAATTAAAAATAATGACAAAATTGTAATAGATTTTTACGCCGATTGGTGCATTCCTTGTAAAGAATTAGATGCTTTAACTTTTTCTGATGCAAATGTTATTGCAGAATTATCGAAATTTAAGACCCTAAAAGTTGATATGACTAAATCACTCTCTGATGAAACTGAAAAGATAAGAACTCAATTTCAAATAAAGGGAATGCCAACAATTATCATAATTGATTCAAAAGGAAAGGAAGTAGAAAGATTAACTGGTTTTGTAAACGCAAATGATTTTCTAAAAATGGTTAAAAGTGTTAATTAATGTAAGTTTTTGTTGGAATATTTGACACTAATAGCTATTTTAAAACCTATATTTTATGTAATAAACTAATTATTTTAATAAGAAACGAGTAAAAAAACAATGGCACAAGAAGAAAAAAACGGTAAAGTTATTAAGGAATTAAATGACGTAACCGTAATGTTTGCTGGTGATTCTGGTGATGGTATGCAATTGACTGGAACTCAATTTAGCGACACAACAGCATTTTTAGGGAATGATTTGAGTACGCTTCCCGATTATCCATCTGAAATACGAGCTCCTTTAGGAACACTTTACGGAGTTAGTGGTTTCCAACTTCATTTTGGTTCAAGCAATGTTTTCACTCCTGGTGATAACACCGATGTGCTTGTTGCAATGAATCCTGCTGCATTAAAAGTTAATTTGAAAAACTTAAAACGTCGTGGAATAATTATTTGCAACAGCGATGCATTTGATGCAAAAAACTTAAAATTAGCAAAATATGAATCAAATCCTTTGGAAGATGATTCACTTTCTGAATACAAAGTTTTTCCTGTTCCTGTTACATCACTTACGGTTGAAGCCTTAAAAGATTGCGGACTTAAACCAAAAGATGTTACAAGAAGTAAAAACTTTTTTGCACTTGGATTGATGTATTGGCTATTTAATGAACCATTAGATCCAACTTTAGACTGGGTTAAAAAGAAATTTTCCAATAAGGCAGAAATTATCTGTGGAAACGAAAAAGCTCTTAAAGCTGGGTATTATTACGGAGAAAATACAGAATTATTTGCTTCAAGATATAGAATTGCAAAAGCAACTTTACCAAAAGGTACTTATAAATCAATTTCTGGAAATGAAGCTACTGCAATTGGCTTTATTGCGGCAAGTAAATTGAGCGGATTGCCTTTATTTTTAGGTTCGTATCCTATAACTCCAGCTACTGATATTTTACACCATTTAAGTAAATATAAAAACTTTGGAGTTAAAACACTTCAAGCTGAAGATGAAATTGCTGGTATTGCAAGTGCAATAGGTGCTTCTTTTGGTGGAAGTTTAGCAATTACAACTACTTCGGGTCCTGGATTAGCATTAAAAACTGAAGCTACTGGTTTGGCTTTAATGTTAGAACTTCCTCTAGTAATTATTAATGTTCAACGTGGCGGACCAAGTACTGGTTTACCAACCAAAACAGAACAATCTGATTTATTGCAAGCTATGTATGGAAGAAGCGGAGAATCGCCTGTTGCTGTTGTTGCAGCTACAAGTCCTTCCGACTGCTTTTATATGGCAATTGAAGCTTCAAAACTTGCGCTACAATTTATGGTTCCTGTTATTCTTTTAACTGATGGATATATTGCAAATGGTGCTGAACCTTGGAAAATTCCACACGTAAATGAATTACAAAAAATTGAAGTTACACAAAGAACAGATCCAAATAATTTTCAACCTTACTCACGTGATGAAAATCTTGCTCGTCCTTGGGCGGTTCCAGGAACTCCAGGTCTTGAACATAGAATTGGTGGCTTGGAAAAAGATAATATTACAGGTGCTGTTAGTCACGACCCAGAAAACCACGATTTAATGGTTAGAATTAGAGCAGAAAAGATTCAAAATATGCAAAAAATTATTCCAGATTTAGTTGTTGATGGTGATAGTGAAGGCGAACTTCTCGTGCTTGGTTGGGGTGGAACAATGGGTTCAATTACCGAAGCTGTAAATGATGCAAGAAATAAAGGAATGAAAGTTTCACGCGCCCAGCTTAAATATATTAATCCTTTCCCTAAAAATCTTGGCGAAGTTCTTTCTAAATTTGATAAAGTACTAGTTCCAGAAAATAATATGGGACAATTAGCAAAAATTCTTAGAGATAAATTTTTATTACCACTAATCCAATTTAACAAAATGAGAGGATTACCATTAAAATCTTTTGAAATAACTGAGAAAATTGCTGAAATTCTTGGAGGAAAAAATGACTGATAAAATAAATGTAGATGAATTAAAACTAACGGCTAAAGATTTTCAATCAAATCAAGATGTCCGTTGGTGTCCAGGTTGTGGCGATTATTCTGTTTTGGCACAAGTTCAAAAAGTATTTCCTACACTTGGAATTAAAAAAGAAGATTTTGTTTGGGTTGCCGGAATCGGATGTTCGAGCCGTTTTCCTTATTATATGGATACATTTGGTTTACACGGAATTCACGGACGTGCTCCTGCAATTGCAACCGGACTTAAAGTTGCTCGCCCTGAATTATCCGTTTGGGTTTCAACTGGCGATGGCGATTTAATGTCAATTGGCGGTAACCACTTTATTCATGCTTGTAGAAAAAATATTGATTTGAAAATTATTCTTTTCAACAATAAAATTTACGGATTAACCAAAGGTCAATATTCACCAACTTCTGAAAAGGGAAAAATTACAAAAAGTTCTCCTTACGGAAGTGTTGATTATCCTTTTAATCCAACTTCACTTGCTCTTGGAAGTGAAGCTACTTTTGTTGCTCGTACTTTAGATAGAGACACAAAACATTTACAAGAAATGATTAAAAGAGCTGCAGAACACAAAGGAATCGCATTTTTAGAAGTTTATCAAAATTGTGTTATTTTCAATGACGGAGCTTATGATAATTATACCGACAAAGAAACTAAACCTGATAACATTATTGTGCTAGAACATGGCGAACCTCTGTTATTTGGTAAAAATTTTGATAAAGGAATTAAACTAAATGGCTTTAATCCTGTTGTTGTTGATTTAAATGACGGTGTTCACTCTGTAAACGATTTACTTGTTCATGATGAATTTGATGAAACTCCTGTTAGAGCTTTCATATATTCTCACATGACTGACGACCCAAATTTGCCAACTCCAATTGGCGTTTTTAGACAAATTATTAAACCAACATACGATGAAGGTGTTACTGCTCAAATTAATGAAATAACAGCTAAAAAAGGTGAAGGTGATTTGGAAAAACTTCTATTTAGTGGAAATACTTGGGAAATTGAATAATTAATTTCTTTATTTATTTAAAGGCGAAGATTTATCTCCGCCTTTATTATTTTAAAAAAAAAGTGAAAATTTTGTGAATAATCTACTAGAAAACATATTTAGCAAAATTATGACAAATGATAATTTTGTTATTACAACGCACGTTAATCCCGATGGTGATGCTATTGGTTCTGAACTTGCATTAGCGCGATTTATTAGCTCTTTTGGAAAGAATGTTAAAATTATCAATCATAGCCCAACTCCCGATTATCTTCTTTTTATGCTAAATTCTGATAGCGAAGTAGTTCAATTTAACGAAGAAATTCACTCTATTTTTATAAACAACGCTAATATTATTTTTGTTGTCGATTTGAATCATTTAAACCGAACTCATTCTTTGGAAAAATATATTAGAAATTGTAATGCTGAGATAATTTGCATTGATCATCACGAATTTCCAGAAAACTTTGCAAACATTAATTTAATTGATATTTCAAGCTCATCAACTGGCGAGCTAATTTACAGATTGCTAAAACACTCCAAAATTGAAATGAATTATAGTTTTGCAATGCCACTTTATGTTGCAATTATGACAGATACTGGCTCTTTCAAATATGAACGAACAACTTCTGAAATTCACAGAATTGTAGCAGAATTGTTAGATGCTGGTGTAATTCCAAAAGTAATTCATCAAAATATTTACGACCAAGGAAGCGCCAACAGAATTCAACTACTCGGAAGAGCTTTCAATTCGCTTGTTGTTTCTAAATCAGGACAACTTGCTTATATGAAAATAACTAACTCCGATTTGAAAGAAACAAATTCATCCGAAGAAGATGTTGAAGGATTTGTGAATTATACTATTTCAATTAAAGGCGTTGAGGTTGGAATTTTCTTTTTTGAATTAGGAAATGGATTTAAAATGAGTTTTAGGTCGGCAACAAAAGTGCCAGTTAACAAATTAGCTGCTGAATTTAACGGTGGTGGACATTTTTTTGCTTCCGGAGCCAGAATTGAAAATAAAGACATGGAAGAAACAATTCCCCAAGTAGTCGATTTTGCACTAAATTACCTTCAAAAATATTTTAATTAAGGAGAAAAAATGCTATTTGATTTGATAATAAATTCAAGTAAAACAAATCTTTCAAAAAAAAGTAACTCATTATTAATAAAATTCTTTACTGATAAATTAAATTTGGAAAGCGATTATCTTCAATTATTAGAAGAAAATTCGTTAAATACAAAAACTGGATTGCTCAAAAGCTTTTTGTTGGATGAAAAAAACGAAATAAAATTCTTAAATCCAACAGCAAAACCTGATTTATTTATCCTAAAAAAGGCTTTTGTTGATAAAAAATTTGATATAGATACATTTAGAAATTTTCTTTCTAAAACAATTATTGAGCTAAAAGATTCCGAAATTTCCAATATTGAGATACAAATTCCAAATTTTTTGCCGTTTAAAGATGTCTTTACCGATGAAAAATACTATTATCAAACCTTTGTTGAAGGTCTTTTATTAGGAAATTATAACTTTGATAAATACAAAACTGAAAAGAAACCAGTTAAGCAAATTGCAATAAATCTCTCAATTAGTGATAATTTTCCAATTAAATCAATAATTGCGAGTACTGATAATTTATTAAAAGCGGTTTATTTGGCTCGCGATTTATCCAACGAACCAGCTATAACTCTAACTCCAGCAGAATTGGTGAAAATTACAAAATCCACTTTATCAAAAATTGGTGTTACGGTAACTACATTTAACAAAGCCGAATTAAAAAAACGCAAGATGAATGCAATTCTTGCAGTTGCGGAAGGCAGCGAAAATTCTCCATTTTTGTTAAAAATGCACTACAAACCTAAAAAGATTAAACAAAATCAAAAAATAGCTTTGGTTGGAAAAGGAGTTACTTACGATTCTGGTGGTTATTCCATTAAACCTACTGAAGGAATGATTGAAATGAATGGCGATATGTCAGGCGCTGCTACAGTTATCGGTGCAATTTACGCAGCAGCTTTAAATAATTTGCCAATTGAAATTATTGGAATTGTACCAGCTGTCGAAAATATGATTTCTGGAAAGGCATTTAAACCTGGTGATATTATTTCAACCTCAAGTGGCAAAACAATTGAAGTGAAAAACACAGATGCCGAAGGACGCTTAATTTTAGCCGATGCTTTGGAATTTGCAAGCAAGCAAAATCCAGATGAAATTATTGATTTTGCTACACTTACTGGAGCAGTTGTTGTTGCTCTTGGTGAATTTACTTCTGGTTTGTTTACCAAAGATGACAAAATTGCAGAAAAACTAACTTTTTCGGGGAACAAGACTTTTGAAAGAATTTGGCGAATGCCATTTTGGGATGATTTCAAAAAGGAATTGGATAGCGAAACAGCTGATTTAAGCAATCTTGGTTCTCGTTGGGGCGGATCAATTACTGCTGCAAAATTTCTTGAACAATTTGTTGACGAAAAAATTCCATATGCTCATATTGATTTAGCTGGACCAGCACTTAAACACAAATTTAGAAGTTATACCGAAAAATTTAACACTGGTTATGGTGTTAGACTTATTTATGACTATTTAAAGAACAAATAACTATAAAAAAACCTCCAAGAATTTAACTTCTTGGAGGTTTTAATTAACCTAAAATGGTTTTTTAATTACTTTTTAACTACAACCTGTAGTTGCACCACAAGTGTTACATTTCAAGCAAGTTCCGTTTCTAACCATTGTCATACTACCGCATTCTGGACAAATATCGCCAGTATAGCCCTGTTGTTTAGCTTTAATTCGTTCACGAGCAGCCACGCTAAGTTGACTTTGAACTGCAACTTTTTTCCTTTCGCTAGACATACTTGTTTTAATATTATCTTCTCTATCAAGAATTATTGTTCTTTCGCTAATAATTTCTTCACTTTCAAAATCTGGTTCAATTTTTGGAAGATGGTCACTACTAATTTTTCCTGCAATTTCTTCATCAATATGAGCCAAATCATTTCTTCCAAGATAAGAGACAGCTAATTCTCTAAAAATGTAATCGATAACAGAAGTTGACATTTTAATTCGTTTGTGACCCGAAACTGGTCCAGATGGTTCAAAACGAGTAAAAATAAACGCATCAACAAATTCCTCAAGCGGAACTCCATGCTGAAGACCTAATGAAATTGCAATTGCAAAGTTATTTAACAAACTTCTATAAGCCGCACCTTCTTTTGCCATATCAATAAATATTTCGCCAAGTTCACCGTTGTCGTAATCTCCTGTTCGCAAATAAACAGTTTGACCATTTATTTTCACTTTTTGTGTATATCCATTTCTTCTATCTGGAAGCTTCCTTCGTTTGGCAATATATCTGTGAATAATTTTTTCGGCAACTTTAACAATATCATTTTCTTCTTTATGTTCAATCATTTCTTCAATAATATCATCGTCCGAAGTTGTATTTAAAGGCTGAGATAATTTTGAACCATCGCGATAAATTGCATTGGCTTTAAGTCCCATCTTCCATGATTTTATATATGATTCTTTAATATCCTCAATTGAGGCTTCATAAGGGAAGTTAACCGTTTTGGAAATTGCACCTGATAAAAATGGTTGAGCAGCAGCCATAATGTTAATGTGAGCGTCCGCAGCAATAAAACGAGTACCTTTTTTACCACATTTGTTTGCACAATCAAAAATTGGATAATCTTCGTGTTTTAGAAATGGAGCGCCTTCAACAGTCATTGTTCCACAAACAAAATCATTCGCAATTGCAATTTCTGTTCTCGAAAATCCAAGGAATTCTAATAAATCGAAATCATAATTGTTCAATTCTTTTTCGGTTAATCCAAGTTTTCCTTTTATAAAATCATCCCCAATTGAAAAACGATTAAATGCAAAACCAATTTCGAAAACTGATGGTAACATTGCTTCAATTTTTTCAATTATTTCATCAGTAAATCCACGTGCTTTTAGTGCTTCTGGATTAATATGTGGACATCCTTTTAATGTTCCAGAACCTTTAGCATATTTTACAATTTCAGTAATTTGTTCTTTATTGTAACCTAATTTGCTAAGCGCGGGTGGAATTGATTGATTTATAATTTTAAAATATCCACCACCAGCTAGTTTTTTAAATTTAACCAAAGCAAAATCTGGTTCAATTCCGGTTGTGTCGCAATCCATAACAAGTCCAATAGTTCCAGTTGGAGCTAAAACGGTAACTTGAGCGTTTCTAAATCCAAATTGGCTTCCTAACTCAACTGCTCTATCAGCATCTTCCCGAGCGGCTTTAAGCAAATCTGAAGGACAGTATTTTGGATTAATGCCTTTTGGATAAATGGTTAATCCTTCATATTCTTCCAACGGAACGTTATAAGCAGCACGTTGATGATTTTTAATAACACTAATCATTTTGTCTTTATTTTCTTCGTGCTTTGCAAAAGTTCCAAACTCTTTTGCCATTAAAGCTGATGTTGCATAAGATGTTAAATGCATAATTGCAGTAATTGCACCGGTAATTGCAACGGCTTCTTTGCTATCATAAGCAATTCCTTGACGCATTAACAAAGAACCTAAATTGGCATAACCAAGACCTAAAGTTCTAAAATCGTAACTATTTTGGGCAACTTCTTTGCTTGGATATTGTGCCATTAAAACACTAATTTCCAGAACCATTGTCCAAAGTTCGGAAGCGTGTCTAAAATTATCGATTAAAAACAACTGTTTTGCATCGTCAAAAAATTTAACTAAGTTCAAAGAAGCTAAATTACAAGCAGTATCATCCAAAAACATATATTCGCTACATGGATTTGAAGCTCTAATTTCGCCACTATTTGAGCAAGTGTGCCATTCGTTAATAGTTGTGTGAAATTGTAAACCAGGATCTGCAGAAGACCAAGCAGCAAATCCAATATCTTCCCATAAACTATTTGCTCGTAATGTTTTAAAAGCTTTTGGTTTACGATTTTCTGCTTTTGCTTTTCGTTTTTCACCACGGGCGAGTAAATTCCATTCACTATCGGTAATAACTGCATTCATAAACTCGTTTGTTACGCGAACAGAATTGTTTGAATTCTGTCCAGAAACAGTTGCATAAGCTTCTGAAGTCCAATCAGTATCGTAAGTTGCAAATTTAATTTGTTTAAATCCGGCTTTAGCAAGTTGAATTGCACGTTCAATAGAATTTTCAGAAATTCTTACTTTTCTTGCTTCAATTATTGCACTTCGTAAATGTTTATTTGTTTTTTTGCTAAATCTATCATTTTCTGGATGTTCCATGTAACACGCAGTAATAATATTATTCAAGTGAATATTATTTAGATGAGAACCAGTTACAATTGAGGCAACTTTTTGCTCTTCAACAACTTTCCAATTAATAAATTCTTCAATATCTGGATGGTCAATATCAAGAGTAACCATTTTAGCGGCACGTCGCGTAGTTCCACCAGATTTTATTGCTCCAGCAGCTTTATCACCTATTTTCAAAAAAGACATTAAACCAGATGACTTTCCACCACCGCTCAAAGGTTCATCATAGCCTCTAACTTCTGAAAAGTTAGTTCCAGTTCCTGAACCATATTTAAAAAGACGAGCCTCGCGTGTCCACAAATCCATTATTCCGCCTTCGTTTACCAAATCATCCTTAACTGATTGAATAAAGCAAGCGTGTGGTTGTGGATGCGTGTACGCGTCTGTTGATTGCGTTAATTTTTCGGTCTTGAAATCAACATAATAATGACCTTGAGCTGGACCATTTATTCCATAAGCCCAATTTAAACCAGTATTAAACCACTGTGGACTATTTGGTGCCGACATTTGACTTGCTAACATATAAAGATGTTCGTCATAAAAAGTTTTTGCATCTTCTTCAGAATCAAAATAATTGGCTTTCCATCCCCAATAAGTCCAAGTTCCAGCAAGTCGGTGAAAAACTTGTTTAGAATCGTTTTCAGATGAAAATCTTTCTTTTTCAGGGAGTGCTTCTAATCTTTCTGTATCTGGAATTGATGGTTGAAGCCATTTAGGAACACCTTTTTCATTATTTTTAATTGTTAAACGTGGAACACCAGCTTTTCTAAAATATTTTTGCGCAATAATGTCTGTAGCAACTTGCGACCATCCTTTTGGCACTTCAACGTCTTCCATTTTGAAAACTATTGACCCATCGGGATTTTTAATTTCAGATGTTCTTTTAACAAATTCAATTAAACTAAATGGACTAACATCAGGAGTGGTAAATCGTCTTTTTATCTTCATTCAGAACTCCTTATTTAAAGATATTTATTATAATTATACTTATAACTTGTTGTTTTTCATATAGTTACAAGAATATGAGTGATTTATGAATTTACAAATTAATTGGAAGTCAAAATAATATAATTTTTTGAAGGAAGCAAAGTTTAAAGCAGAATATTAATTTTACATTAATAAAATACACTATAATGTCTATTATTTTTCTTTGATAACAAATCAAAAACACATAATTTGCTATCAAAAAAAAAAGTAGTATTTTTGAAAATTATTTTAATTTTTTGAGGTAATTATGAAGTACAATCGAAGTGCAGGAGTTTTATTACACCCAACCTCTTTGCCAGGTAAATATGGAATAGGTGAATTAGGTAGCGAAGCTATAAATTTTATCGATTTTTTGAGCAATAGTGGACAAAAACTGTGGCAAATATTTCCACTTGGTCCAACAGGATATGGAGATTCACCTTATCAAAGTTTTTCAACTTTTGCAGGAAATCCATATTTAATTAGTTTTGAAAAACTTTTGGACGAAGGTTTACTTTCCAAAATTGAATTAAGTCAAATGCCAATTTCTGACCCACATAAAATTGATTTTGGTTCTATATATGTAAATAAGCTCAAATTATTACGAATTGCATATGAAAATATGAAAACTATGGGCAACTCAATCCAAAATGAATGTGCCGATTTTTGCGAAAATAACAAAGATTGGTTAGAAGATTACGCACTATTTATGGCAGTAAAAAACTACCATAATGGAATTGTTTGGAAAGATTGGGAAAAAGATATTGCTTTTAGAGAAAATGGTGCTATTGATAAGTGGAAAGAAAAACTTAGTGACGAAATTGGATTTCATAAATTTATGCAATACAAATTTGCAACTCAATGGAATGTAGTTAAAAATTATGCAAACGAAAATGGAATTCAAATTATTGGTGATTTACCAATTTTTGTTGCGTACGATAGTTCTGATGTTTGGGCTAACTCATCTCTTTTTTCAGTGGATGAAACGGGAAATCTTGAAACCGTAGCTGGCGTTCCACCAGATTATTTTAGCAAAACTGGTCAACTTTGGGGAAATCCATTATACCGATGGGAAATTATGGAAAAGGATAATTTCTTGTGGTGGCAAAAGCGTCTTCAAAAAATGTATGAATTAGTTGATATTGTAAGAATTGACCATTTTAGAGGTCTTGAAGCATATTGGGAAATTCCAGGAGATGCAAAAACTGCTATTGATGGAAAGTGGGTTAAAGCGCCAGGCAAAAAATTATTTGAAGTTTTTAAAAATGTTTTTGGAGATGTAAAAATTCTTGCAGAAGATTTAGGCGTTATTACTCCAGAAGTTGAAGATTTACGCGATTCGTTTAATTTGCCAGGAATGAAAATTCTGCAATTTGCTTTTGGAGTTGATGGCGATAAGAAATTTCTTCCACATAATCACATTAAAAATTGTTGCGTTTACACTGGTTCGCATGATAATGATACTACAAAAGGATTTTTTGAGAATGAAAAAAATAGTGAATCTGGAATTTATGAATGGACTCAGCAATACTTAAATTATTTTGGCGATGATATTTGTTCTGCTTTAATTTTAGAGGCATATAAATCAGTTGCAAACATAGTTGTTATTCCAATGCAAGATATTCTTAATTTAGGAACAGAAGCACGTATGAATTTTCCAAGCAGACTTGGTGGAAACTGGATGTGGCGTTTTAGTTGGGACCAAGTTCCAGCAGAATTGAGAACGATCTATAAAAATTTAACAACTTTATTTGATAGATAACTTTATTTAATTATTTATTAGGAAAATATGCTCAATTTTATCAAAAATATTTTTACAGAAAGTAGTAATTATCAGGATTCCCTTTCCAATATTGACAAGGATGAACAAATAAAAGTTGCTACTTGTGCTCTGTTTCTTGAAGTTGCCAATTCTGACGATAGTTTTTCTCAAGTGGAAAAAGATTTTATAATTAAAACAATGAATGTAAAGTTTGGGCTTGAAGGTGATTTGGTTGATAAATTAATCCAAAAATCGATAGCTCAAACTGAAAAAAGTATTAGTTTATATGAATTTACTAAAACTATAAACGAATCATTTAGCAAAAGTGAAAAGATGGAAATAGTTAAAAATCTTTGGCAATTAGTATTTATTGATGGAATTTTGGACAAATATGAGGAATATTTTATTCGTAAAATAAGCAATAACTTAAACTTATCGCATACCGAAATTATTTCCACAAAATTAGAAGTTAAAAAGGAAGCAAAGAATTAAATTATTCTTTGCTTTCAATATTTTTTGGTTTAAAGTTTCTTTGATTTGAATTTTTGGAATTATAATTCCCTTTTCGATTATTATTTCTCTTTTGAGGATATTTTTTTGCAAGATCTCCAGAATTTTTATCTTCAACTTTCTTTTCACGTAAAACTGGAGGAAGTTCTTCTAATAAACTATCATCTGGATAAACTAATTCCAATTTTCCTTTCAAATACTCTTCTATATTTGGAATATTGAATGAATCATCATCGCACGCAAAGCTGATAGAAATTCCAGCCAAACCAGCACGCCCAGTTCTTCCAATTCTGTGAACATAATCTTCTGCATCAACTGGCAAATTATAATTTATAACGTGACTAACATTATCGATATGAATTCCTCTTCCAGCAACATCAGTTGCAACTAAAACTCGAAATTTTCCTTCTTTAAAGCCAGTTAATCTGTTCATTCTCTTTCTTTGGTCAATATCGCCACTTAGTAAAGTAGATGATATTTCGTATTGCTCCAATCTATCAAATAAATCCTTTGCTGTATCTTTTCTATTACAAAATATCAAAACGCGAGAAGATTCATCTTGTTTTAAAATATTGAACAATAGTTTGAATTTTTCGGATGCTTCTATTATATAATTAACTTGAGTAACTGTATTGGCAGCAACGTTGTCTGGTTCAATTTCAATAGTAACGGGATCATTCGTCCAACTATTGGCAAAACGTTTAATTGCATCTGGAAAAGTGGCGCTAAAAAACAATGTTTGTCGTTTTTCTTTAGTTGGAATTGCTCGCTCAATTTTTTTTACATCAAGAATAAAGCCCATGTCAAGCATTCTATCAGCTTCATCTAATATGAAAATTTCAACAGAATCCAGATGAACCAATTTTTGCTGCATAAAATCGATTAAACGACCTGGAGTAGCAACCATTATATCAATATAATTGCCTTTAATTTTTAATTGCTGTTTTTTATAATCCATTCCACCAAATACAGAAACCACTTTAATTGGTTGATATTTTATTAAATCAAGTGCATCTTTTTCAATTTGTTGAACTAATTCACGAGTTGGAGCTAAAATTAGAATTCTTGGAGCAGCCTTAATACGCTTTATTGTAGAATCTCTTTTTACCAATTTAGAAATTGCAGTAATTAAAAATGCTGCAGTTTTTCCTGTTCCAGTTTGAGCTCTACCAATTGCATCCCTTCCATTCAAAGTGCTTTTTAATATTCCAGCTTGTATTGGAGTGCAATATTGGAATCCTAAATCGGCAATCGCGTGCAAAATGCCATTTGACAATTTAAAATCGTAAAATCTAACTTTCCCAGTAGCTTCTAACACAGGAAAATCTTTTGGACTCCATTTTTTTGAATTATCTATTTCTGGTTTGGCTTCACTAACCGGTTTGCCAACTTTATTTATTGGATTTTTCTTTTGAGAAACTGTTGGTTTGTTCTTTTTGCTTTCACTATTATCATTTGGTTTAAGAATAGGTGGGGCTTTTGTTACTATTTTTCTTCTAAATAAACTTAATATTTTTTTTAACATAAAACTCTCTATAAATTACAATAATTATATTTTTGCGTATATTTTTCTCCAAAGGATTTAATATGCATCATTAATGATTTTAACTAATTTTGATGGGAATTGATTTCTCACAAATTATATTTCTAAATTAACTCCATAAAGTTACTTATAATGTGTTGGATTAACAATTTAATAAAAAACCCCTTTAGAACTAATTCCAAAGGGGTTTTTTAAATTATTAGATTTTACTCTATATTATTTCATAAGAATCATTTTCTTAACCATATTAAACTCTTTTGAATCAGTTAATGATTCTGCTTTAATTCGGTACATATAAACACCAGATGCAAGGTTGCTTGCATTCCAATTTATTGTATGAATTCCTGCATTTCTAGTTTCACTAACTAATGTTGTTACTACTTCACCACGTGAATTAAATACCTCTAATTTAACGTTACTTTCAGTTGGTAAAGAAAAACTAATATTAGTATTTGGGTTAAATGGATTTGGATAATTTTGACTCAAATCAAACTTTGTTGGAATAACCATATCATCATTAACGCCAACATATTGTTCTTGAATTTTAATATTATCTATACTCCAGCCCCAGCCAGTTGTATATTGGTCAGCAAATAGTCTAAAACGAATGATAATTGTATCACCATCAGCAAATTTATCAAGTAAATTAATGCTGTGTGTTTTATACATTGCAGATGTTCCATTTTGACTACCAGCGTATGCAGTATTCCATTCGCTATATAATCTTGAGTCATAACCATCTTCGAGTGGAATCCAGTCGCCACCATTTGTAGCTTCAACTATTACATAATCCCAAAATTCAGAATCACCAAAAACAGTTCCAGCTTCACCTGGTTCAACAATTGCAATATCATCATATTTAAAAATACCATCATTACCAGCAACAATTATAGGAACACGTAGAACTGCAGTTGCGTTTGTATTATCTAAATAAGGATGTGCTGAGTTTAATGAAGGATTTGCAAATCCAGTTGGTGTGTTAATTGTTAAGCCGTCTAAAACTAAGTCACCATTATCATTCGCAAAGTCGTTTTTATAACCCTTTGCTGATGCTAACAATGAATATATATCAATACTTGAAGTTGTTGATTTATATGAACGAGCATTAACCATTGAATTTAAGTAAACATCGGCAGAACCAGATGCGTCAACTTTAACAACAACTATAGTATCTACGGCACTGTTAGCTAAAATTGTCATTACATTTTTTCCATTAACAACAACATTTGTTGAATCATAAACTGAACGTAATGATGCATTTATAATTAAACCAGAAGCTCCAACATTAGCAGAATTAAGTAATGGAGCAAGTGTTGCAACTGGAGGTTTGTGATTTGCTAATTCAGGCAAAGAAACTGACCAAATTCCGCGTCCGTGAGTAGCAACAACAACTTCGTCGTCAACAATTTTAATATCCCAAATTGAAACTTGTGGAAGTCCATTATTTGCTAAATGCCAAGAGGTACCACCATCAGTTGATTCTACAATACCAATATCAGTTCCAGCCCAAATAATATCAGTATTATAAGGCATAACTGAAACACTGTAAACTGCAACATTTGGAAAACCATTTGTGCTAGTTGTTCCCGATGTAAAACCAGTAATATCTGACCAAGTTTGACCATAATCAGTTGTTCTTAAAATTTTTGGATATCCAGAATAAGAAAAAGTTGCATAAGCAATTGCTTCGTTAGTTGGATGAGTATTTAATCCACTTAACATTGCTGCATTTATTATTCCATTATCTTTAACCATTGTAAATGTCAATCCACCATCTTTTGACATGTATAGTGCATTTGAATATGCACCAGCCCAAACAACTTGAGGCTCAGCTATTGAAATTTCAACTTGAGCAAAACTGAAGTACCCACCATTTAATCCAGCTAATGGATAAAGTGACCAACTATCACCAAAATTCTCACTTTTGTAAACACCTTCAGTTGTTATTGTATAAAGCAAATCTGGATCGCTATAAGATTTAGCAATCTTA